>VFQQ010000513.1_pt1 | contig 75253 bp, 52 predicted proteins | sample 3512341 | NCBI WGS metagenome assembly VFQQ01 (sample SAMN10412373, study PRJNA504923) | tailings metagenome | isolation source: Relicate 2 Philex TSF1 revegetated site | place: Philippines: Tuba, Benguet | collected 2017-08-29
CCGAAATCAAAACCAAGAATCCGTCTTTGTCACTTCTTTAAGTAATCATCAATAAGGCGTTCAACGAGTGCAGGGCAATTGCTTTGCTTGCCAAAAACTCTGATCAAACGCCCAAGGGGTTCGTGTTCGTAATCACTGCCCTTGATCCCGAACGAAAGATGGCCGGCTGTCCGTCTTTTCGCGAGTTCCAGTGCCCCTGCAATGTAATGCTTTAGTTCGAATTCAACAAACTGGCACGCGCCGAGTGTGCGTGAAACGCGGCGAAAGTAGGCGTCCTTTCGGTGGGTCATGGCCGTGAAGTCACTGCAGTGCTATTTTCCCGCCCGCTTTCTTCATCGCGGCGATGAGGGCGGTGTCGAGCGTGGCGAGTGGCAGGCCGCGGCGCAGCGCCAGCTCCAGGTAGGCGGCGTCATAGGCCGACAGTTCGTAGCTCTCAGCCAAGGCGAGGGTTTTGGTCCATGCATTCGGCATGGTGTCGGAATCGACCGCGATGTCTAATAGCGCAAGGGTGCTGAGGAATTTTTCGATGCCGGCTTGATCGATTCGGCCCCGGCGTTTGGCCCCGAGCAGGACATTGGCGAGTTCTAGATGCCAGAGGCCGGGAACCCAGGCTTTCGCGCCGCGGGCAAGTTGGTCGAGCAAGGCGTCGGTCCCCTTGGTCGCCTCCGAGTCGAACACCCATGGCAGGGTGGCGGAGCAATCGAGCACGAATTCCTTCATCGGCGGCCGGCATCGATCAATTCACGGGCGGAGAGCCCCTTCAGGTCGTAGCGCTTGCGGAGCAATTTCAACTCGGCGGTCGCCTTCCGGCGTTCCGCAGTGGTATCGCCGTCGGCAGGAATGAGTTTCGCCACGGGGCGATCGTGTTTGGTGATGGTGATTTCCGCGCCCCGGCCGACACGCTCCAGCAGTTCGGAGAATCGATTCTTGGCTTCAAAAGCCCCGATGGCGTCATCGTGCGTTTTCATGCCAATCAGGCTAGAAAAACAGGCCAGAATGTCAACCCCGAAGGCGGCCGATGATCTGGGCCCCGGGTGTGCTTTAAACGCCGCGCACTCCGCCGGAGGTCTCCTATCGGCTCCGATCCGGCTGCGACCTTCCCATACCAGCTCGGGCTAGCAACCTTAAGCTCCGGTAGCTTCGGGCGTGCCTTTCGCCCCGCCGCTTGCCAGTCTGACCATCCTGTTTTCGTTTTTCTCCCCGTCCCCCAACCCAACCCTGCTCCCATGAATCCTCCCCGTCTCCCCTGGGTCGGCGGCCTCGCGCTCGCCTGTTCCCTGCTGTCGCCGCTCACCGCGGCCGACGCCCCCGCGAAGCTGCCGAGCGGCTTCAGCGTCCAGCACATGGACCTCAGCGTCGATCCGCGCGCCGACTTCGCGAAGTTCGCCGCCGGCACCTGGTATAAGAACTTCCAGATGCCCGCGGACAAATCCCGCTTCGGCGCCTTCGACACCCTCGAGCAGAACAACTGGGCCAACGTGAAGGCCATCCTCGAGGACGTCTCGTCCCGCACCCATCCCGCCGGCTCCGTTGAGCAGAAGGTCGGCGACTTCTTCGCCACGGCGATGAACACCGACGCCATCGATGCCGCCGGCCTCACGCCGATCGAGCCCGAGCTCGCCGCCATCGCCGGCATCGCCAACCTCGACGAACTCGCCACCGTCCTCGGCCGCCTGCGCCAGACCGCCAGCGGCGGCCTCTTCGGCAACTTCGTCTTCGCCGACCAGAAGCAGAGCGACCTGAACGCCCTCTACATCTCCCAGGGCGGCCTCAGCCTCCCGAGCAAGGACTACTATTTCTCGGAGGCCTTCGCCAAGGTCCGCGAGCAGTTCAAGGAGCACGTCGCCAAGATGTTCACCCTCGCCGGCTCCACGCCCGAGGAAGCCGCGGCCGCCGCCGACACGCTCCTCTCGCTCGAGACCGCCATGGCCGAAAACGCCAAGACGCCCGTCGAGCTCCGCGACCGTCTCGCCAACTACAACCGCCTCAGCCTCGCCGAGCTCGAGCAGCTGATGAGCAACCTGCCCATCCTGCGCGTCCTCCGCGAAGCCGGTCTGCCGCTCGACCGCACCGACTACGTCATCGCCGGCCAGCCGAAATTCCTTGAAAGCCTCAACCGCCTGCTCGCCGAGCGCCCGATCGGCGACTGGAAGGTCTATCTCCGTTACCGCGTCCTCGCCGGTGCCGCGCCCGCGCTCGCCCGTCCGTTCGAGGAGGAGGCGTTCCGCTTCTACAGCACCGTCCTCCGCGGCACGCCGCAGATGGAGCCGCGCTGGCAGCGCGCCGCCCGCGCCACCGACGGCGCGCTCGGCGAGGCCCTCGGCCAGCTCTACGTCGCCAAGCACTACCCGCCCGAGGCCAAGGCCCGCATGGACGAGATGATCGCCAACATCAAAAACGTCATGCGCGACCGCCTCGTCACCCTCGAGTGGATGAGCGAGGGCACCCGCCAGAAGGCGCTCGCGAAGTTCGACCGCTTCGTCGCCCGCATCGGTTATCCCGACACCTGGCGCGACTACTCCAGCGTCGAAATCGGCCGCGATTCCTACTTCGCCAACGTTCGCGCCACGACGCGCTTCGAGGTCGCCCGCAACTACAACAAGCTCGGCCAGCCCGTCGACAAATCCGAGTGGGGCATGACGCCCCCGACCGTGAACGCCTACTTCCAGCCCACGGCCAACCAGATCGTCTTCCCCGCCGGCATCCTCCAGCCGCCGTTCTTCGACTTCACCATGGATGACGCCGTCAACTACGGCATGATCGGCGGCGTCATCGGCCACGAGATCACGCACGGTTTCGACGACCAGGGCCGCCGCTACGACGCCGACGGCAACCTCACCGACTGGTGGACGCCGGAGGACGACGCGCAGTTCCGTGCCCGCGCGCAGAAGCTCATCGACCAGTATTCGAGCTACGAGGCGCTCCCCGGTCTGAAGGTCAACGGCGCGCTCTCCCTCGGCGAAAACGTCGCCGACCTCGGCGGCGTGTCGATCGCCTTCGAGGCATTCCAGCGCTCCCTCGCCGGCAAGCCGAAGCCGGAGCCGATCGACGGCTTCACCGCCGAGCAGCGCTTCTTCATCTCGTGGGCGCAGGGCTGGCGCACGGCCTACCGCGACGACGCCCTTCGCCGCCAGGTGATGGTCGGCCCGCACGCGCCGGGTCAGTTCCGCGCCATCGGCGCGCTGGTGAACTTCCAGCCCTTCTTCGACGCCTTCGGCATCAAGGAAGGCGACCCGATGTGGCGGAAGCCCGAGGACCGCGCGAAGATCTGGTGAAGTGAAGTGGCGCGCCCGGGCGCGCCGCCTCCCGCCCTCTCCCGCCAGCTCACCAAAAAATCCCCGCCCGCGCCCGAAACGGCGCGGGCCTTTTTTTGCCCGATAGCGCCAGGTGGAACGGGTTGACCTCAACCCGTTCCGAGCGCGTTGCGGTCAACTTCTCCAACGCCGCGTGTTGGATCGATGTAGGGCGGGGTCTCCCGACCCCGCCGCGAACATGATGCCGCGCTCGCACTTCGGCGGGGTCGGGAGACCCCGCCCTACAGCAAACCCACCCCCGCCCTCACCCCGCGACCGGGCGCAGGATGTCGTTCGCCTTCGCTGCCGCGGCGAGCCGGTTCTCGACGCCGAGGCGCTCGAGCAGCTGCTCGACGTGCTTGTCGATCGTGCGCGGACTCGTGCCGAGGATGACGGCCGTCTCGCCGTTCGTCTTGCCCTGCGCGATCCAGTAAAGCACCTCCGCCTGCCGCGGCGTCAGCCCCAGCGCCACCAGCTCCGCCGGCCCGGGCGGCGCGGATTCCTCCGCCATCTGCAGCACCGTCAGCGGATCACTGCCGTCGCCGCGGAAACGCCGGAGCAGCAGCGTGCCCGCCGGGCCGGTGAATTTTTCGCCGGCGCGCAACTCCGCCGGCAGGCGCCCCGGCGTGTGCGCGGGCAGGTGCTTGTGCAACAGATGCGTGGCGCGGAGCGTCTGGAAGACCACGCGGCCCTCGGCGTCGGCCACGAGCAGGGCGCGGTCGAGCGATTGCGCCAGCTGCGCCTCGGCGTCGGTGCGCAGCGCCACCTCGGCCTCGAGCGCGGCGTTCTTGCGCTGGAGTTCGCGCCGCGCGGCGCGGAGCTCGAGGTGCGTGCGCACCCGCGCGAGCACCTCAGGCGGATGCACGGGCTTGCTGATGTAGTCGACCGCGCCGGCCTCGAGCGCGCGGACCTTCTGCGCCGGCTCGTCCACCGCGGTCATGAACAGCACCGGAATGTCCGCCCACTCGGCCCGCGCGCGGATCGCGGCAAAGGTGGCGAAGCCGTCCCGGCCCGGCATGATGACGTCGAGCAGCACGAGATCGACCGCCTGGCGCGCGAGGAGTTCGAGCGCGCGGGCGCCGCTCTCGGCCATGAGCACGCGGAGCCCGGCGCTGCCGAGCGATTCGAGCACGACGCCGAGGTTGGCCGGGGTGTCGTCGACGACGAGGACGGTCGGGGTCTTCATGCGGTGGGGGCGGCGCGCAGGAGCTGGCGCACGGCCTCAAGCTGATAGGAGGCCGCGGCGGACTCAACCTGCTTGAGCGTCAAGTGGCCGGGATGGGCGCCGAGCGCCGTCGCAATGGCGCCGCGCAGCGCGGCGATGTCGCCGCTCTCCGCGAGCGCGAGCAGGTCGGCAATCAACGCGCGCGGCAGCGGCGCGGTCGGGGCCGCCGGCGGCGGCGTGGCGCCGGCGCGTTCCCAGCGCAGGTCGAGCAGGCGGGTGAGCAGCTCATTGAGCTGTGCCTCGGCGAAGGGTTTCGGCAGGAAGTCCGGGCAGCCGAGCGCCGCCGCCGTCGCGTGGTCGAAGGTGAGCACGGAGGCCGAGGTGAACACGATGGGCAGTGCGCGCGTCTCGGCGCGCTCGCGCAGTCGGCGGGCGAGCTCGAGGCCGTCGATACCGGGCAGTTTCACGTCGAGGAACGCGAGGTCCGCGCCGAGCGCGCCGGGGGCGACGGCGAGGAGCGCCTCGGCGGAATCAAACTCCACGATCTCAAACCCGAGCGGCTCGAGCAGGTCGCGGAGGAGGGAGCGGTTGACCGCGTGGTCGTCGACGACGGCGATGCGGCGGCGCGGACCGGCGTAACCGGTGACAGGGAAGGGCGAGCGGCTCGCCGGCCGCGGTGCGTCGACGGCGGGGAGCGCGAGCGCGAAGCTAAACGTCGTGCCGCGGCCCGGCGAACTCTCGACCTGCAGGTCGCCGCCGAGGAGGCGCACGAGGCGTTGCGTGATGGCGAGGCCGAGGCCGGTGCCGGGCTCGGTGGGCCGGCCCTTGCGGGCCTGTTCGAAGGGTTGGAAGAGCCGCGCCAGATCGTCGGCGTCCATGCCCACGCCGGTGTCGGTGACGGTGAAGTGCCAGCATTCGCCGGCGCGCGTTGATTGTAGGGCGGGGTCTCCCGACCCCGCCGCGGGCTTGTTGCCGCGAACCATGCCGGCGGGGTCGGGCGACCCCGCCCTACAATTAACTGCGGCGTTGCGCTCCACGCGCAGCGTCACGCGGCCCTGCGGCGTGAACTTCACGGCGTTGGAGAGGAGATTGTCGAGGATCTGGCGGAGCTTCTGGGCGTCGCCGCTGACGTGGCCCGGTTCGCCGTGGGGCAGATCCAGCGCGAAGATCAGGCCGCGGCCCTGCGCGGCGGCGGCGTGCGCGACGGCAAGTTCGCGGAGCAATTGCCCCAGATGAAACGTCTCGTCGCGGCGCTCGATCTTGCCCGCCTCGATCTTCGAGAAATCGAGCACCTCGTTGATCATGCGCAGCAGGTGGAGACCGGAGGCGTGGACGATATTGACGCGTTCACGCTGCGTGCCGGCGACGGCGGCGTCCTTGAGGAGGACCTGCGCGTAGCCGATGATGCCGTTGAGCGGCGTGCGCAGCTCATGGCTCATGTGGGCGAGGAAGGTGCTCTTGGCGCGGCTGGCCTTCTCGGCCTCGTCGCGCGCGGCGGCGAGCTCGGCCGTGCGCTCCTGCACGATGACCTCGAGCTGGCGGCGGCGGCGGTTGAGCGCGGCGACGCGCACGCCGTAGATCAGGCCGAAGGCCGCGACGATGAGCGCGGCGTAGGCGGCGCGCGCCCACGGCGTCTCCCACCACGGCGGAAGCAAGGTGAACGCGACCGTCCGCACGGGGCCGGTGCGGCCCTGCGCGTCGCGCTCGCGCACCTCGAAACGGTAGTCGCCGGCGGGCAGCCCGGCGAAGCGGGCGCCGGTTTCGGCGGCGGCCTTCGTCCATTCGTCCGCGAAGCCGACGAGGCGGTGCTCGAAGCGGCTGGCGCCCGGCTCGGACCACGGGGCGGCGAATTGAAAGGCGATCGGCTCGCGGCTCCAGGCGAACGCGGGCGCCTCGGCGCCGGGAAGCGCGAGCGCGGTCTCGCCGCGTTGCCAGCCGCGGAGCAGCGGGGCGGCCGGCGGCGGCGGCGGCGTGAGGCGGGTGGCGTCGAGCCGCATCACGGCGTCGAGCCCGCGCAGCCAGTAGATGCCCGGGTGAAGCGAGTCGGGCACCACCTCGTGGGCCGCGAGGGCGCCGAGCGTGCGGGCGATGTCCTCGCGCAGCGGCACCCAAGTGGCGCGACCGTCGGCACCGAAGACGAATCGCCCCATTGCATTGCGGCCGCCCGGCCGGCGGCCGTCGGGGAAGACGGCGGTCCAGATTCCCTGCGCGTCGTCGTTCAGCGTGTAGAGCGCACCCGCCGGCGTCAGCGAACGGTCGAGCGACGTGTCGGGGACGAAGCGCCCGGCGGCGGCATCGTAGCGCAGCACGCCCTGCGGCGTGAAGGCCGTCAGGCCCGCGGGCGTGACGGAGACGGTCCATTCGTTGCTCTTCTCCGCGGGCCAGCCGGGAATCTCGGCGAGCGGGGTCGAGCGGGCCGACGCCCAATCGGGGGCGCCCGAGGGCAGGCGGTCGACCTGGATGCGCCAGCCGTCGCCGGTGACGGCGCGCGCCCACAGGGTGCCGTCGGGCGTCTGGCGCACGAGCGTCGTCGTGCCGGGACCGCGGGCGTAGCCCTCGAGCCGCCAGGCGCCGTTTTCGTAGAGCGCGCTGCCGACCCCGCGCTGGCCGGCAAAGATGAGACGGTCGGGATTCTCCGCGGCGCGCTGGAGGAAGATGATGTTGTCCTGGATCGCCAGCAGCACCTCGCTCCGGCCGTCGCGCAGCGTGAGGAGGCCGCCCGGTCCGCCGTGGATCGGTCCGCTGGCGTGGGCGATGGGGTCGGAGTTGATGACATGCCGCGCGGAGAGGCGGCGCAGCGGCGGCGGCAGCAGCGAGCCCGCGGGGACGGGCGCGATCTCCCACACGCCGCCCAGCCCGCCGAGGACCATGCGCCCGTCATGGCGGCGCAGCGAGCGCACCATCGAGGCATCGAGGCCGTCGCGCCGGTCGAACACCGTGAACAGCGGCGGCCACTCGAGCGTGGCGATGCCGTTGTAGGTGCAGATCCACAACCGGCCGTCGCGATCGGTGCCGAGCCCTTGCACGAGATTGCTTGGCAGGCCGTCGGCCATCGTCAGTTGCCGGGCGCTGGCGCCGTCGGGCGAGATCAGGATCAGGCCGTCGCTGAATGTGCCGACGGCGATCGAGCCGTCGCGCAAGGCGAGTCCGCAATAGAGCTGCGCCTGCGCGAGCACGGCGTCCGCCGGCGAGCTGAGCGGCGTGAGGCGGCCGTCGTCGTCCACGCGGAGCAGGCCCTGGCGCTCGACCCCGAGCACGGGTCGGCCTGCCGCGTCGGTGACGACGAAGTGCACCGGCTGGCCCGCGAGACGCGGGTCGTCCACGACCTTGACCCATTCCTCGCCGCGGAGCTCGAGGATCTCCGCGGCGCCCATGCGGCGGAACCACAGCCGGTCGCCGACGGCCGTCAGGCGCGCCGTCGACTCGCCCGGCAGCGTCCACGTGCGGTCGAATTTCCGCCCGTCCCAGCGCCCGACGCCGCGCGTGGTGGAAAGGTGCAGCTGGCCGCGGTGCACCGCGAGTTCGGCGAAGGGGCCGGGCGGCCCGAGTTCGGCCGGGATATCGGGCAGGAGCGAGCGCAGTTGCGTCCGCCCGTCCGGTGCCGGCTCGATCCAGCCGAGATCGGCCGAGGCGGTGTAGTAGATGCGCCCGTCCGGCGTGGCCGCGAAGCCGCGGAACGAACCGAGGGTGAGATTGAGCGCGCGCCAGTTCATCCCGTCGAACTCCGCCACGCCGCCGTAGCAGCCGAAGTAGCGCAGCCCGTCGGCGTGTTGGATCATCGCCCACACCTGCGAGTGGCTGCCGTAGGTTTCCGGGGCGTAGGTGCGCAGCGCGGGCCGGCCCGCCTCGGGGTGGAACAGGCTGCCCGTGTCGGCCGCGGCCGGTGCGACGGCGGCGACGAGGCCGAGCCAGCCGAGGAGAACCCGCCGCGCGTAGCGCCGCGCGCCCGTGTGACCGCCCGTCCGTTGATGCATGGAGCGACCTTGGGGAAATTCCGGGAGCCGGTCAACGGGCGCACCGGATCGGAGTTACGCAATTCTGCGTAAGGCCGCCGCGCGACGCCGGCGCTCCCGCCTCGTCCACGCCACGCCGTCGCGGCGGAACGCAGCCCGGCGTTTGCCTGTTCGCGGCCCGACCGCCGGGCGCGGTTCGTCGCAGCTTTGCACGGAAATCATGGGTGCAATTACCTAGTCATCGGATAGCGCTTGCCGCGTCGCGCCCGCGGCGGCGTCATGGACGCAGCATGAGTCTCACGGTCTGGGCCAACCACGAGCTCCGTCCCGGCGCGCGCGAGCTGTTCTACGACAGCCTCGCCCGGCTCGGTTGCCGCGTCATCCAATCCGCGCTTTCATCGCGCTCCGTCCTGCAGGAAGGCGCGCCTGACCCCACGCTCGCCGAGGCGGACATCGCCTACGGCCAGCCGTCGCCGCGCGACGTGGTCGCGGCCCCGCGCCTGCGCTGGGTGTCGGTCTCGAGTGCCGGCTACACGCGCTACGACACCGAGGAGTTCCGCGCCGCCATGCGCGCGCGCGGCACGGTCGTGACCAACGCCTCGGGCGTCTTCGCCGGCCCCTGCGCCGAGCACGCGCTGGCGATGATGCTGGCCTTCACCCGTGATCTGCCGGGCTACATTCTCAACCAGCAGGGACCGCGCGCCTGGAATTATCTCGAGGGCCGCTACTCGATCGAAACGCTCGCCGGCAAGACGGTCGTCATTCTCGGCTACGGCGCCATCGGCCGGCGCCTGACGGAGCTGCTCGCGCCCTTCCGCTGCCGCGTCATCGGCGTGCGCCGCTCGCCGCACGGCGACGAGGGCATCGAGATGGTGCGCGAGGCGGATGTCGCCGGCGTGCTGCCGCTGGCCGACCACGTCGTCAACTGCCTGCCCGACGCCCCGGCCACGCGGCGTTTCTGCGACGCGGCCTTTTTCTCGCACCTGCGGCCCGGCGCGCACTACTACAACATCGGGCGCGGCTCGACGGTCGACCACACGGCGCTCCTCGCCGTGCTCCGCGGCGGCCGGCTCGGCGGCGCCTTCCTCGACGCGCTCGATCCCGAGCCGCTGCCGCCCGAGCACCCGCTCTGGGCCGAGCCGCGCTGCCATATCACGCCACACCTCGCCGGCGGCCACCGCGCCCAGGACGAGAACCTCGTCCGGCATTTCACGGAAAACCTCCAGCGCTTCATCAGCGGCCAGCCGTTGCAGGACCGGATCATCTGAGATTCCGACTGCTTGTCGGGCGTCGTTTTGCTGCGCCCTTTCCGCTGCGACGTAGGTGGCGTGCTGGCACGCCACGTTCGGGCCGCGAACCGCATGGCGCGCGCAGCATCGCGTTCCCCCGTCCTTGTTGCGCGCCAGCGCGCAACCTACCGGACCGACGCGTTTGCGCGCGATAATCCGAGTTGCGCACCGACCGATTTCTCCGCCGGCAGAGGCGCGCGTCTGCGTAGCAGCCGTCGTCAGACGGCTGGATCGATCAACTTCTGCAATCAGGGCGGACGAATCACAGCCGACTCACGTCGGCTGCTACGAATTCAGTCGCGGACGCAGCCACGGCCGCGGACCTTCTCCAGCCGGGCTTACTGTTTGTAGACCTTGCCGGCCTTCATCACGAAGCTGACGCGCGTCATCAGCGAGATGTCGGCGAGCGGATCACCGGGGACGGCGACGAGGTCGGCGAACTTGCCGGGCTCGACCGTGCCGAGGTCCTTCTCGGCGTCGACGAGGCGCGCGGCCTCGAGCGTGGCGGATTGGATGGCCTGCATCGGCGGCATGCCGGCCTCGACCATCCAGATGAACTCCTTCGCGTTGTCACCGTGCGGTCCCACGCCTTGGTCGGTGCCGAAGGCGATCTTCACGCCGGCGCGGTAGGCGCGCCCGAAGGTTTCCTGAATGAGCGGCCCGATGGCGGCGGCCTTCGGGCGCACGATGACGGGGAAGTAGCCGTCGACCTGCGCCTTCTCGGCGACGAATTTGCCGGCGCTGATCGTGGGCACGTAGTAGGTGCCTTTCTCCTTCATCAGGGCCATGAGCTCGTCGGTCATGTAGGTGCCGTGCTCGATCGAGGCGACGCCGGCCTGCACGGCGCGCGTCATGCCTTCGACGCCGTGGGCGTGCGCGGCGACCTTCATCCCGTAATCTTTCGCGGTCTGCACGACGGCGGCGAGTTCCTCGTCGGTGAAGAGCGGGGCCTGGCCGCTCTTGGCGAGCGAGAGCACGCCGCCGGTGGAGGCGATCTTGATGAAGTCGGCGCCGTCCTTGTAGCGCTGGCGCACGAGGCGGCGGAGTTCGTCCGGGCCGTTGCCCACGCCGGTGCCGCGGGCGTCGAGCGCCTGCTGGAGCTCGGTGGCGAGGCCGTTGGTCGGATCGCCGTGGCCGCCGGTGGTCGAGACGCCGCCGGCCGCGAAGATGCGCGGGCCGTCGACCCAGCCCTTCGCGATGGCGTCGCGGAGGGCGAGGTTCATCTTGTCGCCGGCGCCGCAGTCGCGGACGGTCGTGAAGCCGGCGAGCAGGGTCTTCTTCGCGTAGGTCGTGGCGCGGAGGACCTTGTCGGCGGTGTTGAGATAGAGGTTCTCCGCGTAACCGGCCGCGCCGGACTGCTGGCTCGTGATGTGGACGTGCATGTCCATCAGGCCGGGCATGAGCGTGGCGTCGCGCAGGTCGATGACGGTGTCGCCCGCGGCCGGAGCGGTGAAGCCGTCGGCGACGCCGGTGATGCGGTCGCCGTCGACGGTGACGGTCACGTTCATGCGGACCGTGTCGGAGCGGCCGTCGATGAGGCGGCCGGCGTGGAGGAGGGTTTTTGCGGACAGCAACGAGCCCGTGCACAACAGGGCCGCCGCGAGGAGGGGTAGGCGCGGAAGGGAGAACATGCCCCGCGAATGTGCCTTCGTCGCCTCCGCGTCGCAACGGCCATTTTTTCCGGGAATATCGCGCGCGTCCCGGGTTCCTACTCCGTCGCCGCTGAATCCACGCCGGGGCACAGTGCCGTCCGGCACGGCGACGCCCCCCCCGACTAACTCCCCATGAACAAATCCACTCGCACGATCATCGTGGCCGCCGCTCTCGCCGGCCTCTACGCCGGCGCCCTCGCCGTCAAAGCCTCCGCCTCCACCCACCAGCCCGGCACCGCCGCCGTCAGCGGCGATGAAAAGGGCAAGGACTCCTGCAAGGGCAAGGACGGCTGTAAGGGCAAGGACGGCTGTAAGGGCAAAGACGGCTGCAAAGGTAAGGACGGTTGCAAGGGCAAGGATGGCTGCAAAGGCAAGGACGGCTGCAAGGGTAAGGACGGCTGCAAGGGCAAGGAGAAGAAGCCCGAGCCGAAGAACTGATCCGCTGCTTTTCCCGAGACCGGCCGCCTCGTGCGCGCCGGTCTCTTTTTTCGTCCGACGAAAGTTTGCCCCGGACGGCGGCCCGAGCGAAGGTCTCCACCGCGCCGCCCGCCTCGTTCCCCTCGCGCTCATGCCCGCCAACAAATTCAACGGCTTCACCGACTACGGCATCGGCCTCGGCCTGCGCGTGCCGCATTACGACCACATCCTGTCGGAGCAACCGACGGTCGATTGGTTCGAGATCATCTCGGAGACCTTCATGGTCGACGGCGGCCGCCCGCTCGAGGTGCTCGAACGCATCCTCGCCCAATACAAAGTCGTCCAACACGGCGTCTCGCTCTACCTCGGCTCGACGGATTTTCCGAATCGCGACCACCTGAAGAAACTCAAGGCGCTGACCAAGCGCACGAAAACGCCCTGGCTTTCCGACCATCTCTGCTGGGGCAGCGTCGACGGCACGGTGTCGCACGACCTGCTGCCGATGCCCTACACGGTCGCCGCCGCGAAACACGTCGCCGCCAACATCCGTCTCGCCCGCGACTACCTCGAGCTGCCGATCGCCGTCGAGAACGTCAGCTCCTACACCGAGTTCCACGCCTCCGAGATGACCGAGTGGGAATTCCTCACCGAGGTCGTCGAGCGCGCCGACTGCGGAATCCTGCTCGACGTGAACAACATCTACGTCTCCTCGCAGAATCACGGCTTCGACCCCTACGATTACCTCAACGCCATCCCGCACCACCGCGTCGCGCAGATGCACATCGCCGGGCACACGAAGTTCGAGAAATACATCCTCGATACGCACGACCATCCCGTGCTCGACCCGGTGTGGAAACTCTACGCCCACGCCACGCAGCTCTGCGGAGTCACCGCCACGCTGCTCGAGTGGGACGACAAGATCCCGTCCTTCCAGGAAGTCCACGACGAGGCCCTGAAGGCCAACGCCTACCTCGCCGAGGCCCGCGTCGCCCAAGCCGCCGCCGGTCGCCCGCGCCCGCCGCGCGCGCTGCGAAAGTGACCATGCCGCGCGCCAAAAAAGTAGGGCCGGCTTCAGCCGGCCGCGCAGCCAGCGGTTCGCGACTGAGGCGGCCGATCAAGAATCCAATCAGTCCGGCTGCAACCGGCCCCACGCTCTCCGCCCGCTCGAAGCGCGAGCTGCGCGCGCTCCAGCGCGCCATGCTCGCCGTCGTGATGAACCCGCTCACGCCCGCGAACCGCACCGCGCGCACCCTGGCCGACGGACGCTCCACCGCGCGCGCCGCCGCCGCGATCGCGAAGCCGAACGACCGCCTCGGCGCCGTCGAGCGGCTCGAGATCTACAACCGCATGTATTGGTTCCGCGTGCTCGACAGCCTGCACGAGGACCTGCCCGCCCTGCGCGCCGTGCTCGGCGAGCGCCGTTTCCTGCGCCTCACGGAGGCGTTCCTGAAAAAATGCCCGTCGCGCTACTGGACGCTGCGCGACCTGCCGCAGCGCCTGCCGGAATTCATCCGCCGCCACCCGCGCCTCACGGCACCGCACACCGCACTCTGCGTCGATGTCGCGCGCTTCGAGTGGGCGCAGATCGAGGTCTACGACGGCGCGGCGTTTCCGGTCTTCACGCTCGACGATCTCCGCGGCACCGATCCCGCGCGGCTGCGGCTCGGCCTCCAGCCCTACATCCAGTGGCTCGATCTCCGGTATCCGGTCGACGAGTTTGTCCACGCGACCCAGAAGCGCGCCGCGCTCCTCCGCGGCGATGCGTCGCACGCGCCGACGGAACGCCGCCGCGGCGCCGACTCCCGCGTGCCGCGCCCGCGCCTGGCGCGCACCTGCGTCGCCGTGCACCGCCACGAGGGGAAGATCTATTTCAAGCGCCTCGAGCCCGCTGCCTTTGCCGTGCTCGCTGCGATCCGCGACGGGCAGCCGCTCGCCCGCGCGCTCGTCGCCGGCATCCCGCGCGCGAAAAATCCCCGCGCTGACTGGCCGGCGAAGGTCCAGGCTTGGTTCCGCACCTGGATGGAACTCGGCTGGTTCTGCCGGCGGTAGAGGCCGCGATGGGCCGTGACGCGGGTGGGCTATTTCTTTTCCACGGATCGCACGGATAAAATCGGATTTCCCGGATGATCCATCCGCTGTATCCGTCACCATCTGTGAAATTCGTGGCAGGAGAGCGTATTCTCCCGCGGCGTTCTCACCGACTTCCTCCGATGTCTTCCCAGCTTTCATTCCACCTTCGCCAATGGCGCGACGACGACTTCGAGGCGTTCGCTGAGATGAACGCCGATCCCGAGGTGATGCGGCATATGCCGGCGGTGCTTTCGCGCGAGGAGTCGGCCGCGACGCTCGAACGCGTGCGCGCCGGCATCGCGGAGCGCGGCTGGGGCTTGTGGGCGGTGGACGTCGACGGCGAACTCGCCGGGTGGACGGGGCTGAATCCGCCGACGTGGACGGCGCACTTCACGCCGTGCGTCGAGGTCGGCTGGCGGCTGCGGCGCAAATTCTGGGGGCGCGGCCTCGCGACCGCGGCGGCGCGCGAGGCGGTGCGCTATGGCTTCGAGACCTTGCGGCTCGACGAATTGGTCTCGTTCACCGTCCCGGCCAACGAGCGGTCCTGGCGCGTGATGGAGCGGCTCGGTTTCACGCGCGATCTCGCCGGTGATTTCGATCACCCGCGTCTGCCGGAGGGTCATCCGCTCCGGCGGCACCTGCTTTACCGGAAGAAAAATCCCCTCCGCCCGGAATAAGCGCGCGCCGGCGGACTCTCATCCGCCATGAACCCCCGCGCCCTGCTCGATCGCCTCGACGTCCTCGCCTCGCACCTGCAAGCGCCGCTGCTTTTCGCGCTCCGGCTTTACTGGGGCTGGTCGTTTGCGCAGACCGGCTGGGGCAAGCTGATGAACCTGGAGCGGACGGCTGGTTACTTCGACTCGCTCGGGATTCCACTGCCGCAGCTCAACGCGTTCGCGGCCGGGGCGACCGAATTGGCCGGCGGCGCGCTGCTCGCGCTCGGGCTCTTCGCGCGGCCGGCGGCCTTGCCGCTGACTTTCACGCTGCTCGTGGCTTACGCCACCGCGCACCGCGAGGAGCTCACGCAGATTTTCCGCGACCCCGAGCAGTTCCTCGGCGCCGACCCGTTCCTTTTCCTGCTGGTGAGCGTGCTTGTGCTGGCCTTCGGGCCCGGCGCGTGGTCGTTCGACGGCTGGCGCGCCCGCCGCGCGGCCCGGACGGCATGAAAAAGGCCGGTCCGCGGACCGGCCTGATCGGAGGGAATACTCGTCCGGGCGCTTACGGTTGCCGCGGGCCGACCAGCTGCTCGTAGGCGGCGACGATCGTCGCGTAGAACAGCGGCGCGGTGAGGAAGTAGCCGATGCCGACGAGCAGGAGGCCGAGCGCGCTGAGCAGCGCGGCCACGATGATGAGCAGGAACATCCAGAACCAGTTCTTCGTGATCACACGGCGGCTGACTTCCATCGCGGGCCAGAAGTCCAGCCCGTGGTCGAGCGCGAGCAGGAACGTGAAACTGTAGGCCACCGCGAGGTAGATGCCGGGCAGGATGAGCAGGAAAATGCCGATCGTGGTGAACACCGTGACGAGCAGGCTCGCGATGATCAGGGCGCCGGTCATGACCGAGAAACCCAGGAAGCAATCGCTCAACTCCGCGGATTGGCCGCGCAGGCGCTTGAGGTAGTAGTATTGCACGCCGCCGAGCAGCACGCCGTTGAGCAGCAGGCCCGCGATGGGAATGAAATTGGCCACCGCGAGCACGATGATCATCAGCGCGGTGACGCCGACGAAGGTCCAGTAGTCGGTCTTGAGCAGCTCCCAGCCGCGGCTGAGGGCCGCACCGAGGTCGAGCGTCACGCCCCGCGCCGTGATGGCCGCCGCGTAGGCTTCCGGATCGACGTGGCCGGCCGGGCCGCCGAAGGCGTTGCCCTTGGGCGGGGGCGGGGGAGTGGAGAACGCCGCGGAGAACTCCGGCAGCGAACCCAGCGTGCTCCACGCGGTCTCGCCGTCGCGCCGGCATTGCGTCTGGGCATTGGCCCGTCCGCTCGCGATCCATTCCCGGAGTTTCTCGGCCGATACCGGCCCGTATTCCTTCCCGTCTGCGCCGATGATGGTGAACATGGAGCGCATTATCCCGGCGCCCCCCGCAGCGTCAACGCTGCGTCGGCGAACGCGTCTCCCGACCCGGCCAACCCGCGCCCCGTGCGCACCCGGGGCGCGACACGCGCGCCCGCCCGGCGCGCGCTTGGGGTGCGCCGAGATGCAAGCAGCGCTTGGAAAACTCACGGCCAAAGTCCGGCCAAGGCGCACCGAGCCATGGTGCCCGCTCCGGCCGTTTGTTGCGTATTAAGCGCAAACGCCAATTTGCGTAATACGCAAAATACGGAGGCCGGAGGTAGGGCCGGTTTTTAACCGGCCCAAAGGAAGGTGCGCCGCCGCGTGGAGGCCGGCTGAAGCCGGTCCGACCGTCGATCGCCTCCAACGTTCGCGTGCACTTGCCTGGCCTTTTTCCGCCCGCGCCTCGTCAGGCGCGAATGTTGCTTATTAGCCCCAAAGCGAAATGGGGCTAATAAGCAACATTCGCCGGCGGTGAGGGCGCGGCGGTGCGGCGGGGCTGATTGCGGGAGAACGGTGGCGGCGGCGCGCGCTCAGTCGTCGCCGCGCTTTTCGCGGACGCGCTGGCGGAGCTGCTTCGTGACCTTCTTCCACTCGGTCTTGTTCTTCTGCGAGGCGCGGCGGTCGACGCGGCGCACCTCGAAGGCCATCTCGCGCTGCAGGCGCTGGTAACTCTGCCAGCGCGTGAGCTCGAGCGTGCCGTCGGCGAGCGCGGCGGTGACGGCGCAGCCGGGCTCCGTCGTGTGCGAGCAGTCGGTGAACTTGCAGCGGAGCGTCAGCTCCTTCAGGTCGGCGAACACGTCGTCGAGCGCCTCGTCGGCCTGCCACGGCTGGAGTTCGCGCATGCCGGGCGTGTCGATGATGAGCACGCCGTCGGGGGAGACGACGAGTTCGCGGAGCGTGGTCGTGTGCCGGCCCTTGCCGTCGATGGAGCGCACTTCCTGCGTGGCGAGGACTTCGTCGCCGACGAGTTCGTTGATGAGGGTGGACTTGCCAACGCCGGAGGAGCCGAGGAAGGCCACGGTCGTGCGCGGCTTGAGCCAGGCGTGGAGCGGCTTGGTGCCGCCGCGCTTGAGCGCGCTGGTGACGACGATGGGCGTGCCGCGCGCGATCACCTCGACCTCGGCGCGGCGCGCGGCGGCCTCGCGGGTGAGGTCGGACTTGTTGAGCACGATGACGGGCTGCGCGCCGCTGGCGCGGGCGGCGGCGAGGTAGCGCTCGATGCGGCGGAGGTTGAAGTTGGCGTCGAGCGAGCTGACGAGGAAGACGGTGTCGATGTTCGCGGCGACGACCTGCTCGACGTCGCGTTCGCCGGCGGCCTTGCGCGAGAAGCGCGTGCGGCGCGGCAGCACGGCGTGGATGAGTGCGCGCGTGTCGTCGCCCGGCAGCGGCTCGATCACGACCCAGTCCCCGACGGCGGGCATGTCGGCGATGGCGGTGGTCTCGGCGAGGAACTTGCCCGTGCACTGGGCGAGGCGCGCGGTGACGGGCGTGGTGACCTCCCAAAATCCCTTGAGCTGGAGCGTGACGCGCGCGGGTTCGCGGCCGGCCGCGGCGTGCGGCGCGAAGGCGGCGGCGAGTTCGTCGTTCCAGCCGAGGTCGGCGAGGGTCATGCGCGGAGGCTGGCAGCGGGCGGGCGGGGCGCGCAACGCCGCAGTGGCCCGGGCGGCTTGCAAGGCATGCGCACGCTTCGGCAAGGCGTGCAGGGGAAGGGCGCGGCGGGCGGGATAAAATGCCGGCATGAACTCGGTCCCTGCGCATCCGCTCTCTCCGGTCCCGGCCGCCCCCGTCGCGCCGCCGGCCTCGGCGCCGGTCCGCCCGGCCTCCAACCGGTCGCGAGGAGGCTGGCGCTACGAGCGCACGGAGCGTCCGTGGGTCATGCTGGGGTTGAGCCTGTTCATCTCGGGTGCGCTGCACGCCGTGCTGCTCTACGGGTTCAATGGCCCGAAGCAGGTGGCCCGGGCGCCGGTGGTCGAGCAAATCGAGATCGTGCAGATCACGATGCCCGACCTGAAGGACGACGAGGAGCCGCCGGTCGAGGATCTGGCCGGGCAGGAAGCGGATGAAACACCGGCCGTGGCGGTGCCAATGCTGGCTGACGTGCCGTCGGCGGTGAACGTGAGCGCCTTCGTGCAGCCGTTGCAGTATGTGCCGGAGGTCAACTCCAACCTCGCCGCGGCGAAGGTCTCGCAGATCCCGCTGCACATCGCGCGCGGCGGGCGGAGCCTGCAAAGCCTCGGGCAGATTTTCGAAATCTCGCAGCTCGACCGCGCGCCGACACCGGTCGCGCAACCCTCGCCGGTGTTTCCGTTTCACCTGAAGAAGGATTTCGGCGAGGCCGTCGTGGTCGTGGAGTTCATCGTCGACCCCGAGGGCAACGTCGTGAATCCCGTCGCGCAGCCGGCGGTGCACCGCGATTTCGAGGCGGCGGCGGTCGCCGGCGTGGCGAAGTGGAAATTCCGTCCCGGGCAGAAGGCGGGCAAGAAAGTGTCGACGCGCGTGCGCGTGTCGCTGCGCTTCGAGGTGACGGCGGAGTGAGCGGGCGCGGCCCGCGGTGAGCGCGCGCCTACGCAGCCCTGCGTATGGCCGGCGGGCGCGGTTGTTGTTAGAAAGTCCGGTGCGCCGGCTGCCCTTGGCCGCGCATCCCTGTCCCTGCAACCCCGCCCGCCATGACCCCGTTCCTCCGCTCCTCCCTCGCCGCCGCCGTGCTCGCGGCCGCCGCCGTTCCCGCTCTCGCCCTCTCCGCCAACGATGCCGGCGACCTCGTCCGCGCGCAGGTCCTCATCGGCAAGGTCATGCAGGTGGTGGAGAAATACCGCGAGTTCACCGTGCCGCTCGAGGCCCCGCAGCCCATCGCCGGCACCAAGGGCCGCTACCTGCTGCCCTACAAATCCAGCGGCGAACTCACGCCCTGGGCCGCGAAGATCGTCGGCGTCGCCGCGAGCAAGGTCGTCGGCGAAAAGGTCGGCGAGAAAGCCACCGAGGCGCTCGCATCCAAGGTGCCCTTCGGCGGGCTCGCCGGCGGCTTGCTGAAGAAGAAATCCAAGGAGGTCGCGGCGAGCGCGTTTCTCGGCGGCCCGGAGTTCATCAAGCAGAACTCCGACCTCTCCTTCGCCAATCTCGACGACTACGCCGTTTACCTGCACGTGCGTCATTCGGGCGACGGCACCTACCAGCAGGCCGTCGCCGCCGCCATGGCGCTCTATCCCGACCTCGAGGGCCGCTTCGAGGGCGCGGTGAAGAACGCCTACCGCACGCAATCCGCCAAAGCCGGCCAGAAGGTGAACTGAGCGAACGGCGCGACAATTTCTGCGAGTGCGCGGGAGAGATACACCCGCCGCCCAGGTTGAGATCTCCGGCCCCGTGCCCCCGATTTTGGGCCGGGGCCGGAATTTTTTCGGCGGCGGGGCGGGCGCAGGCGCGGAGCCTGATTCAGAATTGCGCAAAGAAGAGCCGATGCGATGCCTTGAGGTAGGGCGCGGCCGCTGGGCGCGCCGAGAGTAGGTTGCGGCGGGCCCAGCGGTCCCGCCCTACCACGTGCCACGCCAATTCGATGGGTGACTCTCAACAAGACCGGCTGAAGCCGGCCCCACTTGGTCACAGCAGCTTCGACCCGCTCTCGCCCGGACGCCAGAAGAGCGCGGTGTGGCCGACGGCGCCGACGCAGTGGCACGCGGCCTCGGCGGCGATGCGGTTGCAGAGCTCCGCACGTTCGTGCCGGTCCTGTCCGCCGGTGAAGCGCAACTTCACGAGCTCGCGCGCGTCGAGCTGGCGCAGCAGCTCGGCGAGGAACTCGGTCGTCACGCCGTCGCGGCCGAGCCACGCGTGGTCGGGCAATGTCTGGCCGAGGCCGCGGAGCTTGGTCTTTTGCGCGCCGGTGAGGGTGGGGAGGGAGGTCATGCGGAAAATTCGCCGAGCGGCAGCTCGCGCCAGGCACCGGGCGCGAGGTCGCCGAGCGTGAGGTGACCGAAGCGCACGCGGTGCAGCGTCAGCACTTCGCAGCCTTGGCTGGAGAACATGCGGCGCACCTGGTGATAGCGACCCTCGGTGAGCGTGAGTTCGGCCTCGCGCGGGCCGAGCACGCGCAACTGCGCGGGCGCGCAGGGCTCGGTCTCGCCGCGCAGCACAAGCGTGCCGGTGGCGAAGAGTTCGGCGAGCCCGGCGGGCAGGTCGGCGTCGAGCGTGGCGCGGTAGGTTTTCTCCACCTTGTGCTTCGGCGACGTGAGGCGGTGCACGAGCGGGCTTTGGTCGGTGAGAAGGAGCAGGCCGCTCGTGTCCTTGTCGAGGCGGCCGATGGTGGTCACGACCGGGTGGCGGCGCCGCCAGCGCTCGGGGAGCAGGTCATAGACGCTCGGGCCTTCGCGGCCATCGTGCGAACACACGCGCCCGAGCGGCTTGTTCATCAAGAGGAGCAGGCCGTCGGGATGATCGAGCGGCTCGCCGTCGACGCGCACGGCGGCGGGGTGAGATTTCTGGCCGGGGTCGTCGGCGGGGCGGCCGGCGACATCGACGCGGCCGGCCTCGATCCACGCGCGCGCCTCGCGGCGGGAGCAGTAGCCGAGGTTGGCGAGGAGTTGGTCGAGCCGGCGGGACACGCGGGGAGGGGACGGCAGAATGGGTTCGTCCGTCGAGCCGATTTGCGCGTAGTGAGGGGGCGATGCTGGCTTTTTTCCTGTTTCTCGTCGCGCTCGTCTCGGCCGTGGCCTCGCTGCTCGCGTGGATGCCGGCGCCGGTGTGGCCCGGGTGGTGGAAGCTCGCGATCGCCGTGGGCGAGTTCGGTCATCTGTTCGTGCTGCTGCCGCTCGGCGTGGCGGGCCTCGCGGCGCTGGCGCTCGACGGTTGGCCGCGCGGGGCGACATTGCTGTTGTGCGGCGTGGCGGTCGTCGGGTTGCTGCGGCCGGCGTGGACGGCGGGGCGGATGGGCGCGCGGTTGCCGCAGGAGCTCGCGGAATCACTCGGCGCGGAGGCGGCGGGGCGGAGCGAGCGGGCGTTTGCGTGGACGCGGTTGTTCTTCGCGCCGGCAGCACCCCGCGTGGCGGTGCGCACGGAGACCTTCGTGCGGCATGCGGATGGCGAGTTGCAGTTGGATTTCTACCCGGCCGCCGCGGCGGCGCCGGCGCCGTGTCTGGTCGTCGTGCATGGCGGCGGCTGGGACGGCGGCGACCGCACGCAGCTGGCCGAGTGGAACCACCGCTGGGCGGCGCGCGGCTATGCGGTGGCGGCGATTTCGTATCGGCTCGCGCCGCGGCACCGCTGGCCGGCGCAGCGCGAGGACACGCACGCGGCGCTGGCGTGGTTGAAGGAGCATGCGGCGCGGCTCGGTGTCGACGCGCGGCGCCTGGTGCTGGTCGGGCGCTCGGCCGGCGGGCAGATCGCGGCGGCGGTCGGCTACGGCGCGGCGGATCCGGCGATCGTCGGCGTGGTGTCGTTCTACGCGCCGCACGACATGGTGTTCGCCTGGGGCGTGTCGCGCGAGGACGACGCGCTCAATTCGGTGCAGTTGATGCGGCAGTATCTCGGCGGCCCGCCGGACACGCCGGAGCGCGAGGCGTTGTATGCGTCGGCGAGCGCGCAGTTGATGGTGGGTCCGCGCACGCCGCCGACGCTGCTGATCCACGGCCGGCCGGACACGCTGGTGTGGTATCGGCACAGCGAGCGGCTGGCGGCGCGGTTGCGCGAGGCCGGCGTGCGGCACCATCACCTCGAGCTGCCGTGGGCGACGCACGGTTTCGATTTCAATCCCGACGGTCCCGGCGGGCAGCTGGCGGACGAAGCGATCGCGGCGTTCCTGCGCGTGGTGACGCGCGGCGGCTGAGCGGGTGGCGCCGGGCGCGCCGGAGTTTAGGCTGGCGTCAGCGGGGGCGTTGCGGGATTCATGCTCTCTCGCATGTCCAACTGGGAATACAAAGTCATCACCAGCGGCAAGGGCGGCTTCGCGTCGCCGGCCCTGCTGGAAAAATTTCTCAACGACCTCGGTCAGGAGGAGTGGGAAATCGTCAGTTTCCAACCGCAACCCGACAACCTGCTCGCGTTCACCGGCCTCGCCCGCCGCCGCACGCAACGCGACTGGACCCTCGAGGATGCCGCGGCCGCCGCCGCCCGCGTCGAAGCCGACAAGCTTCGCGCCGAATTCGAGGCCAAGTTCAAGGCCGCCAGCACCACCGCCGCGTCCGCCGGCGACGAGGGCGCCGAAGTCTTCCTCGCCGAGGAAAAGGTCGGCAGCGACGACGGCTTCCGCCGTCCCGTCGACACCTCGCGCGACCAGGACGCCGATGCGCACGAGGACGACCACGCCGAGAAGGACGAGTGGGACCAGCTCGCCGCCGAGGACGAGCTGCCCACCTTCTTCGACGCGCTCCGCCCGCACATGCGCAAGAACCAGCGCGGCCCCGGCATGAGCGTCGGCGTCGATTATCTCGCCAAGAAGTGGAAGCTCGACGAGTCCGACGTGAAGGGCGCGCTCGTCGAGTGCGGCCTGCAGATTCCGGCCGACGAGAACGCCAAGCCCGTCTACGTCGAGTTCGAGGGCGACCTCTTCTGGGTGAACATCAACCGCCGCGGCGAGATCTGGATCAACATGCGCGAGAAGCCGCAGCCGGTCTTCCGCATCGTCCAGGGCCAGCGCGTGGCCGACGAGGACGCCCCCGCCGACAACGCCACCCGCGCCGAGCCCGCGCGCGACGAGCGTCGCGAAGACCGCCGCGAATCGCGCCGCGAGGAACGCGAGCGCGCCCGCGAACAGCACGCTGCCTCCTCCGGGGCCGGCCCCGCCGCCGCCGAAGGCGCCGCCCCGGCGCAATCCGCCCCGGCCAAGACCTTTCTCGACAAGATCCGCGGCATGATGCGCCGCAACCGCCGCGGCCACGGCTGGTCCGGCAGCTTCGCCTACCTCACCAAGGCGCTGAAGACCGACGACGCCGGCCTCCTCGCCCAGCTCGCCGAGCACGGCCTGAAGATGAAGGCCGACGGCGAGGAGAAGCCCCTCTTCCACGAGGAAGGCGACTTCCTCTACTGGATGGACAAGAACCAGCGCGGCGAGATCTGGATCAACGCCCGCAAGAACCGCGGCCAATCCGGCGACGCCGGCGCGCAGGACGATCACGCCGCCGACGCCGGCGCCGAGGCCGGTTCCGCCTCCGAGGCGCCGCGCGAAAAGGCCGCCCCCGACGCCGAGCCCCCGGTCATCGCCGCAGCCGCTGCGTCCGCCGCCCCGGCCCGCGTGCCCGCGCACACGCTCGAGGCGCTCCGCCTGCTGCTCCAGCCGAAGAAACGCGGCGACGGCTTCACGGCCAAGGTCGACGACCTCGCCGCGCAGCTCGAGCGTCCGGCGATCGAAATCCTCGAGGCCCTCGTCGCCGCCGGCCTCAACGTGCCCGACGACGCGAAGACGAAGCCGACCTTCGGCGAGCACAACGGCGAGATCTTCTGGCTGAATCGCAATGCCAAGGGCGACCTCTGGCTCAACGCCAAGGACTCCAAGGCCAAGCGCGCCCGCTCGAAGAAGAAGGCCGACGACGGCTCCGACGATGCCGACGGCGCCGACGAGGGCGACGGCGAAGAATAACCCGCCGCGCCCGCCACGCTCCCGCCATTTCCCGCGGCCGCCCCTCACCGGGCGGCCGCCTTTGCCTGCGCGGGTCGCGGTGCGGCCCGGTTCGCATTTCTTGCTTACAAAGCGACCGCGGGTGCCGGCAAGAAACGCGCAGCCATGCCGCCGCCGCGGTGCGAAAATGGGGCGCAGCCGGACAGGCCGGTTGCGGCTCAAACTGGAGGCACCCATGAAACCCGCATCGCTCATCCGCTGGAATCCGTTCCGCGAGATGGAAGACATGCAGAACCGCATGGCGGCTCTGTTCGGTCCGGACCCGCTCCGGATCATCGACCCCAACCGGGAGGAGAAACTCGTCGCGACGGATTGGATCCCGGCCGTCGACATCACCGAGGACGAGAAGGAATACCTCATCAAGGCCGACCTGCCCGAGATGAAGAAGGAGGATGTGCACGTCACGTTCGAGGACGGCGTCCTCAGCATCACGGGCGAGCGCAAGGTCGAGAAGGAGGAGAAGAATCGGAAGTTCCACCGCATCGAGCGCGAGCACGGCCGGTTCCTCCGCAGCTTCACGCTGCCGGAGAACGCCGACGCGTCGAAGATCGTGGCCGAGTTCCGGGAAGGCGTCCTCCTCCTGCGCCTCCCGAAGAACGAGAAGGTCCGCCCCAAGGTCGTGGAGGTGAAGATCACCTGACGCGTCGCGACCGCGCGCGCCACCGTCCGGCGTCCCCCGGTGGCCGCGCCTGTCCGGGGACGCCCAACGCCCCGGGCGACGGATACCATTCCGCCGCCCGGTTGCGCGCGGGCGGGGTGCGCGATTTCGCCAGAGTTTTGGTGGAACGCGTTGACCCCAACGCGTTCTCGCTCGAGCGCGTTGGAGTCAACGCGCTCCACCCATATCGGCGGCAGTCAGGGAGTGCCGTCGCGAATGAAGGGCGCCTGCGTGCCGGGATGGAAACGCGCGATGCCGGCGAGTTGGTCGGCGATGAGCCGGTCGCCGCGGCAGCGGATGAACTTGCCCGGGCCGCCGTAGGTCGGATGGAGCTGCGACCACTGCGCGAAGGTGCCGGGCATGACCAGCCGCACGAGCGGCGCCGTGAGCGCGCCGTTGGCGCGGCGCGCGGTGTAGTCGCGATGCCGGCGGCCGAGCTCGGCGTCGAGCTCGCCGGCAAGCAGCGGCCCCGTCGGCGTGCGCACGGTGCCGGGGCGCAGCTCGATCCACCACTCGTGGCAGCCCTGCGGCCGCGGCACCTGGCGCGTGAGGTAGGGGGCGACGTGGAAATTCACGGCGTGCCACTCGTTGCGGGCGCAGACCTCAAGCAGCGCCTCCGTCAGGTCGCGCTCGGCCACGCCTTCGCCGAAGGTGTGCAGCCGGTGCGCCGCGCGCCCGACGAAGAGCAGGCGCGGCGGCGCGACGGAGACGAAGCGCACCAGGTCGCCCACGAGACAGCGGGCGAGCCCGGCCGGCGTGGTGACGGCGAGCGCGTAGGTTTCGCCCTCGCGGACCTGCTCGAGCGGCACGGCGCGGGCGGCGGACTCCGCGCCCGGTTCGCCCGCGGCGCCGAGCGGGAGGAATTCGAAATACACGCCCGCGTCGCTGAGCACCCGCAGGCCCGCGCCCGGCTCGCCGTCCTGCGCCGCGAAGCAGCCCTCGACCGCGGCGTAAATCTCGTGGAGGCCGGTCCTCGGGCCGGCGAGCGCGCGCAGTTCGGCCTGATGCAGCAGCGGCAGGGCGCCGGAGACGAGCAGGCACTCGAGCTGCGGCCAGGCGCCGGCCAGGCCGCCGTGCGGCGCCAGCGCCTCGGCCAGTTGGAGCAGCGCGGTCGGCGTCCCCGCGGCGAGGCGCACGTCGCGCGTCGCGAAGGCGGCGGCGAGGGCGGCGGTTTTTTCCCGGCCCGCGGGCAGGCGCGCGAGTTCGGCGGGCGGAGCGTAGAGGTTCTTCTCCGCCCACTCCGAGAGCGCGAGCCGCGGCAGGGCGTCGAGGTAGCCGGCGTAGATGCCGTTGGCCGCGGTCAGCGCCGTGCTGCCGCCGCAGTGCAGGTGGCGGCCGTGGAAGAGCTCGACGCTGTCGGTGCGGGCGGCGTGCAGCAGGAGCGCGTCGCCGAGCGCGCGGCGGAAATGCTGCAGCATCTCCGGTGTCACGGGCACGAGGTTGTGCGTGCCGTCGACCGTGCCGGCGGTGTAGGCGAAGAGCCGGCAGCGCCCCGGCCGGAGCACGCCGGCCTCGCCGCCCGCCATGCGCTCGACCCACGGACGGAACTCCGCCGTCGTCCGCAGCGGCACGCGGCTCCGGAATTCCTCCGGCGTCGTCCGCGCCGTCAGCCCGTGGCGGCGGCCGAAATCGGTCTGCTCCGCGCGCGCCAGCCAGCCGCGAAGAACGCCGGCCTGCGCCGTTTCGCCGCGCTGCGCCGGGCGCAGGCGCTGGCGCAGCCGGCCGATGCGGTAGCGCGCAATCAGATCGAGCAGGAAGCGCGGCGCCAGCGTCATGCCCGCATTCAAGGCGGTCCGCGTTGCGGAAGCCAGAGCCGACACGCCGGCGGCGCTGAAAAAACCATGAAACGCCCGCGCCGGCGTCGCGCCGGCTCCGGCCGCCGGGGCGCGCCACGCGCCGGGGGTCGCATTGGGATTGCGCGGGGCGGGGGCTTCGCGTTGAAACGCGCCCGCCCATGCCGTCGCTGCCGCCGGTCATCTACGAGGACGATTCGCTCATCGCTTTCGACAAGCCGAGCGGCCTCCTCATCGCGCCCGACCGCTGGGACAAGTCGCGCGTCAACCTCATGGACTTGGTCCACGCGGCGATGGGCCACGGCGTGGCCAACGTCCACCGCCTCGACGCCGACACCAGCGGGCTCGTGCTCTGCACGAAGACGAAGCCCGCGCTCGATTTCGTCAGCGGCCAGTTCCAGTCGAAGACCGTGGAAAAAATCTACCACGCGCTTGTGATTCGCGCCGACGACAGCGCCGCGCCGTGGGCCGGTGGCGCGCCCGTGATCGCGGGGCCGGACGGCGCGTTGCCGGACACGTTCACGGTCGACCTCGTGTTGAAGGAGGACGACGCCAACCCCGGCCGCATGTGCGTCGTGCGCAAGCACGGCAAGGGCGCCGTGACCGACTTCACCGTGCGCGAGCGTTTCGGCGCCTTCACGCTGCTCGAGTGCCGGCCGCGGACGGGCCGCACGCACCAGATCCGCGTGCATCTCGCCGCCAGCGGCTGGCCGATCCTCAACGATCCGTTCTACGGCAACGCCACGCGACTGCTGCTCTCGGGTTTCAAGCGCGGCTACAAGGGTCGCGACGACGAGAAGCCGCTGCTCGCGCGGCTGGCGTTGCACGCGGGCTCGCTGACCTTCACGCACCCGGCGACGCGCGAGCGCCTGACGCTCACCGCGCCGCTCCCGCGCGATTTCGAGGTGGCGTTGAAGTATCTCCGCAAATTCGCCGGCCCCGACGCGAAGCGGCGGCGGTGAGACGTCGCGACCGCGCGGCGCCCGCGCGCGTGTTGTGCCTGTAGGTTGCGCGCTTGCGCGCAACGGTGGCGCGCCCGCGCGCCACCTCCATGACCGCTGAGCCGTTGCGTTCGCCCGGCCTTACCGGCGTGGAACGCCGACTAATAGTTGGCCGCGCGGCCGGGCTTGGCGTTGTCAGGGGCGGGGCGGGGCGGTTCGCTGCGGGGAAAATCGCACCCCTATGAGCAATTCCCTGACGGTGACGCATTCCGTGGACGCAGATGGCATCGGTTGGATCACGTTCGACGATCCGGCGAGCCGCGCCAATGTCTTCAACCCGCCGACGCAGGCCGCCCTCCGCGCCGCCGTCGAGGCGCTCGCCGCGCAGCCGGTAAAGGCCGTCGTCGTGCTGAGCGGGAAGGAAAAGATCTTCATCGCCGGTGCCGACCTCAAGTGGCTCGGCAAGATCAAGTCGCCCGCCGAGGGCAAGGACGCCTCGCGCAGCGGCCAAGCGTTGTTCGGGTTGCTCGACAACTTCAAGGTCCCGGTCGTGTGCGCCATCCACGGCGCCTGCGCGGGCGGCGGCTATGAGATCGCGCTCGCCTGCCACTGGCGCCTCGCGAGCGACGCGAAGGAAACCGTCATCGGCCTGCCCGAGGTCGGCATCGGCCTCATCCCCGGCTGGGGCGGTTGCGCGCGTCTGCCGCGCCTGATCGGCGCGAAGGCCGCGGTCGACCACATCCTCAAGGCCCAGCTGCTCCCCGCCGCCGAGGCGCACAAGGCCGGTCTCGTTGACGAGCTCGTGCCCGCCGCCGAATTGAAGGCGCGCGCCAAGGCCGCCGCGCTGAAGCTTGCCGCCAGCGGCAAGCCCGCGCGCCCCGCCGGCGCCGCGGTCGACGCGACGTTCTTCGCCGACCAGCGCAAGACCGCGCTCTCGCGCATGCGCGGCCAGCCGGCCCCGCTCGCCGTGCTCGACGCCGTCGAGAAGGGCGCGGGCCTCCCGCTCGACGCCGCGCTCGACCTCGAGGCGACGCTCTTCGGCGAGATCTCCGCCGGCGAGGTCGCGCACAACATGGTGCACGTCTTCTTCCTCAAGGACGCCGTGAAGAAGCTCACGGTCGACGCGTGGTTCCCGAAGCCGGAGAACGCGGCCGCCCCCGCGCCGTTCAAGAAGATCGGCGTCATCGGTGCCGGCGTCATGGGCTCGGGCATCGCGCAATGGTGCGCGGCGCGCGGCTACGGCGTCGTCATGCGCGACGTGAAGCCGGAGTTCGTCGAGCGCGGCATGACGGTCATCAAGGGCCTGTTCGACGAGGCGGCGAAGCGCGGCAAGATGTCCGCCGACGCCGCCGCGGCGGGCTTCGCGCGCGTGCAGGGCACGACGGACCTCGCGCACTTCGCCGATTGCGACCTCGTGGTCGAGGCGATCGTCGAGAACGTCGCCGCCAAGCAGGCGCTGTTCGCCGAGTTGTCGAAGATCGTGCGCGCCGACTGCGTGCTCGCGTCGAACACCTCGGCGCTCCCGATCGAGGAGCTCGCCGCCACGGCGACGCATCCCGGCCGCACGATCGGCATCCACTTCTTCAACCCGGTCAGCCGCATGCCGCTGATCGAGATGGTGCTCTCGCCGCACACGACCCGCGACACCGCGGACCGCGTGCTGGCCTTCGCCAAGCACCTCGGCAAGACGCCCGTCATCTGCAAGTCCTCGCCCGGCTTCCTCGTCACGCGCGCGCTGTTCTTCTACCTCAACGAGGCCTGCCTGCTCTGGGAACAGGGCGTGCCGACCGACGCGCTCGACAAGGCGATGCGCGACTGGGGCTGGCCGATGGGCCCGATGCGCCTGATCGACGAGGTCGGCGTGGACGTCACCGATTTCATCTACGGCGAGATGAAGCATTACTACCCGGAGCGCTTTAAGAGCGCGACCGTGTGCAACCGCATGCTCGCTGCCGGCCTGAAGGGCCGGAAGAACGGCGCGTCGACCGGCTTCTACACCTATGAGGGCGGCAAGGAGCAGTTGAACCCCGCGATGGCGCAATTCTCCGGCGGCGCGGTGAAGCCGATGGACGCGAAGGCGATCCAGGATCACCTCAACGGCGTGATGATCGCCGAGACGAAGCGTGTGCTCGACGAAGGCGTGTTGAAGACGGCCGACGACGCCGACTTTGCGCTGTTGATGGGCACGGGCTTCCCGGCCTTCCGCGGCGGCCTGATGCGCTACGCGAAGAGCGTCGGGCTCGTCTGAGCGCGGGCGCTGCGAGTGTAGGGCGGGGTCTCCTGACCCCGCCTTTTTCATTCTCGCCCCGTGACATCCCGTTCGCGGCGGGGTCGGGAGACCCCGCCCTACAAATCCCGATACGCGGCTCGCGTTTCTCCCAGGCGAATTTTCGCCGCGAAAACCCCCGCGCGGGAGGGAAAATGCGTTGCCGCTTATGACAAATTGGCGATGGTCTCGAACCCTCCCCACGCTCCCCGCCATGGCCAAAACTGCGTCCACGACACTGAACAAGGAACAACGCCGTCACCTGCTGCGCACGATGCTGGAGAGCCGCCTCGGCGACCTGCGCGAGGAGAGCCTGAACCGCCAGGGCAAGGGCCACTTCCACGTCTCCGGCCGCGGCCATGAGGCGCTCAGCGCCATCGGCGCGCAACTGCGCGAGGGCGACTTCATCCTCCCTTACTACCGCGACCGCGGGCTGTGCCTCGGGCGCGGCATGACGACGAAGCACCTGTCGCTCGAGTATTTCGCGAAGCGCGAGTCCGCCTCGCGCGGCCGCATGATGCCGTCGCACTTCTCGAGCCGCGAACTCAACATCGTCAGCGTGCCGACGCCGCTCGGTTCCCAGCTGTTGCCCGCCTGCGGCGTGGCCTGGGGCATGAAGCTCGACGGCAAGGACGGCGTCGTCGTCACGACCGTCGGCGACGCGGCGTCGCGCCAGGGCGATTTCTACGAGGCGATCAGTTTCGCGACCGAGAAGAAGCTGCCCGTGCTCGTCCTCGTCGAGGACAACGCCTACGGCATCTCCACGCCGACGCGGAAGACCAACCCGCTCGCCATCGACGTGCTGAACAAGGCGCAATGGCAGGTGATCGACGGCTCGGATGTCGAGGCCGTCCACGCCGAGGCGCAGAAGGCCATCGCCAAGCTGCGGAAGGGCGAGGGCCCGGTGTTCCTCTGGTGCCAGTTGGAGCGCCTCTCCAGCCACACGAGTTCCGACGACCACACGCTCTACCGCTCGAAGGAGGACATCGCCGCCCTCGAGCAGCACGATCCGATCCGCGTCCTGCGCGAGAAGATGATCAAGGCCGGCGAGCTGACCGAGGCGGAGTTCACGGCGTGGGAAGAGGAGATCAAGGAGAAGGTCCGCGCCGAATACGTCGCCGCCGAGAAGGCCGAGGAACCGCGCGCCGACGAGCTCTTCCTCGACGTCACCGGCGCCTCGCCCGACCTGGACGAGGAGCTCTTCAAGCCCGGCAGCTACCGCATGGGCGACCTGATCAACAAGACGCTCCGCGCCGGCCTCGACGCCGACCCGGGCCGCATGATCTTCGGCGAGGACGTCGAGGACCCGAAGGGCGGCGTGTTCCGTCTCACGCAAAAACTTTCCACGGATTTCCCGGACCAGGTGTTCAACTCGCCGCTCGCCGAGTCGACGATCTTCGGCCTCGCCGGCGGCCTCGCGCTCTACGGGCGGCGCCCGGTGTTCGAGCTCCAGTTCATCGATTTCAGCTTCCCCGGTTTCAACCAGCTCGTGCAAAACCTCGCGAACCTCCGCTGGCGTTCGAACGGCGCGTGGAAGGTGCCGGCGGTGTTCTACGCGCCCTACGGCGCCTACCTGCCCGGCGGCTCGCTCTGGCACTCGCAGGCGAACGAGTCGGCCTTCGCGCACTTCCCCGGCATCAACGTCGTCATCCCCTCCACGCCCGAGGACGCGGCCGGCCTGCTCTGGACCGCGATGCACGGCGAGGACATCACGCTCTTCCTCGCGCCGAAGCACATGCTCTGGGCCGAGGTCGCGAGCGCGCAGCCGATCAAATCCATCCCGCTCGGCCAGGCCCGCATCGTCACGCCCGGCGACGACCTCACGATCGTCGCCTGGGGCAACACGATGGAGAAGGCGCGCGAGGCCATCGCGGAGTTGCAGGGCGAGGTGAGCGTCGAGCTCATCGACCTGCGCTCCATCATGCCGTGGGACAAGACCACGATCGAGGCCTCCGTCCGCAAGACCGGCCGCCTCATCGTCATCCAGGAAGACACCGAGGCCTGCTCTGTCGGCCAGATGATCGTCACGCACCTGATGGGCCGCACCGATCTCTGGGCCGCGATGAAGGCTCCGCCGCAGCTCATCACCAAGGGCAACGTCATGATCGGCTACAACCCGATCTACGAATACGCCGCGCTCCCCGCCGTGCCGCAGATCGTCGAAGCGATCTGGGCCAGCGTGTCGCTGGACGTCGCGCGCGGCACCGTGCCGGCCCCGGTCTCCGCGCCCGCCGCGGCGCCGACACCCGCACCGTCCGCGGCGCCGGCTCCCGCGCCCGCGCCCGCCGCCGATTCGCACGCGCCGCAAAACACCGTCATCGCCGGCACGAACGACATCATCGTCCGCGTGCCGATCATGGGCGAAGGCCTGCGTTCCGCGAAGGTCGTCAATCTCGCCAAAAAACCCGGCGACGCCGTGAAGCACGACGACGTGCTCTGCGAACTCGAGACCGACAAGGCTGTGTATCCGGTCGAGGCCTCGTTCGCCGGCCAGTTGAAGGAATGGCGCATCAAGCTCGATGACACCGTGCTCATCGGGCAGGAGATCGCCGTCGTCACCGGCGACGCCGCCAGCGTGGCCGGCCTGCCGATCGAAGGTGCCGCGGCGCCCAAACCCGCCGCGCCGGCGCCGGCCCCGAAGGTTTCCACGCCCGTCGCCCCCAAGCTCGCCGCGCCTGCGCCGAGCGTTGCCAGCGCCCCGGCGCCCGTGGCAGTCTCGCCGGGCATGAAGGGCAACGTCCGCCAACCCGCGCTCCATCCCGCCATCACCAAGCGCCTCGCGGCCGTGGTGCCGGCGAACATGCTGATGGATGTCCTCTGGACGCCGCTGAAGAAGGCGCGCGAGGAAGCGAAGGCCAAGCTCGGCAAGGCCGCGCCGTCGCCCTCCGCCATGATGGCGTGGTGCGTCACGCGCGCGCAGGAGAAGCACGCGGCCTTCCGCTGCATCGTCGGCAAGGACGGCAACATCTACGAGCAGCCCGACTTCGACCAGGGCGTCGCCGTCGCGCTCGAGGGCGACCGCCTCGCCACCGCCGCGATCGGCGCCGCGAACCGGCTTTCGTTCGCCGATTTCTCCGCCGCCTACAACCGCGCCGTCGAGGAGACGCGCGCCGGCAAGCTGCTCGACGTGCAGGCGCCGCTCAACATCACGAGCCTCGGCGCCTTCGGCGTCGAGAGCGCGACGCCCATCGTGGTGCCGCCGGCCGTGGGCACGCTTTTCATCGGCACGGCGCACGAGCGCATGATCAACGACGGCGGCGTGGTCTACCCCGCCGAGGTCGTCACGCTCTCGCTCACGTTCGACCACAAGGTCGTCAACGGCGCCGGCGCCGCGGCCTTCCTGCAGGAAGTGAAGAAGCAGTTCGAGACCTTCAAGCTGCCCGCCTGATCCGGCCGGCCCGGTCCCGGGTCGCAGCTCGCACCGGGGGCGGGAGACGGCGGCCCCGGTGTGCGCCAAGGCGTCCGCAGGTGCGCCGAGACGTCAAACCTCGGCGACGGGGGAATCGGGTCTTGAACTGCCGGCGCTTCCGGCATTTGCCCACGGTGTGAACGACACCGCGAGCACGCGACCGCGCTGGGGCATGATCATCGCCATCTGGTGCTGCGTCGGCCTGCTGCTGGCTGTGCAGGCGCGGATCGCGCTGACGGATGATGCCTCGGTGCGTTTCAGCTGGTGGAGCCTGCTGCAACAGGCGGGACGCGCGATCTATTGGGCGCTCCTGACGCCGCTGGTGCTGCAGTGGGGGGCGCGCTGGCCGTTCGCGGGCCGGTGGCGCTACCTGAATCTCGGCCGGCACCTGGGACTGGCGCTGGCGCTCAGCCTGGTCTTCTATCTCCTGCGCGTGCCGGCGTTCTATTGGTTCATGGAGGTGCCGGAGCACCAGCGGAATCTCGACCGCCTGCTGGCCGGTCTCTCGCTGCGGAACCTGATCGATCCGGTCCTGTATTTCGGGATCGTGGTGGCGGGCAAGGCGCTGGCGGCGGCGCAGGAGCGGCAGGCGCAGGAGTTGCGCGAGGAGCGGTTGCACCGCCGCCTGGCGGAGGCCGAGCTCGCGGCGCTGCGGCAGCAGGTGCAGCCGCATTTTCTCTTCAACGCGATGAACACGGCGGCCTCGCTCGTGCGCAGCGAGCGGCCGGCGGACGCCGTCCGCGTGCTGGGTCTGATCGGGGCGCTCCATCGCCGGCTGGTGGAATGTTCCGGCCGGCCGGAGTGCACGCTGGAGGAGGAGTTCAAATTCGCCCGGGATTACCTCGAGGTGGAGCGGGTGCGTTTCGGCGACCGGCTGCAGGTGCGGACGGAGCTGCCGGAGGATGGCGCGGCGCTGATCGTGCCGACGCTGCTGCTGCAGCCGCTGGTGGAGAACGCGATCAAGCACGGCATCGCCTCGCGGCGCGCGGGCGGCGAAGTGGAGTTGCGGGCGTGGCGGGAGGGTGGCGACCTGCACGTGTCGGTCGCGAACGATTTCAACCCCGCCGCGGCGCCGGCGGACGGCACGGGCTTCGGTCTGCGGCACACGCGCGAGCGGCTCGCGCGCCTCGCCACCGGGGCCGGCGCCATGGAGATCACGCGCGCCGACGGCCGCCACGTGGTGCGGCTGCGCCTGCCGGCGCGAATGCCGCCCGACGGCGCCACCCCGGATTCCCCATGAAAATCACCGTGCTGATCGTGGATGACGAGCCGCCGGCGCGGGAGAGCCTGCGCCGGCTGGTGCAGGCCGATGCCGAGCTGGAGCTGGTCGGCGAGGCCGGCGACGGCTTCGTCGCGCTGGAGGAGATCCGCCGCCGGCGGCCGCAACTCGTCCTGCTCGACGTGCAGATGCCGGAGATGTCCGGAGTCGAGATGGTGGCGCAGCTGCCGCCGGACGCCCGGCCCGAAATCGTGTTCGTGACGGCATTCGACCGCTTCGCCTTGGAAGCGTTCGACCTCGAGGCGGTCGACTACCTGCTGAAACCCTATCCGGACGAGCGCTTCCAGGAGGCGGTGGGGCGGGTGAAGCGCCGGCTGCGGCTCGACCGCCTCGGCACCGAGCACGAGAAGATCGACCGCGTGATCGCCGCGCTGCGCGCCGCCGGCCAGCCGCCGCCGGCCGCGAGTGCGACGGTCACGTTCCGCTGCGACGGCGACCTGCATGTCGTCGCCCGCGCCGACATCGCGTGGATCGAGGCGCAGGGCGATTACCTGCGGGTGCATGCGCGTGGCTCGACGCTGCTGGTGCGCGAGACGATGCGCGAATTCCTCGCGCGCGCCGGCCCGGGGGAGTTTCTCCGCGTCCACAAGTCCGCCATCGTGAACCTCGGCCGCGTCCGCCGCTCGACGCACCTTTGCGCGGGCGACTACGAGGTGGAGCTCGACACGGGCGCGAAGGTGCGCGTGAGCCGGTTGTTCCGGCAGGACCTGCTGGCGCGCCTGATGCGCTGACGCGGCGCGACGCTCCGTCGCAGCGGAGGACGCTTGGGCGGGTGGGGGGACGTGATGTCGCCGCGGATTTGTCCGCGACGAGGGACGGGCCCTGATGGGCGCGCGGATCCGTGCGATCCGCAACCAACCAAGACTAACCCATGACCTCCCCCCACCGTCATCCGACCGCGATGCGACGCCTCAGCGCCGCTGCGGTCGCCTGGGCGCTGCTTTCCGGCAGCTCCCTCGCCGTGGCCCAGACCACGGACGAAAACAACCCCACACCCTCCGGCGCCGCCGTGAAGCTCGAGTCCTTCGAGGTCACCGGCTCGCGCCTTTCCCCGCCGGATTTCGAGGGCGCGCTGCCGGTCACCGTCTATTCCTCGGAGATGCTCGGGCGCCTCCCGGCGATGACGATCAATAATTTCCTCCGCACGACGCCGACCGCGTTCGGTTCGGGCAACATCGACGAGTCCTTCGTCAACGGTGGCGGCGGCCGGGCCTTCATCGGCCTGCGCGGCCTCACCACGCTGACGCTCGTCAACGGCCGGCGCACGACCACGGGCGACCTCAACGCCGTGCCGCTCGCCGCGGTCGAGCGCATCGAGATCCTCAAGGACGGCAACGGCGCCGTCTATGGCGCCGATGCGGTCGGCGGCGTCATCAACATCATCACGAAGCGCAACTTCGAGGGCGTGCAGCTCGATGCCTCCTACCAGAACACGACGGACAAGGACATTTCCCGCCGCCGTTTCGAGGCCGTGTGGGGCAAGACCTACGAGCGCGGTTCGCTCACGATGGGCATCTCCTACTTCAAGCAGAACAACCTCTACTCGCGCGACCGCGACTTCATCACCGAGACCTCGGACCGCTCGTTCGGCGCCACCTCGGCCACGCCGAGCCCCGCGCGCTTCACGCTCACGCCGGCGCAGGCGCAGTCGCTGCTCGGCATCGCCGGCCAGGTCGGCAACGTCACCTACCGCGTCCGCAACGACCTGACGAGGGCGACGGGTCCCGGCTCGTTCCGCGTCGGCCAATACGGCCTCGGGCCGGCGGAGACGTCCGATCGTTTCCCCTTCGCCATCTACACGCCGGCGGTCCGCCCGGCCGAGCGCTACAACACCTTCATGAGCGCGGATTATCGCCTCTTCAAGGACAGCGCCGCGGCCGTGCTCTACACGGACATCTTCTACATGCGCTCCTACTCGCAGGCCGAGCTGGCGCCGTCGCCGGCGGGTTTCGCCTCGAGCGCGAATCCGGCGAACGACTTCCGCATCCCGGCGAACTACTACTGGATGCAGCAGGTGTTCCCCGGCACCACGACGGACATCACGGCGTGGCAGAACCGCTTCCTCGAATTCGGCTCGCGCCAGAACGACGTGCGCTTCGACGACTTCGCGCTGACGCTCGGCCTCAAGGGCGACGTCACTGACCGCCTCAGCTACGACGTCTCGTGGTATTGGAACCGCAACGAGCAGCTCGACGTCGAGCGCAACGGCCTCAACCGCGACCGCCTCCGCCAGATGCTGCAGGGCACCGCGCCCGCGCAGTTCCTCGGCGCGAACAGCTGGAACCCCTTCGCCAACTTCTTCGACAGCGGCGTCAACACGCAGAACCCGGCCACGCTCGACTGGCTCAAGCTCGAGCCCCGCACGTTCCGCGACTTCACCACCGAGGTCCTCAACGCCCAGGTGAAGTTCAAGGCCCTCGACGTGCCCGCCGGCACGGTCGAGACCCTGCTCGGCGTCGAGAACCGCAACGAGCGCTTCAAGCGCACGCCCGACCTCGCCAAGCAGCAGGCCGCCGGCTCCGGCTGGAACGCCATCGCCGCCTTCCAGCAGGATTACTCCATCCGCTCGATCTTCGCCGAGGCCGTCGTGCCGTTGATCAAGGACGCGCCCTTCGCGCGCCACCTCGCGCTCGGCCTCGCCGCGCGCCGCGAGGAGTTCAGCCACCTGCCCGACGAGCCCACCATCCTTCGCGCCTACCTCCGCCATCAGGTCAACCGCGACCTGACGCTCCGCCTCGCCTACTCCGAGGGCTACACGGCGCCGACGCCGGCCAACCTCGACCCGGCGAGCGCGCAGGCCTTCCCGAACGTCTACATGCCCTGGCTCAACGCCACGGACCAGACCAACCAGGGCGTGCTCCTCGTCGGCAACGCCAACCTCAAGCCCACCGAGTCGAAGAGCGTCAACTTCGGCGCCGTCTGGGCGCCGCGCGCGATCAAGGGCCTCACCGTCCAGCTCGACATCTACCAGATCGAGCAGACCAACATCATCGTGCAAGACCCGCAGGTCTACGTGGACGCCTTCGCGGCCAACGGCGGCGTCTCGCCCGGCCCCAACGGCACGTTCATCAAGAACAACAACGCGCCCTTCGCCGACCGCATCGTGCTCGACGGCAACGGCTCCGTCACCGGCATCCCCGGCTACATCGTCAGCATCGCGCCGGTGAACACCGAGAACATCGCCGCCCTCGAGGCCAAGGCGATCGACCTCGAGGTCACCTACGCGCACGAGACGAGCGACTGGGGCAAGTTCACCTACCGGCTGAACCTCACCCACACGCTCGACTTCAAGATCGAGAAGATCCCCGGCCTGCTCACCTCCGAATACGTCGACCTCTACACGCCCAACGACGCCATCGGGCCCGAGAGCGCGCCGAGCTGGAAGGGCTTCCTCCAGGCGGATTGGGATTTCCGCGACCTCTTCGCGACGCTGAAGTTCAACTGGGTCAACTCCTACAACGAGGACCCGAACGGCGGCCAGGTCTTCAACAAGAAGCTGAAGGCCTTCAACACGCTCGACCTCACGATCGGCTACACCTACCCGCGCACGGGCACGACGGTGCGGTTCGGCGTCGAGAACCTCCTCGACACCTTCCCGAGCCAGGCCGAGTCGTCCTTCGCGGACAAATACGACCGCTCGATGTCGAACATCCTCGGTCGCATGTTCAGCGTGAGCCTGACGCAGAAATTCTGAGCGGCGAGCTCCGCTCCCAGGCGCATCCGGCCGGCCCCCGCGCGGGGCCGGCTTTTCTTGTTCCGGGCTGAATCGCGCGACCGGCGCATGTCGGGCGTCCGCGGCCATTGGTCGCAAGTGCTTCCGTGTTCGACTCATCTGCGACCGGGGATGTCGACCGGAGTTTGTCGGCGCGCGCGCGGGCGCCGAGGGATGGGGCGTCGGTGGCACCCGCTGCCGACCCTAACTGATCCATCCCCTATGAACAACCCATCCCCACGCTCGCAACGGGGCTGGTCGGCTCGTCTCGCGACGCTGGCCTTCCCGCTGCTGGCTCTCCCGGTGATCGCCCAACAGGCGAACACCCCTGCTGAAGAAACGGTCAAACTCGAGAAGTTCGTCGTCACCGGTTCCTACATCCCGATCGCGGCGGACAGCATCGCGAATCCCGTCACCACCATCACCGCCGAGGAGATTTCCCGCACCGGCGTCACCACCAACGCGCTCGACGTGCTGCGCAAGGCGGTGCCGCAGTTCACGGGCAACGCCAACATCGGCTCGGAGAACGCCAACATCAATTCGTCCGCGACCGGCGGCGGCTCGCAGGCCTCGCTCCGCAACCTCACCACCCTGACGCTCATCAATGGCCGCCGCGCCGCCGTCTCGCCGATCTCCGGCACGGGCGGCAACCAGTTCGTCGACCTCAACATCATCCCGATGGCGGCGATCGAGAACATCGAGATCCTCCTCGACGGCGCCTCCGCCACCTACGGCTCGGACGCGACCTCCGGCGTCATCAATATCAAGACGAAGAACGATTTCAGCGGCGTCGCCCTGAGCGGCTTCTACGAGTGGACCGACCAGAAGGGCGGCTGGGCCAACCGCGGCGGCAACTTCGTCCTCGGTTCGGGCAACGGCAAGACGAGCCTCACCGTCGCCGGCGGCTGGTCCAAGCAGGACCCGCTCTGGCAGCACGAGCGCAGCTACTCGAGCCCGCAATACGGCACGCCCACCTTCGGCGGCGTGATCAACATCGGCTCGAACTACTTCGTGCTCAATCCCGCGCTCAACGCCCCGCCCGTCGGCGCGACCAAGCCCACGCTCAACTTCCCGATGACGTCGTCGCCCCTCGCCCCGAACGGCAACCCCTACTTCGGGGCCGTCGGCAGCAACGCCGTCTACTGGGGCAAGGTCGTCAACGGCCAGATCGTCGGCTTCGGTGCCGGTGAGCTCGCCGGCGCGACCAGCCCCGACGCCGAGCAGGTCGCCTTCGATCTCTCGAACTACGTCACCATCCTCCAGCGCCGCGAACAGCGCGGGGCGATCACGACCTTCAACCACGAGTTCAACGACGCGGTGCAGTTCTTCGGCGACCTCATCGTCGCGCAGACCCGCACGTTCTCGCAGATCAACGCGCAGCCCGTCGGCACGACGCCGTCGTTCAACGTCAGCGGCTCGCACCCGTTCAACCCGTTCAACACCACGCTGCGCGTCCGCAACCGCTTCGTCGCCAGCCCGCGCCAGTATTTCTACAACACCGACTTCGTGCGCTCGGTGATGGGCTTCCGCGGCGAGATCAACGACCGCCTCTCCTACGAGACGGCCGTGAACCTCAACCGCTCCGATCTCGCCTACAAGAACCCGGGCGTCATCGACAGCGCCGGCCTCCTCGCCGCCGCCGGCATCACGCCGCTGGCCACGAGCCAGGCGGGCGTCGCGCTGAATCTTTTCCAGCGCAACATCCCCGGCTCCGCCGTCGCCGCCGCCAACTTCATCGGCACCGGCTACAATGACTTCTCCAGCGCCCTCCGCTCGTGGGACGGCCGCATCATCTACCGCGCGCTCGAGTGGGCCGCCGGCGATGTCGTCCTCGCCATCGGCGGCGAGCACCGCATGGAAACCCTCGAGGGCACGGCCGACCTCAACTCCATCCCCGACCCCGAGACCGGCGCCATCGGCTGGACCGGCGCGACCTCCGTCAACCCGTTCTCCGCCGACCGCGACGTCACCGGCATGTTCCTCGAGGCCAGCATCCCGCTGGCCGGCCCGAACCAGAACCTCTCCTGGGCCCACGCCCTCGACCTCGGCGTCGCCGTGCGCCACGAGAAGTATTCCGACACTGATGACCCGACCGTGCCGAAGGTCACGCTGCGCTGGCTGCCGTTCAACGACGAGTTCGCCATCCGCGGCACCTACTCGGAGTCATTCAACGCCCCGACGCTCTACAATCTCTTCGGACCGAGCAACATTGGCTTCACCTCCACGGTCACGCTCCTGCCGCACGGTGCCGCCGACCAGCCGGGCAACTACGTCTCCGGCCAGTCGCAGTGGCGCACGTCCTCCAATCCCGCGCTCCTCCCCGCCGAATCCGAGGCCAGCACCGTCGGCTTCGTCTGGTCGCCCAAGCGCTACAAGGGCCTCACGGTCGAGCTGAACTACTACCAGATCGCCGAGACCAACGTCGTCTCGCTGGTCAACCCGCAGACCATCCTCCAGAGCGTCGAGACCCTCGGCACCGCGTCCCCGTATCTCGCGCGCAACGCCGGCCCGAACAACCCGGTCGGCAACTTCATCAACCCCCGCACCGGCCGCGCCTACTACGACGTCGCCATCGAGGGCTTCCGCGGCAACGGCACGCCGATCACGGCGCCCGGCCAGGTCGCCAACAACATCGACTCCATCTACGTCGACCAGCCCCAGGTGAACTTCGCCTCGCAGTCGACCAGCGGCTACGACTTCAAGGCCCGCTACAAGTGGGATGTGCGCAGCGTCGGCCTGCTCGATCTCTCGACGAGCGTCGCCTACGTCTACGACTACAACATCAACGGCGAGGAAGTCGGCTCCCGCGCCACCGTCACCGGCGGCACGATCCCGCGCTGGCAGTCCTACACGCAGCTGGCCTGGCAGCGCGGCAACTGGGACGCCTACCTTGCCAACCGTTTCGTCCCCGCCACCAACGCGCCGGACGAGGCGAGCTCGGGCAAGACCGAGGCCGAGCAATACTCCGAGTGGGACCTCGGCTTCTCCTACCGCTTCGACGGCCAGGTCGCCCCGTGGCTCAAGGGCCTGCGCCTCTCGCTGATCGTGAACAACGTCGGCAACGAGAAGCCCGCGCAGCTGCCGGACACGTTCTCGAATGACAGCGTCGACACGGGCACCTACGACCCGATCGGCCGCCGCTTCGTCGTGAGCGCCGAATACCGCTTCTAAGCGCCGCGCCCGAATCCTTCAGTCAGTGTGTGTGTTACCGGCCGGACCCTGCGGGGTCCGGCCGTTTCTTTGGCGGTCCGCCGCCCGGCCTTCGCTCCGGGCCCGCGCCCGCGGAAGTTGGCAAAGTGGCGGGAGCTTCCAGCTCCCGCGTATGAGCGCGGATGAAAGGACGGGAGCTGGAAGCTCCCGCTACTTTGTGCGCCCGGCGCTGTGGGTCGGAATGGAGCCGCGCATTGGCCGCGACGTCGGGACGTCACGACGCCACGCCACCGACGCCCGCCATCGTGCCCCAGTCGCGAGAGCGCTCCGGCAAAGTGGCGGGAGCTTCCAGCTCCCGCGTATGAGCGCGGATGAAAGGACGGGAGCTGGAAGCTCCCGCTACTTTGTGCGCCCGGCGCTGTGGGTCGGAATGGAGCCGCGCATTGGCCGCGACGTCGGGACGTCACGACGCCACGCCACCGACGCCCGCCATCGTGCCCCAGTCGCGAGAGCGCTCCGGCAAAGTGGCGGGAGCTTCCAGCTCCCGCGTATGAGCGCGGATGAAAGGACGGGAGCTGGAAGCTCCCGCTACTTTGTGCGCCCGGCGCTCGTTGCCGGGTCAGAACAGCGCGTTGGCCACGACGCCGACGGCGGTGATCGGGCCCTGGTCGCCGAGGCCGTCGAGGGCGCGGTCGGCTTTCTTCACGATGCCCTGCACTTCCTTGTAGAGGCCGTCATCGACGAGCAATTTGCCGAGCGTGCCTTCGCCGTTGTTCAGCTTCTGCGAAAGCTCGCGGATGTTGTTGATCGACAGCTTGAGGTTGTCGGCCGTGGCGGGATCGTAGAGCAGCGCGCCGATGGCGCCCTTGCCGGCCTTCACGTCGGCGATGATGCCGCGCGTGTCGCCGAGGAACACCTTGGCGTCGCTGGCGGCGGACTTGATTTCGCCGACGGCGCCGAGCAGCTCGTCGTGGAGCGAGGGGTCGTTGACGAGTTTGCCGAGCGTGCCCTCGCCGTTCTTCAGCTTGGCGGTGATGTCCTGGAGGTTGGCGATGGTCTCGGTGAGCTTCGGGCCGTTGTCCTCGACGAGCTTGTCGATCTTGGAGAAGAGCGAGCCGGAGCCGCCGCTGCCGCCGAGCGCCTGGCCGATGTTCTCGGCGACGCCCTCGAGCTTGGCGCCGAGCGAGCCGAGCTGGGCGATGACCTCATTCATGTCGACGGTGTTCTTGGTCTTGATCTCGTCGCCGTTGGCGAGGACGACGCTCGACGCGCCGAAGCTGACGGCGAGGTGCTGGCTGCCGAGGAGGCTGGAGGTCTCGACGGAGGCGATGGCATCGTTGGGAATCTGCACGTCGGGCCGGATGGTGAGGACGGCCTCGACGCGCTGCTGGCCGAGGCGCGTGGCGGTGACGGTGCCGATCTTGACGCCGGCCATGAGGACCTCGTCGCCGGCCTTGAGGCCCTTGAGGTTGGCGAAGGGGGCGATGACGGTGTAGCCCTTCGGCTTGAAGACCTGGCCGCCGGAGAGCGACTCGAAGGTGATCCAGGCGAGCGCGCAGCCGAGGAGGAAGAACAGGCCCACGCGGATGGTCTGTTGGGAGTTATTCATGGTTTTGCTCCAGTTGTTTGAAACGGGGGTTCTTGAGGTCGATGACCGGGGAGAGAAAGTCGGCGATGTCGCGGTCGGCCGGCGCGCGGAAATCCGCCGCCACGCCGGTGGCGCGGATGCGGCCCTCCATGATGATGGAGATGCGGTCGGCGATGGAGAGCGCGAGGTCGCGGTCGTGCGTGACGACGATGCTGGTGACGGCCATCTGCTCGCGCAGCGTGGCGATGATCTCGCTGATGGTGGCGCCCATCACGGGGTCGAGCTCGGAGGTGGGCTCGTCGTAGATGAGCAGCTGCGGCTCCATCACGAGGGCGCGGGCGATGGCGACGCGCTTCTTCATGCCGCCGGAGAGCTCGGAGGGGAATTTCTTCGCCGCCTTCTCCAGCGAGAGGATGGAGAGGGCGCGCATGACGCGCTCGCGGATGCCGGCCTCGTTGCAGAGGCGGTGCTCGCGCGGGTAGAGCGCGAGGTTGTCGTAGACGCTGAGCGAGTTGAAGAGCGCGCCGGCCTGGAAGACGAGGGCGAGGTGGACCTGGTCGCGCGTCGCGGGATCGGCGGCGTCGAAATCGCCGATGCGCACCTCGCCGCTGGTCGGCAGCTCGAGGCCGGCGATGTGTTTCAGGAGGACGCTCTTGCCGGAGCCGCTCGGGCCCATGAGGCAGAAGATCTCGCCCGGGCGCACGTCGAGGCTGACGTCCTTGAGCACGGTGACGGGGCCGAACTTCTTCGTCAGGTTCCGGACCGTGACGCCGTAGGTCTTGCCGGCGAAGGGGGTGGCGGTGAACGTGCTCATGGTCAGAGGAGTGCCTTGGTGACGAAGTAATTCAGCACCAGGATGAGGATGAGCGAGGTGACGACGGCCTTGGTGACGGAGAGGCCGATTTCGCGCGGGCCGCCGCGGGTGTTGAGGCCGATGTAGCAGCACACGAGCACGACGGCGAAGCCGAAGACCTCCGCCTTGAGCAGGCCGTCGGAGACGTCCTTCCACTCCATGTAGCGCTTGAGCGCGGCGAAGTAGGCCTCGCTGTCGACGGAGATGAAGCTGGTGTATTGGGCGACGAGGGCGCCGCCATACCAGCCGCAGAGGTTGGCGATGATGGTGAGCACCGGCATCATGACGAGGATGGCGGCGAGGCGCGGCAGCACGAGGATGCGCTCGGGCGGGATGTTCATCGTCACGAGCGCGTCGATCTCCTGGTAGACCTTCATCGAGGCGAGCTCGGCCGTGATGGCGGAGCCGACGCGGCCGGCGACGAGGATGGCGGCCATGACCGGGCCGAGTTCGCGCACCATCGAGAGGCCGACGAGGCTGCCGATGAACTGCTTCGCGCCGAAGTTCTGCATCGTGTAGCCGCTCTGGAGCGCGAGCACGCTGCCGATGAAGAAGCTCAGGATGGTGACGATCGGCAGCGACGTGTAGCCGATGAGGTAGCACTGCTCGATGAAGCGGGGGAACTGCCGGGGCAGCGTCGGCGCGAAGCGCGCCGTGCGCGTCAGCAGCAGCACGACGCCACCGATGTGGCCGAGGAGAAGGTTGATCTGGTTCATGGGGACACGGCCGCGGGAACGGATTTATCACTCCGGCGGCGGAAATCGAAGAGGGAAAATTGCCAGCGGGTCGCGCCCGCCGGCCGGTGCCAGCTCAGCAGGCCCGCACCGAGCGCGATGCGCTCGCCGGTGGCGTCGCGGCGCGAGCCGTAGAGCGGGCCGAGGTGGAATTCCTGCTTCGCGGGCGACTGGGTGCGGCTGACGGCGTTCCAGAGGAGCGACCACCGCGTGTCGCCCGGCGCGCGTTGCTCGTGGCGGTAAAGGGCGAAGAACGGCGCGTAGAGTTCGCGCACAGGCTCGTTGCCCGGGAAGAAGACCTCGAGCGGGCTGAGCACCTGCGTCTGCCGGCGCCCGGCGCCGTTGTCCCACACGCTGGCCAGCGGCCAGAGGTGGCGCTTCGAGGCGGGCGCGGCCTCCGGGCGCGAAAGGCTGCGCTGCGTCGTGGACCAGAGCAGGAAGAACAGGAACTGCGTGCGCTCCTGCGCGATGTCGCCGTCGGTCCATTTCGCCTGCCGCAGCAGGGGCCAGAGCAGCCAGGTCTTGTCGTAGCCGTTCACGACCGAGTGCGAGTAGAACGGCGCCCAGCGGTTGACGTGGCGCTCCTCGCCGCGGCCCTGCACGAGCAGCGGCCAGAAGTAGCGCGTCTCGTGGTAGCGCTTCGGCTCGGTGCGGTCGGTGTAGCCGAAGAAGGGCCAGAGGTAGTTCTCCTGCACGAGGCCCGGCGCGGTGTCGCGCGCGTAGAACGGCAGCACGCCGTAGCTCACGCTCGGCTGCGGTTCGGAGAGGTTGCGTTCCTGCCTGTAGATCAGCGGCCAGAGGTAGAACTGCTCGCGGTAGTCGCCGGCGCGCTCGCGGCGGCCGGCGAGCGGCCAGACCTCGAAGCCACGATGGCCGCCGCCGTCGATCGTGCGCACGAACGGCCACGGCGTGTAGCGGGTCCGGCGTTCCTTGGCCGTGACGTCGAAATAGAGCGGAAACGCCACCCAGCGCAGTTCGTCCTTGCCGAAGCGGTGCTTGATCGTGCCGGCCACGGGCAGGAACGCGCGGTAGCTCGTCGCGGCGTCGCCGGTGTCGCGCGAAAAATAAAACGGCCAGACGTCGAACCCGCGCGTCGTCTTCGCGGCCTCGGCCTCGGTGGCGAGGCGGTAGTTGATGATCCGGAAAAGCGAGAACGCGCGGTAATCCGGCGCCGTCTCCCAGCTGAAGAGCGGGTAGAGGAAATGCGCGCGTTCGCCGCGCGCGTCCTGTTGCCAGAGGAAGAACGGGCGCCACGCCTGCTGCTCGGCGCCGGCGGCGGTGCGCTTCTCCGCGTAGAGCGGCCCGAGGGCCTGGGCGGCGGTGAGGCGGCCGGTGGCTTCGTCCTCCGCGCCCACCCAGAACGGCCACACATTGTGCTCCGCGGCGCGCGCGCCCAGCGCCAGACCAGCCGCGAGGAGCAGCCAGACGGGAAGTCGGGACGAGAAGCTTGGTGTTTGGGCCGGCATTGCCTTGGTCACGGATGGCCAGTTAGGTGTTGGCACCCGCGGGATGGGCAGACGTAAATCCACCCCTCCGGCGGAGCAAACAGTATGTTTCCGACTCCTTCAGCAGAAAACGTTCCCAACGACCTGACCTTTCGGCCCGGTTTCCGACGGGAGGCGCCGTGCGCATAACCGGCGGCGCGGCCCGGGGCATTCCGCTGGTGCTGCCCAAGGGCGACGCCGTGCGGCCGGCGACCGACGCCATGCGGCAGGCGGTCTTTTCCAGCCTGGCCAGCCGCGTGCCGGGCGCCTGGTTCCTCGACCTCTTTGCCGGCAGCGGGGCCTACGGCCTCGAGGCGCTGAGCCGCGGCGCGGCCGGCGGCAGCTTCGTCGAGCGCAACCCCAAGGCCGCGGCCTGCCTGCGCGAAAACATCGCCGCCGTCTGCAAGAGCCTGCGCCGCGGAACGCACGACCTGCAGGTGCTGCAACTCGACGCCACCTCGGCGACGGCGACGACGGCGGTGACCGTGCCCGACCTCGTGTTCATCGATCCGCCGTATGACGCGATTCCGGCCGTCGCGCCGGGGCTGTTCGCCCACCTGACGACGCTGCTCGCGTCGCAGGCCGACCCGGTGATCGTTTTCGAGCTGCCGGGCGAAATCGAACTCACGCCCGAGGGCTGGACCTGCGTGAAACGCCTCGGCAAGGGCGCGCGCCAGCCGACCGTCGCCTTCTTCCGCCGCGCCGCCGGCTGAAGGGCGGACTCCGCCGTCCCGCCGGTCACCACGTGCCGCGCGCGGCCTTGGCGAGGGCGAGCGCGGCGACGACGGCGGTTTCGAGGCGCAGGACGCGGCGGCCGAGGTGCACGAGCGTGAAGCCGTGCGCGCGGAGCGCCGCGCGGTCGCGCGGGCCCCAGCCGCGTTCCGGACCGAGCGCGAGCACGAGCGGCGCGGCGGCGGGGAGGGGGAAGCCGGCGAGCGGTGCGGCGGCCTCGTAGTTGTCCAGCGCCAGCCGCGCACCGCCGGCCGGAAGCGCGGCGAGGCGCGCGCCGAGCGACTCGCCCCCGCTGACCGCGGGCACGAGCGTGGAAAAGGCCTGCTCGGCGCCGGCGCGGACGTGCCGTTCCCACTCGCCGCCGCGCCAGAGCGAACTCTGCGCGTAGCCCGGCTCGCTTTTCTCGGTGGCGACGAAGTGCAGCGCGGCGACGCCCAGCGTCGTGGCCTCGCGCAGGATGTCGCGCGCGGTCTGCGGCCGCGCGAGGCCGACGAGCAGCGTGATGGCATCGGCGGACTCCACCGGCTCGGTCCAGCGGAACGAGAGGGCGAGCGCGTCGGGCGCGATGGCGTCGATGCGGCCCTTGCCGCGCGGGCCGTTGAGCAGGCCGGCGTCGAACTCATCGCCCGCACTGCGGCGCAGCACGTCGCGCAGGTGCCGCGCGCGCGGATCGGAGGCGGGCAGGGGCCGGTCCAGCTCGTCGGCGCGGAAAAGGAGCAGATTCACGCGTTGAGCGGTAGAACCGCCGCGCGACGCTGTCCACGCTTGGCTTGATGCCCGAGGTGTTTCCCCTACCGTCTCGCGCGTGACCAGCAGCACGACTCAGGCAAGCGGCAATCCCGATCCCGCGCTCCTGCGGGGACGCACGGCGGTGATCATCGAGGACCACCGGCTGTTCGCCGATTTCCTCCACGGTTGCCTGCAGGAGTGGGGCTTCGGCGGGATCGAGCAGGCGACGACCGGCGCGGACGGCCTGCGCCTCGTCCGCGAAAAGCGGCCCGACCTGCTGCTGCTCGACATCTCGCTGCCCGACATGGACGGGCTGGAGGTTGCGCGCGTGGTGCTGGCCGAGTGTGCCGAGGTCAAGATCCTGGGCCTCTCCTCACACCGCGATTCCTGGACGATGCTGCAGGTGCAGCGGCTGGGGCTGCACGGCTTCGTGGACAAGCTCGACCAGAGCCGCGAGGTGCTGCGGCAGGCGGTCGAGACCGTCCTCAGCGGCCACGTCTTCTACACGCGGGCGGTGAACGAATCGAGCGCGCGGCTGCGCCGGGACCCGAAGGCGTTCACGCGCGTGCTCTCGGACTACGAGACGAGGCTGCTGGCGCTCATCGGCCAGGCCATGACGGACGAGGAGATCGCGGCGGAGGTGGGCATCAGCCCGGCCACGATGCAGTCGCGCCGGCGCGACATCATGCGCAAGCTCGACATCCACACGACGCCGAAGCTGATCCACTACGCGATCACGCAGGGCCTGACGCGGCCGGGTCGCTTTGCCCAGGACTGAGCCGGTCGCGGACCTGCTCCCATTCGGCGGCGAGGCGCTCTTCGAGCGCGGCGGTCTCTTCCCAGCGTTGGCTCCGGATCGCTTGCTCGAGGTCGAGCGCGAGCTGCGTCGCTTCGGCGGCGCGCACGAAACCCAGCCGGCCGGCCAGTTGATGGGCAAGCCGCGCGGCGGTGGCGCGGCGATGAACGATCGCCTCGTGCAACTGGGCCATTTCGGCGGCGAAATCCCGCGCGAACACTTCGCAGGCGGCGGCGAGGGTCTGTCCCTTGCGGCGGGCGACGTCGCGCAGATTTTCACTGGAGACCGCGCCGTAGGGGGCCGGCGCTTCAGCCACCGCCGTGGCGGGCTCCGTCTCGTCTTCGGGCGCGATGAGGGCCGGAGCGACGCTCGCCAACGCTTGGCGCAGGCGGACCTCCGACACGGGTTTGCCCAGAAAAGCATCCATGCCCGCGGCGAGACACTCGGCGCGCTTCTCGACCGTGGTGTAGGCGGTGACGGCGATGAGAAACGCGCGTGCGCCCGCGGCCGAGGGGAGCGACCGCAGCCGCCGCGCGAGCTCCGGACCCGTCACGTCCGGCAGGTCGTAGTCGAGGAGCACGACGGCGCAGGGCGTGGCGGCCATGATCGCGCAGGCGGCCTCGGCATCGGCGGCGAGATGCACGGTGTAGCCGAGGCGCTCGAGCAGGGCGGCGTGGGCGAGGCGGTTGTATTCCTCGTCGTCGACCACGAGCGCGGGCTGCAGCGGTTCCGGGGGGAGGCCGGCCGCCGGGTAGGCGGCCGTTTCCGGCGCCGTTGCGATTGTCAGCGGCAACGCCACGAAGAACGTGCAGCCCTGCCCGGGCCGGCTTTCCAGCCAGACGCGGCCGCCCATCCGCTCGGCCAGCTGCCGGCAGACGGCCAGGCCCATGCCCGTGCCGGCGATGCGCGCCCGGCGCGCGGCCGAGCCGCGCTCGAATTTGGTGAACACGCGCGCCTGCTCCTCCTCGGGTATGCCCGGTCCCTCGTCGCTGACCGCGAGCGTCAGCTCGACGCGTTGCGCATCGAGCGGGCGCGTCCAGCCGGCCACCTCGACCTTGCCGCGGCCGGCATATTTGAGGGCGTTGGCGACGAAGTTGAGCAGGATCTGGCGCAGGCGGCGGGCGTCGCCGCGCAGGTGGGCCGGCACGTTCGGCGCGAGCGCGGTCCGCACCGGCACGCCGGCGGCCGCGCTCTCGGCGGCGACGATGGCCTCCACGGACTCGAGCAGTTCGGCCGGGGAGAACGGTTCCTCGTGCAGGTCGATCTGGCCGCTCTGCAGGCGCGCGAAGTCGAGGATGTCCTCGAGGAGCGTCGCCAGGTGGTTCGCGCAATGCCGCAGCAGTTCGAACCGATGCCGGCCGTCCGGGTCGAGCGGCGCGGCGTCGATGGCGGAGGAGAGGCCGACGACGCCGTTGAGGGGATTGCGGATCTCGTGGCTCATGCTCGCGAGAAACTCGTCCTTGGCGGCGTTGGCCTTTTCGAGCTCGGCCGTGCGCCGGGCGACGAGACGTTCGAGCTCGGCGTTGCGCGCGCGGACGCGGCGCTCGCGGTAGCGGATGGCGGCGACGACGCCGACGAGGCCGAGGGCGGCGTAGCCCGCGTAGGCCCAGCCGCGGCGATACCACGGCGGCAGCACGCGGAACGAGAACGCGACGGGCTCGCTCACGGCGCCGGTCGGCGTGACGGTGCGCGCCTCGAAGCGGTAGCTCCCGTCCGGGAGATTGCTGAACGTGAAGAGATCCTGCATCCCCGCCGCCCAGGCGCCGGTGTCTCCGCGCAGCAGCCGCGTCTCGAAACGCAGTTCGGGGCGGCGGGCGATCTCGGGCGATTGCAGGCGCAGCGAAACAGCGTGGCCCACGAAGGGGAGCCGGTCCGGGGCGGCGCCGTCGGGGATGATCGGGGCGAGCAGCGGCGGCAGCGGCCGGGTCCATTCGCCGAGCGCGTCAAGGCGCAGCGTGAGCATGCCGCCTTGGCCCACCGCCCAGATCCGCGGGGAACCGTCGGGCTCCAGGGTGGCGTGCAGTGTGCAGATCTGCCCGAGCAGGTGGAGTCCCGGGACCCAGGGTTCGCGCCAGCCGAGAAACTCGCCTTGCGCGCCCAGTTCGATAATCCCCAGCCCGTGCGGGACGCGCGTGCCCTGGCGACCGCGGTCGAGGGCGACAAAGAGGCGGCGTCCGTCCGGCGACGGGGCCGCGGTGACAATGGCCGACTCCGGGGCGAAGGGCAGCCGCACGCGGCTCCCATCCCGCGCCACGCGCCAGATCTGGCTGCGCTGCACCAGCCAGAGGTGCTCGCCGCCGTGGAAAACCCAGCTCCACGATTGGTCGCCGGACGCGCTCATCTCCGGCGGCGTGGTGTCGCGCAGGACGTTTTCCTCGATGGCGCGGCGGAGCGGCGCGCCGAGGTAGCTGCCGGACCAGAGCTGGCCCTCCCAGTCGAGCGCCAGCGACGACGGGCGGAAGCTACCGCCGTCAAAGTCGCGTCGGTCCCAGGCCCCGGTGGGCAGCAGACGGAGCAGGCTCAGGCGGTCGGACTCCTGCGTCGCGAAGACGTCCAGGTCCGGTCGCAACCGCTGAAGGCCGAAGATCGTGCGGGCTTCGAATTTCAGCTCCGGCACGGCCTCGGTGCCGCGGAGTCGCAGGATTCCGGCATGGGAGGCGAGCAACAGGCCCTGCCGGTCGAGGGCGATCGATTCGGCGTGAGTGGTGCCGAGGGTGATTTCATCGGGGGGCCGCGGGGGCGATCCGGGGCGCGGGCGGTGAAACGCGTGGAGTTCGCGGTTGCCGAGCACCCAGACGCGTTCCGCGTCGGATGCGATCCGCCCCGTCGTGGTGGTCGCGCCGGCGAGGTCGAAGGATTTTCCCTGCACGCCCCCGAAAGACGGAAGCCGGAGCACACGCCCCGTGATGGAAAGCCACAGGGCCCCGGCGCGATCGCGGTGGATATCCCAGACCAACGGGGGCGTGTGTCCCTCGAGCCGGGGAATCCGCGCCACGAGGTTGCCGTCGGAGTCGGCGACAAGCAGGCCGATGCCCACCGTGCCGATCACGACGAGGCCGTCGGGCAGGAAGGCCATTGCGGTGGGATTGCCCTCGGCCATCGCCGCGGTGAGCTCGGGCGAGCTCAGTGTGGCGGGCTGGGGTTCGATGGTCGTCACCCCGCTGCCTGACCAGGCGACGAGTTTGTCGCCGCGGCGCGAGAAGGCCATGGGCATTTTCTCGGGCAGTTCCGACGGGCGTGCCACCAACTCGGGTCCGGCCTCGCCGAAGCGGTAGAGCCCCGACTCCGGGTGGCTGAACCACAGTGCGCCCTCGAACTCCACGGGGAACAGCCGCAACGCGGTCGGAAACTCCCAGACGTGGAACCGGGTGCCGTCCCAGCGCAGCACTTTCTGCGCGGACACGATGTCGGCGCCTTGGGCACTCGGCCGGCAGGCCCAGACGATGACGGAGCGATGTTCCGGCGGCAGGTGGGGTGTCAGGCTGTGGTAGACGTAGTCGCCCGCGGCCGAGCGTTCGAAGTAGCCGATTTCGTCGATGCCGCCGGACCAGAGCTTCGCGCCGTCCGGCGTGAAGGCGAGGGCACTGTAATAGATGGCCGAGTCGGTGCGGCCGTGGGCGCGCCAGTTCGCACCGTCGAAACTCAGGAGCTGCTGATAGTCTCCGACCACGATCTCCCCGGTGACCGGATGCTCGGCGATCTTGGTGGGCTGGGTGAACCGCAGGGGCAGCGGCAGATCCAGCCGCTCGATGAGCGGTGCCCCGGCCCAAGATTCCCAGGCGCCGTGCGCGAGGCAGGCGGCCAGCAGGGCGACGAGGCGGACGAGAATGCGGAGCATCGCGCGAAGTGAACGGCGACGATGCGCCCGCGGCGAGGAGGCGCAACACCTAGATTAAGGCGCCGCGGTGACCCGCATGCATGCGCCGCTGCACCTGCCGACACGTGTCCGTGCGCCGCCGCGACGGTGCGCGCGGCACCTCAACGCAGGCGTTTTCGCCGCGAGAAGGCGCGACTCGCTCCGGGCATCATCGGGGCATGAAACCGATCCAGAAAATCCTCTCCGGGCTGTGCTCCAGCCTGTTGCTGTCGTTGGGCTGCGAACGCGCGGCGAACCGTTGGGCCGACTTCTCCGCGCCGTTCGGGGACGCCGGGCGGGCGGACGCGGCGGGTGCCCCCGTGTTGTCGTGTCTGCCGCCGTCCACGTTCGCCGAATCATGATCACGCTCGCCGGGTTGCGCTATGCGCGCGTGATGGCCGTCGACGGCGGGCCGGTCGCGCGGCTGGTGTGCGCAGCAGCGAGCGAACTCGGCGAGCGCGTGTTCACCGCCCAGGCCACCTTGCGCGACGAGCTGATGCCGTCGCGCCCGGTGCGGCAGCTGTGGAGCTCGGCCGATGGCGGGGGCACGGCGCGCTCGCCGCTGCTGGCGCGCATCAAGGCGGTGTCGGAGGCGCTGGAGCGCTGGGCGCACTGGACGCTGCATGCCTCGCCCGACGCGGCGCGCTACGGTTTCGACGTCGACCCTTCGAGCAACGGGCTGGCGGCGTTCCCGGGGCTGCTCGCGCGCCAGGCGCGGCGACCGGCGCTGCTGGAGGCGGCGGAGCGGTTCAATTTGCTGCATTGGTGGGAAGGGCGCCTGCCGGCGCGTTGGCAGCCGTCGCCGTGGCCGGGGATCGAGGCGGTCGTGATCGCCTCGGCCGTGCCGGGCGTCACCGTCGTGCTGCATCGGCGCGAGGCGCCGGACCGGCATGCCTTCGGGCATGCGGCGGGGTCGACGTTTACCGCGGCCTGTCGCCGCGCGCTCAGCGAGCTCGAGCGTCACCGTGCGGTGATGCGGCTTGCGGCGCGGGCGAAGGCCGCGGTGCCGGCGGATACGGCGGCGTCGTCGATGAGCACGCAGGAGCGGCGCTCGGTGTTTTTCTCCACGGACGCAGGGTTCGCGATGTTCGCTGCACGCGTGGCCGCCGCGCCGCGCTCGCCGCCGGCCGCACCGAGGGTCGTGTTCGACGGCCGCGTGGACGGCCCATGGTCGCGCTACGCGGATGTGTGGCGGGTGGTCTTCGAGCCACCGAGCCGGCGATTCTGTTCGCGCGAGACCGAATACTTCTGGTGGTGAGCGACCGGCGGTTCGTCGGGTGCGACGCTCCTTCGCCGTTGAAATTCGTGCGCGACTGCAGCCGGACGGATGCTCACTCGCTCGCGCTGGCCTGCCAGCCGGAGCCTTGGCGAAGGCTGGTGCGGGCAGACGGAATCGAACCGTCGATACCTGTTTGGAAGACAGGAGTTTTACCACTAAACTATGCCCGCGGCACTGGGGCGCAGACTGGACGGGGGAGGGGAGCGTTCAAGCTTTTCGTTAAAACCGGTCCGCGGGCAGGAAAGGATTGCGGGACCGAAAGCCTTGGGCTTTAACGCCCGCCATGGCTACCCCCGCTGCCGCGAAACCGAAATCGAGCGTTCAGCAAGCACAGGCCCTCGCCAAACAGAAGGCCCTCGAGAAAAAGGCCAAGACCTACAAGCTCGACCTCGGTGAGCTCGCCATCTTCACGAGTCAGCTCGCCTCCCTCCTCCAGGCCGGCCTGCCGCTCGTCTCCTGCCTCGAAGCGCTGCAGGATCAGACCGAGGATCAGGTCTTCCGCATCGTCATCCGCGACGTGCGCAACGACATCGCCACCGGCACCTCGTTCTCGGCCGCGGTGAAGAAGTTCCCCAACTCCTTCAACTCGCTCTTCATCTCCATGGTCGAGGCGGGCGAGGCCTCGGGCGGCCTCGCGGAAATCCTCGGCAAGGTCGCCGCCTACTTCGAATCCACGGTCAAGCTGACCAAGAAGGTGAAGTCCGCCATGACCTACCCGATCGCGGTCATCGGCCTCGCCATCGCGCTCGTCAACGTGCTGCTCATCTTCGTCATCCCGGTGTTCGCGGAGATGTTCAAGGACTTCGGCGCCAAGCTGCCGGCGCCGACCCAGATGCTCATCGACCTGAGTAATTTCCTCAAGGCGTGGTGGTGGGCGATCGCGATCGGTGCGTTCGGCGCCTTCAAGGTGTTCCAGAAATACACCGCGACGCCCAACGGCCGGCGTTCGTGGCACAAGTTCCTCATCCGCGCCCCCATCTTCGGCAACCTCGTCCACAAGATCTCCCTCTCGCGCTTCTGCCGCACCTACGCCACGCTCATGCGTTCCGGCGTGCCCATCCTGCGCACCCTCGAGATCGTCTCCGCCGCCTCCGGCCGCGTGCAGGTCGAGGACGCCTGCGTCGAGATCGCCCGCCACGTCTCGCAGGGCGGTCAGGTCTCGGAGGTCATGGCCGCCAATCCCTTTTTCCCGCCGATGATGAAACACATGGTCAAGGCGGGCGAATCGACCGGCAACGTCGACGGCATGATGAACAAGATCGCCGACTTCTACGACACCGAGTGCGACGCCACCGTCGCCGCGCTCACGTCGCTGATCGAGCCGATGCTCATCGTCTTCCTCGGCGTCGTGGTCGGCGGCATCGTCATGGCGATGTTCCTCCCGATCTTCCAGCTCGGCGCCGTCGCCGGCGGCCAGGGCTGAGCCCGTCGGCCCGGCTTCGGGGCGCGTCCGCGTGACGCGCTCCGCCGCGCCGGCCGGTCCCCCGCCCGCAGCCGGCCCGCGGGGCGTTTACGTTTCGTTTACGCGATGTCGCTTGCCTGACCCGGCCGCGACTTTCAAAGTCGTCGTCCCTCTCGCCCATGCCTTCCATTCTGATCGTCGACGACCTCATCTCGATCCACGAGATGCTTGAGGCCGTCATTCAGCCGACCGGTTACGCGACCTCGTTCGCGACCGACGGCGAGAAGGCCCTCGCCCGCTACAAGGCCGAGAAATTCGACCTCGTGCTGGCCGACATCGACATGAAGCCGATGGACGGCATCACGCTGCTCAAGCAGCTCAAGCAATACGACCCGAGCTGCGTCGTCATCATCATGACGGCCTACGCGAGCACCGAGAGCGCGATCCAGGCGTTGAAATTCGGGGCCTTCGACTACCTCCAGAAGCCTTTCCGCGTCGACGAGCTGATCAAGACCCTGAAGCGCGGCGTCGAGTTCAAGCGCGTCGTCACCGAGCGCGAATCGGCCGGCATCGCCGGCGGCGCGGCGCAGCCCGTCGATTTCGAGGCGCGGCTGGTTGGCGGCAGCCCGAAGATCAAGCGCCTCATCACCCAGCTGCGCAAACTCGCCACGGCGCACACGCCCGTCCTCATCACGGGCGAGCTCGGCTCCGGCCACGAGATCGCGGCCGGTTTGCTCCATCACGCCGGCACGCCCGCCGGCAGCCCCTTGGTCGATCTCGATTGCCGCCTGCAATCGCCCCAGGCCCTGCACGACGGCCTGCTCGGCACCGACGGCACCGGCGGCACCTGGGTCCAGCAGGCCAAGGGCGGCACGCTCGTGCTCCAGCACATTCAATGCCTCGCGGCCGAGGCGCAGGAGAGACTCGTGTCCGTCCTCCGCGGCACCGCGCACCAGCTCCGCCTCGTCTGCACGACCGAGGTCGACCTCGAAAAACTCACCGAGGAGGGCGGTTTCAACGAGGAGCTGTTCTACCGCATCGCCGCGCTGCCCGTGCACCTGCCGCCGCTCCGCGAGCGCCCGGAGGACATCCCCGCACTGCTCGCCGACGTCGCGACACGCTCCGCCAATCCGCAGTTCGATGCGCGCCAGATCGAGTTCACCGAGGACGCGTTGACGACGCTGCGCGCCTACCGCTGGCCGGGCAACCTGGCGGAATTCAACCAGGTCATTTCGCAGACGCTCTCGACCTCCGCCACCCGCGTGGTCACCTCGGCCCAATTGCCGCTGCGCGTGCACGAGTTGAAGGACTGGCCCACTCTCGCCGACTACCTCGCGGGACAGGAAAAACAATACCTCGCCCGCGTCCTCCACGCCACCGGCGGCGACAAGGCCAAGGCGGCCCAGGTCCTCGGCATCGACCCGGCGCGGCTCGCCTGAGCCAGGCTCGCACTTGCAGCGCCGGTCGCCGCTGCGCGCACCCCGCGCCGCCGGTCCGCGGCGCGGACGGAGAAAAGAATTCCCTCGAAACGCGCCGTGCGGTGCGCCAAACGTCTGCGCGTGCCTCAGAAGTCTGCCAGTCGCCCCGCGGTCACGATTTATGAGATCGCGGAGCACGTGGGCGTGTCGCCGGCCGCCGTTTCCTCGGCGCTGTCGAATCGCGGCGTCGAGCGGCGCTTGTCGGAGGACACGGTGCGGCGCATCCGCGAGGCCGCGGCCGAGCTCGGCTACGTGCCCAACATGGCCGGCCGGCGCCTGCGGGCCCACAAGGCCGCGACCCGGCAGTTCGACCTCGCGATCCTGACCTCCTTCGAGGCGCCGCTCCCGCTCGTCAGCCAGGCCCTGCGCGCCCTGCAGCGGGCGGTCGATGTGCAGACGACCGAATACACGCGCTACGCCGTCGCGATCGAGATGTTCCACGCCGGCCGGTTGCGCGAGAAGCCCGGCCTGCTCGACGCCAACCGCTACCACGGCGTCATCATCACCAACACGCTGCCCGAGGACGACCAGTTCCTCGCCAAGGCGCGGCTGCCGTATCCGGTGGTGGTGCTCGGCCGCCGCATCCCGAGCTACAACTGCGTGCTCGAGGCGCCGGACTTCGTCGGCCGGCGCGCCGCGGAGGTGCTGCTCGACGCCGGCTGCAAGCAGCCCGCCATCCTGCACGGCCGGCTCCTCACGCACACGACCGCCGACCGCCTCGCGGCGTTCAACCGCACCGTGCGCGAGCGCACCGGCCGCGCGCCGATCGATCTCGTCAGCCCCGGCCTGCAGCCGCAGCAGGGCGCGGCCGCGCTCGAGGTCTTCCTCGCCAAGGGCGGCAAGCTCGACGGGCTCTTCGCGGTCAACGACTCGCTCGCCATCGGTGCCTGCCGCGCGATCAAGCACGCCGGCCTCTCCGTGCCGCGCGACGTCGCCGTCGTCGGCGTCGGCGACTACGAGCTCGCCGAGTATTTCGATCCGCCGCTCTCGACCGTCGCCGGCGCCAACGATGCGATGGTCGCGGAGGCCGTGCCGCTGCTCTTCCGCATCCTGCGCGGCGAGAAGGCCGTGCCGCTCGAGGTGCTCGTCGTGCCGCCTGTGTTCCTGCGCGAGTCGAGCCAGCGCGACCGGAGGGCGGGATGACGTCCCCGCGCAGAAACCCTTGACATTGCTAAATCCATTTAGCAACTGTTGGACCCACACCCCGGTTGCACCCCTCTCGCTGTCTCAGTTGGTTGGCCTCACCTCTTGCTAAATCGGTTGAGCTGATCGGGGTAACCCGCAAACCCTCATCCCCCATGTCCCGTCCCTCCCTGGCTCGTCACGCGCTCTCCGCGTTTTCGACGGCGGCTCTCGCCGCCAGTTTGTCCGCCCAATCCCCCGCCGCGGCGCCGGCCGATGCGGAGCAACCCGTGACACTCAAGCCCTTCGCCGTCACCGCGGAGAAGTCGACCGGCTACAAGGTCACGTCCGCCTCCACCGCCACCCGCACCAACACCCCGCTCATCGACATTCCCCAGACGGTCGACATCGTGACGAAGGAATTCTGGGAGGACATGGGCGCGACGTCGTTCGACCAGTCGTTCAAATACGTCGCCAACGTCTTCGTCCGCAACCGCCACGCCGGCTCCGGCGACGGCGTCAACCTCCGCGGCTTCGAGACCAACGGCTCGATCTCCGTCGACGGCGTGCGCATGGGCAACAGCAAGCGCGACCTCGTCGGCTACGAGCGCCTCGAGGTGGTCAAGGGCCCGCCCTCCGCCGTGCAGGGCCGCGCCGGCGGCACCGGCCTGCTCAACTACATCCTCAAGAAGCCCGAGATCGGCGCGACCTACGGTTCCGCCAAGTATTCGCTCAGTTTCGACGAATACGACGGCATGATGAACCGCGTCGAGGTCGACGCCAACTACTCGCCCGCGGCCTTCGGCAATGTCGGCGTGCGCGTGGCCGCCGCCTACCAGGAGGGCGAGGACTACATCCAGTTCCAGAAGGTGAAGAACTACATCCTCTACCCGTCGTTCAAGTGGCAGATCACGCCCAAGACCGACCTCATCTTCGTCAGCGAGCTGCTCGATCTCAACACGCCGAACCGCGAGGAAGGCCACGGCTTCGCCGTCTACCCGGGCGAACTCCGCCGTCTCATCCCGCGCTTCAACACGCCGACCGACCCGATCACCGCCCTCGACCTGCCCTACAACTTCAACATCGCCGGCCCGGGCAGCCAGGAAAAGGCCCACGTCGCCAACGCCACGCTCTTCCTCACGCACCAGTTCAACGACTGGCTGTATTACCGCCAGGTCGGCAACATCCGCTACTTCAGCAGCAACAGCTTCACGTTCACCGGCGAGGACAACACCCGCACCACGGTGAACTCGCAATACACCGGCTCCATCGCCTGGCGCCGCGGCCTGACCACGCAGGGCGACCTCATCGCCAAATACAGCTTCCGCGACTGGTTCACCGCCATGTCGATGGTCGGCTATTCCTACGACGACGCCTCGAGCCAGAACTCGAACTTCTCCGGCGTGCCCGACGCGCCCTTCAACACCCTGAGCATGTCCGCCATCAAGGCCGCCGGCTTCAGCTCCGCCTTCTACAACGGCCGCACCGTCTCCACGCTCGCGCGCACCAGCTTCACGGAGAACGACTCCTACAGCGTCGGCTACTTCGGCCAGCAGGACTTCGGCTTCTTCAAGGACCGCCTGCTCATCACCGGCGGCCTCCGCTCCGACCACGACGTCACCCAGACCCGCAACAAGGTCACCGGCGCCGCCACGGCCACCGCCGACACCACGCTCAACTCCTACCGCTACGGCGCCACCTTCAAGTTCAAGCCCCAGCTCGCCATCTACGCCGTCAAGAGCGTGCAGAACGACGCCACCCGCACCATCCAGCGCTACAACGGCCTGCTCGCCGGCGACCCGCGCCTCCTCGAGTTCTTCACCGTCAGCCCGCTCACCGAGCTCAACGAATACGGCCTCAAGGGCGAGGCCTTCGGCGGCCGCCTCTCCTTCACCCTCAACTACTGGGAGATGATCAAGACCGGCTCCGTCGTGAACATCCTCGCCAACGGCGTCTCGCAGGGCGTCAACGTCACCTTCGGCACCCAGACCGAGATCCAGGGCGCCACCTCGAAGGGCTGGGAGTTCAGCGCCTACGGCCAGATCACCGACCGTCTGAGCATCATCGCCAACTTCACCGACATGACCACCAGCCAGGCCTTCACCGGCCAGCAGAACACCGAGGGTTGGAACACGACGACCAACAACCCCGGCACGATCCCGCTGCGCTTCGCCCCCGACTGGAACGTGAACGTGTTCGCGAAGTATTCCTTCCGCGACGCCAAGAGCCAGGGCTGGGAGGTCAAGGCCGGCGTCGTCGCCATCGGTTCGCTCTTCACCCAGCTCACCGGCTTCGGCCTCACGAAGATCCCCGACGCGCAGCAGAGCTACGACATCGGCGCCGCCTACCGCTGGAAGAACTACAACTTCGACCTCATGGTGACCAACCTCACCGAGGAACCGTTCTACATCACCCGCGACCAGCCGCCGCGCACCTACCGGTTCAGCGTTTCCGCGCAGTTCTGATCCGGCGCGCGACCGCTGCCGTTTCCCTCTCCCGCCGGTGGCCGGACCGACCGACCGCCGGCGGGAATCTCCGCCCGTCCCCCGCGCCTGCGCCATGACCCCGCGTCGCCCCCGCCGCCCCGCCGCCGCCGCTCCCGGAACGCCTCCCGCGTCCGGCAAGCCGCCGGTTGCGCGGCGTCCGGCGCGTGCGCTGCCGCCGCCCCTCACGCCCGCGCAACTGCTCCCGCTCCGGCGCTGGAACACCCCCACGGTGGCCAACGCCCTCGAGCGCCTCTCCCGCCGCGATCCGCTCGAACTCGTCAACCGCGACGAGACGCGCGACTTCATGCCCGAGCTCGGCGCCATGGTCGGCTACGCCGTCACCGTCGTCATCTCCGGCCGCGACCCGCGGCCCCGGCGCGAGCACCCGGATAATTTCGACCTCTACCGCGCCTACCTCGCGTCGATCCCCGGACCGAAGATCGTCGTCGTGCAGGACCTCGATCGCCCGCACGCCTGCGGTGCGTTCTGGGGCGAGGTCGGCGCCGTCAACGCCCGCGCCCTCGGGTGCGTCGGCACGATCACCGACGGCGCCGTGCGCGACGTCGCCGAGATGCGCGCCGCCGGCTTCAAGGCGCTCGCCCGGCGTCTCGCCGTCAGCCACGCCCACTGCTGGCCGCTCCGCTGGGGCGTCGACGTCGAGGTCTTCGGCACGAAGGTCCGGCCCGGCGACCTTCTCCACGCCGACGCGCACGGCTTCATCGTCATCCCCGCCGACGGACAGCGCCGCCTGCTCGAGGCCGCGCGCTTCCTCGACGACGCCGAGTGCGACACCGTGATCGCCGCCGGCGCGGATGGTTCCGGCCAATCCACCGCGGAGCTGCTCGCCCGCATGAATGCCGCCGCCGCCGCCTTCGCCGCGCGGGCCCGGCTCGTCCGTCCCTCACCCGTTTTTCCTCCGGCCTGAATCGTCCACCCTCTTCCGCATGAAACTCCGACTCCTTCCGGCACTGCCCGTCGCTCTCCTCGCTCTCTTCGCCCTCGCGCCCGCCGCGCGGCCGGCCGGCGCCGCTGCGGACGCGGAGATGTCGCGCGTGGCCCACCACAACCCCGGCCTCCTCACCGACCTCGGCGTCGGCCTCTGGGCGTGGCCGCTGCCGATGGATTTCAACGACGACGGCCTGATGGACCTCGTCGTCGTCTGCACCGACCGGCCGTCGAACGGCATCTACGTCTTCCTCAACACGGGCGAGGTCGACCCCGTCACGCTCCTGCCGGTCTTCGCGCCCGGCCGGCGCCTCGGCGCCGCCGACCGCTCGCCGCAGATCTCGTATGTCGACGGCCGCATCTACGTCACCTCCGCGGGCAAGCTCCACCCGGAGTTCAAGACGCGCGGCTTCGACGCGCCCGTCGTGATCGGCGATCCCGAGAAGATCCACCTCGAGACGGGACGCATCCGCGCCAACCAATGGAAATTCGTCGACTACGACGGCGACGGCGCGCTCGACCTGGCCGTCGGCATCGACTTCTGGGGCGACTACGGCTGGGACGACGCGTGGGACGCGCAGGGCCGGTGGAAGAACGGCCCGTTGCGCGGCTACGTCTACCTGCTGCGCAACACCGGCACGACCGAGCAGCCGGTCTACGCCGAGCCGCAGAAGATCCTCACGAACGACGGCCGCCCGGTCGACGTCTTCGGCATGCCGTCGCCGAGCTTCGGCGATTTCGACGGGGACGGCGACCTCGACCTCATCTGCGGCGAGTTCCTCGACGGCTTCACCTATTTCGAAAACGTCGGCACGCGCACGGCCCCGAGTTACGCGCCCGGCCGCCGCCCGACCGTCGGCGGCGAGCTGCTCCGCATGGAGCTCTGCATGATCGCGCCGGTCGCCGTGGATTTCGACCGCGACGGCGACCTCGACCTCGTCGTCGGCGACGAGGACGGCCGCGTGGCCTTCATCGAGAACACCGGCCGCCTCGTCGACGGCATCCCGCAGTTTCTGCCGCCGCGCTATTTCCGCCAGCAGGCCGAGAACGTGAAGTTCGGCGCGCTCGCCGCGCCCGTCAGCGTGGACTGGGACGGCGACGGCCTCGAGGACCTGATCGTCGGCAACACGGCCGGTCACCTCGGCTTCATCAAGAATCTCGGCGGCAATCCCGTCCGCTGGGCCGCGCCGGTCTACCTCGCGGCGGGCGACCGGCTGCATCGCGAGCTCGCCGGCCCGAACGGCTCGATCCAGGGCCCGGCCGAGGCGAAGTGGGGTTACACGAACCCGAGCGTCGCGGATTGGGACGGCGACGGCCTGCTCGACATCCTCACCAACGGCATCTGGGGCCGCGTGCTGTTCTTCAAGAACATCGGCACCCGCACGGCGCCGCGACTCGCCGCGCCGCAGCCGATCGAGGTCGCGTGGACCGGGGCGCCGCCGAAACCGGCTTGGAATTGGTGGCAGCCCGTGGGCAACGAACTGGTCACGCAATGGCGCACGACGCCTGCCGTCATCGATTGGAACCAGGACGGCCTGCCCGACCTCGTCATGCTCGATCCCGAGGGCTACCTCGCGCTCTACGAGCGACGCCGCGCCGCCGACGGCCGGCTCGAGCTGCTCCCGCCGCAACGCGTGTTCTGGGGCGAGGGCATCTCGTCCTACGACGGATCCGGCCGGGCGAAGAACCAGGAATCCGGCCTGCTCCGCATGAACGAGCGCACGGCCGGCGGCAGCGGGCGCCGCACGTTCACGTTCTTCGATTGGGACGGCGACGGCGTGCTCGACCTGCTCGTCAACAGCGACACGAACGTCAACGTCCTGCGCGGCCTCGGGCGCGACGCGCAGGGGCGCTGGCGCTTCCAAGACCGCGGTCCCGTCCACACCCACCTGCTCGCCGCGCACTCGACCACGCCGACGATCGCGCGCTGGCCCGGCCACGCCGGTCCGGTCCTCGTGATCGGGGCGGAGGACGGCTTCTTCTACTCGCTCCCGCTTTCCCAGCCATGAGTTTCCCCCCGGTTCCGCCACCGCCCCGCGAAGGGGTTTTCGCGGCCCTCTGGCTGCCGACCGACGCGGAGGGCCGGCTCCTCCGCGCCGAGCTGGCGCGCAACATCGCGTTCATGAAGCGCCACGGCATCACGGGCGTGCTCGCGCTCGGCAGCACGGGCGAGTTTCCGCAGTTCGACCTCGAGCAGCGCAAGCGCGTGCTCGCCACCGTCGTCGAGCTCGCCGCGCCGCTGCCCGTGCTGGTCAACGTCAGCGACATCCGCCCGAAGGCCGTCGCCGGCCTCGGCAAGTTCGCGCGCGAGCTCGGCCTGCCGGCCATCGCCATCATGCCGCCGGGGTTTTTCCCGTCGACGCAGGACGACCTGCTGGCGCACTTCCTCCATGCCGCGGAGAGCTCCGGCCTGCCGACCTTCCTCTACAACTTCCCCGAGCTCACCGGCACGCGCATCAACCTCGAGACGGTCGCGGCGTTCGCCGATCGCGCGGCCATGGCCGGCATCAAGCAGAGCGGCCGCGAGTTCGACTACCACAAGGACCTCATCGCGCTCGGCCGGGAAAAGAACTTCGTCGTCTTCTCCGGCGCCGACACGCGCCTGCCGGAGGTCTTCGCCCTCGGCGCGGCGGGCTGCATCGGCGGCCTCGCCAACATCGTGCCCGACCTGATGGTGCATCTTTTCCAGGTGTGCCGGCAGGGCCGGCCGGGTGAGATCAGCCCGGCGTTCGAGCGGCTGCGGCAGGTCGGCGCCATCGTCGACCGCCTGACCTTCCCGCTCAACGTCGCCGCCGGCATGGAGGCCCGCGGTCTCCAGCCCGGCGCACCGAAGGCCATCGTCTCCGCCGCGTCGGCGGGCGTCTACCGCGATATCGTGGCGGACTTGCAACGCTGCTTCGCGGAGTGGAACCTGCCCGGCCTGCCCGCCGCCGTCGTCGAGTAACCCCGCCCGCCGCCCCACGCCCCCATGCCGTCCGAACGCTTCACCACCCTCGACCTGATCGTTCTCGTCACCTACTTCGCTGCGACGCTTGCGATCGGTCTTTCGTTCTGGCGGAAGAGCCGTTCCGTGGCCGGTTTCACCGCCGCCGAAGGCAGCCTGCCCGGCTGGCTGACGGGGCTCTCCATCCTCGGCACCTACGTCAGCAGCATCAGCTTCCTCGCGCTGCCGGGCAAGGCCTTCGCCAGCAACTGGAATTCCTTCGCCTTCAGTCTCTCGATTCCGCTGGCCGCGTGGATCGCGGTGCGCTGGTTCCTGCCGTTCTATCGGCGCGGCGGCCACGTCTCCGCCTACACGCACCTGGAGGCGCGGTTCGGCGCCTGGGCCCGGACCTACGCGAGCTTCTGCTACCTGCTGACGCAGATCGCGCGCATCGGCACGGTGACCTACCTCATGGCGTTGCCCATGCACGTGCTGCTCGGCTGGGACATCCGCCTGATCATCCTCGTGACCGGCGTCACGACGACGCTCTACACCTTCGCCGGCGGGATCGTGGGCGTCATCTGGACCGATGCGATCCAGACGGTGGTGCTGATGATCGGCGCCGTGCTTTGCGCGGTGCTTATGGTGACCGGCCTGCCCGAGGGGCCGGGCCAGGTGTTCCGGCTCGCCGCCGAGCACGACAAGCTCTCGCTCGGCAGCTTCGGCTTCGGTCTCGCGCAGCCGACGTTCTGGGTGGTGCTGGTCTACGGGCTCGTGATCAACCTGCAGAACTTCGGCGTCGATCAGAACTACGTGCAGCGCTACCACACCTCCTCCTCCGAGGCCGAGGCGCGGAAGAGCGTCTGGCTGGGCGCGCTGCTCTACGTGCCGCTCTCCGCCGTCTTCTTCTTCATCGGCACGGCGCTCTTCGCCTATTACACGGCGCACCCCGAGGCGCTGCCCGTGGCCTATCGCGATCCGGCGCGGAGCGATTCGGTGTTCCCGTGGTTCATCGTCTCGGTGCTGCCGTCGGGCATCACCGGCCTGCTCGTCGCGTCCATCTTCGCCGCGGCCATGAGCACGATCTCCAGCAGCCTCAACTCCGTGGCCACGGTGTTCCTCAACGACTATTTCCTGCGGTTCTTCTCCCCCGCCGCGCCGGAGGCCCGCAAGATGCGGGCGCTGCACCTCGCCACCGCCGTGGCCGGCGTGATCGGCACGGCGCTGGCGCTCGCGATGATCGATGTCCGCAGCGCGCTCGACGCGTGGTGGACGCTGGCCGGCATCTTCGGCGGCGGCATGCTGGGGCTGTTCCTGCTCGGCTTCCTCTCGCGGCAGGCCCGCCGGCCCGCGGCGCTGGTCGCGGTCGCCGTCGGCGTGCTCGTCATCCTCTGGATGAGCCTCTCGCCGCGCTGGACCGGGGCGGCGGCGGCCTATCGCAGTCCCTTCCACGAACTCCTGACCGTGGTCTTCGGCACCGCGGCGCTCCTGCTCACCGGCCTGCTGGTCACGCTCGGGCTCAGCCGCCGCGGGGCGGATCGCACCTGACGCCGCGCCGGCCCCCGGAGATTTTCCATGGATTACTTCCTCGGCATCGACGTCGGCACCGGCAGCGCCCGGGCGGGCCTGTTTGACCGGCGTGGACGCATGGCGGGCTCGGCCGCCGTGCCGATCGCGACGTGGAAACCCGCGCCCGACCACGTCGAGCAATCGAGCGACGACATCTGGGCCGCCTGCGGCCGCGCGACGCGCCTCGCGCTGCGCCGCGCCGGCGTGAAGCCGGCGGCGGTCAAGGGCATCGGCTTCGACGCCACCTGCTCGCTCGTCGCGCTCGACGCGCAGGACCGTCCCGTCTCCATCAGCGTCACCGGCCGGCCGGAGCAGAATGTCATCGTCTGGATGGATCACCGCGCCATCCCGCAGGCCGCCCGCATCAATCGCACGCGGCATCCCGTGCTGCGCTACGTCGGCGGCGTCATCTCGCCCGAGATGCAGACGCCGAAGCTGCTTTGGCTGAAGGAAAACCTGCCCGCCGCCTGGCGGCGCGCGGCGCGCTTCCTCGATCTGCCGGATTTCCTCACCTACCGCGCGACGGGCGACGACACGCGCTCGCTCTGCACCACGGTGTGCAAGTGGACCTACCTCGGTCACCGCGGCACCGACGGCCGCGGGTGGGATCGGGGATATTTCCGCACGATCGGGCTCGGCGATCTCGCCGCGGAGGATTTCCGCCGCATCGGCCGCCGGGTGCGCCCGATGGGCGAACCGGTGGGGCAGGGGTTGACCGCCGCGGCGGCGCGCGAGCTCGGCCTGTCGCCCGGCACGCCGGTCGGTGTCTCGATCATCGATGCCCACGCCGGCGGCCTCGGCCTGCTCGGGGCTGAGCTCGACGGCCGCGCGCCGACGCCGGCGGCGCTCAACCGCCGGCTCGCCCTCATCGGCGGCACGTCGTCCTGCCACATGGCGGTGTCGGTCCGCCCGCGTTTCATCCGCGGCATCTGGGGCCCCTATCGCTCGGCGATGATTCCCGGCCTGTGGCTGACGGAGGGCGGTCAATCCGCCACCGGCGCGCTGATCGACCACGTCATCTTCGCGCATGCCGCCGCCGCACCGCTCGCGGCGGAGGCGCGCCGCGCCGGGCGCACGATCTACGAGCTGCTCAACGCGCGGCTCGACGTGCTGGCGCGCGCGGAAAGGCCGGCGCACCCCGCGGCGCTGACCGCCGACCTGCACGTGCAGCCCGATTTCCACGGCAACCGCTCGCCGCGGGCCGACCCGACGCTCAAGGGCGTCGTCTCGGGCCTCACGCTGTCCGCCACGGTCGACGACCTGGCCCGGCAATATCTCGCCGCCATCCAGGCGGTCGCCTACGGCACGCGGCACATCGTCGAGGCGATGAACCGCCGCGGCTACCGGATCGACACGCTGCTGATCTGCGGCGGCGGCACGAAGAATCCCGTTTTCCTCCGCGAGCACGCGGACATCACCGGCTGCCGGCTCGTGCTGCCGCAGGAGCCCGAGGCCGTGCTGCTCGGCTCGGCCGTGCTCGGTGCCGTGGCCGCCGGGCGCCACGCCTCCGTGCTCGCCGCCATGCAGGCGATGAACGCCGCCGGTCGCGTCGTCGCGCCCGCGCGCGGCGCCGTCGCCCGCTACCATGCGGCCAAATACCGCGTGTTTCACCGTCTCCACGCCGATTTCCTCGCGCACCGGAAGCTCATGGCGGCCGTGCGCTGAGGCCGTTCCCCGTTCGCTCCGACCCCTCGCCCCCATGCCCAAGAAACTTCCCCCGCATCACGTCTATGTCGTCGCCAGCGGCGACCTGCGCCAGGTCTCGAACGAAACCTGCTGGCCCGGCCAGGCGGCGATGGAGCGGGAGCTCGCCGCCGCCGTCGCGTCGCTGGGTTACCGCGTCGTCCGCGGCCATCCCTACAAGCGGGCGCTGAAGCACGGGTTCATCGCCTCGCAGAAGGAGGGGCTCGAGGTCTTCGCGCAGCTCGATCCGGACGCGCCGCTGATCGTTGCCGAGGCCGTGTGGCAATACTCGCATCACGTCCTGCCCGGCTTGCTCACCCACCGCGGCCCCATTCTCACCGTCGCCAACTGGAGCGGCCAGTGGCCGGGCCTCGTCGGCATGCTCAACCTCAACGGCTCGCTCACCAAGGCCGGCGTCAAATACCACACGCTCTGGGGCGAGGATTTTTCCGCGCCGGAGTTCTTCGCCAAGCTCGGGTCCTGGCTGCGCACGGGCACGCTGCGTCACGACACCTCGCACGTCATGCCGTTGGCGCGGGCCCGCGTTCCCGCCCGCGCCCGCGCGCTGGCCCGCCGCATCGCCGCCGACCTCCGCACGCGCAAGTCCATCATGGGCGTCTTCGACGAGGGTTGCATGGGCATGTATAACGCCATCATCCCCGACGACCTCCTCTTCCAGTGCGGCGTCTGCAAGGAGCGCCTGTCCCAGTCGGCGCTCTACTACGCCGCCACGCAGGTGTCCGACGCGGAGGCACGCGAGGTGTTCGCCTGGTATCGGCGCAAGGGCCTGACGTTCCACTTCGGCACCGACGAGGCGACCGAGCTCACCGAGGCGCAGGTCCTCTGGCAGTGCAAAACCTACATCGCCGCCGCGCGCCTCGCCGACGAGTTCGGCTGCGAGACCATCGGCATCCAATACCAGCAGGGCCTCAAGGACCTCCTGCCCGCCTCCGACCTTGTCGAGGGCACGCTGAACAACGGCGACCGCCCGCCGGTGAAGAACGCCGCCGGCCGCGTCATCCGCCGCGGCGAGCCGATCACGCATTTCAACGAGGCGGACGAGTGCGCCGGCCTCGACGGGCTTTTCACCCAGCGCATCCACACCGCGCTCGGCCAGCCGCCGGAGAACACGCTCCACGACGTCCGCTGGGCCGATTACGACCGTTCCGGCACGACCGACGACTACGTGTGGGTCTTCCTCATCTCCGGTTCCGCGCCGCCCGCGCATCACCTCGGCGGCTGGGCCGGCTCCGACTCGCACCGGCAGCCGCCCGTCTACTTCCGCCTCGGCGGCGGCTCGCTCCGCGGCATCGCCAAGCCCGGCGAAATCGTGTGGTCGCGCGTCTTCGTCGAGGGCCGCAAGCTCAAGATGGACCTCGGCCGCGCCAAGGTCGTCGCCCTCCCGCGCGAGGAGACGGAGCGGCGCTGGCGGGAAACGACCTACCAGTGGCCCATTATGCACGCCGTGCTCCACGGCGTCACCCGCGACCAGCTGATGGCCCGGCACAAGGCCAACCACATCCAGGTGGCCTACGCCCATTCGGCGCGCGAGGCCGACCTTGCCCTCTACGCCAAGGCGGCGCTCGCCGCCGAGCTCGGGCTCGAGGTGTCGCTCTGCGGCACCAAGGCCGACGGCTCGTCGTTCTGAACCGGTCGCGGGCCCGGGCCGAGGCCGCGAAGGCGGTCTGCCGCCCGCCCGGCCGGCTGTTTCGGCCGGCGGATGCGGCCACTGTCACCGCGACCGCCCGCGCGGCGGGTCAGGGACCCTTTTCCCGCTTGCCGAGCCTATCCGCGGGCCCAACCCTCGCCGAAATCTGCGCTCATGCCCAAACGCACTGACCTCGAGTCCATCCTGATCATCGGCGCCGGCCCCATCATCATCGGCCAGGCCTGCGAATTCGACTATTCCGGCACGCAAGCGTGCAAGGCCCTCAAGGAGGAGGGCTACAAGGTCATCCTCGCGAACTCCAACCCGGCCACGATCATGACCGACCCGGAGTTCGCCGATGTCACCTACATCGAGCCGCTCACGGTCGACATCCTCGAGAAGATCATCGCCAAGGAGCGCCCCTCCGCGCTCCTCCCGACCCTCGGCGGCCAGACCGCGCTCAATCTCTCGATGCAGCTCCACGAGCAGGGCATCCTGAAGAAATACGGCGTCGAGATGATCGGCGCGAAGCCCCACGCGATCCAGAAGGGCGAGGACCGCCAGCTCTTCAAGGAGGCGATGCTCAAGATCGGCCTCGACGTCGCGAAGTCGCGCGTCGTCCACACGCTCGATGAGGCGCGCAAGGCGGCCGAGGAGATCGGCACCATGCCGCTCATCATCCGCCCGTCCTTCACGCTCGGCGGCACCGGCGGCGGCATCGCCTACAACCGCGAGGAGTTCGAACAGATCGTCAACGGCGGCCTCGAGGCCTCGCCGACGCACGAGGTGCTCATCGAGGAGTGCCTGCTCGGTTGGAAGGAATACGAGATGGAGGTGATGCGCGACCACAAGGACCAGTGCGTCGTCATCTGCTCGATCGAGAATTTCGACCCGATGGGCGTCCACACCGGCGACTCCATCACCGTCGCCCCCGCGCTCACGCTCACCGACAAGGAATACCAGGTGATGCGCGACGCGTCGTTCGCCGTCATCCGCGAGATCGGCGTCGAGACCGGCGGCTCCAACATCCAGTTCTCCATCGACCCGCAGACCGGCCGCCAGGTCGTCATCGAGATGAACCCGCGCGTGTCGCGCTCCTCCGCGCTCGCGTCGAAGGCCACCGGCTTCCCCATCGCCAAGATCGCGGCCAAGCTCGCCGTCGGCTACACGCTCGACGAGCTGCGCAACGACATCACGCGCCTCACGCCCGCGAGCTTCGAGCCGACGATCGACTACGTCGTCACGAAGATCCCGCGCTTCGCCTTCGAGAAATTCCCCGGCGCCAACGCCACGCTCACCTCCGCGATGAAGTCCGTCGGCGAGGCGATGGCCATCGGCCGCACGTTCAAGGAGTCGTTCCAGAAGTGCCTGCGCTCGCTCGAGACCGGCGCGCGCGGGTGGGGCGGCGGCGGCAAATACGGCGGCGACGAACTGCCCGACGAGCAGACGCTCCGCCAGAAACTCGGCACGCCGAACGCCGAGCGCGTCTATTACATCCGCTGGGCCTTCATGGCCGGCATGTCGGTCGACGAGATTTTCAACCTGACGAAGATCGACCCGTGGTTCCTCACGCAATTGCGCGAACTCCACGAGATGGAGCAGGACCTGAAGAAGCTCACACTCACGCAGCTCGATCAACGCACGCTGAAGCGCGCGAAGCAGTTCGGCTTCTCCGACGCGCAGCTTGCGCACTTCCTCAAGGTCGACTTCGACACCATGCGCGCCGCGCGCAAAAAGGCCGGCGTCAACACGACCTACCGCCTCGTCGACACCTGCGCGGCGGAGTTCGAGGCCTTCACGCCCTACTACTACTCGAGCTACGGCGACGAGAACGAGATCCTGCCTTCGAAGAAAAAGAAGATCATGATCATCGGCGGCGGCCCGAACCGCATCGGCCAGGGCATCGAGTTCGATTACTGCTGCGTGCACGCGTCGTTCGCCCTGCGCGAGGCGGGCTTCGAGACCGTGATGGTCAACTCGAACCCCGAGACCGTCTCGACCGATTACGACACCTCCGACCGTCTCTACTTTGAGCCGCTCACGCTCGAGGATGTGCTCGAGATCTACGAGCAGGAGGGCTGCATCGGCGCCATCGCGCAGTTTGGCGGCCAGACGCCGCTCAATCTCGCCAGCGCCCTGAAGGCGCGCGGCGTGAACATCATCGGCACCTCGCCCGAAAGCATCGACACCGCCGAGGACCGCAAACTCTTCGCCGCCGTCCTCGACGCGCTGCAGCTCAAGTCCCCCGCCAACCGCATCGCGATGTCCGAGCCCGAGGCCATCGCCTGCGCGAACGAACTCGGCTTCCCCGTGCTCGTGCGCCCGTCCTTCGTGCTCGGCGGCCGCGGCATGTTCATCCTCTACAACGAGGCCGAGCTGCGCGAGGTCGTGCACCAGGTCTTCGCGGTCATGCCCGGCAAGCCCGTGCTGATCGACAAGTTCCTCGAGGACGCGATCGAGCTCGACGTCGACTGCATCAGCGACGGCGAGACGACGCTCGTCGGCGGCATGCTGGAGCACATCGAATTCGCCGGCGTCCACTCCGGCGACGCCGCGATGGTGATGCCCCCGCACACACTCTCGAAGGAGATGCTGCAGACGGTCCGCGAGGCCACCTACGCGCTCGCGAAGGCGCTCAAGGTCGTCGGCCTGATGAACGTGCAGTTCGCGATCAAGGACAACCAGCTCTACGTCCTCGAGGTGAACCCCCGCGCGTCGCGCACCGTGCCGTTCGTGGCGAAGGCCATCGGCGTGCCGCTCGCCAAGCTCGCCGCCCGCGTCATGGCCGGCGCGAAGCTGAAGGAGCTCGGTTTCACCAAGGAGATCCAGCCCAAGCACTGGTGCGTGAAGGAGGCCGTGTTCCCCTTCAACCGCTTCCCCGGCGCCGCCATCGTGCTCAGCCCCGAGATGCGTTCGACGGGCGAGGTCATGGGCATGGACGACGATCTCGGCATCGCCTACGCGAAGACGCAGATGGCCGCCAAGCCCGCGCTCCCGCTCCAGGGCAAGGTGTTCATCTCGGTGAAGGATTCCGACAAGCCGCACGTCCTCGAACTCGCCCGCGGGTTCATCGAGCTCGGCTTCAGCGTCTGCTCGACCACGAACACCGCGAAGGTGCTCCAAGCCGCCGGCCTCAACGTGCAGCCCGTCTACAAGCTGAACGAAGGCCGCCCGACCTGCGTCGACATGATCAAGAACGGCGAGATCCAGTTCGTGGTGAACACGCCGCGCGGCATGATCCCGCGCCACGACGAGAACGCCATCCGCGCCGCCGCGTGGATGAACAACGTCCCGATTTCCACGACGCTCACCGGCGCCCGCGCCGCCTTGAACGGCATCCGCGCCATGAAGCAGAAGCTCGTCGGCGTCCGCCCGATCCAGGAATACCGCCACAACACCGCCCCGATGGCGTAAGCGCGGCGCGCAGCGCCGCACTTACGCCCGTTGAGGTTGAAGGTTGAGGTTGAGGAGTTGTCACCTGCGCCGCCCTTCGGCGTAGGGCCAGTCTCCGACTGGCCTCCCTGCGCGTCCGCACCGTGCCCGTGCCACGATCTTCCCTGCCCGGCCCGAAACCGACCCCACCCCCACTGGAGACGGGGCGCCCCCGCCCCGTTCCTCCTCAACCCAAACCTTCAACTTAAACCGGCGCCGGCGGGACGCCGGCGCCCCGATTCCGGGCTTGAGCGCGCCCGGGGCGCTACCCATTGTGCGCGTTTTCCCATGACCAACGACCCGACCGTCACCCCCCAGCCGCACGACCCGGCGAACCCGCCCCCGCGCGCCGGCGCCGAGGCCTTTGCCGACCAGGTGCAGGCCTTCTGGGAGAAGAACCGCGCTTTTGTCCTCCTCTGCATCGTCGTCGCCCTCGGCCTGATCCTCGTCCGCGAGGGCTGGATCGCCTACGGCGCCATGCGCGAGCGCGGCATCCAGGCCGAATACGCCAAGCTCGAGCGCATCGACCAGCTCCCGCGCTTCGCCGAGGCCCACGCCGGCCACGCCCTCGCCGGCGCCGCCTGGCTGCGCGTCGCCGACGACGCCTACGCCAAGAACGACTTCCGCTCCGCCGCGACGAACTACGCCAAGGCGGCCGACAACTTCCAGAACGCCACCCTCAAGTCGCGCGCCCGCCTCGGTGCCGCGATGAGCCAGATCGCCGCCGGCGACGCCGCCGCGGGCGAGACCGCGCTCAAGGCCCTCCACGCCGACACCGCCGCCACCGCCACACTCCGCGCCGAGGCCGCGTTCCACCTCGCCACGCTGGCCTACCAGGCCGGCCGCACCGACGAGGCGAAGCAGTTCCTCGACGAGGTGACGAAGATCGACGCGATGGGCTTCTGGGCGCAGCGCTCCTTCGGCCTCCGCGCGCAGATCGAGGCCGCCCAGCCCGCGCCCGCGACCACCGTCCCCGCCATCCAGTTCAAGCCCGGCGGCAACTGACCGCGTCAACGGCGCGCGTCGCGCGCCGTTGCGGTTGCTGGTTTCCGGATTTTTTTCCCGCCCCGTGCGCCTGTCGCCGGGGCGGTTTTGTTTTGGGCGGGAGGGCTTCGCTGGCTTGGCGGTTCCCGCCGCTCAGCCGGCACAATTCAGTTCAACCACAGATCGGCACAGATACACACAGAGGGATAGGAGGTTGGGCTAAAGCATTTCCCCAAATAGTGTAGCCGCTCATTGCGGGGTAGGGCGAACCGTCCTCGGTGAGCCGCGGCTCGGCGTGGACGCCTCGCCCTACCACTCTACGGCCACACAAAAATTTTATCTGCTCCAACCGAGACCTGCACTTTTCGGTGCGCAGGTGGTTTCTCAGGTTGGTCGATCCGTTTGAGGGATCTGGGTTCATTTGTGTCCATCAGTGGTGTTGAACTGCATGGGTTCGACACAGGCGGACGCCGGTGGAACGCGTTGACCGCAACGCGTTCCCGCCCGAGCGCATTGGGGTCAACGCGCTCCACCGGCGCGACCGGGCGAGGGGACGAGTCTGCAGGCCGGGCTTCACGTCCGACTCGGTGCGTGTTCGGCGGGCCGACAAAAAAGCCCGCCAAGGCGGCGGGCTGCGGTGCGAAAACGGGAATCGGGCTCAGCTCGCCTGCTTCGCCTTGCGGCGCCGCTGCCACATCACGCCGCCGAGGGCGAGCACACCGACGATGGCGGCGTAGGTGGAGGGCTCGGGGATGGCGTTGGCGGTCCAGTTGATCAACAGGTCGTTGCCGCTGAGGGCGCTGCTGAACGAGCCGAGCGCGGCCCAGGCCGATTGGTCGGTGGTGATGTTCGGCGCGGATCCCGCGATCTGGCCCGCGCCGGCGCTGTCGACCACGATCCAGCTCTGGTTCGTGTTCCAGAACGCTGTGTTGACGGGCGAGAAGTCGCCGAGCGTGAGCTCGATCGCCGCGCCGAGGAAGGTGATGGTGCCTTGGTTGAGGATCTGGTCGTGATAAATGCCGGGGTTTTCGGTGGTCTCGCCGGCAAGATCCCAGCGGAGGATGGCCCCGGTCTGGAACGTCATCGTGCCGGCGGCGCCGAGGGTTAACGTGCCGGGATTCTGGCCGGGATCGACCACGCCGTTATTGAACCCGGCGCTGACCATGCCGCCGCTTTGGATGACGATCGTGCCGGTGAAGGTGCCGTTGCCGCCGATCTCGGCGCCGGAGCCGACGGTGATGTTGTTGGCGAGACTGCCGGAGAGGGCGACGTCGAGCTTGCCGGTCCCGCTGACGGAGATGTCGCCGGAGCCGAGGGAACCGGGCAGGACGGCGAGGAGCCGGCCCGCGTCGATCGTCGTGCCGCCGGAGTAGGTGTTCACGCCGGAGATCTGCCAGAAACCGGCACCGGTCTTGACGAGCGAGGTGGCACCGGTGCCGTTGTCGCCGAGGGTGGAGGCCAGTTCGTTGCCGTTGCCCCAGGAGCCGGTGAGGGTGAGCGTGCGGGCGGTGTTGGTGCCGCTGAGGGCGATGGCGCCGGGATTGGCGAACGCGACCGCGTCGCTGCCCGAGGCGTCGAGGGTGGCGCCGTTGACGCCGATGGTGAAAAGCCGGTCGGTCGTGGTGCCAACGGTGCCGATGAAGCGCAGCGTCCCGCCGTCGATCACGAGATTCGCCGCGTCCGTGCTGGCGGCGCCGAGGCTGCTGTTCTCGCCGCCGGTGAAGAGCACGCTGGCGGCGATCGTGCCGCCGAGGATCTGCGTCGGGCCGGCGTAGGAGTTGTCGCCCGCGAGCGTGAGGGTGCCGGCGCCGGTCTTGATCAGGCCGCCGGCGCCGTTGAGGATGCCGCCGAGGGAAAGCGTGGTGGCGGTGCGCACCTCGGTGTCGGCGGTGAATTCGATCTGCTCGGTCGCGGTGGTCACCGTGCTGCCGGCCACGACCGGATCGATGACTTGAAAGGTCCCGGTGGTGGCCGGTGCGCCGCCCCCGATGGCGGTGGAGCCCCAGTTGTAGAGGCGGATGGAGAGGGTGTCGTTGGTGATAAGGGGCGTGATGGCGTAGTCGCGCGCGACGCCGCTCGTGCCGGTCTCGCCGGTGAAGGTCGTCGACTGGGCGGTCGCGAAATTATCCGTGCTGTAGGCGGTCGCGTAACTGTTCGGGGCGTCCGTGGAACCGACGCTGAACCAGTTGATGCCGGTGACGAAGAGCGCCTGGCCGGCGCCGGCGCCGACCGTGAAGCCGACGTAGTGCGTGTTGGTCAGCGGATTGAAGGTTGCGACCTCGGCGAGCGTTTGTCCGCCCCAGGTTGAGAAGAAGCTGTCCGGCTCGCCACCGGCGGCGGTCAGCCCGGTGCGGCTCAGGCTGGGCGTGCCGCTGACGCCGGCGGCCTGCTGGGTGGCGGGCTTGGTGGACGCGATGGAAGTGGCCGCATCGTCGCCGGTGGTGGCGAAGGTGACGACTTGCGCAGCGCTGCGGCCGAGGACGCAGCAAAACAACAGGGTGACCGACAAGTGACGGACCTTCATGGCGTGGATGGGGTGGGGGTAGGCCGGCGCGAGGTTCGCCGGCGGAAGCGGAACGGCAGGAGGGGTATCCGGTCGTCGCGCAGATAGCACGCACCATTTGAGGGGGAGTCGACCGGGCGGGATTTCGCGCGCGGGCCGACAAAAAAGCCCGCCAAGGCGGCGGGCTGCGGTGCGAAAACGGGAATCGGGCTCAGCTCGCCTGCTTCGCCTTGCGGCGCCGCTGCCACATCACGCCGCCGAGGGCGAGCACACCGACGATGGCGGCGTAGGTGGAGGGCTCGGGGATGGCGTTGGCGGTCCAGTT
>VFQQ010000514.1_pt1 | contig 75115 bp, 73 predicted proteins | sample 3512341 | NCBI WGS metagenome assembly VFQQ01 (sample SAMN10412373, study PRJNA504923) | tailings metagenome | isolation source: Relicate 2 Philex TSF1 revegetated site | place: Philippines: Tuba, Benguet | collected 2017-08-29
TGGCCTCCGGCGGCCAGCAGCGTGCTGGACCCGCCAGCGGCCCGCTGGACCGGGGAAACAGCTTCTTAGTGCAACCCATCGTGCTACGCCGCGCCGGTCCGGCGGGACGCCGGTGGCGATAGAGGGTGGGAACTTCTGTTTCTTTGGTTCGGGTGGAACTTCGCATGTTGAGCAACCTGTTGGGCGGCTCGGTTGGACATCTGGTTCTGGGCGGAGCGGTGCTGATCGCCCTGGCGGCGGTCAACTTCGGGCCGTCTCTGTGGGCCTGGCTCCGGAGGCCGAAGCCGGGGGGCTGGCCGGGGACCGCTCCCGCTCCGCCAGGGTTCACGGAGTACCTCGCGGCGGTCGAGACCGCCTGCGCGGGGCTCGATGCCAGGTCGCTGCTGGTGGTGCTCCGTGGCGGGCTTTGCCCCGACGCGGCGGCGGTCGTGAAGGTGGTGAAACAGGGATGAAGACGACTCTCAACGCCTTTCTGATGGCGGTGCTGGCACTCGTGGTCCTCCGCGGCGTCGGCCGGCAGCTTGGTCCCGCACCGGCGGAGATCCAGGCGACCGACAGCGGGACAGTCGCGCGGGAAAAATACCTCGCGATCTACCGCGCCGGGATGCGGCAGGCCGCAAGCGACTTCGCCGTGCGGGTCGAGTCGGGCGAGTTCGCTCCGGACGACTCGCTGGCGTTGGTCTCGGCCTGGGCCGAGGCGATGCGGGCCGCCGGCAAGGCGGCGTCGGTCGGCGTCGATCGCCGGATGACGCTCCTCGCCAAGGACGACCCCCAGGCCTGGGCCGCGTGGGCCCGCGCGTTCTCGGAGCCGTAGCCCGGTCATCGCCACCCCCTCGGCTTAGAACCGGCATCCCACCTGGCCCCTGCAGCCAGAAGCCTGCAGTCTCTTCCCCCTCCCCGGTCTCTCCACCATGCCCCTCCCGATCGCTCCCGACTCTCTCTGGCTCGAAGTCGAAGGTTCGCTTGCCGTGTCGGCGGATCTCGACCCCAAGGACTATCCCGACTGGGAACGGCTGCTGACTCCGGAGAACGATCCGCGGACCTGGCTGCACCGCGAGCGGCAGCGGATCAACGACTGTCAGGCGAACGCCGCCACGACCGGCAACGAGGTCCTCGAGCGACGGCTCAAGGGGAAGTCGGGCGAGCAGGCCCGGATGTTCGTCTACCAGTGGTCCGAGGTGGCCGACGGGCGGCTGGGGGCAGACGCCGGGTCGTCGATCCAGTCGGGGATCAAGGTCCTGACGAATCAGGGGGCGCCGCTCGAGACGGAGTACCCGTACTCGCAGTACACGCGGAGCAGGCGTCAGCTCGACGGCTGGACGACCGAGGCCGTTCGGCAGAGCGCGGTCTCACGCAAGATCGCGGGGGCGGCGGTCGCGCCGTCGTTTGCCGCTGCCCGGGTGCATGGGGCGCTCGGCAATCCGATTCATTGGGGGACCTACTGGGGGCTGTCGTTTCGGACGGAGACGGTCGCCCCGGGGGTGACCGCCCGCGTCTGCCGGCGGTACCGCCGGGCCCATGGGGACGCCGGCCATGCCACGGAGGTGGTGTGGCCGATCAAGACACCAGGAGGCGAATGGCTGCTCGCCGTCGCCAACTCGCACGACGACGGCTTCTTCTACGTGTCGGAGGAAGCCTACGAGGAGATGCGCGACCGGACCTACACCCCGTACGGCGCGTACGTCCTCCTGGGACACCAGGAGCCTCACCGTCAGTACGAGGGTCAGTTTTCCACGATGGGGTGGTGAGGTTTCCCGATGCGAAGTTCGTTCACGACCCTGGGGCTCGCTCTGGCCCTGCTCCTCCTGGCCGACGCCGCGTCGCTCACCTGGGGACCGGACCTCGCGCGGCAGGCCGCCCTGGCGGCGGAACAGTACAGGGCGCCGCAGCTCCGCCCGCTCCCTGAGAGTGTGAACGACCGCGAGATCGAACAGGGGCTCGCCGCGATCCGGGAGCTCGAACCGGAGCCGACCCTGGCGATCACGACGTACGTCCACCGGGTCCGGGCCCGCGGGCATGTCCTGGCGGAGACCAGCGGCGCGCGGCAGTGGATCGTTCCGAAGACGTTTCCCAGCTGCACGGCGGTCTCGCTCGGCGGCGGACGGTTCGTCACCGCCGGGCACCTGACGAGCGGCCTCGGCGGGACGGTCGAGATCGACGTGGAAGTCGATGGCCAGTGGGTGTTGAGCGCCCGCCAGACCCGCATTGCTGATCGGGACCTGCTGCTGCTGACCATCGACCGGGATCTCCCCGGCGCGGCGGTCCGGGCTCCCGAGCACTACGAGGACGTGACCCTCTATGGCCTCGCTTCGGCCGAGCCGCAGACCGGCGTCTTCGCCGGCGACAACCACCTGGCCCTGACCCCCGACGAGCCGGGGATCACGTTTGGCGACTCCGGGGGCGCGGTCTTCGGCCACGACGGCCGGCTGATCGGGATCATTCAGGGGTTCGGGAAGGATGGACCGCGGTCGGTCTACATGGTGGGACTCGAGGAGGTGCTCGATCAGGCCGCGAAGGAGAAGCCGAGTGTCGCCGCGGCCCCGGCTCAGCATCGCCCCTCCGCATCCGCCTGCCCGAACGGGCTCTGTCCTGCGCCGCGCCCCCTGGCGGGGTCGGGCGATAGACTGCAGCGAAGACGGCGATAGCCCTCGTTGGGGATTGCCTGCTGAACTTCACTCGAACGGTCAGGTTTTCTACGAGGTCCCGCGGTGGCGATCGAATCCGGCATACCGCAAGAGCCGTGGAGACCGGGCATGTTGACGTCCCACCCACCAGACGATGCCGTGTTTCTGATGCGGGTCCTGGAAGGAGGAGGTGCCCCCTACCTGGGGCGCAGTTCGGCCTTCGGAGCGACCCTCGGATCTCGAGACGTCTTTGTGATTTATCGCGGACGACGAGGGCCGAATATCCGGTGGGAGGTCATCCTCTCCGAAGGCGAGCAGTCCCGATGTTGTGCGTTCGTCCTCCAGCTCCAGGACTTCGCATCGGTCGCAATCGACTGGCTGCGAGGTTCTCGGATCAGCGAACTCGGACCACGGATCCTGGCGTGTGGCGCACACTGCCCGTGGAACCCCATATCCCGTCCTCCCAAAGTGGGAAGAGTGCATCAGTCGATGTCGCTGTTGACCACGGAGTGATGAAAGCTCCCCACGCCTGGCAGATCGGATCGCAATGAAGCTTCGAGTAGCAGTCCACGTCGGAGCTCAGTTGTGTCGGAGCTCAGATGGGCCGTGGATCGACCGTGTGCAACGCACTATCCACAAGACATTCGATGCGCTGGGCTCGCAGGAATTCGAAACCGTCGGCGACCAACCGACCGTCCGAGTCGATGCGTTCCTGACCTACTACCCGGATCGACCCACCTTCCCGAGCATTCCGCTCGGTCTGCACTTCGGCCGTGTCACAACGGCGTCCCAGCCCATCCGAGTGACCGCCCACTACATTGCTGAAGATCTTCAGAATGCCTCGGAGCAAGACCTCTTCAAGAGAATCGCGGCTGATATCGAATTCATTCTGCGCCGGCTTCAAGAGAAGAGACACATTGGACAACGGAAAGGCTGTACTGGCGACGAGCCAGATAGCTGAGCCAACCGTTCAAAGTCGTTCATGGACGGTGTTGGTCGCACCGATCGCCTCTAGCGAGACCTGCGTATCGGTGATGGAATCCGTGATCCGCGCGGCCCCGATCCCGTTATCCTCCGCAGCACGACGACCGACCCGCGGGCCCCGATGAACTCTCCCCTTCCGAACCATTTCGAGCAGACTCCGGAGAGGATCCGGATCCGCCTCTTCGAGAACTCCACGGCGGGAGGGTGCTTTCTGGCCCTGATGGCGTCGTTCTTGACGATCGTCTGCGTGATTGGCTCCTTCGCCACCATCTCCGACACGGAGCCTCCGGTTCTGCTCCGGCTGTTCCTCGTCCTGTTTCTCGTGCCGTTCTGGGGGATGGCCAATCTGGTCGCCTACGGAGCGGGGATGGCCTGGTTCCGCCGCGACGAGTTTCGACTGACGAAAAGCGGAGTGACGTACATCAAGCGGGGGCGGCGGTCGCGAAGCGTGCAGCGGATCCCGCTGACCGAGCTGATCGACTTCCGCGGCGCGGACTCCTACGTGGCGGGGGACGGCCCGATGATCGGGGTCGAGGTCGTCACCACCGGCAAGGCTCTGTACTTCGAGCCCAATCTGCCGAATCTCGATGACCGGCACCTGATCCAGCGGCTCAACCGGCGACTGGAGGAGCTGCGCCAGCGCCGCGGCGTGCCGGCCCCGCCGGATGGGAGCCTCGCCGACTGCCGGAACTGTCCGCTTCCGTCGGGGGTAACCTGGCGGGAGACCGCCGATTCGGACGGAGTGACCCTCGTGCGGCGAGAGGACTGGCCCCGGTTCGCCCGCTCCGCCGTGGTGGGATTCAGCGTTTACTGGTTCATCCATGTCATCCCGATCGTGGCGCAGACGATCCAGAAGATGGCGGACGGCACGTTTCGTGAAGAGGCCTCCCGGGGCTGGATCGCGACGATGGTCGCGGGACTCGGGAGCGCCGGGGTGGCGTGGCTCGTCTATCAGCTTCGGAACCCGTTTCGTGTGGCGCGGTGGCGGGTGACCGAGACGGAAGTGGAATGCGTCGCTCGGCACCTCGGGGCGACCACCGTCCGGCGGTTCCGGCAGGATTCGTTGCGGCAGATCGTCCTCGTCGATGCGCCTTTGATGAGGAGGGCTGCAAGGTCGCACGCTCACAGACGCGAATGTCGCGATCGAACGGCCTACCAGATCTCCGCTCGTGACCGCGCGGGGGGTGAGAGCTGGAGGATTGGCCGCCTGACTCTCGGGGAGGCGCTCTGGATCAAAGGGCGGATCCAGGCGCACGTGACCTCGGTCGCGATCCCGACACCGGAGGCGTCCTCCTCGTCGTACGCTCCGCCGACAATCGATGTTCCCGTTCGGGGGCGCCGGCGCGAGCTCGCGCTCTGCATCGAATGCCTCGAGCCCCTGGGGCTCATTCCCCCCGACAGGGGAGCCGGGGTCATCTGTCCGAGCTGCGGAGTCGTCCAGTCGGCACACCGGCGTCCGGAGCCTGACCTCGAAACCGGTCTTCGCGAAGTCCCGCCGGCCGTTCGCTCCCGGGTTCCGGGGCTCCTGGATCCAGACCCGCCGCAGCACGTGCTGCCGGCCGGGATCGAAGTCGAACGACCGAATGAGGATGGCCTGCGGTTTTCGGTTCCCTTAATCGACTCGGGGCCCGTCCGCCGGCATGGCCCGTGGGTCGTGGCGGGGTGGGGGCTGATTGTCGCGAGCGTGCTTGTCTGGAGCGCGTGGGTTCAGGGACGCGGCGACGACGGCATCGACCCGCTGTTCTTCTTCATTCCTCAGTTCATGGCCGCTGCCGTCGTGGTAATCACGTCGTCGATCGCCATCCTGATTGCGAAGGGGAGGATGACGGTCGACCTGGACCGCGAAGGTCTCCTGATTCGCTGGGGCTGGGGGATTCTCTCCACCTCCAGTTGGGCACCGCTCGACGCCATCAGCGGCTTTCGGATGGATCGCCTGACCGGGGGGAACGAGGCCCGGCAAACGTTCCATGGCTACCAGCGGCCCGTCGGAGCGGCCATTGTCCATGGGCGATCCTGGGGGGTTGCCTACGGCGACCGGAGTTCTTCGATCGCCGTGCTTCGCGTCCTGCAGGCGAAGCTGAGGGAACTGCGGGGGGGCTCTTGATCGCGCCTCGCTGCTCCCAGAGGCCGCAGCTCACGGTGCCGGCTCGTTCCGATTGAAGATCAACTCGAAGGGGACGTCGTTGAAGAACTCATCGAGTTCCTCGCCGCGGATCACGCAGCGGGAGACGTCCGCGAATTCGGGAGTGCCATGATTGCGACGAAGGCGGCCGGTGATCTCGCAGGCGTAGAAATGTCTGAGCGAACCTCCGACGAGAGGGGGCAGCGAAGACATCCTCTTGATGATCCATTCACCGTTCCGGACCTGGATCCGCTGACCCTCGCCGTAGAACGACTCTTCCGATGCCGTGAGAATGATCTCGTTATTCCCACGTACGACGATATGGCAGGTGATCGTCACAATTTCGTCCGCGGCCGCGGGCCTGGCGAGGGCTTCGTCGAGTGTCATGGCGGCGATTGCCTCGGGGACGGCTTGCTGTCCGGCCGGTTCCAGAGCTGGCCGGCGCCGATGAGCTGCAGGGGGGAGTCTTCGACGATCTCGAACTCCGTTTCGTTCGCCTCGGGAAGGGTTCGGCCCCGCCAGGTGTCCCGGAGGAAGTGGAGGGGGGACCGCGGACGGGTGAGCAGGAGCGTCCTTCCGCTGGCCCACCAGGTTCCGCCGTGCGTCTGGATCGGACCAGCCACGGAGCACTGGCTCCACAGGAAGCGGCGGTCGGACGTCAGCGTCAGCTCCTCGCGGACCACGCCGGGGAACTTGTTCACGACCGGAGTCTCCCACGAGCCGAGCACTTTTCGCTCGGCGGAGGTGAGCGGCCGGAACGTCCACGCGAGACCGGCGCCCGCCAGCAGCAGTGTGAGCGTGATGGTCGGGAGCAGCCAGCGGCGCCAGCGCGGCCGAGGGTTCAGGGGCTGGTCCTGCGGCGGAGCGTCACTCACCGGGATCTCCTTCTTCCGTGGCCGGCGCGGCCGGCGGCGGGGGCGATCCCTTCGCTGTCCGCCGGGCGGCGCCCGAATCGATGCGGATCCAGACCGCCCCGGGCGAACGGAGCTCGTCTGCGGACTCGATCGTCAGGTTGATCTCCGCCGTGTGCCGCGGTCCGTGGCGGAGCCGGTGCCACCGCTCGGACAGGATGGACCACTGAAACTCCCGGAACCCCTGAAACCCGTTCAGGGGAGCGTCGTCGCTGTACAGCCGCAAGCGGCCGTTGGCGAAGTTCCACCCGCCGGATTCCCGGGCGATGAGGCCGGCCGGTCCGGCGGGTCCCTCGAGGTCGTACCGCCGTTGCGCAGACAGCGTGAGGTGCTGGTCCCCGAGCGGACTCACGGCCGCCGGAGAGCGGAGGGCCCAGACGCCGGTGACGCGGAGCTCCTCGCGAGTCAGCGGCCGCGGACGCCGGGCGATGACTCCCAGGACCAAGACCGCCAGCAGCCCGACGAGCAGAATCCGGTATCGCCAGCGGAGCCGCGGTTTCAGTGGCATGAAAGGATTCTTCCTGAAGGCCCATCAGGGAGGGGGGACGCGCCGAAAATACTCTCGCGTATCGGTGTGCTGGACGTGGATCCAGTAGGCATCGGGGCCTTCGAAATGAATGACCGTGAACCGGCTCATCTGGAGGATCTCGTCGAGCTCCGACGGCTTCGGATCGATCTCGCCGATGACGACCGACCGGTCGTCCTTCCCCAGGACTTCGTAGCGGGTTGTCTCGGTGCTGCCATCGAAGTCGCTGGTGTAGGTGCCGCCGGTGTAGGTGATCCGGAGCTTGCCGTACAGTTTTCGAAGGGCCCCCTCCCGCGCCTCGTCGACCGGACTGACCTCCCGGATCGCGGCGAGGGTCCGATCCGCGTCCGATTGCCAGGTGCCGAGGAGCCGGTCCTCCCGCTGGAACCGGAGCCGGAGCAGCAGGATCGCCACGCCGCTTGCCAGGACCGCGACCGCGAGCGACACGAGTGCGATCCGCTTCCAGGTTCGCAGGCTCTTCTCGGGGTCCATCGGTTCTCCTCTCGTAACGGAAGTGGCGGATCTTTCGCCGGCGTTGGCCAATTCTCCGCCGCCTGCCCCCGGGCATCGAGCATCCCATCCTCGACAGGCGGCGGAATGCGTGCAGTTGCTCGTTAAGGAACTGTAATACGCCGCGGCGTGTGGATTGCCTCATCGGGAACCCTGCGACAGGTTTCCCCGCTCGCTGCCGGTGAAGCGGGATCCACATGACCTGTCGCCCTGTTGAACAGAATTTCGTGCGGGGGATTCATGTCTGTGGGGAATGCGGCGGGGGAACGGTCTGCGCCGAGCGGCGGGACCGTGGGAGCGGGTCATCCTCTCGAGCTGACGGGGATCGTCAAACGATTCCGCCAGGGGGACGGGGTCGTCGAGGCGATCCGCCAGGCGTCGCTGACCGTCACCCAGGGAGAGTTCGTCGCCATCATGGGGGCGAGCGGCTCGGGGAAGAGCACGCTGCTGCATGTCGCCGCCGGGCTGACGGCGCCCGATGAAGGGAAGGTCGTCGTCGACGCGACCGACCTCTCGAAGATGTCGGACGCGCAGCTCACCCGGTTTCGCCGGCGGCGGATCGGGCTGGTGTTTCAGGCGTTCAACCTGATCCCGTCGCTGACCGCGGAAGACAACGTCACCCTGCCGGCCCTCTCCGAGGGGCGGGAGGCGGGCCTCAAGGACGAAGTCGAAAAACTCCTCACGCGGCTCGGGATCGCCCAGCGGCGGAAACACCGGCCCGACGCCCTCAGCGGCGGGGAGCAGCAGCGGGTCGCCATTGCCCGGGCCCTGATCATGAACCCCGCCCTCGTGATGGCGGACGAGCCGACCGGCAGCCTCGACTCGGTCAGCGGGCAGAACATCTGCCAGCTCCTGACCGAGCTGTGCGAAGAGCAGAAACGGACCATCGTGGTCGTGACACACGAGCCGGCGGTCGCCCGCTGGGCCCAGCGGGTCGTGGTGATGAAGGATGGCCGGATCCTGAGCGAGTTCGGCACGCGCGACTTCCGGACGCCGCACGATCTGGCGGCCCACTACCAGGACATCGTCAACTCAAACGGCTCGGCCCCGTAGCCTTCGATCCGATGCCGAATCCGCTCTCTCGAACATCCCCTCGTTCGTCGCGCGCCCTCACACATGAATCTTGCCCCCATCAAGACTGTCATTCGCCTGACCCGATGCCATCTCTGGCAACGGCCGGCCCGCATGGTGCTGACGCTGCTGTCGACGATCGCCGCGGCGTGCGTCGTGGTGTGGGTCGTCAGCAGCTATGACTCGCTCGTCGCCAAGTTCGACGAGTTCAGCGACAACTATCTGGGCCGCTACGAATTCCTGGTGCTGACGAAGCCGACGGAGAATCCTTCGGCGAACGGCGCCTTCGGAGCGCCGTCCACACCGCTGCCTAAGGAGCTCATCGACGCTTTGCGGCAGGACCCCGCGGTGGCGGTGGTCGACCCCGTCTTCCAGACGCGGGCCCGCGTCACCAAGGTCGGAGCGAGCCCCGAGGAGAGCGAAGCGGGTGGAGTGGCGGGTCCCGGCCGCGGACCGGGGGGACGAGGCCGCGGCCCCGGGCGGGGAGGAGAGTCGGCGGGTGGAGAAGAGGGGGCGGCTCCCGCATCGGGACCGGGCCAGGCGAACCGGCCGCCAGGGGAGGGCGTTCCCGGGTCGCAGTCCGGATCGAGTCCGACACCGATTCTGGCGGTGATCCCCGGTCTGTCCGACAAAGCGGGTGTCCGCTACACCGGCGGAGGGATGGGGGGCGGAGGCGGATTCAACCGGATGCCGAGCCTCGTCGGCACCGACGCCGCCGATCCTCCGTATGAGCTGCTGGAGGGGCGGTGGATCGACCCGAAACATCCGGAACTCCTAGAGGGCGTGATCTCCAGGGACGCCGCCCAGCAGATGAAGGTGGCGGTCGGGGACGAAGTCAACATCTCGATCGGCGGCGGGTTCGGTGCTCCGGCGGCCGAGCCGATTCCGCTCAAGATCATCGGAATCGTGGCGCAGCGATCCGCGCTGCCGACGGCGCCGGCCATCGTCGGGCTCCCCGCGATGCGCGCTGCGCCGCTGATCCGCGGTCCGGCCAGCGCCGCGGTCTATGTTCCGATGAAGCTCGCCAGCGAGATCGCCGACGCCGAGGCGACGTATGAATACGCCGGCGTGATCCTGAAGAAGGGGTACCGCGCCGAGGAGTTCCAGAAGAACTGGGCCGACAGGCTGGCTCAGGCCAAGCCGGCCTCGTACCTGCAGTCGCTGGCGGAACTCGACGCGGAACTGAATGACAGCACGACCTCCGAGACCATCCGTTCGCAGGCCTATGCCGCCACGGGGATCTCCCTGCTCGCCGCGCTGTTCATCATCTTCTCCACGCTCAGCATGGGGGTGGACGAGCGGATCCGGCAGTTCGCCATCCTGCGGGCCGTGACGCTGACCAAGGGGCAGGTCGCGGCGATGATCGGGCTGGAAAGCCTGTTTCTCGGTCTGATCGGGTGGGCCGGCGGGCTGCTCGCCGGCTGGGGCCTGCTGCGGCTGATGATCCAATGGAAACCGGATCTGTTCCCGATCGGATCTTCGCTCGGATTCTGGTGCATCGCCCTCTCCGGGATCTGCGCCGTCGGCGGTGCGCTCGCGGCGGCGATCATGCCCGCCTGGAAGGCGACCCGCGTCCATCCGCTTGAAGCGATGGCCCCCCAGCAGCCGATCCCGGTCGCGCGCCTCTCGTGGATCGCATCCGGAATCGGATTGCTGCTCGTCGCGGTGAACCCGCTGCTCGTGTTCTGGATCCCGATGGAAGACACGTCCCGGTACATGGCCTCGGCCGCGATCGGCTGCACGGCGATGGGGATCGGGTTCATCCTGCTGGCCCCCGCCGCAGTCCTGATCACGGAACGGTTCCTGGGACCGATCCTGGCGAAACTGCTGGGGATCGCCCCCCGGCTGCTGAAGACGCAGCTCTCCACCAACCTCTGGCGGACTCTGGGAACGACGGTCGGTCTGACGCTCGGCCTCGGTCTGTTCGTGGCGATGCAGACCTGGGGCTACTCCATGCTCGGTCCCTACACGCCGGGGGACTGGGTTCCGGACATGCTCGTCGCACTCTCTCCCTCGGGCGTTCCCGAGACGGCAGTCGATTCGGTGCTGCATGTTCCCGGCGTGAGGAGCGATCGCTCGCTACCGTGCGTGGCGGAACAGACGCGGTTTGCGACGGACGTCACCGGCGCCAAGGTGCGAGCGACGGCGTCGCGGCAGGACAACTGCGTCATGGTGGGGGTCGACGCCGACCGGGGCATCGGCGGCGAGGCTCCGGTGTTTCCGTTCCGCTTCGTGGAGGGAACGGCGAAGGACGCCGCCGCCAAGCTGAAGCAGGGACGGTACTGCCTGGTCCCCGATCATTTCGCACGCGAAAGCGGTCTGGCGGTCGGAGGAAAGTTCCGCGTGATCCCGCCCGAGGCCCGCAGCGAGGAGTTCGAGTACGAGATCGCCGGCGTCGTCTCAATGGACGGCTGGCACTGGATGAGCAAGGTCGGGCTTCGCAATCGCGGCGGCGGCCGGTCCGCGGGACTGATGTTCGCCGATTTCGCCCAGATCCAGAAGGATTACGGCATCAAGCGGGTCTCGCTGTTCTGGCTGAACACCGACGGGACCGCGACCGAGGAACAGATTCAGAAGGGAGTCCGCGAGATCGCCGAGAAGAATCATGACCCCTCGGCCGTACGCCGCGGGGGATTCGGCGGCGGGGCGGGCGGTGGATTTGGTGGTTTCGGAGGCGGGGGCCGCGGCAACGGCGGCTACTCGACCAGCGTCAACATCCGCTCTCGGGAGGGGGTCCGGGAAGCGATTCGCGAGCGGGCCGACGGCATCATCTGGCTGCTGAGCCGGCTGCCGCTGGTGACCCTCCTGGTCACGTCGCTCGGCGTGGTCAACGCGATCGTCTCCTCCGTCCGGGCGCGGCGGTGGGACTTCGGGATTCTGCGGGCGACCGGATTGACCCGCTTCAGCCTGTTCCGGCTGGTCCTCTGTGAAGCCCTGCTCGTCGGACTCGCGGCCTGCGTCCTCAGCTTCGGCTTCGGGATCATGGCGGGCTACTGCGGGACCGGCGTGACGCGATACGTCAACATCCGGGGTGGTCTGGTGACGCCGCTCATCATCCCCTGGAGCTCGCTCGGAATCGGCTTCGGGATGACCCTCGTCCTCTGCCTGGTGGCCGCCCTGTGGCCCGCCATCCAGACCGGTCGGACCGAGCCGCTCAAGCTGCTCCAGGCGGGACGGACCGCCATGTAGCGTTCGCCGGCCCGCGCTGTTTCGACTCTCTCCTGCTTCCTCCTCTCCACTGTGATTGAACCGTTGCACTGCGAACCTCCCAGCACCCCCCGCTCCCTGTCCTGCCGCCGAGGCTCCGTCCTGCCGGCCGCGCTCTTGGCGAGTCTCTTCGTCGCTGCGGCCGGCTGCCAGAAGGCGCCGCCCCCCGGTCCGAAGGTGGCCCCCGTGTCGGGGCAGATCAGCGTGAACGGGGAGAAGGCGATCGGGGCGCACGTCACGTTTCACCGGGTCGGCGAGACGAACCCCAAGGCGATCACCCCGTACGCCGTCGTCGAAGGAGATGGCTGGTTCCGGCCGAGCACGATCGACTCCTTCGACGGGGCCCTTCCCGGCGACTACGTCGTGACCGTCACTTGGCCGACGATCAGGGTCGAAGGGGGCGAAGAGATCGAAGGCCCGGACCGCCTGCAGGGACGCTACGCCACCAGGGAACACCCCGCCGCCAAAGTCACCGTCGTCGACGGGGAGAACGAGTATCCCCCGTTCGAACTCAAATAGCTGTTGTCCGTTCTGAATCCTGACTCCCACTCTCACGCCAGCCCCGCGCCTCCCACCCATCGTTTCCGAAGGTCGACCCCGATGTCTCTCCCGCTCGCTCCCCTGCCTGTCCGCTCCCGCCCGTGTTCTCATTCGAAGTCGCGGGGCTTCACGCTGATCGAACTCCTCGTCGTGATCGCCATCATCGGCGTGCTGGTGGCGATCCTGCTCCCCGCCGTGCAGCAGGCGCGGGAAGCGGCCCGCCGCGCGCAGTGCCTCAACAACATGAAGCAGATCGGGATCGGCTTCCACAACTACGAGAGCACGCACGGCGGCTTCCCCGCCTGCCGCTGGACGTTCGGCAGCGCCACCTCGGGTTCCGGCTGGGGGGTCCGGCTCCTGCCGTACATCGATCAGACCGCCCTGTTCAACAAGTACGACTTCACCAAGAACTACTTCGACACCGAGAACGGCGACGTCATCAAGTCGATCGTCCCGGTGTTCCGCTGCCCCTCGGCCCCGGACCCGGGCCTGATCGCCTGCGTCAAGGCCGCGACGACCACCCTCTCGGGAACGTTCGGCGCGCCGGGTGACTACGCCGTCACGCACCTGCTCAACGCCCAGTACCAGGTCAACGGGGCCCAGGCAAAGCCCGCCCTTCCGACCGAGAACGCCATCGGCCGGATCGCGGACATCAAGGACGGGACTTCGAACACGATCCTGGTCCACGAGCAGGCGGGACGGCCGGACTACTACATCCGCGGGCAGAAGCAGGCGACCAGCACCGGCATGACCAATCCGGTCTGGTGGGGACCGTGGGCCTCCTATCGGCACTTCACGTACCAGTCCTACTCGGCCACGGGGACCGCCACGGGGTTCGCCTGCACGATCAACTGCAACAACGGCCAGGGGACCTACGGCTTCCACACCGGCGGGGCCCACGTCACCCTCTGCGACGGCAGCGGCCGGTTCCTGAGCGAATCGCTCGACGCCAAGCTCATGTTCGCCCTGATGTCCCGCGAAGGGAGCGAGCCGGTCGGGGATTTTTAGTGAGATCAGGTAACGTCAAGACCCCGCTGACCATGTCCAGAACTCTCGGATAGACTGTCGGCACATTGCCGGGCGGAACCCGTCCGGATTACGGGTTCGACTCCGGCTGGGCCGAGGACGGCAGCGGGGTGTCCCAGTGCCAAGGGATGACAGTCGAGGCAGAGGCGATGTCCGACACCGTCAGGAAACGTCGCCTCCGGCTCTGGCGACTCATCCTCGCGATGGTGCTTTTCGTCGGCGGACCTGTGGCGTGGTGGTACCGGCCTCTGAATGCCACGGAAGCCCGGTTGGTCGGGACGTGGCGGAGCGACCGCGGGAGCGAGTTCACGCTCTATCGATCTCATGCCTACCGGTTGGACTTCCTCAATGCGCGGGGGACATGGTCGGCGGCGGAGTCCCGGTTGCGAACCCGGATCATTCCCCGGGAGACGACGCTGTGGGGGGCCGTCCAGGTTCACTGGCGGGCTCTGACGCATCCGAAGGACTGGACCTGCGAGATGCCGATCGAGTTCATAGGACCAGATCGATTCCGAACTCCTGCGGAAGCCGATGAGTTCCGCGGCTTCTCCGCCGGGTACGAGACGTTCGCGCGGGTCGATTGATCCACGGGGCGCGATCAAGGCTCAGGACTGCCGCCGCTGCGGCCAGACAGAAACAGCGGGGCGGGAGTGGACGGAGCTCGAGTGGTGCGGAATGCATCCCTCGGAAACTCCGGATCGGGTACACTCCCCGCACGGGGTCCAGCTTTCTCTTTCTGCTCGGGAGAAACTCGTGGCTGCTCGCGCGTTGCGGCTGATGGGTCTGGTGACGGGGCTGCTGATCGTCGCTGTTCCCCAGGTGGCGTTTTCCCAGGATCTTGTCTGGGAGTCTCCCCCCGGGAATGGCGTCCGGTACGAAGTCCGGATCGAGGACAAGCATCGCTCCCAATCCCGGAAGTTCGCGGGGGAGCGGAAGCTTGATCTGACGCTCGTCCTCCGCTTCGCCGAACGACACGGGAATGTCGTCCCGATTCTCGTCACGGTGGAACGCTACGCAACCTTCGAGAAGGACCAGCAGGGATTCGCCATGACCATCGACACGGCGAAGAAGCCCAGCGAGGAGACGGAGTTTTTCCACACGACTGCGGCGGAACTCTGCGGGCGGCTCTATCCGGTCGGGATGGACTCGAACGTGTCTCTGGTCCGGTTCCGGGAGTTTTCGGTCGACACGATGGAGAGCCGCACGCTGGCCGAGCAGTTCTCCAGCGACCTGCGGCTGGGCCTGTCGCTGATCCTCCCGCCGCTCGACGGGGGGAGCAAGCGCCAGCCGCACGCCTGGACCGTGACCGACGAGTGGGGTGAGCTCCAGACTGCGGTCCCGCTGACGGTCGAGCACCGCCTCACGTCGACCGAGGGGCTGGACCCCGATCCCCTCAGCCAGGGGGGACTTGCCAAAGTGACGTTCCGTGGCAGCGGCGAGGCGGAGCAGGGGGAGGGGGCCACCGCCTACACCGCCAAAGTTGCTGTCGAAGGGGAGTACGGTTTCGAGTGCGGAAAGCACTTCGACGGGCGAACGCTCAAGAGCCTGAAGTCAACCGAGACCCTGACCACGAACGACGCGTTCAAGTCGGCCCGGACGCGGACCGTCACGGTCGAGCTCGCCGCGGCGAAGCCGGAGTCGAAGTTCAGTCCGAGGGAGAAGGAGTTCCTCGTCGGCGCGAAGGAGCGGGAATACACCCCGTTCCACACCCGGACGCTGACGAAAGGGGCGGGGAAAGGATCCGGGTCAAGGACGGGAGCCGGGGCGGGGGCGAAGAAGTGAGCCGATCGATGTCGGATGTGTCCTCGGGAGAAGATTCATGACGGGTCCTGCTCTCTTCCGCGGCGGTTTCGCCGCAGTCGTCGTCACCCTCGCGCTGGGAGCATCGCGGCCGGTCCGGGGGGAGGATCGGCCTCCGGGCGGCCAGGACGGGAAGCCTCCGGCGGAGACGCCGCAGAAGAAGCCTGACTTCCGGGACTTCTCCGCGCGGCTCAAGGAGCTTCCGGTCGAGGATGTCATTGCGGCGATCGAGCTTCGCATCGTGGAGGAGCCGGACAACGTCTCGCACGGGATGCAGCGGGAGCTGATCGTCCACCGGCTGGAAGAGGCGGGCCAGTATGCGGCGGCCGCGGCGCAGGCGGAGAAACTGTACGAGTACCTGCATGAGCATCTCGACCAGGAGCAGGCGGTCCTGCGGCTCGACACGGCGACGATGGTCCTTGGAAAGCTGTACCGCCGGACCGACCAGGGGGCGAAGGAGACCGAGTGCTGGGACCGGTCGATCGCTCGGCTGCGGGAGCGGCTCAAGAGCGATCCGACCGGCCCCGCCAGCCAGCCGCTGGTGAGTCTGGTGGGGGTCCGCGCCGCGAACATTTCCCAGGCCGGCAACCGGAGTGCCGCGAGGCGGATGATCCAGGAAGAGGGGGACGCCCTGCTGGCGATCCGCCGCGAGCACCCGCAGGCGATTGCGCCGGCCGTGGCCTGGATCAAGCTGATGGAGCGCCGCGGCCTGCTGGCGGAGTCCGATGGGGAAGAAGACTGGGAGGCGCTCTTTCGCGAGCGGGATCAGTTTCTGCAGGCCGCCATCCGGGAGGACTCTGGCGCATCCGAACTGCTGAGCTGCTTTGTGCACGGACGGGCGCAGCATGTGATGCGCCTCGTGAAGACGAAGCCGCGGGATGCCAAGATGCTGCTCGACGAGGGGATCGTGATTGCGAACCGGACGATCGCCGCCTCGGTCGCGGAGAAGAAGCCGATCTCTTACTCCGCGCAGGGGGTCCTCGCGCCGCTTCGGGCGATCGAGCCGATGATCAAGCAGTCGCTCGAACTGAAGAGCCTGATCGGCGAGCCGGCTCCCCCGTGGGAGGTCGAGGCCTGGGTCCACGGCGAGCCGCTTCCGCGGGAGTCGCTTCGGGGGCGGCCGGTGATCCTGTACTTCTGGACGCTCGAGCGATCGTACTTCGCTCCGCCGCTGCCGCAGCTCAACAGCTGGCATGACGAGTTCCACGCGCTGGGGCTCGAGGTGATCGGGGTAACCGGGCAGTGGAATTATTCCTGGGACGCACAGAAGCGGCGGCCGGTGCTGGCGGAGGAGGATTTGCCGCTGGAGGTCGAGCGGCAGGCGATGGAGCAGTGCCTGACGCAGTACCAGGTGCGGTTTCCGACGTTGATTACGCCGAAGGGGACGGGGATGCGGAAAGCGTACGGTGTGTCGGAGATGCCGCAGATCGTGCTGATCGACCGGCAGGGGATTGTGCGGGCGTCGACGTCGGGGCCGTTCAATGAGGGGGGGCTGTCGCGGTTCCGGGAGGAGATGAAGAAGGCGGTCGAGGCTCCGGCTCCCGGGGCCCCCTAGGACAGCCGGGCCGCGGCGGGGCATTCGGAGGGCCGCACTGGCAGCCTGCGCCGGCAGTGAGTATGCATGACCGATCTCAAGGGACTGCTGGTCGAGCTGCCCAGCCTTCTCACTCCCCCACCACGGTCAGGACAGCGACGAGTCCATGAGCGACAAAGACACGATTCAAGGATTCTGGCAGATTGTTTCTTATGTCAGTGGCGGAACGCGGATCGAGAACTACGGCGTCTCGCATCTCCAGTACTTCGGGAACAAGTGCCGGGAAATCGTGCCGAGCCTCGTAGACGAAGGAAACGTCCAATGCACGTTCCGTCTCAACGAAATGACCGATCCCAAGCGCATCGACATCACAATGAAGTTCGCCGATGCGCCGAGTGCCCCGTACAAGCAGCGAGGCATCTACGAACTGAAAGGGAACAGGCTGAAACTCTGCTTCGGCCGCGACGACGTCCGCCCGGAGACGTTCACCCGCGACCTGCAGCTGACCACCCTGAAAAGGCACATGGGAGCTCCTCCCGAAGAACGCAAACCTTCCGAGATGCCCCCGCTTGAGGACAAGGTTCTCGGCCGGCTCGTCTGGAAAGACAACGCGAACTGGTATTCGGCGGAGATCGAACAGGGAGATGCGGTCGTGTCCGTCTGCCTGCAGCGAGATGCGGCCGGTTCCCTGGAGGCCTCTCTTGATCGGGCGAGGAAGGTCGTCCGTTCGCTCAGGAAGTACACGCGGCTGGCCCGGAAGCACGCCGCGGAAAGGCTTCTCCAGGTGATGAACGAGCATTGGCTCGACGAGGGTGAGAAGCCACTGACCTCCGCGGCATTCCAGAAGCGGATGACGCTGACTTCCATCGTCTTTGACGAGGAAGGGGGGACGACGTTCTATCACGACGACGGCAATCTCTTCCTGGGCCACACAATCCACGTCAGCCTGGACGCCGAGGACAATTGCATCGACGCACATTTTTCCGGTTGAGGGCGTCGGCAGCGAGCGTGAAGTCCGGTCACTCCGCAGACGGCTCCGGGGCCGCGGCTTCGGCCTGAGCCCGATGAAACGCCAGGAGTGCACCGAAAAAGATCGCCGGCCCCAGGACGCAGGCGAGCTCGAGCGGGTGGAGCCACATGCGGTCGTCCCCTCTACCCCGAAGCGTCGGCAGGAACATGAGCAGGAACGCCTCGGAGGGGATCGCCAGCAGGAAGATCAGCCCGAGTGTTTCAATCAGCCGATATCGCCCGGGCGGGGCGTAGGTGGCGAAGGCCGCTGCCGCGATAGGGGCGGCCGCGCCGGCGGCGGGGAGGACCAGCCGGGCCAGTTCCGGGGGGCGAAGACTGGACCAGCCTCCCCCCTGGCCGAGGCCGTGGAGCGGACCGAACAGCGATCCGATCGCGTACGTGATCGCGACGCCGCAGGCCCAGCCGATCGCCGCGGCGGCGAGGCCGCGCGAGACCTGCAGGGATGCGATCGTTGCTCTCACCGATGCCACCGGGGTTCTCCTGACTCGACGGGCAGCTCCGAATCTGTCCGGTCCCCCACTCTACGGTCCTTGAGCAGAGCTTCGCCCCTTCCGGCCGTCAGACCCGTCCATTTCACTGCGGCCCGCTTCGTGCGCAAGATTCTGTCGATCTCCGGCTTCAGCCCCCGTGAAGGGCCGGTCTCGCGGGGCGTCGGCGGCAAGCAGGGAGACGAACCGCTCCAGCCCGCTCACCTGCTGGAGCACGGATTGCTATCATCCCCTCCGAGTCTCTCACCTGCGGCATGGACTGCGGACATCGTCCCGCCAACGACGCGTCTCGGGTCACGGACCGGACCGCGAACCAGCACCACGGGAATCGGCGTGCCCCCTGTCGTTTCACAACCGGTCCTCTCCCCCCTCACCCGGTCCGCCATTTTCCTCGTCGTGACGGTGAACCCCGGGCCCGAGAGCGAAACGGCCGCACGGGGCCTCTGCGGCGACCTCGCCTCACTCGTCCGCACCGTCCACTTCCGCGACCTCGCCGGGGGACTCACCTGCGTCATGGGCTTCGGCTCCGACGCCTGGGACCGGCTCTTCGGCGGGCCGCGGCCCCGGGACCTGCACCCCTTCCGCGAGATCCGCGGCGTCCACCGGGCAGTGGCGACGCCGGGAGACATCCTGTTTCACATCCGCGCCGCACGGCCCGACCTCTGCTTCGAACTGGCGACCCTCATCATGTCCCGGCTCGCCGGCCACGTGACCGCGGCGGACGAGGTCCACGGGTTCTGCTACTTCGATCAGCGGGACCTCCTCGGCTTCGTCGACGGGACCGAGAACCCCGCGGACCAGGAGGCGCTCGAAGCGGCCATCATCGGCGAGGAAGACCCCCCGTTCGCCGGCGGCAGCTACGTGATCGTCCAGAAGTACCTGCATGACATGACCCGCTGGAACGAGGTCCCCGTCGCCGAGCAGGAGAAGATCATCGGCCGCTACAAGCTCTCCAACGTCGAACTCGACGACGCGGTGAAGCCGACCTGTGCCCACAACGCACTGACGGTGATCGTCGAGGATGGCCAGGAGCTGTCGATCGTCCGGGACAACATGCCCTTCGGCGACGTCGGCAAAGGGGAGTTCGGCACCTACTTCATCGGCTACGCCCGCTCGCCGCGGCGGATCGAGCTGATGCTCGAGAACATGTTCGTCGGCCGGCCCGCCGGCAACTACGACCGCCTGCTCGACTTCAGCCGGGCGGTGACCGGGACGCTGTTCTTCGTCCCGTCCGCCACCTTCCTCGACGATGTCGCGGCCGAGCCCGCCCCCTCCTCCAATATCAGCCCCACCATCTCGAACGACCCCGGGACCGGGGACGAGCCATCGACCCGCGTCTCATCCCGGGACGGATCGCTCGGCATCGGTTCTCTGAAGGGAAAGACGGACCATGAATAACCTCCATCGAAAACTCGCCCCGATCTCCGACCAGGCCTGGGCCCAGATCGAAGAGGAGGCCTCCCGAACCCTCAAGCGGCATCTGGCGGCCCGCCGCGTCGTCGACGTGCCGGAGGCCGCCGGGCTCGAACTCGCGGCGGTCGGCACCGGGCATCTGCAGCCGATCGCCTCCCCCGGGGACGGCGTCGAGGCGGCGCAGCGCGAGGCGATGCGGATCGTCGAGCTGCGGGTCCCGTTCGAGCTCTCACGCGCGGCGATCGACGACGTCGAACGGGGCGCGACCGATTCCGACTGGGAACCGGTCAAAGAGGCGGCCCGCAAGATCGCCTTTGCCGAGGACCGGGCGGTCTTCGAAGGATACGCCGCGGCCGGTATTCAAGGGCTGCGGCAGGGGAGCAGCAACAAGGGGGTCTCCCTCCCCTCGAGCCCTAAGGGGTACTCGGGGGCGGTCGCCCAGGCGGTGAGCCAGCTGCGGCTGGCGGGGGTCAACGGCCCCTACGCCCTCGTGCTGGGGGCCGACGCCTACACCGCGGCGAGCGGCGGGAGCGACGAGGGGTACCCGGTCATTCACCACCTCGAGCGGCTGGTGGACGGCGGCATCATCTGGGCCCCCGCGATTCAGGGGGGCTTCGTGGTGACGACCCGCGGCGGCGACTTCGAGCTCCGGATCGGACAGGACATCTCGATCGGATACACGAGCCACTCCGGCACCGCGGTGCAGCTCTACTTCCTGGAGACCTTCACCTTCCGGCTGCTGACCACCGAAGCGGTCGTCCCCCTCTCGGCCGGCGGGAAGTAGCCTCCCGCGTGCGAAGGAAGAGGACGTCGAGCGGACTACTTGGCGTCAGGCCGCTCGAACCGCGTCTCGGACGTCGCCCCGTCGAAGCGGTACGCGAGCGTCTCGCGGTCGAGCTCCAGCAGCTTCGCCTCCCGCGGCCGGCCGAGGAACGCGTACTCCTCGCGGGTCGGGTCTTTCGTCTGAAAGTCCGAGGTCCTGCAGGTGACGATCAGCGTCGGCGGCAGGGCGTTCCAGCGGATCGACCACGTTCCGGTCAGGGTGTTGTTGCCGGGGGTGAAGTGCTTCAGCTCGTACGTGCCGTCCGGCCGGAACGTCGCGTCTCCGCCGCATGCGGGCCCCTTCCAGGTTCCGTGCAGCCGCTTCTCGAGCAGGACCAGCTCCGCCCCGCGGCTCGGACCGGGCGGGATTTCCTCGTCGGCCGCCGGCGGCGCGGCGGAGTGACCGAAGAACAGAAGCGCGAGACAAAGCAGAAACGCCGTTCGCATCGGTGAGCTCCCCGGTGACGGGATGGACGAAGTCGGTGCTCCTCCTCGGCCACCTCCTGGAGACGCTGACGGACCGGCGAAAGTTCCCGAGCCTCCCTCCTTCACGACGTTTCCCTCGCAGTCGCGGACACGGCGCAGCCACACCCCCTCGGCACACGCTCTCGCTGAGTCCTCTGTCCCCTCTGTGGCAAAGCCCTTTCTGGTGGACACGCCCCTACGAAACCGCGGCCTCCCAGTGTCGCCGCAGGAACGCTTCGAGCGGCTGCAGAACCGCCTCCGGATCGTCCACGAACGGCCAGTGACCCAGGCCTGGCAGGACGTGCACCTCCGCCCGGGGAAAAGACTCCCGCTGCCGCTCCGCATAGCGAACCGGCACGTACGGGTCCCCCTCCCCCCACAGCACTCAGGTCGGCACCGTCTCCGCCAGCCGTAGTCCTCGCGGGTCGGAGAACGCCGGGAGCCGCCGCGCCGAGCGGTACAGCTTCAGCACCGCCCGCTTGTGTCCCCAGTCCGCATACCGCGCGATCCGCTCCACGAAGCTCCACGGCATCGGCCGCGGATTGCTGCGGTTGAGCGCCGCATGCATGGCACGCGCACTGCTCAGGAGCTGGAACAGTTCTCCCAGCACCGGCGTCTGCCAGATCCGTGCGTACAGATGCCAGCGGTACCCCTCCAGAACCCCGCAGTTGATCAGCGTCAGACTCGCCACCCGCTCTGGATGCTCGACTGCCCACCGCAGCCCCCACCCGCCCCCGAAGTCATGCAGGACCAGATGCGCCCGCTCGACCCCCAGATGATCGAGGACAGCCCCCAGATACCGCGCATAACCGTCGATCGTGTACTCGAAATCCCGCGGCCGCTCCGCCCGCCCGAACCCCGGCATGTCCATCGCCACCACCCGGGCCCACCGCGCAATCGCCGGGGCCAGCACCTCCCAGTCGTCGAGCGGACCGGGATTCCCATGGACGAACACCACCGCTTCCCGCAGCGTCCGTGGCCCGCTGTCTTGCACCGCACACCGGACACCGGCGACGACGTGGTCTTCGACTGGCAGCATTCCTGGCGACTCCCCCCGTGGGTGACCGGCGTCAGCGTGGCCGGTTCGCTGGTTGATGACGAGGGCCGCGCCCGTGGTGGGTTGCACGGTTCCCTGGACGGAAGCGCCTCCGGCGGCCAGGAGCTCCGCCCCTGGACCCGGGCAGGGGCTCCGTGCGCGGATCGCCGTTTACCTGGGGGTCGGGCTGCGGGCGACCAGGAGCGACGAGCAGTAGGCGAGGCCGATGAACGTCAGCGGGATCAGCAGCGAGAAGATCTTCGGCGGTCCCCCCGCCGCGCTCGGCAGCAGGCTCGCCACCGGATGCAGCAGCGCCGCCACCGCCCAACACAACACATTCACGACCACCATTTTTCGAGTCGACATCGAAACCTCCCAGCGATCGATCGCGAACAAGAGACATCCGGGCCCCCGACGTCCCCACACATTCCCCCCCCCGCCCCCGCCCACTCTGCCTGCCAGTCTCCCCCTGGGAAAGTCGCCGCGTCAACGAGAAAACGGACCGGATCGCCGCGGGACAGGAACCGGCAATCCTGGAACGGGTTCCCGTCTGAGCCGGTCTGCGGGCGCAGGAGCGGGCCGCAATCCCGGGGGAGCGGCGTGTCGATGAAGAAACGCCATGACCACGCCCCACATCGCCCCCCGTCACGACCAGATGAACCCCGGACAGCGGGACCTCGCCCCGCCCCGGCGGCAGCAGATGGTGCTGCTCCGGTTCGCCGAACCCCAGCCCCGCGTGCGGCTGTGGGATTTTCTGCGGATCCGCCTCCGCCGCGACCAGTTTTCACTCTGCGAGCCGACGATCGTTCCCCCGGCCCTCGCCGCGGCCTGCCCGCGGTGCGGGAGCCACATGCTCCGGACGGGCGAGTTTTCGTTCCGCTGCCAGGACCGCCGCTGCCAGAACCACGGCAAGCTGTTTTCCGCCGCCCCGCCGCGGGGCGTCGTGAAGCTCCTGTTCCCGCCGGACCTCACGACGGAGGAGGGCCGGCACACCGGCGTCGTGCTGATGCTCGACCGCCGCTACGAGGTCTCCGTCCTGTCGACCGTCCACCGGACGGCGTGTCAGCTCGGAGAGGTGCTGGGGGTGCGCGTTCTGTGAGAGAGCCGGAACTCGAGATGGGCTTGGCTCCCGCATCTGTGCAGCACGGCGCGCGAGCGACCGGCGGGACGGAGGTTCAGGGCCATGCCGGTTATCCTTACCGTCGTCCCTTCCGTCCTGGCTATAAGGCATCGACCATGGCGAAGAGTTCCAAGGGTTCAAGTCGCATCGTTGTCAACGACGTCGAGTATCGCTGGCGTGCGACAGGAAACGATGGCTGGATATCCGTAACCATCTGGCCGTCAAATGGTGTCGGTGCGACCATCGCTTGCCCATTCCGCTACCACGAGACGTACGAAGAGGTTGGCTCGGGCCACTTTTCGTCACGTGGAGATCAGATCATCATCACCAACCGACTGGTCCAGCGGGTGATTCTTCATTCGATCGAAGCCGAATCGTATGACCCATCGGTTCCCCGACCGCAGCTGACGATTCGGAACATCGAACAGAAGATCGATTGTTCGGACGCTGTCCGAGCCTCCGACGGCGGATGACGAACCCCCGGCGTTTCGCGGCCCCACTGGAGGTACGCCTCCATCCACGGGGGGCGGCGAGAGAGCGGCTCGGTGCCTCCAACGCTCCCGCGCCGCCTGCCAGCATGTGTCAGTGCGTTTCGCAGAGCCTCCACGCACCCTCCTGGTCTGTCGACCGTCCACCGGACGGCGTGTCAGCTCGGAGAGGTGCTGGGGGTGCGCGTTCTTTGACGGAGCACCGGGCGAGATCGCGGAGAGCGGTGAGGCGTCCTTACAGCTCCACGACAAACGAGTCTTCGAGCCGGCAGAGAGGGACCGACTCGGTGCAGGCGAAGAGGCAGTCTTCGAGTTGCCGTTTCTGCAGCAGGATCGGCGGCTCGACCGGGGAATCGTTCTCGACGACCGATTCGAAGGTGACCCGCACGGTCTGCGCCGACGCGTCCCACTGGACGCTCGGATTGAGGATCCAGGAGCAGCCTCCCATCTCGCTCGTCAGGTTCCGGACCGACTCGTACGCGAGCCGCGGATCAAGCCCGAAGATCTGGAACTCGGAGCGGAGATGGTGCATGGGCCGGAAGAAATGAGGTGAGGAGGGTCTCCTGCGTCACATATATGAAGAATCGGACATCTCACCGGAAAACTTTGCCCTGGTTCCCACTTCGGCAAAGCGTGCCGATGCCACGCTCTCTGGCGGTGTCGGCTGAACCCCGACGATGAGATAGGCGCCCCGGGACGTTGGCGTGGGGTGGGTGGATCCAGGAGAAGCCGGGTTCAGCGCCCCCCCCCCACTGGTTTGTTTCGCCAGCCTCCCCTCCTGCGAGGCTGTCGGCTCTCCACCGGACGGCGTGTCGGATCGGGAAGTTTCCGGGCCTGTGCGTTCCTTGGGGGGGGGCACGAAGCGGCGCCGGGAACCGTTTCATCCATCAGGCCCAGGAACTGGCCACCGCTGCGGCACGGTTTCCGCGCCCGCCGAGTCCGGTTCGAACGTCCGGACCTCGACGTTCCGTTGGGATCTCCGTCTGGCAACCTGAGTTTGGGAGAGGTCGCGCGCAGGTCGGCCACTGCGGCACAGCGGATGCGTTGAGCGGTTCTCCACCCCGTAGCCGGGGCCGACAGACCCTCGTCCCAAGGAGGACCCCCATGTACGCCACATCAACCTTCCTGAACCGGCGGACGCTGCTGACCGCGTGGATCGCCGCTTCGACCGCCGCGCTGATTCTCCTCGTCGTGAACGGGCAGGTTCTCTCATCTGCCGGCGCGGCCCCCGCCGATCCGGCTCCTGCCGCGGCGGAGGGGCATGCCTCTCACGCTTCCAATGCGGCTGGATCGAAACAGCCGCCTCCGCGGATCATTGTCGAGCCCCCGAAGCCGGAGCCGCTGGCGCGCGGGGTGGCGATCCTGCAGTTCCGGACGGAGAACCTGCAGGTGGTCCCGGTCTTCGGGCCTGCCGCGGCTGCGGTCTCTCCCCGGATCGGGCACCTGCACGTGACCCTCGACGACACCCCCTGGCACTGGGTTCACACGAGCCGGGACCCGATCATCGTCGCCCCCCTTCCCGCCGGCCCGCACTCGGTCACGATCGAACTGGCGGATGCCAACCACGCTCCCCTCGCCAGGGAAGTCGTGAAGTTCGAGGTGCCGCAGCGATGACCGCGGAGGGGCGGGTCCGATCACGCCGTTGGCCGGCGATGGGGAACCAGCGGCTTCCCGGTGAATTCCCGCTGCTTCCTGCGGTTGAGGTCTCCGCCGAGACAAACAGCGGTGACCTCCTTGGAGGCCACCCTCCTCCTCAGCCCCCCCCGCAGGATCATGGTCTTAGCACTCGCCTTCGTTGCCGCCGTGGCCATTCTGGCGCCATGGGCCTGCACCCGTCCGCGGCAGCGGCTGATCGCCGGGTTCGTTCCGGGATACCTCGCCACGTACCTGTGGCTCGAGTATGAGCTCGCCTGGGAGCCGAAACTCCCGGGACGGATCGACCTGGTTCTTCTGATCCCGCTGTTTGCGTTGGTCTGGCTCAGTGGACTGGGCGCGGTCCTGACGGGGGTCCTGCTCGACGACGCCCGCAGCGACGCGTCCTCGAAGCGGAGCTGATGGAACTCCTGAGGGGGACGCCGGCGCGGAGGCCTTGCAGGAATCTGGGAACATCCGCGTGTTATCCTGCCTGTCAGAAGCGGGTTCAGAGCCCAAGCGGCCTGAGATACGTTTGAATCTATGTTTGTCTGTGTCCATCTGTGGCTAAGAAGCTGTTTCAAAAACGTGCTCGGCCCCCAGATCCAGCCCCCGGTGGGGTGCCGGGCGGAAAGGCGGTCTTTGCGCAACCCGACGTGCCTGCCGACCCCGGTCCAGCGGGGTCGCTGGCCCCGCCGGAGGCGCTTCCGTTCAGGGAACCATGGCCAACGGCTGGCGCCCCATTCCGGAAACCAGCATCGCGGGCCCCTCTCACCAGACCGTGGGAATCGCAGGGGAAGCGTTCTGATGAAGAGGGTCCGCCACACCCAGTTCGCGAGGGGACACGAAACGTGTTCCATGGTTCGAGAGCGCTCATGTGCAGATGACTACGGACGGGCAGTGCCGGTGGTCGATGGACTGTCGGCGAGGATTCTGCGGCGGAACCGCAAAGCGGCTCCGGCAAGGCCGACGGCGATGCCGCTGAGGAGGCCGACCGACACACCGCGTGATAGACCCCGGGCACGCCAGCTGGCGTAAATCCCGCTCGAGACTTTTGACGGCACCTCGCCTCGCCATCGCACGTTGAGGTCCGGATCTGCCTGGATCATCGCCCGCTCACGGGCCAGTTCGGCTTCGGCCTGTGCGTCGCCGTAGAGTGCTCCTCCAATGAGCCCAAAGGTCAGACCGGTGAGCAGGGAGACGATGAGGAACCGGGGGAGCCCCTGGATCCGATAGTTCAGTATCGACATGAGACACCCCTCGCCGGTGGACGACAGATTCGACCGATGCCCCCCTGATACGTTGAACGGCGAGAGATTGTTGGATCAAGAGACGCTTTCCGACGGCGGGGTGGCTGGAGGGGCTGCCAGCGATCCGGGGTCCGTCCAATAAAAGTCTTCCTGATCTCGAATTGGCATTCCGGCGGTCATCATCTCGCGAACCCCTCTTCTTTCTCGACGGAGTCCTCTGTCAGCATCACGCCACTCCAGCCACGCCGGCGATTCTACGACCTCCAGAACTTCCACTATTGGCGAGCCGGCTCGGGCGGGATGACGTGTCTCACGTTCATCACTCTTTCGTGCCACACGCTCGTTGCATCGCGGAGACGAAGTGGGCATTCAATGAGGAAGACGTGGCCGAACGTGTACAACGGGCCGTGAGTGCGGCCATCCACTTCGATGAAGCTGCCGCGCTCCGGTTCGTGCGGATTCTTTGCCTCCCAGGCCAGGACCGCCTGGCGATCTTCCTCGCGTCCCGATTCCAGGAGCGCCGCACGAGTGTCGGCGGAAAGCTCCTGGTCGTCCGTCGCGTCGAGGGCCCGCAGCAGTTCCCGGCGACTCCAGGGGGCGTCCATCAGGGTCAGGATGGCCGCGACATCCGTGCGATCGAGCGGGACCGGGGAAAGCAGGCCCTGGCGAATCAGCGGGAGGGCCCGCTCGGGTGCGTTCTCGAGCGCCAGAAGCACCGCTTCCCCCATGTGGGCGGCCCCGCCTTGTGCGAGCGACGCCAGGACCTCCTCGCGGCGATGACCGTGCCGGATCAGGAACTTGAGGCACATCGTCCAGAGATGCGGTTCCGGGTTGGGCCCGTCCGGACGGAGGCGCGACATGAGAAGAGACAACGGGGGACACCACGCGGGATCGTTCCGCTGAACCAGGACGTCGACCGCCACACAGGTGCGGGCGTCCGGAGGACGGTGCAGCGTCTGGGCCAGGATCTCGTCGAGGTCCGGCGAAGCGAGGTCCGCGAGGCCCCGGATCGCGTCCGCACCGTCGGGATCCGTTCCCCCCAGCTCCTGGCGGAGCCGCAGGCGGCGCAGCTCGCGGCACCGCGCGGCGCGGGGGCCGGTGATCGCAGACTGCTCGGGCTGCCCGGCGGCCGCTTCGTCTGCCGCCAGCCAGTCCCCGAGCAGGGCCGCGATCCAGACTCGGGAGGGTTCCCGCGACCACGTCTGATCAGGGAACTCGAGGTGTCCGGCCCCAGTCAGCACGTCGTCGGCGAGACGGTAGGCGTGCTCGCGCTCATTCGAGAGGGGCACGACCGCGCCGATCTCGAGGAGGTCCGCAATGGCGATCTCGATGGGGCTCGTCGAAGGATGCAGCTCCCTGAGCCGGGTCTCGGCCGGTTCCGGCCGCCGGACGGATTCGAGGTACGCCTCGTAGAACCAGGTGCAGAAGTACTCCGCCGAATCCTCGAAGAAGTCGACGTCGATGCAGTCGCCGTCGACCTTGTGGGAGAGGCAGCAGCCGCGCCCGTGAAAGCGGTACTCCCAGTCGGGAAGTCCCGGAACCGGCCCTGACCACGGTATCCCCTCGGGATGGCCGAGGGCCATTGAGGTCCTGAGCTTCGTCAGACTGCCCCTCAGCCGGTGGCGGATGATCTCGGCGACCCACCACTGCCGCTTCCGGTGCCGGACGAGGCCGATGAGCGTCCAGGCTTCCCACGGCGAAAGGGTGGCTTCGGGTTCGGGGAGTTCCCGCAGCGCGGAGACGAGGTCCGCAGGAGGTCGTTCCTCGATCCGGACGATGGCCGAGAGAAATCGCTGAAGACGCGGGTCCATGCGAGACCTGACTGCGGAGGGGGCCGGTCGGTCGCCGAATGAGACGCGATCGGTCCCACCCATCCTCGCAGCAGGCGCTTCGCAAGGACAGTTCCGCACGCCCGGCGTCCCGCTGAATCGGAGTTGGCGCCGGGTGCGGCTTGCTGTTGCCACGCGCGGAACACCAGGTGAGCGACGATCACCGCGGCGAAGTCCATGGCGGCAAGGAGTATCAAGCGGGCCATAGGCGACTTCGGGGCTGACTCGTGGGCTCGGGGGCTTCCTCAGTATCAGCCCCCCATCTATTCCAGTGGATCGGTGGTTGATGAGCGAGCAGGGCCGTCGTTTTCAGGAACACGGACGAACTTTCCTCCCTCCCACCAGAACACATCGGGTCCCTCCCATTCGATCGCATACGTCTCGGCGCTCAGGCGCATTCGAACGTAGGTCGTAAGCCGTTCGCCTACAGGAAACCTATCAAGAGCGCTGAAGCTTACGTTGGAGTTCACGTAGAAGGCCGTTTCGGATGCACTCCACTCCCCGCCGTGCGTCCCCCGCATGAAAAATCGCCGATCGGCACCGAAGCGGAATGTCTCGTCCTGAGGAAGCCAGAGCGCCCAGCCGCCGACGAGCCTCTTCTCAGAATCACTGAGTGGACGGTACCTCCACGCAATTCGGCCGCCGACAAGCAGCAGCACCGCGGCGAGGAGAACCCACGGCCAGCGGCGACGCTTCCTGACGGTCTCTGCTGGTTCGCCCATTGCATCACCTCCCAGCTTCTTCAGTATCACCCCTCCATCGACTCTCATGGGGAAGCTGGTCGGTCAGCGACAGGGGGTGCGGTGTCGGGTTCGCGAAGGAATTCACGGCCGTCGATCCAAAGTCGCTCGGGCCCGGCCCATCGGTACTGAGAGTAGCGGCGGGGTGGCTGGGGCGCCGAGCCAGTCTAGGAGGGAAGGATCCATTGAGCACGGATTGGCCGATGTCGGCGAAACCACGTTCCTGGCCCCAGTAGCAGTCGAAGCCCCGATGTTGAATGCGCCTGGGGCCATGGCGCGTTCTCCGAGACCCAAGTCGACGGGCGCCCCAGCCACACGACGCCCCCCCGTGACAAATCCCCTTCTGTCTCCGAGTGGTCAGTCCGACACACGCATCCAGTCTTCCCGGCTCTCTGCAACCTGGATCGCAGTCATGAGGGCCTCCGCGAGATCCTGTTCCTCACCCGTGCTGACGTCCTTGTTTCCTGCTTCCGATTTCGTCACAGCCGCTTTTGCAAGAGGATCGCTCACCTCCAGCATAAACCGTTGTCGGTTCAGAAAGCGGATTCCATTCCACCTCGCAGGAACCCCGCCGAGGCAGAACTGGTGGATTCGCGGCCCGATGTTCCACCAGGTCAGCGGTTCATTCGAGTCGTGGTACCAGAAAATCTGAGTCTCGTTCGCCCTCCAGGAACCGGTCGATTCGGGATCGGACCACGTCTCCCGATATCGAATGGAGAACCGTCGATTCGCATCGAGCGTGACGTAGCCCTCCCTGGTCATCCATTTGCCGACCAGGGCGCGCTCCATGGAGTTGAGTCGGCTCATCCAGGCGATCGGCCCCCCGATCAGGAGCAGAAGGGCCGCACCGACCACCCACGGCCAGCGGCGACGCTGGGTTGGAGACGGTGGCATGCTGCGTTCCTCCACCAAGGGCTGACGTCCGACGTTCATTGCACATTGGCCGAATGAGGAATGGAAGACCGAGTTCGCGCTAGACCGAGCCGGTTGCGGGGGATTTCTCCGGAGATCCCTCGCTTGCGCTTCGGGCTGGCGTGGGGGCGGGGGCGGGGATTTGAGGTGCGGGCTTCTTGGGGGAATGGCGCGCCGATGGATTAGCATGGACACTTCGAAGCCACTCACGCAGCGACAACAGGGATTTCTCGACGCCTACCAGGTCACCGGTCAGGTGAAGCCAGCGGCAGCGCGGGCGGGATGCTCCCGCGAGCTGCACTATGGGGCGCTGCGGACTTCGGAGACGTACCGGGAGGAGTTTTCACTGGTGCAGCAGCGGCTGGCGGCTGAGTTGGAAGACGAGTTGTGGCAGCGGGCGGTCTATGGGGTGAAGATCCCGAAGTTCTACCGCGGCGAAGTGATCGGCTATGAGATCCGTTACTCCGACACGCTTCTCATGACTCTGCTGGAAGCGCGGGATCCCGAGAAGTTCGGCGGGATCCGGGAGGAGCTTCAGCGGCAGTCCCGCGAGGACGGTATTGGTGTCAGGTGGGACCGGGAGGAGGTTGGTCGGCCGACGCTGCCGCGGATGACGGGACCGATGCCGCCGGCGCCCCCTCGGCCTCCGCGTCCGCCGGTGCCCAACATCAGTGAGTGCGGTGAGCCGGTTACGTACGCCGAATGGGCTGCGGCGCGTGGCATCACAGGGGCGGCCAACTGCGGGCCGGTTGACGAGGAGAAGCTGAAGCGCTGGGCGGCGGGCGAGAACCTGGGTTCAGTCGAGTGGGTGCCGGAAGAGGCCGCGGCGGACTTTGAGTGCGATGACGTGGATGCGGATGTTCTGGAAGAGGCGGAACTCAAGACTGACGGGCCTGGAAGCCTGGATCGAGACGCCGACTTTTGTGTCAGGTGGAGTTTTGAGGAGGAGAGTGGCGGCGGGTCTGCCGCGGAGGAGCCTGCAGGAGGGCCGCGCGGGGGACGCTCAGGAGCAGCGGAGCGCCGGGCGACGTTCGTTCGCGCCCTGGGGAGGACGCGCCAGTCAGAGGAGCGTCCGGGAGGGGCGACGGGACTGTCGGTGTTTGTGTCAGGTGGGGGACGGGTGCGGCGGATGTCGGGGGGCGATCGATCACGCGCTGGGCGGAGCGTGCAACGCCGGGTTGCTCGCATGGTCGGTCCCTTGGAGAACGGTGGTGGGCACAGCCCACCCTACATTTCCCGAGCACCGCCCATTGGCGTCGCAGCCCCCTTAGTGCAACCCGTCGTCCCACGCCGCCCCGGTCCAGGGCGGAGCTCTGGTCCAGCGGAACGCTGGCGGATGGCAGGGCGGTAACGACTGGGGAGGCTTGTTGCGGTTTTGCCTCAAATCTTGCCGGATCGTGACAGCCCTCCTGAAACGGTGACCTAGAGTTGCTCCAACGCTCGCCACTGAGAAGGAGTGCCGGACAGGTTCGGTCGCGCGCCACTTGGTTTTGACTTGGATGCCGCCGCCCGTGCTGCCGTTTTCCCTTCACACCCAGACCCACCCCGATGACCGTCCGCACGCAGCTCTCTCTGCTGAAATGAGTTGCGACGACGCGTCCTTCGCCGGACTCGATGCGGCTCTCCCGCACGAGAACGCGGCCGGAGTCTCGGCCGAGTCGGTTCCGGTTCGGGACCGCGTTTCGTGGACAGGGCCGCTGTTCGCCCTCTGGCTCGCCGCGCTGGTGCTCGGCGGGGCCTGGATGCTCCGGTATCAGTTGACTCCGGGAAACACCCGGGCGGGCTCCCACGTCTGGCCCGCAGGGTCGCGTCTGGCCCGGTCCGCCGAGCAGCCGACCCTCCTGATGTTCCTCCACCCGCAGTGCCCCTGTTCGCGAGCGAGCCTCGCTGAACTCGAGTCGCTCGTGCGGACCTGCGATGCCTCGGCTCTTCCCGCTCTGCGGCTCGTGTTCCTGTCTCCTTCGGGGATGGACGCCGCGTGGGCCCGGTCCGATCTCTGGTCCCGCGTGGAAGCGATCCCGGGAGCGGAGTCCGTCCTCGATGTCGACGGTGCGGAACACCGCCGCTTCGGGGCCGTGACTTCGGGAGAGACGTTCCTGTTCGACCGCCGGGGCGCGCTCCGGTTTCAGGGGGGGATCACCGCCGGACGGGGGGAAGCGGGGGACAACCCCGGACGCCGCGCCCTCGCCTCGGTGCTGACCAGTGAGCCCGCGACCGGGAACCTGCTGGTCACCGGAACTCCGAACAACACACCTACCGCCGGCCGCCGTGCGCCGGTGTTTGGATGCTCGCTGGAGGCTTCGACCTCCGGCTGTCCCCGCTGTGCCGCTTCGGCGGCTGCCGTGCCCCACACGGCTCCCCACGCCTCCGCTCACGCCGCCCCTTCTGCGCAAAGCCTGAAATGATCGCCCCTGCCGACATGCCGTTTGACGCTTCGCCGGAGAGGTCGGACCTCTCGCGGCCCGCGACCGCACTCGAAACGCCCGCTCCGGACCGGACCGCCGGAACCGCCGATCCGGCGAGCGACGCGGCCACCGAGGCCGAGCGGGCTCCCGATGCCGAACTCTCCCAGAGCGCTGCCGCCCTGCTGCAGAAGCGGAAGCGGGCGATCTGCGTCCGGACCGACCGGATGTTCGCCCGGCTGCTGGTCCTGCAGTGGGTCGGGGCGATCATCGTCGCCTGCTGGCTGACCCCATGGACCTGGTCCGGCACGGAGCGGTCGGTTCATCCGCACGTCTGGATGGCGGTCGTCATGGGGGGGCTCTTGACGAGCGTCCCCGTGGCGCTTGTCTCCCTTCGCCCCGGAGCGGTCCTGACCCGCTACAGCGTCGCCATCGCGCAGATCCTGTTTTCGTCGCTGCTGATTCACATTACCGGCGGCCGGATCGAGACCCATTTCCACGTCTTCGGCTCGCTCGCCTTCCTCGCCGCCTACCGCGACTGGCGGCTGTTGCTGGTCCCGACGGTCGTGACCGCCGCCGACCACGTGGTGCGGGGGCTGTTCTGGCCCGAGACGATGTTCGGGGAGTTTTCATCGACCCCCTGGCGGTGGCTCGAACACTCGGCATGGGTCGTGTTCGAAGACGTGTTCCTGATTCTGTTCCTCATCCAGAGCAACCGCGAACTGGCGGAGATGTCGCTCCGGGAGGCGGAGCGGAAGCGGCATCAGCAGCATCTCGAGAAGGTCGTCGCCCGGCGGACGGAGGAGCTGCGGGCCGCCAAGGAAGCGGCCGAGTGCGCGAGCCGCGCGAAGTCGAGCTTCCTCGCCAACATGTCCCACGAGATCCGGACCCCCATGACCGCGATCATGGGCTACACCGAGACCCTGCTGGAGCCGGACCAGCCGCCGGTCGAGCGGCAGGAGGCGCTGCAGGTGATCCGCCGGAGCACGCGGCACCTCCTGGAACTGATCAACGACATCCTCGACATCAGCAAGATCGAAGCGGAGCGGATGACGATCGAGCGGCTCGCCGTCGACCTGCCGCAGACCGTGGCGGACGTCGTTTCGCTGATCCGCCCCTCGGCCATCAACAAGGGGCTCGACCTGAGCCTGAGCTTCGCCGACGGGATCCCCCGCACCATCTGCACCGACCCGCTGCGGGTCAAGCAGATCCTGATGAACCTGCTGACCAACGCGGTGAAGTTCACCCGTAAGGGCTCCGTCCACCTCAGCGTCCAGAGCGAGACCCGCGGCGACGAATGCGTCGTCGCCTTCGAGGTCCGGGACACCGGGATCGGGATGACGGTCCCGCAGATGGCCCGGATCTTCGACCCCTTCACCCAGGCGGACGAGTCGACCACCCGGCAGTTCGGCGGAACCGGCCTTGGCCTCACGATCAGCAAGGGGCTCGCGCAGCTCCTCGGCGGAGACCTGACGGTCAACTCGATCACGGGGGTCGGCAGCGCCTTCCGGCTGTCGATCCAGGCGGGCCGGGCCGACGACATGGAGCTCGTGCACGGCCTGACCGAGTCGGGCCTCAAGGTCCGGACCCGCGACCCCGGGGGTGCCCCGATCCGGATCGGCGGGAAGATCCTGCTGGTCGAGGACGGCCCCGACAACCAGAAGCTGATTTCGATGTACCTCCGCAAGGCGGGGGCGGCGGTCCGGATCGCCGAGAACGGGCGGATCGCCCTGACGATGATCGAGCAGGAAGAGTTCGACCTCGTCCTGATGGACATGCAGATGCCCGAGCTCGACGGCTACGCCGCGACCCGGGAGCTCCGCCGCCGGGGTTCGAAGCTGCCGATCATCGCCCTCACCGCGCACGCCATGGCGGACGACCGGAACAAGTGCCTGGCCGCCGGCTGCAGCGACTACCTCACCAAGCCGATCGACAAGACGACCCTCCTCGACACGCTCACCACGTACCTCCCCGAATCGGTCCTCCCCCCGCCGGTGCCGGTCTTCGGACCGACGAGCGGCCCGGGGGCCGGTCCCCGGACCGGCGGCGCGACGGGTCCGCTCCGGAGCGTCTATGCGGACGATCCGGACATGCACGAGATCATCGTCGAGTTCGTCGCGTCGCTCCCCGAGCGGGTGGCGACGATCCAGGAACGGGTCGCCTCGAACAATCTCCCCGAGCTGCAGCGGGTGATTCACCAGATCAAGGGGGCGGGGGGAGGCTTCGGCTTCAACCCGCTCACCGCGGCGGCCTCGGCCGTCGAGGCCGACCTCAAGCAGGGGGCGGCCCCCGCCATCCTGCGGCACAACATCGAATCCCTCCTCACCCTCGTTCGCTCGATTGAAGGCTACGACCTCTCGAAGGAGCCGGCCCATGTCTGATTCCATCCTCATCATCGACGACTCGCCGGAAATCCACGCCCTGATCCGGGTCCGGCTCGGCAAGGAGCCGGTCACGCTCCATTCCGCCTTCGACGGCGCGTCGGGACTCGAGACCGCCCGGCGGCTCCGGCCCCGGCTGATTCTGCTCGACGTCGAGATGCCGGACCAGGACGGGTTCGCGGTCTGCGCACAGCTCAAGGAAGATCCCGAGACGATGGAGATCCCGGTGATCTTCCTGACCGGCTCGGCGATGACGCAGGACAAGATCCGCGGCCTCGAGCTGGGAGCGACCGACTACATCACCAAGCCGTTCGACCCGGCGGAGCTGCGGGCCCGCGTCCGCTCGACGCTGCGGACCTGCCGCCTGATGGACCTCCTGGCCCGCAAGGCGATGATCGACGGCCTGACCGGCCTGTGGAACCGGGCGTATCTCGACGCCCGGCTGGTCAACGAGATGGCGGCCACCCGCCGCTCGGGGGCGCCGCTGACCTGCATCATGGCGGACGTCGACCACTTCAAATCGATCAACGACACCTACGGCCACAGCGTGGGGGACGACATCCTCCGCCGGGTCGCCACCGTGCTGACCGAGAACTGCCGGCCGAGCGACATCGTCTGCCGCTACGGCGGAGAAGAGTTCACGATCCTGCTGCCGGCGACCGACGTGCAGGAGGCGGCCGAAGTCGCCGAGCGGCTGCGGGTGAAGATCGAGCAGCTCCACTTCACGTGCGGCGAGATCCCCCGCCCGGTGACCTGCAGCTTCGGGATCGCGAAGCTCGGCGTGCGGGTCCCGCCGTCGATCTTCGAACTGGCGGACGAGGCGCTGTACTGCGCCAAGACCTCCGGCCGGAACCGGACGCGGATTCACGAGGCGTCGTCGGGGGCCCTGGAGGCGGTCGAGGAACTCGTGGCGATCGCGGACTGACCGTGGGTGGCTCGGAGCCGGAATCGGTCCTGCGGGGACGTTCGACTCCGGAGTCGCTCTGCCGACTAGGGAGTGTCGCGACGCGATTCTCGTTCCAGTCGACGGAGAGACTTCTCATCCCGGCGGTACTGTGCCAGCAGGTCGTTCGCAAGCGCCGTCGAGCGGCGCTCGGGCCGCAGCCCCGGCCACATAGGAACGGCTTGCTCCACCGCCTGCCAAATGGGGAGGAACCGGTCATCGTTCTGACCCAGAATGCGGGTCACACGATGCCCGATCAGGTACCGATTCACATGGCCGAGACGGGTGCAGGCGTCCCAGTAGGCTGGTGGAAACTCGTCCGACCAGCAGAAGCCACCTGCGAATAGATCGTACTCGCGGTTCGCCTCCGGGTCGTACGCCGCCTGCTTCAGAATGGCGATCAGGTCCGGTTCGAGCTGCATTGCTCTCCTCGAGGACGTGCTTCTGGCATGAGAGCCCACTCAACGACGCCTGCTCAGTAGACGAGGTTGGCTCCGAAGTCCGGGATCCGGCCCTCCCGGATCTCTTCCTCCCAGCGGTCGAGGATCGCGTCCCCCCGCTCCCAGATCAGACGGCACTCGTCGAGGTACTCGAGGACCTCCGCGCGCCGCCCCTGGACCAGCAGCTCCCGCGCGAGACGCATCGAAGGGCCGAACGTCGCCAGCATCGGCGTCGATCCCGTGCCGATCGATCTCTGCAGGGAGACGACCGCTTCGTCGATCCGCCCCTCGAGACACTGGATGAACCCGAGGATCGTAAAGGCCGCGTGGTCGTGATCCGGGAGATCGACGACCGCATCGCGGATGTTCCGGTCCGCCAGCAGCGTGGCAAGCTCGCCGGCGGCCCAGGCCGCTTCCAGGTAACGCCGGAGGTTGGCCTCGTTATGGGCAACCCGCTTCAGCGCCTCACACCGCAGCGCCGGCTCCGCCAGCGTCGGGAAATCCCGCGCGAGACCGGCATAGACCTCGTCATAGGTCGACATGCGGCCGAGTGTACTCTCCGTATTCCGGCTCCGCCCAGGGGAGCCGAGTCCGTTGTTGAGAGACGGTCCCCTGAGCGAAGATGCCTCCGGCGAGCTGGCCCGCCGCCGGGGCGGGCCTCCGCACCTCGACAGCCTGACCACTTGAGTCTCTCCATGACACGGCTCCTCCCGCTCACACTCGTGGCCCTCGCGCTCCTGACCCTCGCCACGGTCACCTCCGCCTGCAGCCGGGCGGTCTACTTCGGCAAGGAAGGGCAGACCGTCACCGGGCGGACCATGGACTGGAAGGAAGACCTCCTCACGAACCTCTGGATCTTTCCCCGCGGCCTGCAGCGGGACGGCGGCGTCGGCCGGGGCTCCTTCGAGTGGACCAGCCGCTACGGCAGCGTCATCGCCTCGGTCTATGAAGGGGGAACCGGCGACGGGATGAACGAGAAAGGGCTCGTCGCCAACCTGCTGTACCTCGCCGAGTCGGAATACCCGCCTGTCTCCGATACCCGCCCCGGACTCTCGATCTGCGCGTGGGCCCAGTACGTCCTCGACAGCTTCGCGACCGTCGAAGAGGCGGTGGCCGAGCTCAGGAAGGAACGCTTCAAGATGGTGACCGTCGTCGCCCCCAACGGGGCGGCCGGGACGGTGCATCTTTCGCTCTCCGACCCCAGCGGCGATTCGGCGATCTTCGAGTACATCGGCGGCAAGCTGGTGATTCACCACGGCCGTCAGCATCAGGTGATGACGAACTCCCCGGTCTTCGACGAGCAGATCGCCCTCAACCGGTACTGGGAGCAGATCGGCGGGACCGTGATGCTCCCCGGCACCAACCGGGCCGCGGACCGCTTTGCCCGGGCTTCGTTCTACATCAACGCCTGCCACCAGTCGGCCGATCCCCGCGAGGCGGTCGCCAGCGTCTTCAGCGTGATGCGGAACGTCAGCGTCCCCCGGGGGATCACCACCCCCGACCAGCCGAACATCTCCTCGACGATCTGGCGGACCGTGAGCGATCAGAAGAACCGGGTCTACTACTTCGAGAGCACGTTCAGCCCCGGCCTCGTCTGGGTGAAGCTCGACGGGATCGGCTTCGCCCCCGGCAGCGGCACCCGCAAACTGACGCTCGTCGGTCATCCGGACATTCTGGGGGACCAGACGGGCAAGTTTGAGAAGGCGGAGCCGTTCAAGTTCCTGGCGCCGGAGTGACCAGTCCATCTCGCCGAGGGAAGTGTGTTGCGATGGCCGTGAATCCCGTCTTCCCGATCCGATTGTGGCTTGGCGTCGGTGCGTTTCTGGCGTCACTGGTGTTGCCGGCGGGCTCGGCACGGGGGGATGACGTCGAGGAGTGGATCAAGATCCTCGAGGCTCCGGGAACGCCGACCCTCCGCGTCCAGACTCTGAAAGACCTGCGGGCCGTCGCGGAGCAGCCCCGATCCGCCGCAGCCATTCCGGTGCTGACCACGTCCCTTAAGGACGCGGATTCCAAAGTCCGTGCCGAGGCGGTTACCACGCTCGGAACGCTCCTGTATCTCCAGAAGCGCCCATGTCCGCTTGAGCTGGTCCGGATGCTGGACGACGCGGATTCGGAGGTCCGCTTCGCCACGACGAGCTCCGTCGATGTGTTCGACAAGTATCCCGACGGGGCGCTCCCGCTCTTCAAGCGGTGGGCGGGGCACGCGGACGTCCTCGTTCGCAGGGTGGTGTCGCGTCTCCTGCGAGTGGCCGGCCCCAAGGATCCAGAAGCGATCCGACTCGTCGACGGGCTGACGCGGGATTCGGACCCGTTGGTCTGGAACAATGCCGAGGTCGCCTACTGGCAGATGACGCACAATGTCGAACGGTTTGTCCTCCACTGTCTCAAGCTCATCGATCGAGATCGGCCCCTGGACGAGGACGCGACGGAAGCGGAGAAACAGGTCGAGGGGCTGCGGAAGCAGATGGCGGCGCTCGCCTGGACGCGACTCAAGGAGCAACTGGCTCGCGAGCCGGAAGTGACGAGCCAGGGACTGCTGAAGGCGTGCCGCCATGACGCCGCGGAGATCCGGCGAACTGCCGCCCGGGCGCTCCGCGGGCTGGCGAAGGAGAACGCCGACATGCGGAATCGACTCCGCTCTGAGGGAGCCGAGGGGGTGCTGCAGGACCTTGCCGAAGACGCCGATGAACAGGCTCGTCGGGAAGCGGCCGCCGCGCTGGAGACCCTTCTCGAGAACTGAGCGCTCGCGGCATCGGAGCCTGGCCAAGAACTCTGTTCGTACGTCGCTCCGGGAGTCAGGGCCTCGGACGGTCCCCCACCCGGTTCTCCCAGGGCTGCTTCGCGATCATCGGTCGCGCGGCGGGAGAGCGAAAACAGGACTCGGAAACCGTGACGTACCGCAACGAGACGCCGTCGCGGATCTCCCCCGTCTCCAGGGCCGCGCGGCCGCTGTCGGTGAGGAGGACCCGGCCGTCGGCGATCTTGAGGAGCTGCAGGGCGAGGAGCGAGTTCACGATCGCGGCGTCGTGCTGGTCGCGCTCGGCCTGCGGAATGCCCCCTCCCTCGTGGGACAGGTACGTCAGAAAGGCGAATTCGTCGCTGAGGAGGATCATTCCCGGTTTCCCGCGTCGGGGGCAGAGCTGGCCGCGAACAAATACCCGAACGGGATCTCCCCCGCCTGACCTCAGGAGGTCATTTTGACCCGTTCGTCGACAGGTTCCTGCTCCGCTGGCAGCGGGTCCTGCCGATGGCGACGATTGTGCGCCGGATGCCGAACTTCAGGACCGGGAGACGTGTCTGCTCCAGGCCGAACGCGAGAGGGGACGAATGCTCGACGCCGAGATCCAGACGATGCCGTTGCAGGCGAGCTTCCTGAAGTCCGCCGGCCGCTTTGCCGAGGCCTTCGAGATCCGGCTGAATCTCGACGCGATCTACGGTCGGCGCGGCGCGTCCCTGCCGGTCCGCACCGGCAATCTCCATATGCTGGCTTCGCTCGCCCTCTCGCTGGAGAACCTGGTGGACGCGGAGTGGGCCGCCCGGAAGTGTCTGGCACTCTGCACGCCGCAGCCGGCCGACGTCAGTGACGAGTCCCTGGCGACCTATCGAATCATGCTGGCGGGGATCCTCGCCGAGAGGCAGGTCTTCGACGAGGCGGTTTCGGTCGCCGAGTCGGCACTCGGGCACTTTCGGGGAGCCCATGGCAGAGACAGCCGGTTCGTCCTCGATTACCAGCGAGACTTGGACGACATGCAGAAGCGGATCGTGCGAAGATACCTCGAACGGGCAGAGCGACCTTCCCCACCATCCGGTGCCGGCATGACCAGTTCGAATCCCCCTTCGCAGCTCGCGACTCTCGACGACTACACCCGGCAGAGCGCGGCGCTGTTCGAAGCGTGGCGGTCCGGGAGCGCTGCCGCCACGTGGCGGTTCAAGTGGGGGCATCCCGTGTTTCGGGGCCGGCCGGCGGCCGAGGTCCGGACCGCGGACCTGCAACTCGCGGATGCGCAACTCGTGATTGCCCGCGAGCAGGAATTCGAGTCGTGGGACCGGCTCGCCGGGTTCGTCGAAACGCTAGCCCGGGACGCGAATGTCCGCCGCTTTGAAGCGGCGGCGGACGCGATCGTGACCGGCGATCTCGAGACGCTTTGCTCGAGGCTGCGTGAGGAATCGGAGCTGATCCGCGCGAGATCGACGCGGCGGCACGGGGCAACGCTGCTGCACTACATCGCCGCGAACGGTGTCGAGCAGGTCCGGCAGAAGACTCCGCCGAACGCCGTCAAGGTGGCTGACATGCTGTTGGCGGCGGGGGCAGAGGTCGATGCGCTGGCAGAGGCGTACGGGACGCGCTGCACGACGATGAGCCTGCTCGTCTCGAGTGCTCATCCGGCCGGGGCAGGGCTGCAGACCGCGCTGGCGGAGAGGCTGGCGGACGCCGGGGCGACGCTCGTGACGAGCGACCCACAATCGCGATCTCCGATCCTGACCGCTCTGGCGTTCGGCTACCTCGACACTGCGCGGGCGCTCGCCCGTCGTACTCCTCCGACCGACGACCTGGCGATTGCGGCGGGACTGGGCCTCATCGACGAGGTCACCCGGCTGCTCGCGACGGCCGATCCGCTGCGCCGGCAGATCGCCCTGGCGCTGGCCGCCCAGCATGGGCATGCGGACGTCGTGCAGAGGCTGCTCGATGCGGGGGAAGATCCAGACCGCTTCAATCCGGAGGGATTCCATGCGCACTCGACGCCGCTCCACCAGGCGGCGTTGGCGGGGCATCGCGAAATCGTGCAACTCCTGGTCGAGCGGGGGGCCCGCCTCGACATGCGGGACACGATCAATGAGGGGACGCCGCATGGCTGGGCGGTGCATGGTGGACACCGCGAGATCGCGGAGTCCCTTCGAGCCCGGGAAGGGGCGCAGGTTTGGCCTGGCGGGGCCGCGGCTCCATAATCCGGATGCCGGTTCCCTGCTCAGGAATCCGTCCCACTCTGCTGGAGGCCACGTGAACCCCCTCGTTTTTCGATCGCTTGTTCTCGTTGCCCTGGTCATCGCCGGGCACGCGCCCGTGGCCGTGGCGGAGGATCTTCCCCGGATTCATCAGCTGGCGATCAAGGAGGGAGCCCACGACGTGGCATTCAGCTCCGACGGGAAGCTGATCGCCACGGGGGGATTCGAAGGGGAGATCCGGCTGTGGGACGCCGCCACCGGGCAGGAGATCAAGACGGCATTCCCCAAGTTCACCTTCGACGCGCGGCTCAAGAAGATCCCGACGTTCAATGCCAACGTCCACGTGGCGTTCCGGCCGGACAGCCAGATGCTGGCCGCGTCGTGCGCCCACAAGCTGCTCCTGTGGGACATCCCGAAGAAGAAGGCGCTGTCGAACTTTCCCGCCCACAACCAGGCGATCACGGAAATCGAGTTCAGTCCGGACGGCGAGACGCTCGCGACCGCGGGGCTCGACGAGAAGGTCACCCTCTGGCCGGTCGACAAGGTCAAGGCGAAGCCGACGCCGAGCGTGACGCTGGCCCAGTCACTGGTGCATCCGAAGAAGGATGACGGGCAGGCCACGTCGCTCTCCTTCAGCGGAGACTCGAGCTTCATCGCGACGGTGCGGGGGACGGGGCTGATGGTGTGGAAGCTCGACAATCCGCGGCAATCGGAGATCGCCACCGGGCCAGTCGGTTTCAATCAGGTCGCGTGCAGCCCGGACGGAAAACTGATCGCCCTCAACATCGACACGCAGACGGAGATCTGGGATGTCGCGGCCAAGGCGAAGCGGTTGACGCTCGACGGCGCGGGGTACCGGACCTGTGTCGCCTTCAGTCCGGACGGGGGTGTCGTGGTGACCGGGGATGATGCGGGCACATTCACGGTGACGGAGACCACCAACTTCCAGCGGGTCTGGACCTCGGAGAGCGAGGAATCGATTCAGGGTCTCGCGATCGATTCCCAAGGAACGCGGCTCGCCACCGCGAAGCGCGAGGGGGGCGTCCAGATCTGGAACTTCGAACAGTTCCAGAAGCGCCCCAGGAACTAAGAGTCGATCCCGCCCAGCCGTTTTTTTTCACCTCCCCCACCCCGCCCATTGGCGTCGCAGCCCGCTTAGCGCAACCCATCGCCCCACGCCGCGCGGGGTGAAGGGGCCACGCCCCTTCCGGGTCCAGGGCAGAGCCCTGGTGGAGGGTTGGCGGCTGGGGCGATTGATGAGGGGTCAGCGGGTGGGGCTTGAGCTGGCAGGGATTGACGTTGGTTCAGGGTGGGAGGGCTTGGTTTTCTGGTGGCGCGGGGCCGGTGGCGTCCGGAAGCTTCGCCATCTTGCCTTAGGGTGAGGCGGCACGCACTTTGCCGCGTTGGCCAGGAGGAGGCCAACGCATGAGTCCGGTGGTGAGGATGTTCGAACTCGCGTGCCTGGCACTCTGTCTGCTGGGGCAGCCGGTCTCGGCGGGAGCGGAGGCGGGGGGAAAGACCAAGCTGCCGGAGCGATTTCAGGCGACGGAGACGTCGCGGCTGATGGGGTCGCCGGACCCGTGGCCGCTGGAGACGGTCCGGGCGTTTCCCAAGCTGACGTTCGAGCGGCCGGTGGAGGTGACATCGCCGCCGGGTGAGTCGGGGCGGAACTTCGTGCTGGAGCAGAAGGGACGGGTGCTGGTCTTTGAGGACCGGGACGATGTGGAGGAGGCGAAGGTGTTCCTCGATCTGAGGGATGTCGTTCGTTCGACGGGGAATGAAGAGGGGCTCCTCGGTCTCGCGTTTCATCCGAAGTACCGCGAGACCGGGGAGTTCTTCGTGTACTACAGCACGACCCCCCGGGCGTCGGTGATCGCCCGGTACAGGGTGAGCAAAGACGATCCGAACCGGGCAGACCGGGATTCGGAGGAGCGGCTGCTGGTGATTCCGCAGCCCTATGAGAACCACAATGGGGGGAGCATCCGGTTCGGCGGGGACGGTTTCCTGTACATCGGCCTGGGGGATGGGGGCCTGCGGGACGATCCGCATGGGAACGCCCAGAACCTGTCAGTGCTGCTGGGAAAGATCCTGCGGATCGATGTCGATCGCCGTGAGGGGGAGCGGCCGTATGCGATCCCGAAGGAGAATCCGTTCGTGGAGACCGAGGGGGCCCGGGGAGAGATCTGGGCGTATGGGTTCCGGAACCCGTGGCGGATCGCGTTCGACCGGCAGACGAATGAGCTGTGGACCGCCGATGTGGGGCAGGACCGCTTCGAGGAGGTGGACCTGGTCCGGCGGGGTGGGAACTACGGGTGGAACATCCGCGAGGGGTTTCACGACTTCGAGCCGAGCGACCCGGAGAAGGAGCTCGAGCTGATCGATCCGCTCGTCGAGTATTTTCACGGGGACGGCCAGTCGATCACCGGCGGCGTGGTGTACCGTGGTGAGCGGCTGAAGGAGTATGTCGGCGCGTACTTCTATGGGGACTACCTCTCCGGCAAGGTGTGGGTGGTCCGGCAGTTCTGCGGCCGGGTGTCGGAGAACCCGCAGGTGGCGGCGACCAGCCTGCAGATCGCGGCGTTCGGCGAGACCGCCGATGGCGAGATGGTGCTGTGTTGTTTCGACGGGGGGCTGTACCGGATGGCTCCCGCGGCGGGGGACCGGGAGGCGATCGCGAAGGCGTTTCCGAAGAGGTTGTCGGAGACGGGATTGTTCCGGTCGGTGGAGAAGAACGAGCCGGCGGAGAGCCTGATTCCGTACGAGGTGAATGTCCCGTTCTGGTCCGACTATGCGGTCAAGGAGCGGTTCCTGGCGCTGCCGGAGAAGGGGACGGTCCGGTTTCGTGAGTCGGACAAGTGGGAGTTCCCGGTCGGCACGGTGTTCGTGAAGACCTTCTGGATGCACCAGGACCGGGTTCACATGACGCGGCCGCGGCGGCTGGAGACGCGGCTGTTCGTGCACGCGCCGCAAGGGTGGGTCGGTTACACCTACGTCTACAACGAGGAGCAGACCGAAGCGACGCTGCTGGATGAGGGGACGACCCGGCCGATCGAGGTCGAGACCGCGGCGGGAACGATCTCCCAGCCGTACTACTTTCCGAGCCGGTCGGACTGTCTGGCGTGTCACAACAAGGCGGAAGGGTTCGTCCTCGGCCTGACGACGCGGCAGATGAACCGGACGCTCAGATGCGGTGACGAGTCGCGGAATCAGCTCGAGCTGCTGACGGCGCTCGAGGTGTTCAAGGAGAAACCTGCTCAGCCCGCGAAGGAGCAAGAGGCTTTTCCGGAGTGGGGATTCGGGAACTGGGATCGGAGTTCGCAGCATGGCTCCAGTCCGGTCCCGAATTCCCCTCCTCCGGAGGACAGGGATGTCCTCGCGCGGGCCTGGCTGGAGGTCAACTGCGCGGTCTGCCACCGCCCCAGTGGCATCGCCCCCGGGAACCGCGATCTGCGGGCGCATGTTCCGCTCGAGACGGCGAACGTCGTCGACAGGAAGCCCGGCCAGACCCGGCGGCTGCCGTCGTCATGGCGGATCGTCGCGGCGGGGGAGCCGGAGAAGTCGGACCTGCTCTGGCGGATGTCGCTGCGGGGGGAACGGCAGATGCCCCCGATCGGAACGCGGATGCCGGACGAGAGGGGGCTGGAGGTGATCGCGGACTGGATCCGCGGGATGCCGAAGCGGTCGCCGAACGCACCGCCGCGAAACGAAGCCGCACAATAGCCCGAAGCGCCAGCGAGGGGACCCCGCGATGTCTCCTGGCTGGGGCTTCGGGTTTTTCTGATTGCCGGCGGTCCTGATCGGGAGCGGTGAGAGGGACGACAATCGGGTCCCGGTTCAGAAGAATCCACCGCCGGCGTTAACCGGCTTTGGCGGCTCAGGAGGCTTTGGACGGACCTGCCGCTCGGAGGGAAGCGGTTTGATCTCCGCCTCGAGCAGGAGGTTCAGGACTCCTTCGACTTCTCGATGCGTCCTGCGGTTCTGGCGAATGACCAGAACATCGCCGAGAACGCGGATCGTCCCGGTGCCGGGCTGGTCGTCATCCCAAGGTCCGTTCGTCTGGCTCTTCAGGGCGTCCATGATCTCGTCCGCGCGCAGCGACTTGAGGAGAGCGATGGAGTAGAGCCGCGTCTGTTCGATCCTGTCGTTGCCATGTGTGTTGTCGAAGAGAATCAGCTTCCCGTTCTGGACGCGGCAATCGATGTCCTGCCATTTCAATTCGTCGAGCGCCGTAGCGAGCGGGACGTCAAAGACTTCGATCGAGATCCGGGTCTCGGGGTCGACCTGTTCGTTGACGATGTCCCCCCGCGTCAGCCGGATCGGGATCGCCGCGGCCCGCTCCAGTTCCCGCACGAGGTCCGCCAGCCGGACGTCCCGGCAGCGGAGGGTCACGATCCGGTCGAGAGCCGCGTCGATCTTGCGGTCTCCCGGATCGGCCTCGCGGATCCCCCTGATCTCGCGGGGGACCGCGTCGCCGATCGTCAGTTCGATCCCCTGCAGCGGCGACTCCGCCGGAGGGGGCGGCATCGGCGGCTGTGTCGGCTCCTGCCCCGCCAGCGACCACGAAACGACGCCACACGCCAGACCTGCCACCAGGACGAACGGCCGCAGTCCCATGAGAACTCTCCACCGACGAGAACGAAGGCCCGCCGGAATTCTCTCATGCCGGGGGACCGGAGGGAAACCTCGCGGGACTTTCGGGACGCAATCGGGTGATCCGGCCGCCGCTCCGGAACGTTTTCCAGCGGAGCGGAGCCCTGAGATGCCCTATCGCCTGAAACGCCGCTGCCCCGACTGCCGGGAGGGGTGGCTCGTGCTGCTGACCTGCCCGGCCTGTCGGAAGATGATCGCCGCCTGCGACGAGGATGGGGGTGTTTTCGCCGACGGCCCGGCGTTTGACCAGCCGGCCGTGGGAGGCTGTTATGTCTCGAACCATCCGGTCGCCGGATGTCCCGCCTGCCGGCATGTGCTCGAGTTCGCGTTCGCGAAGCGGGCGGAGATCCTGGGGGCGGGGGTGCCGGCCGGAGAGTTCATGCGGTTTCCGCTGTGGCGGGAGCCGGCGAAACGGAAGCGCCGCTCGTGACGCGTGAGGGCTGGTCTCCCGCGGCATCGCCTCGCGCGGCCTGGTCTCGCTCAGCCGGCCGGATGGCGGCCATCGCCGTCCGCCTCCCGGGAAGGGCACCGGAACCCGCAACCGCTATCATCTCCGCGTCAGGTCGAGCTGCCGGGGCGGGTCGGTCGAAGAGGGCTTCGGGACGCCGCGCGGGATCAGGACGCTGACGTCGCCTCTCCCTCGGGAACCTCCAGCATGACGCAGCCCGCTCTGCGCCGCCCGCTGATCGCGTTCACCGTCGAGCCCGCCGCGGATTCGGAGGATCCCCGCTACGAGGTGCAGTGTGAAACCTACGGGCTGGAGATGACGATCGACGATGAGTGGCCGGTCGATACGGTCCTGCTCGCCCGTTCGGACCTGGTGGACGTCGTCACGAGCCATGACGACTTGCTGAGTTGCGGCACCATTTACGCAGGCGTGATTTCGCCAACGAATGATGCCGAGCTGCAGCAGGCAATCGCGGCCGGCGCGACCTGGGTCTGCCTCGACTCCGACAACCCGCGGATCGGGCAGCAGATGCAGCTCGTCGCGCCGACGACGCTCAAGGTGATCCTGCTGGCGAGCCGCGCGGTCCGGATCGGCGCGGCCCTGAAATCCGCGCGGCTCCCCGCGGACCGGCTCGTCCTGGCCCTGCATCCGGTCCCCTATGATTCCGCGGACGTCATTCGAGAGCAGGCTCGCAGGATCCGGGAGAAGCTGCACCCCGCCTATCAGGAGACGGTCCGGATCCTGATGATCGGCAATACGGACGACCAGGTGTTCATCTACTTTGCCATTCAGCCGGAACTGGATGGCCTGTTCTTCCCCCGCAGCGGCTACTCGGCGGTCGTCCGGAAGATTCAGCTTCTGGTCCGGAACATGTAGCCGGCCCCGGTTCATCGCCCGAGCTGACGGAAACCCATGCACGACTCCTCGAACTGTCCGATCTGCCGCGGTCTGGCGATCTCCGGCTCCCTGTCGGACGAGGAGTTCTTCGCCTTCGTCCGCGACTGCCAGGATGAGCTGTCCGGGAAGCAGGCCCGGTTTCAGGAGCGGATCGCCGGTTTCACCCGCTGGCACTACGACATGGCGGACGGCTCGCTCCTGCTGGGAGAGACCCGCTTCGGCATGACCGTGATCGGCAGCTACAGCCCGCGATATGAGTCCTGGCTGTGGGGCTGGGCGAACGAGGAGTTCCCCGAATCGGCACGGGCCGACTCCCGGCGGATCCAGGGACTCGGCGACGTCACCGGATTCCAGGTGTTCCGGGACCCCGGACTCAGCGCCTCGGTGGACGATGCGGAAGTCTTCACGGCGCTGGCGATCCATCAGCTGAGCGCGATCGGACGGTTTCGATGTCCGGGGGAGGAGTCCGATCTGTTCTTCGCCGTTCATGAACCCTCGAATGCTCCAACCGCGGACGCTTCCGCTTGAAGCGAGCCTCTGCCGAGTCGAGAATGCGGTCGACGGGGTTTGAGTCGGTCCTTCCGCTGAACCGGCCCCGAAACCAGAACTCGACGATTCTTGGTCCGGAGACGGCCCTCCGGATTGTTCCTCTTCCTTCGCTGCATTGACCGCTGTGCTGTGCGGATCGCGACCGGCTCGGGACCGAATTTCCGCACTTCCGACTGTTTCCGCAGAACGCTCCGAAACCTGTCACAAACGCCGCGTCTCAGTCGTCCTGTTGTCTGACCGGAACGCCCGATCTGGCGCACTGCGTCCTCGGAGCCCGCGCCGGCCCTTTTCAGGAGATTCCCATGAAGATCGTCGTCCTCGGCGGCACCGGACTCATCGGCCGCCAGCTTGTCAGCCGCCTCCAGTCGCTCGGCCATGACGTCCTCCCCGCCTCCCCCAGCAGCGGCGTCAACGCCGTGACCGGGGCGGGACTCGACACCGCCCTCAAGGGGGCGGACGTCGTCGTCGATGTCACGAACTCCCCGTCGTTCGAAGACAATGCAGTCCGGGAATTCTTCGAGGTCGGGACGAAGAACCTCCTCGCTGCCGAGGCCGCCGCGGGGGTCCGCCACCATGTCGCCCTGTCGATCGTCGGCGCCGAGCGGCTCCCTGACAGCGGCTACATGCGGGCCAAGATCGCCCAGGAGGGACTGATCCGGGGCTCGAAGGTCCCGTTCACGATCCTCCGCGCGACGCAGTTCTTCGAGTTCCTCGCCGCGATCGGCGACGCGGGACTCGAGGGGGACACGATTCACCTCACCTCGGCTCCGCTGCAGCCAATCGCCTCGGAGGATGTCGTTGCGGCGCTCGCCGACATCGCCATCGCTCCGCCGGTCAACGGGACGGTCGAGGTCGCGGGCCCCGAAGCCCTGCCGCTGGCGACGCTGGTCCAACAGGTGTTTGACGCCAAGGGAGATCCTCGGCCGATCGTCGTCGACGACGAGGCCTGCTACTACGGCGCGAAGCTCGGCGCCCAGACGCTGATCCCGATTCCGGGGACGGGGCCCGCCGCTCGAATCGGAGCCGTCCGGCTCGAACGTTGGCTACAGAAATCCTGAGCGGCAGAATCTCCGCCAGGAGCCGGCTTGGTACGAGGGAGCTTGGACGTCCGTCCGCCTGGATGGTGGCTTCCTCGCTACCAGAAAATCGTTCCCTTCTGCTTCTCACGGGGGAGCATGGTATACGAGAGGTATTCGCCTACGAACTCGTCAAAGCTCCAGGCGGTCGCCTTCACGCCGCCCGTGTGATTCCAGCGACCGATCCGGCGATCCGGCGCCATCACCAGGGCGTCGCCGCTGCAGATGTAGTAGAGATCGATGCCACCGCGCCACGCTCCCGCCTTCGGGAACGCCTCCTCCTCGATCGGGCTGGGCCGCATTACCGTCGAGTTGTTGTAGGGATCGATGCTTTGCTGGACGTCGTAGAAGTGGCGGCAGAAGGTCTCGAGCGCATCGACGCCGAAGCTCTTGACGAAGCGTGATTCCCGATCATCGAGCCGGCGCGGTTCGCGGATCAGGAGAGGCATCTCGCTCCGCTCGGTCGCGAGCGCAAGCCAGACTCGATCTTCGTGGATGACCAGGGATTTCGGGACGTAAGTGAGCAGGTGGTCGCGGATCGCGATCGCGGAACGGAAGTCGAACCCCTTCCAGTCCTCCGACAGGATTTTCCGGACCGCCTCCGGCGTCTGGCCGAGACATCTCTGAAACCAGGGAGTGAGGAGCTTTCGATGGTCTCGGTGGAAGTCGGCCGCTGCCGCGGGAAGCCGATACTCATAGGTCGTCCCCGGGATGCTGGGAGATCCCGGATAGACGATGGGATGAGGCTCTGCCACGGTCGCTCTCCGGTCACTTCTGGAAAGGGAAACTCCATTCTCTCCCTCGCGATCAGCACGCGGCCCGCCCGTCCTCGCTGATCGCACAAGTATCTCCCGCCGCGGCCTGCGGCACGCCCGCCTGTTCGAACACCTTGAGGAACGTCGCCGGGTCGTGCGCCCCCGAGACGGCGAAGCGGCCGTCGAAGACGAACAGCGGGACCCCCTGGACTCCGATCTGCCGGGCCTGCTCCTCTTCTTCGCGGACTTCGGTCGTCCCTCCTTCGCCGGCGAGGAGCGTCGCGACCCGCTCGCGGTCGAGCCCCGCGGCGGTCGCGATCTCGATGAGGGTTGCGGCATCGCCGACGTCCCGGCCATCGACGAAGTAGGCCTGGAACAGGGCTTCAACGACGGCGTCCTGACAGCCCGCCTGTCCCGCCAGCCAGACGACCCGGTGGCCGTTGAATGTGTTCGGCGTGCGGGCCGCTTTGGCGAGATCGAACGGCAGCCCTTCCTCCGCCGCGGCCGCGGTCACCTGGGCGTCGAGCTGCTGCGACCGCTCCCAGCTTCCGAACTTCGTGGTGCGGTAGGTGCGGCGGTCGATCCCTTCCGAGGGCATCTCCGGGTTGAGCTGATAGGCATGCCAGCGGACCCGGACTTCGGTCCCCGGCGGGAGCGCGGCGATGGCCCGTTCGAGCCGTCGTTTGCCGATGTAGCACCAGGGGCAGATGAGGTCCGAGATCACGTCGACCGTGACGGCCATGGCGTTCCTCCTGATGGGCTGGCGCTCGGCGGCGCCCTCGGCGTCCCCGACACGCTCCTCCGTTCCCTACAGAGGTAACCCAAAGCCGGGCCCCGTGCCACTCTTCAGATGCCGGGCCGCTCCCCGGATGCCGGGCCGGTCGCCGAAGCGGTTCCCTCTCCCGTGCCGTGTCCGCGGATTCAGCCGTCTCGGCACTCCGCCGCTCCGTCCGAACCGGCATAGAAGTTCTCGATCATGCGGCGGGCGATCTCGGCGATGAGCTGGTCCTCGGGTTCGGTCCCGTCGTCGTCTCGCGAATGTCTCGAACCGCCCGCCAGCTCGACCGTGCTGGAGACAACTGCGATTTCGGTGGCCGCCGTCGAGGAGATCCGGTGCGGCAGATCGACCATCCCGCCACTGGCGATCGTCCAGTCGACATCCATCGGAGACCTCCCCGGTTCGCACATCGAACGTGCCACTTCGAACCAACGTCCCGGTTACCGTCGCCGCGCCGGCTTCACGGGAGCCGCTCGGCCATCAGAAGGCCGCGCCCCGTTCCCGTCGGCCGGGCCGGCGAGATCCCCGCGCGGCGCTCCCCCTCCCTCGCGGGCTGCCGGCAACCGTCCGGGGGTGGACAGGGAATCGACGAATTCCTCGAAGACCCCCTGCTTCTCCCACCCCTTGAAGGTCTCAACCTTTGAGAGGGTGATTCCCCCATCGGCCTGGCGGCTGCCGAAGACCTTCATCCGGGTGACGAACTGACTGCTCTCCCGGACGCTCTCGACGAGGGCCAGCGTAACGCTGCAATCGAGCGGCGGGACGGCGACCACCTGCGGCTGCAGCGTCGCGGCGAGGGTCTTGAGCAACTGCTGCGACATCGCCGCCGGCAGCCCCTGCGGGATCGTGACCGAAGTCAGCGGAGCGAACAGCGGCGCCGCCGGAGGGTAGTTCGCCAGCTCCCCCATGGCGTTGAAGGGGACCCGCATCAGGAGGTCCCGCTCGACGAGGCTCCACCCCTTCCACATCAGCGATTCGAGGACCGGATCGCTCTCCCGGACCTTCAGGCCGATCTTGCGGGCCTCGTCCCGGCCGACCGCATACCCGTGGTGCAGGAACTTCTTGTTGAGCGCCTCGGAGATGTCCTGCGCCCGGTTCCCCTCCGCCTCGCTCGTCATGTGCATCCGGAGCAGGTTCTCGCCAAGGCTGAGCGAGAGCATCGATCCCCGGATCGCGACCCCGACGCTCGAGGTCCCGATCTCGTCGAACAGCTTCGTCAGGATGGCGGCGACCTGGCTCTGGTCCGAAATACTCGCCCGCTCGCGGAGGAACTGCAGGAAGGAGAGGACCTCCTCGTACCCGTAGCGGAACTCGGTGATCTCGGTCCCCTCTTTCCCCTTGCGGCGGACGGTCACCTGCGGATCGATCGGCCCGAGGTTTCCGTGCGGGTGCATGACGATCTCGTCCGCACCGAGGCAGAGCATCGTCGCCGCGCTGAAGGCCGATTGGGGCACCAGGACGCCGATGTGCTCGAACCGTTCCCGCAGCAGCGACATCACCCGCCAGGCGACGGTCGGATCCCCTCCCTGGCTCACGACCAGCAGGTCGACCCGGTCGATGTCGGAGGGGATCGCTTCGAGCTGGTCGAGGATCTCGGGGACGACGTCGCTCCCCATCGTTCCGATGGCGTTCGGCCGGCTGCTGGTGACGTAGACGATGAGCGGCCGTTCCCGGTACCGCTCGATCTCCCGATAGACTGCGATCCGCGACTCAAGCGACATCATTTCCGCCCATGAACGTCGAACGTGGCCCCCGGCCCTCCGGCACTGGATGCCAGCTTGCGGCGGCCGGAAGAAGGTGTCAAGCCGCGCCGACCGCAACCCACGCGGAACCCCGGCGAACTCGCTCCGAGGGAATGGGTTCGCTGGAAATCACACCCGTCCGGGCCGAACCATCTGGTGATGGTTCGGCTCGGCGAACGAGGGTACGCTGGTGGGTGGGGATGCCTGCGGAGATCCCCCTTCTGAGCGAGCGGCAGACGGTCATCCCCCGCGTGTGGTTTCGTGTTTCTCTCCGGCGCAGTCCCCCCTCCGAGGAGCGAACATCATGACCCCCCTCCAGCCCCGGCCCCGGTATCCCTCTCTGTATCAGATCAATACCCGCGTCTGGCTGACGGCTCTCTCCCGCCAGCTCGGCCGCCGCGCGACGCTTGCGGACATCCCGGACTCGGCCCTTGATGAGCTGGCCCGTCAGGGCTTCGACTGGATCTGGCTGCTGAGCGTCTGGCAGACCGGCCCCGCGGCGCAGGCGATCTCCCGCAAGAACGCGGGGTGGCGGCGCGAGTTCGAGGAGACGCTCCCCGACCTGACCGACGCCGACATCGGCGGCTCCGGGTTCGCCATCCAGAGCTACACCGTCCACCGGGACCTCGGCGGCGACGCGGGCCTGGCCCGGCTGCGGGAGCGGCTTCGCTCGCGGGGCCTCAGGCTGATGCTCGACTTCGTCCCGAACCACATGGCTCCGGACCATCCGTGGGTCGAGCCGCATCCGGACTACTTCGTGGGGGGGACGGAGATCGACCTGGCCCGCGCGCCGCAGAACTACTTTCGCGTCCCCTCGAAGTCCGGTTCGCGGCTGTTCGCGCATGGCCGCGATCCCTACTTCCCCGGCTGGCCCGACACGATCCAGCTCAACTACGGGAACCCGACCCTGCAGGAGGCGATGACGGGGGAGCTGATCCGGATTGCCGGCCAGTGCGACGGGGTCCGCTGCGACATGGCGATGCTGATCCTTCCCGACGTCTTCCGCCGGACCTGGGGGATCGACATGAAGCCGTTCTGGCCCGCCGCGATCGAGAGGGTCCGGGCCCGGAGCCCCGGCTTCCTGTTCATGGCGGAGGTCTACTGGTCTCTCGAATGGGAGCTGCAGCAGCAGGGGTTCGACTACTGCTACGACAAGACCCTCTACGACCGGCTCCGCCACGACGGCCCCCGGCCGATCCGCGAGCATCTCTCGGCCGGTCTCGATTACCAGGACCGCCTGGCCCGGTTCCTCGAGAACCATGACGAGCCCCGGGCTGCCGCGACGTTCCCGCTGCCGCAGCACCGGGCTGCGGCCCTCGTGACATTCCTGTCCCCCGGCCTGCGGCTGTTCCACCAGGGGGAGTTCGAGGGGTTTCGGAAGCGGATTTCGCCGCATCTGGTCCGGGGACCGGCCGAGCCGACGGATGCGATGGTCTCGGAGTTCTACGCCCGGCTGCTGACGATCCTGCGGCAGCCGGTGGTGCGGGACGGGGCCTGGACGCGGCTTGATCCCGCTCCCGCCTGGGAGGGGAACCCGACCCACGATGCGTACATCGCCGCCGCGTGGGAGAAGAGTCCCGGCGAGCGGCTGGTCGTGGCGGTCAACTTCGCCGACCACCCGAGCCAGGCGCGGCTCCCGTGCCCCTTTGAGCCTGCGGGGGACCGCCTGTACCGGTTCCGGGACCTGCTGACCGGCGAACAGTACGACCACGTGGGGAGCGAGCTGGCCGCGGGGGGGCTGTATGTGGACCGGCCGGCGTGGGAGAGCCATGTCTTCTCGGTCGAGACGCTGGCGAACGGATGAGTCCGGATCCGATCAGAGGCGATTCATGATGCAGGTGCGGGAAGCGACGGTGGAGGATGCGGCGACGGTGCTGGGGTTCATCCGGGCCAAGGCGCAGTTCGATCGGGAGTTGGGGGCGTTCTCGGGGGAGATCGCGAACACCGAAGAGCGGATCGGGCGGCATCTGTTCGGTCCGCGGCCGGCGGCGTTCGTGCTGCTGGCGGTCGACGGGGGGGAGGCGGTGGGGTTCGCGCTCTCTTACTTCCGGTACTCGTCGTTCCGGGGTCGGCCGAGTGTGTGGCTGGATGATCTGTTTGTTGATCCGGGGGCTCGTCGGCGGGGTGTGGGGGAGTTGCTGATGCGGCGGCTGGCGGAGGTGGCGGTGGAGGCGGACTGCAGTCACATGTCGTGGGTGGCGAGTGGGAGCAATGGGGTGGGGATGGGTTTTTACCGGAAGCTGGGTGCGGTGGTGGTGAGTCAGTCGGGTGATTCGGTGACGCTGCAGATCGAGCCGGAGCGGTTGCTGGGAGAGTGATGCCCCCCGGCCAGCGCACCGTCGCAGCGACCCGGCCGGCACGGCTTTGCTTGCTCAAACCCATCGTCCCACGGCCACCCGGGTCCAGCACGCTGCTGGCCTCGCCGGAGGCGCTTCTCCGTGGAACCTCGGCACACGACGGGCATCTGATCGCGGACCGGCGTTGAAGGCCCTCCTCTCCGGCACGCCCGCACCGCAATCCCCGCGGTGATGAAAGAGGGAGTCCTCGACGCTGGTTCCCCAAAGCGGACGTCGCTGGTTTTCCACGGTTCCTCGACAGAAGCGCCTCCGGCGGGGCCAGCGTCCCGCTGGACCGGAGTGGGGTGGCGCTGGGTTGCGCAAAGACGCTTTGTCCGCCGGGAGACGGTGGGGGGACTCCTCTGTCGCTTCGCCCCGGGCCTCTCCTAGAATCGCCGGATCGGGTCGGGCCGGAACAGCCATCGACGCAGGAGGTCACTCCATGAGGGCCGGTCGTGTCGCTGCCATGATCGTCGGGGTCGTCGCCAGCCTCATCGCCAGCAACTTTCGCGCGGACCTCCCGCCGCGGCCGATCCGCGCTCTGACAATCGACGCCGAAATCATCGTCGCCGCCGAACCTATCGATCGGCAGGACGACACAATCGCCCGCCACTACCGCGTCACGGAAGTCCTCCACGGTCCAATGGACCTGGCCGGCACCACCGTGCGGATTCTGGAACACCGGGAGTATCGACGGCGGCTCCCCACCCTGCCGGAACCCACCACGCCGCTCGAACCGCTCGGACGAACACTTCTCTTCCTGCGGCATCCGCGCGAGAAACGGCTTTCCGATCAGTACGAGCTCGTTCGGGCCGGCCTCCGGGCCACGAACGCTCAAGAGACGATCCTCGCTCCGACCCGACCGGGCGATCTCCGCTTCTACCTGCTGACGCCCGAGAAAGGAGCGACCTGGGAGGGACTTCTGACACGCGTTCGGGAGGACCTCCCCCGCATCGCGGAGATCCGGGCCCTCGGAACGATCCCCGACCACACTCGACGCAACGAAGCGATCTTCCAGTGGATCGCCCAGCACCGGAACGAGCTGGCGATGGATCCGCGCGGAGAAGGGTTCGGCTGGGGAGCACTTCAGGAGCAGCTGTTCGAATGGGTGCTGGAAAGCGGTCAGGCCGAGGCCTGCTGGAAGACGCTCGAACTGGCAACCGAGGTCGGCGGATGGCCGCAGCGGAGCGCCGAGGTCTTCTGCACTCCGGAGGGACGGACGCTGCTCCTGGACCGCGTCTTCGATCCCTCCCGATCAGATCGCCTCCGCAAACTCGCCCTGCGAAGCCTCGCCGAGCGGGGAACGTCCTGGGGCGGGGATCGCCCGGACCTTCCGGACCGCCGCATCCTGACCCGGGAGGAACAGGAGCGGATCATCGACAAGATCGTCCCCCTGCTCGGGCACGCCGATCCGCACTGGCGGCGCGATGCCGTCGTGTGCCTCAGCCGCGTCAGCCAGCCGGGGCTCTCCAGCCTGGCCGATCTGGTCAGCCATCGGGCGACGCCGGCCCTCACGGAACGCTACCGGACGGAACGGGACCCCCAGGTCCGCCGCGAGCTGGTCGAGACCCTTCGCGCGATCGAAGACGACGAGTTCTGGGAGCGGCTCACCGGCAACCCCGAGGGGATTGCCGTGCTGCTCGCGCTCCGCGGAGCCCCCGATGAGACGATCGAGCTTGTGGCCCACCTGCTCCCGACGAAGGCGAAGATCTCCGAAGTCCCCTCACTTCGGCTCGAGCGGCTGACCGGCGAGGGGGCCGTGGCGGAGACTCGCACGCGGACTCTGTCATTCGCCTCTTCCACGAAAGGTCGCAGTGGATGGGAGAACCGGATCGTGGCCCTGAGGACGCCGCGGGGAGACCTCCCCGCGGGACGGTGGCGGGCAACGCTGCAGGGGCGGTCTGGAGAACGGCAATGGAGCTCCGATCCGATCGAGATCACGCTGCCGGAACGGTCGGCCGAGGGGGGCGACCGGTAAGCAGCCATTTCAGAACTCGCCACAGAGCTCACAGAGGCCACCGAGAAGACCAGAGCCGACGAAGCGGCTCACTGAGGGGACACAGCATCTCCTCGCTCTGAGTTCTCTGTGTACTCTGGCAAAAACGTTTTGGAAACAGTTTCTCAGCAACGGGTGGGGGAGCGAAATCTCCCGGGAGTCGCCATGGCAAGACACGATAGAAGTCCCGCCCCCTCGAATCCGTCCGAGAGGCGACTGCGGGGAAGGGAGCGCCACGGGGGGAGAGTTCCGGTCTTATGGCTCGCCTCGCTGCTGATCGCGGGAGCGTTCGCGACGCCGGGCTGGTGTCAGCCGGAAACCGACGAGGTCGCGCAGGTCCGCCGCTGGCATGCGGTCTACCGGCAGCGGGCCGGAGAGTTCGTCGTGGAGAAGCGGGGGGAGACGACCGTTCCGCTGATCCTGGTCCCCGTCCCCCTTCAGACGTGGACCAACCCGATCCGTGGCGACACGCAGCATGGGACCGTTCACCTCTGGACCGAGGCCGGGCGGCCCGCCGTGATCGGAAGCGTCTGGTCCGCCCTCGATCAGAAGGACCGCTCCCAACGGAACCTCTGCTATGAGTTCCACAGCCTCACCCCGGCCCCCGTTTCCGCGCGGCTCGCCGACAGGAATTGCTGGTCTCCTCAGGAAGCGGGGGTGGAATGGCTCCCGCTCCCGGCTGCCCCCCAGCCCGGCTCGACCCGCGCGGCGCGACTCCGCAATCTCCGTGATCTGGCCGGGGAGCTGCGAGCCGAGATCGTCGGCGACGATCCGAAGCCCGACACCGGTCTGCGGCTCCTGCCGCAGCCGCTGTACCGCTACCCGGACGATGCGGCCGGCGCGGTCGACGGCGCCCTGTTCGCCTTCGTGATCGCCACCGATCCGGAACTGTTCGTCCTCATCGAACTGCACCGGGACGAGACGACCGGCGAGACCGCCTGGCGGCTCGCCCCCGTCCGGTTCACAGGCGATCCCCTCCGCCTCCGCCGCGGCGAACGGACAATCTGGGACAGCCCGAAGTGGGAGTACCGACGGGATCGCCCCTATGACTTCCTGTACGGTGTGGAGAAGCGGGCCGACGTGCTGACGGAGGCCCCGTGAGCGGGGGCGGATGAATCCGACCTGCGCGACAGGGAGCGTCCGGGAGTGAACCTGCTTCTCCCCTCTGCTCTCTAACCTCTCAGCCCCCGTTCCCTCGACACACTCTGACGACACCGGACATGACCCCCTTTCTTCAGACTCTCAGCGTTGTCGGTGCCGTCGTGATCGCGATCGCCGGCGGGATCATGTCCCTCTCCCTGTTCTTCCGCGGGATGGGGTGGCTGTTCGATCAGGGGGCGACGCCTGACACTCTCGCCGTCCGCGGGATCCTCAAGAAAGAGACCCTCGCGACCGTGCACCTCGTGGGGAACACGACATTCGAGCGGGTCCGCTTCATCGGCTTCACGAACACGGAGTCGACGAAGATGCGGCTGCCGTACGAACTCAATGGGATGGTGATCCTCGAGGATCAGGAGCGGAAGCGGTACTTCGTGCGGGCCAAGGACATCCGCATGATCGTCGTGCCGCCGGAGGCTGATGGGGGCCGCGCGTCGTGACGATGCGGCGAAATCGAAGCCGGATCGGGCGAACATCCTGGCCAGCGGACGGGTCTGATCGATCAGAACAAAGACGAAGGAAAAACCAGAAGACTCACACACAAGGACTGCATGAAACGGGAACAGAGGCTGGCGGTCGCCCAGGAGACCGTCGAGATCGTTCAGCAAGGGCATTACGAAGTCGCGGGTCAACGGGTCGAGATCGCACCGGCGATCCGGCACTGTCTCGACCGGACGAGATTGTTCTCCGCCGAAGAGCTGGCGGCGATTCGGGATTCGCTCCTCGGGGAGTCGTTCGAGCGCCGCGACACGCAGTTCGAGGTCGCGAACGAGACGACGCTGGAAGGGCTGGCGCGGCTCACCCCTGTGGCCTCCGGGCCGATCGGTGTGCTCAACTTCGCTTCGGCAAGGAACCCGGGCGGCGGGTTCCTGAAAGGGAGCGAGGCGCAGGAGGAGTCGCTCGCCCGGAGCAGCGCGCTCTATGCGTCGCTCACGCGGGCCGGCTCGTTCTATGAGAAGCACCGGGCGCTGTCGTCCGCTCTCTATACGGACGCGATGATCCTCTCCCCCGGCTGCCCCGTGATCCGGGAGGACGCGGGAGGGCTCTTGCCGACGCCGCGTCTGGCCTCCTTCATCACGAGTCCCGCCCCCAATGCCGGGGCGGCTCTTCAAAACCATCCCGCCGAAGTCCCGCAGATCGGCGATGTGCTCGTGAGACGCTCGGAGCTGGTCCTCGCCCTCGCGGCTTCGCAGAGATACGTCGACCTGATCCTCGGAGCGTGGGGCTGCGGCGTGTTCCGGAACGATCCGCGCGTCGTGGCCGCGGCGTTCGCGACTCACCTCCGGGGCGCGTGGGCCGGACGGTTCCAGCGGGTGCTGTTCTCGGTCTATGACGCGTCGGAGTCCAAGGGGACGCTGCGGGCGTTTGAGGAGCAGTTCGCCTGAGCGGGCGGGGCGGGAGAGCAGATCGATTGAGTTGTGGCTGACGTTCTCGGGTCACCAGCCATGGGCGAATCGGATGACCGACCCGCAACGAGTCTCACGGCTGAGGGGAGTTCGGCGTTGCCGCAGTCTCGCCACTCCGCGTGTCTCTCTCCGGAGAGCCGACTCGGCGTCATGACACCCCCGGCGAAGATGGTTTGCCCAGACGGGATCGGGAGGTGTTTCGGACTGCAGCAGTTCATCGGCGGCGGATAGAACGACGATGACGCCGGCCAGAAGCCTCTTCGATACAAGCGACCGGTTTCCGATCCGGGCGAGGCCCGCGTTGACCACGGCTCGTGGAAGCGATGCGGCAAAGGTCATCCAGGACGAACCGACGAACCGGGCGACGACGTCGATCGCCTGGGTGATGCGTTCTTCGGCGGCGGGGATTCGGAGCGATTCCGGCACCACAGGCTGGATGTCAGTGAGGGCTCTTCGAACCGCTTCAGCGCCTCGCTCCAGGTAAGCGAGCCGATGGGCCGTCCAGCAGAGGCCGCAATGCCGTCCATGATGCAGAAAATGGGCACACTCGAAGCATTGAGTGAGCAGCTCACGGCAATGTGCCGTCGGAAGCAATGCCAGCGGAGACATGATCCGGCAATCTTGATCGCTGGGGGGCGGAGCGGGAGGCACAGGGCCGCTCAGCCTATCAAGCTCGGGCGAATCGGAGCGAGGTCTATTGCTTCTCCTTCTCCGTCGTGGGATCGTACGGATGATCCCTCGGCGCCGGGATCTCTTTGGCCTCCGCCCTTGTGCGGGATGTTTCGTCGATCACCTCCGCGGGCCCCGTTACGCAGGAGGTTTTTCGCGGCGAGTCGGGTATGACAGTTTCCACGTCCAGGGCCCTCCTGACCGGGCCTTTTGCCGTCGAGGCGGATTTGCCGGGATCGCCCCGCTCGAGTCCCGCCGCCGCTCCGCCGTCCGACGAACGGGCCGCCCAGCAGGTGATGTGGGGGATGCTGGTTCTCGCCGTCCTGATCCGCGGGTTCTTCTGGGCCTACACCGATCGGACCTGGGAAGACGCGCTCATCACCGTGCGGCATGCCGAGAACGCCGCGCAGGGAGTGGGCCTCACGCATCATCCGGACCACGGAGAGCCGGTCCACGGCTTCACGTCGCCGATCAGCGTCCTGATTCCGCTGGCGGCTGAATGCGTCGTCGCCGGAAGCGGGATCCCTGCTCAGAAGGGGGTGTCGCTGCTGGCCGCCGCGGCGACGATCTACTGCGCGTACCGGGTGCTGCGGCATCCCGAGATCCGGCTCTCGCCGGCGTTCCTCGGGTTCGCGCTCGGCTACCTGGCGATCGAGCATCACCAGATCCTGTTCGGCATGGCGGGGATGGAGACGCAGTGCATCGTCGCCCTCGTCTGGTGGTCCCTCTGGATGTTCGTCGACAGGCGGACCGGGTGGCTCGGCGTGGCGTGCGGGGCGGCGCTGTGGGGGCGGCCCGATGGACTGTTCCTCGACGTGGCGCTCTGGCTGGGGCTGGTGCTCGAGCGGCGGTGGAAGGCGGTGGTGGCCGTCCCGCTGATTGCCGCGGCGGTGTTCCTGCCGTGGATCGTCTTTACCGAGCTCTACTACGGGAGCTTCGTCCCCCACACGGTGACGGCGAAGAAGAACACGCGGACGTCGTTCTTCTTCGAGGCGTCGAGCTTGGCGGAGTTTCTGTCGGCCTGGGGGCGGGCGCTGGCGCGACGGTTCGACAACCTGCGGCTGTGGCTCGCGCCGAGCTTCGGGGGGAGCGGAGGGGGGACGGTGAACTTCCTCCGCGGAGCGCGGCCGCTGCAGGGGATGATGCTGCTCGGGAGTGCGTGGGGGGGGCTGACGCTTTGGCGGTCGCCGGCGCGAGTGTTGCCTCTGTTTGTCGTGGTCTATGGGGGGTATCTGCTGACCTGCATGGAGGGGGCGTTCGGGTGGTATCTGCCGCCGTGGCTCGGAGTGGTGGCGGCACTGTTTGCCCTAGGGTGTCAGCGGATCGCGGAGCGGTGTTCCGGCGCGGTGCTGCGAACGGTGCCGGCGGCGATCGTGGTCGGGATGCTGGGGCTGTACGGACTGGTGCTGACCAGGACGTTTCCGGCGGAGCGGATGATTCAGCGGGAGCTGGAGGAGGGGGTCCGGACGCCGATGGGGCGGTGGCTGGGGGCGAACGTGTCCGAGCGGCACTGGATCGCGTGCGAGTGTCTGGGGTATCTCGGGTATCACGCGCGGCGGCCGATGCTCGATTTTCCGGGGCTCTCCTCTCCGCGGAGCGTCCGGGCGCACGAGGCGCACCCGCGGTCGCTGTCGGCCCTGATCGATCGAGAGCGGCCGGAGTGGCTGGCGCTCCGCGGGGCCGAGGTGGCGGATCTGGGGCGGGAGTTTCCGGAGTGCCGGGCGCTCTATGTGGAGCGGCAGCGGTTCCGGGCGGCGGAGGATTTTTCGAGGCGGCTGGCGGAGTGTCTGTGGCTGGAGCCGGAGAGTTTTCTCTCAGGGGACACGGAGTTCGTGGCGCTCGAGAGGCGGGGCGAATGAGCCTGGGGGCGGGGTGCGGAGGCGGGGGTGCGGGGCAGGCCGGCGAGTCCCTGCACCACAGGGCGCCGCTTGAGGGTTGTCCTTCCGTGCAGTCCGAGGCGGACGGTGCGGCGCGGAGGACGGGCGTTACCGTCCACTCGCCGCGTCGGCGTCGCTTGGCCCGATCCACTCGGCCAGCCGCCGCTTCCAGCGGAGACCGCACCGCTTGGCGATGTAGTGCCGGGCCGAGAAGCCGCTGCCGTCGATCTCGTCGAGGTTCGCCCCCGCTTGGGCGAGCAGAAAGACCACCTCCCAGTGGCGGTTCGCCGCGGCCTGCGCTGCGGGGCTGAAGCCGTCGATGTCGACGTGCGAGACGTTCGCCCCCGCGGCGATCAGCAGCCGGACGATCTCGACGTGACCCCCCCAGGCCGCCTCCTGGAGCGGCGTCGTCCTGGCGCGGCCGTTGTCGATGAAGTCGACCGGCACCCCTTTCTGAAGCCGCTCCTGGACTCCCGCAAGATCCCCCGTGCGGGCCAGCGTGTTGATCGACAGCTTGTGCGGCATGGTCTCTCGCTTCCCGGTCTAGGGCGTGGAACGAGGGGGCGGCGGGGATGGGTTGTCGGGAAGAACGGAGTTCGCGGGCTCGAGGATCAGGTGCGTTTCCGATTCCCAGAGCGTCTGGAACGTGCCGTCGGCGATCCCCTGTTCGATCGTCCGGAGGAGCGGCTCGGTCCGCTCCCACCAGTCGGCCGCCCGGTCGGGACCGATCGGCGAACGGGCGAGGACGAGGTGCGTGAAGCCGCTGCGGCGGAGCGTTTCGGCGAGCTGCGCGGGGGAGGAGGCGGCTTCGAGCAGCCGGTGCTCCGCCTGGAAGAACGGAGTGCCGATCTCGGCGGGACGGGGGAGATAGAGCGTCCGGTGCTCGAAGACGAGGAGCAGCCGGGCCTCGCGGGGTGTCCGGCCCGCGAGCGCCTGGACGAGGGGGACGTATCGGGAGTCGGTCCCAACGTCCACGGATTCGCTCCAGGTCCAGTTCCCCGCGAGAGTCTCCCAGCTCGCGAGGTAGTACCCCGCAGTCCGCCAGGGGAGGCTGACGAGCGAGGCCGCGACGAGGAGCGCCGGACACCAGGCCTGCGCTCCGGCTCCGAGGCGGCTCCAGCCCATCCCCGCCAGGAGCGTCACCACGAGCGCGGCCGGGGCGAGGAACCGGGCCTGCTGGGCAGTCGCGTACCACGCGCCGTAGAGCAGGAGCACGATCGCCGCGAGCGGCAGGGCCGCGGTCCGTTCGCCGCGGGGTCGGGCGAGGAGTGCCGCGCCGGCGAGAGCGAGGAGGAACAGGCTCTGCCAGCCGAACGAGCCGTCATAGAGGCGGTCGTTCCAGGCGAGGAGGATCGGCGCGGCCACGAACGTCGCCGCGCTCCGGACGCCGAATGAGCTGGCGAGGGCGTGGTGGTAACGGCTCGTTTCGAGCTGTGCGGCGTCCTGCGAAAACCACTCGGCGAAGTAGGGAGAGAAGGGGTTGCCGGTGGCCCGCCAGGGACGGAGATAGAACGGGGTCGCGACCGCGAGAGCGACGGCCAGCGTGAGTCCCAGTGTCAGGAGGCGGGACCGTGCGGGCTGCGGCTGCGGGACGGTGCGGTTCGGGCCGTCGGTCCTGCTCTTGAGGAGTTCGAACAGTGGCGGCAGGAGGAGCCAGACGAGGCCGTTCAATTTCACCGCCGCCGCGCCGCCGATCAGGATTCCTTCGCAGACCGCGTCGCGCGGCGTCTTGAACGGTTGCCCGCGTCGATCGCGGAGAACGAGGGCAAACCACGCCGCGAGGCTGAGGAGCTGGAACGATTCGACGTAGCAGTTGGCCCCGACCAGCAGGACCGCCGGGCTGATCCCGAAGGCGAGCGTCAGCGCCAGCGCCGCCGCGGGGGACATCCTTCGCCGAAGCTCGCTGCCCAGGAGGCCGATCGCGAGCAGGGAGGCCGACCAGCTCAGAAGCCGCGGGGCGATCAGGGATTCGATCGGGCCCATCAGCCAGAACAGGGTTTCCGCCAGAGAGGGGAAGGCGGAGTAGGGGAGGTCGCCGTAGACCGCGGGGCCGCCGCTGGCGAGCCATCGCCGGGGGAGCGGCATGTGGTAGACGAGCTCGTCCCACCCGGCCGGGAGCGTGAGGGCCGGGCCGAGCGTCAGCAGGGCGGCGATGCCCGCGAGGAGCCAGCCGAGGCGGAGGCCCCACCCCGGTTTCGGCGAGGGGGGAGTCGGGGACCCGGTCTTCGCCGAAACGGGCGCGGCGGCGGCGGGGCGTCGCAGCCCGCGTCCGAGGAGGCCGATCGCGAGACAGGCCGCGAGAAGTCCGGCGGGACGATTGCCGGAGAGCCACCGGAGCTGCCCCTGGACGATGCCGAGGAGCCCGATCAGGTTGAGGCCGAGGGCGCTGTGGAGCGCGAAGCGGCCCGGCCATCCGGTCTCGGGAACTCCATCCTTCGCTGGTCCGACGAGCCAGCGGCCGAGGCTCCACGCGGCGGCGAGCAGAAGCGCGACCGCCAGGATCGCCCGGGGGGCGGAGCCGAGCGCTTCGATCGCCGGAACGATCAGCCGCTCGCTCTGCTGTGCCAGCGCGGTCCCGTGCATGCCCGTCCTTGCCGCCTCGTCTCGCCAATCCCCTCGAAACTCGGCCGGTGGGGGGATCTCCGGCCCGATCTTCGACCCACCGCCGGAACGCGCCAAGGCCGCTCGCGAAATGTTTTCGCGGGGCCAGCGGCCGAGCACCGGACCGGTTCGGAAATGGGATCAGTCCGCCCGCCGGACCAGCAGGCCGAACGACTCGGCGGCGATCACGACCACCCTGGTCCCCTTCGGAAGATGTTCCCCCTGAGCCTCTGCCCGGCGGCGGACTCCGGCGACCCGGATCATCCCCCCCGGCTTCAGGGCGGTGAGGCATTTTCCTTTCATCCCGATGAGGGGCGAAGTCGAGTCGTCGTTGGGGCCGCCGGTCGTGTTCGACGTGCCGCACAGGTCGTCGCAGGGGGTGCAGCACCAGGTGATATTGCCGCAGCCCGAACGGCGGCAGGGGTCATGGTGGGAGGGGGCCAGGCACGAGACGCAGTCGGCGATGCCGCCGCAGCACTCGAGAATCTCGATGATGGCACAGGGATTGGTGGCGGCGTAGACCGACCCCGGTGCGCGGGCCAGCCCGGCCCGTTCCAGATCTGCGCGGCACCGCGGATCGAGCCCGATGGTTCGATCCGTCAGCCCGGCGATGGCGTCGACACGGTGCTCCAGCAACCGCGACAGATCAGCCTGCGGCCCCGCGAACTCGCGCCACTCCCGGGCGGCGGTCGTGAGGTCGTCGATCGCGTCGTCGAGGGCGGCTTCCGACTCTTCGGGGGACCGGAGCGGGTTGAATTCTCCCCGCTTCAGATCGGCCTCCCGGTCGACAGCGCAGTCGTGCCGTATGATCGCTGCGCCGATCCGCTCACCGAGGCTCCGCAGGGCGTCCCGCGATGCGGCCCGGCGCTGGAGAGGCAACGTACCCGCCAGCCCTGCAAAGAGGTGGCCGAACCCTGCGGCGGTCGGCCGGACGGTCTCGGACAGCGACGCCTCATCGCCCGTCCGCTCGACGGCGAGGTGATCCCCCACACAGGCCGCCAGTCGATCGGTCAGGCCGGCGTCGAAGCCATTGAGCGTCATCGCAGCCCGGCGGATCGGCTTCCGCAGATTCCAGCGAAGGATCCGGGCGGCCCACGAGCCCGAGTCCCGGACGTCGTCCTCGAGCTTCACGCCGAGCAGCAGCAGTCCCGCCGCCGCGCAGTACCGGAGGACCACTGCATCGGGAGCGCTCGAAAGATTGCGCCCCGCGCGGAGCTTGCAGCAGGTGGGCCACGACTCCGGCGGTCGGGGGATGCCGCCGAGGTCGCTCGCCGCGAGGTAGAGGGCGACGCTCTCGTAGCTCAGCCAGGGGACCGCCCGCAGGCCATGCTCCCGGCGAACCCCCTGGCAACAGCGGGAATACGCCCGCCGCCACGCGAGGTGATCAGGGGCCGAGCGAAGGAATCCGAACATGAACGTTTCCGGCAGGCGTTCCGGGAAGGGGACGGACCGCCTTGCGGCCCGCCCGTCTCGTGAACGCATCGGACGCGGCTTCGGTTCACCGGAATTCGCAATGACTGAATGGAGCCACAGAGTTCACAGAGGACTCCGAGAGAAGTTTCGGAGCGGACCGGTCCCGCGGGGGGGCGGAACCAACCTCGCCCACTCCGGACTTCGGTGCTCTCTGTGTCCTCTGTGTCCTCTGTGGCAGAATCCGCCCTACGACCCCGACTTCCCCGTCAGCTTCGCGATGATCGCGTCCTGCGTCCGCTTGTGTTCGACACCGGGGGCGCCGGGGTAGACGAGTTCGCAGGGGACCTTCGCTTCCTTCAGCCGTTCCTGGAGCTTCACGCCGAAGTTCGAGGTGTGGGTCGGGTCCTTCTGGTCCTCTCCGAGGGCCGGGGGGGCGTTGTAGAACAGGTAGATCGGCGGGTCGTCCGAGCTGACGAGGGCGTATGGCGAGTACTCGTTGATCAGGGGAAGAATCTTGTCGCGCTGGGCGAGGAACGCCTCGAAGTCGCGGGCCTTCTTGCCGTTGACCTCTTTGAAGATCCCGAAGGCGTGGCTGCCGTAGACGCTGTTGGGGGTCCACTCCTTCATCTGCTGCGGGTCGAGCGTCGTCTGCGCGCCATTGACCGCGGCGAACTGGAGGCGGGTCGACTCCCGGGCGATCGGGTCTTCGCTCTTGGGATCCGCGAGGTCGTCATGGAACGCGAGCCACAGGCTGGTGCAGGCTCCGGCGCTGCCGCCCGAGGCGGCGACCTTGGTCTTGTCGATGTTCCATTCCTTCGCCTTGCTCCGGACGAACTGGAGCGCCCGTGCGGCGTCGTGCAGGCAGCCTTTCACCGGGGGTTCGACGCCGTCGGCCATCGCCTCTTCGATGAACCGGTACTCGACCGAGGCGATCGAGATCCCGGCGGCGAGGTAATCCTTCACCAGCGGGTCGAGACCCGCCATCCGGTTGCCGTTCTGCCAGCCGCCGCCGTGGATATAGAGCAGCAGCGGCGTCGGCTGGTCGGACTCCGCCTTCCAGAAGTGGAGGACCTGCTTGGGGTGCTTTCCGTAAGAGACGTCCGCCATCGTCGGCGGGGGGGCGACGAGCTTGGGAGCCGGCTTTTCCCCGGCCGCTTTCGCGGCGGGCTTGGCGGCTTTTTTGGCCCCTTTCTCTCCCGCCTGGGCCGGTTTCTTCGGCGCGGCAGGTTCCTGGGCGAGGCCGCAGGCGGGGGATGCGGCGATCCAGGTGGCGGTGCAGACGAGCGTGGCGCTCAAGAGACGTCTCAGCATGACAATCCTCTCCGGACAACTGGGGATGCGGGAATGATCGGCGGAGTCATCGGGGGGAGTGTAAACCGGCGCGGGGACCGGCGTCGTGCGTGCGCTGGTCCATGCGTTAAACACAAAGACACGAAGGACCACCAAGAACACAAAGGAGAGGAAGAGCCGGTCATGCCTGCCTCGTCTTTCTTTGTGCCCTTCGTGGTCCTTCGTGTCTTTGTGTTTAACGAATTCCCTTCCAAGCCCGGAGAGTGGACGGCGCGTACCGCCTCTGCAAAGCTGCCGGGACCGGTCCCAACGAACTCACCTCTCCGCGTCAGGTCGCCACCATGTCGCTCACTCGCCGCTCGATGCTCGAAACCGCCGCCGCCACCGCCGCCCTCTCGGCCGGTCTCTCCGCCGTCCGCTCCTCGGTCTACGCCGCTGAAGACTCCGCCGCTGAACTCAAGAAGATCGGCAAGACTCCCCACACCAAGTTCGCCGTCAACACCGAGATGTGGTGGACCAAGCTCCCGTTCCTCGACCGCGTCCGGAAAACTGCCGAGCTCGGATTTCCCGGGTTCGAGTTCTGGCCCCTCGACGGCAAGGACCTCGATGCCCTCGCCGGCCTCTCGCAGGACCTGGGGCTCGAAGTAGTTCAGTTCACCGCCTGGGGCTTCAAGCCCGGCATGAACGAGCCGAAGAACCACCCCGCGGTCGTCGAGGCGATCAAGAAGGCGTGCGTCGCCGCCAAGAAGCTCAAGTGCAAGAAGGCCTGCGTCGTCGCCGGAGACGACGTCCCGGGGATGTCGCAGGCCGAGATGCACAAGAACGTCATCACCGCCCTCAAGAGCGTCGCCAAGATCGCCGAGGACAACGACCTGACGCTGATCCTCGAGCCGATGAACATCCGGGTCGACCACAAGGGGCACTGCCTCTACGGCAGCGCGCCGACCATCAAGATCTGCCAGGAGGTCGGTTCGTCCCACGTGAAGATCAACTGGGACCTGTACCACATGCACATCACCGAAGGGGACCTGTGCGGCCACCTCCGCGAGGGGATGGAGACCAAGACGATCGGCTACCTGCAGCTGGCGGATCACCCGGGCCGCAACGAACCGGGGACCGGCGAGATCCACTACAACCGCGTCCTCAAGGAAGCCTACGACCTCGGCTACCGGGACTTCGTCGGGCTCGAGTGCCGCCCGACCGAAGAGATCGCGGCGGCCAGGCGGGTCGCGGCGGCGGATGTGTGGTAATGCTCCGCCCGTCGCCTTCGGCTTGAGACTCAGAAGTTCGGCGCCCGGCGGCTGAGCGTCCCCCACGTCGAGTGGGCGATCCCCAGGAGCGAGAGGGGGATCACCACAAGGTTCCCCGCGATCCAGTGGCGCCACACCGCGAGCCCGAGCAGGAACCAGGCGAACGCCATCGCGATCCAGAACGCGATCGTCAGCCGACGAAGGTGTCGCTTCAACTCGACGATCTTCTCCGCATCCGTCATCGGCCCCGTCCCCCGTAGTGGACGCAATTGTGCGTTGACCCAGATCCGTCCGCAACCAGATCGCCATGCTCCTCGCCGCAGTCCAGTCTCGCCGCGTGCGTCCTTGCGGTGCGGTGGGCTACGATGGCAGGAGTTCAGATCGCTTTCCCTTTCGAGAGACCTCATGTCCGACCGCCGTGCCTCTCTCTCCTGTGCACTCCTGCTGATCGGAGCCGCCATGCTTTCGTCTGCGACCGCTCAGGCCCAGGACGCTGCCCCGGCAGCACCGCCGGCGGCCGGTGAGCAGAAGCCGGCCCACCTCGACGTGCAGATCCGGTACCAGACCGATTACCTCCTCTACCTCCCCAAGGACTACGACAAGCAGGAGAAGTGGCCCCTGATGCTGTTCCTCCACGGAGCGGGGGAGCGGGGGACCGAGCTCGACAAGGTCAAGGTGCACGGTCCCCCCAAGCTGGTCGCCGCCGGCAAGGAGTTCCCGTTCATCATCGTCTCTCCGCAGTGCCCGCCGGAGCAGTGGTGGAACATCGACGTGCTGCTGGCTCTGCTGGACGACATCGAGAAGAACTACAAGGTCGACAAGGAGCGGATCTATGTCACCGGTCTCAGCATGGGGGGCTTCGGGACCTGGAGTCTCGCGGCCCGGGCGCCGGGACGGTTCGCGGCCCTCGCTCCGATCTGCGGCGGCGGCGAGCCGTACTGGGCGGAGCGGTTCTCGCACGTGCCGATCTGGGTGTTCCACGGTGCGAAGGACGAAGCGGTGCCGCTCGTCCGGTCGGAGCAGATGGTCGAGGCCCTCAAGAAGAAGAAGGGAGAGCCGCGGTTTACGGTCTACCCTGAAGCGAAGCATGACTCGTGGACGGAGACCTACGAGAATCCCGAGCTCTACGAGTGGCTGCTGAAGCAGACCCGCGTCCCCAAGCCGCCGAAAGAGAAGAAGGACAAGTAGGGGCCGCCGTTTCGCCAGGAATCATTTCCTGATGGCTCTTGGCCATAGAGGGCACAGAGGCCTCAGAGAGGGCCCTCTCCGGAACAGATCGAACTGGGGAGGCTCGGGAGATCGATCCCGCCTTCTCTGCGGGGCCTTGGTGTTCTCTGTGACCTCTGTCGCTGACCTGTTTCGCCCCGCGAGCGAATGTCAGGTTCCGGCGTCTTGAGCAGCGTCCACTCTCCCCGGCGAGGCAACAAGGGGCGGACTCACCTCGCGACGGAGAGTCTCAAGCCACCCCCGCGTCTCGCGCGGCGTCCGGTGCCGGACGACCTGCACCCCCCGGGCCTCGAGCTCCGGCATCCGCTCCGCATACTCCCGCCGGCGGCGGTGGTACGTCGTGACGATCCACCACACGATCGAATCCCGCGACAGCGCCCGCCACCACTCCTCCCGGTTGCCGTTGCAGCAGCGCTCCCCCAGCACCACCCGGCGGAACGTCCGCCACACTCCGCGGCCGAGCACTGTGGCGAAGGAGTAGTCGAGCCAGACCACCGTGTCGCACCGGTCCCACACGAGGTCCCGCGCCCCGCTGTAGTTCCCGTCGATGACCCACGCTCCCGTCGCGACTGCTTCGGTGACCCGCTGCCGAAACACCTCCTTCGGCGCGGCGACCCACCCCGGCTCCCAGTACAGCCCGTCCAGCTCGACATGCGGCACGCCGAGCATCCCCGACAACTCCCGCGCGAGCGTCGACTTCCCGGCGGCACTCGTGCCGATGATCGAGATTTTCTGCATCTGCTTCACTTGGATTTCAGCTTGGGCGGATCCAACATACCTGCGGGGGCCTTGGCTGTCTTCGAACGTCCGCCAACCATGGGACGGTTCCACATGGGAAAAGCCTCTGGCGGTCTGGCCTGCCGTCGGACTTCGCCCCTGCACCCGGGCCGCCGAATCACGATGGGCTGCGCCAAGGACGCTTTCCCGGTCGGGGGGAGTTTCCATGGATCGACGGATTTGCGTTGGCCGATGAATCGGACGGCGTGGTAAACTTTCTGGTCTGCCCGCTTGCCGCCCCCCACCGACGGAGACCCCCGATGCCCCGTCTCGCCCGACGCACGTTCCTCCGCGGAGCCGGCGCCGCTCTCGCCCTCCCCTGGCTCGACATCATGGCCCCCGGTGCCGCGCGGCTCCTCGCCGGCGAAGCTGCGGCCGCCGCCGAGCTGCCGACGCGCGTGGCGTTCTTCTTCTTCCCCAACGGGGCAATCATGCCCGACTGGACCCCGTCCGAAACGGGCTCCACGTTCGAGTTCTCGAAGACCCTCAAACCGCTCGAAGCCCACCGCCAGGACCTCCTGGTGATGAGCGGACTCGCCCACGACAAGGCCCGCTCCAACGGCGACGGCGCCGGCGACCACGCCCGCTCCTGCGCTGCCTTCCTCACCGGCTCCCAGCCCCGCAAGACTTCCGGCGACATCCGCGCCGGCCAGTCCATCGACCAGCTCCTCGCCGAACGGATCGGACACCTCACCCGCCTCCCCTCCCTCGAACTCGGCATCGAAGGGGGCCGCCAGGCCGGGAGCTGCGACTCCGGCTACAGCTGCGCGTACTCCAACAGCGTCTCCTGGAAGTCCGCCTCGACCCCGATGGGGAAAGAGACCAACCCCCGGAACGCCTTCGAACGCCTCTTTGGTCGGAGCGACGACAACAAGGCCCGTGAAGAACGGAATTTTTATCGGAAGAGCATTCTGGACTTCGTCTCGGACGACACTCGAAAGCTGACCCCCCAGCTCGGTCAGAACGATCGCCGCAAGCTCGACGAGTACCTGACCAGCGTCCGCGAAGTCGAACAGCGGATCGAGCGGGCCAGCAACCAGCGTCCCAAGGAACCGCCGACCGACTTCACCCCGCCGACCGGCATCCCGGAAGACCTGACCGACCACATCCGGCTGATGTACGACCTGCTGCTGCTCGCCTTCCAGACCGACACGACCCGCGTGGCGACCTTCATGCTCGCCAACGAGGGCTCGAACCGGGTCTACAAGCCGATCGGCCTCAACGAGGGACACCACCAGATGTCCCACCACCGGAACGACAAAGACAAAGTCGCCAAGCTCCAGCAGATCGACCAGTACCTCATCGAGCAGTTTTCGTATTTCCTCGGCCGCCTCAAGACGGTGAAGGAAGGGGAGAACGGCAAATCGCTGCTCGACCAGAGCGCCCTCGTCTACGGCTGTGCGATCAGCGACGGCAACCGCCACCGTCACGAGGACCTGCCGATCCTCGTCGCCGGATCGGGGGGGGGCACGATTCAGCCGGGCCGCCACATCCGCTACAGCGAAACGCCGATGACCAACCTGTTCCTATCGCTGACCGACCGGATGGCGACCGAGGGAGAGGTCAAGGAATTCGGCGACAGCACGGGCCGGCTCGGGCAGCTGGTTTAGTGGCTGCGTAAAGAAGAAGAGTTAAACACCAAGGCACCAAGGGGGCACGAAGAACACAAAGGAATCGCCTGGTTGGATTTCGCGTCCGGTCGCGGTTGGAATCCTTGGTGCCCTTTGTGCCTCCTTGGTGTCTTGGTGTTTAACCTTTTCCCGACTCGGGCCGCTCGTGGATTCTCAGGACGGAACTTCGCCGATCGATCTCGTGCTGCTTCCCGGTCTCGACGGGACCGGGCGGCTGTTCGCTCCGTTCGTCCGCAAGTTGCCGGCTTCGATCGTGCCGCATGTGATTCCGTATCCGGCCGGGGAGCGGCTCGGGTATGACGACCTTGTCGAGTACGTGACCGCGCGGCTTCCGACCGGGAGACGGCTGCTGATCCTCGGGGAATCGTTCGCCGGGCCGCTCGCCATGCGGATCGCCGCACGGAAGCCGCCGGGACTGGCCGGGCTGATCCTGTGCGGGACGTTCGTCCGGAACCCGCATCCCTGGATCCCGCGGTGGGCCGGGGCGTTCGTCTTCCCGTGGCAGTTCCGGATGTGGCCCCTGATCTGGTGGGGCCGCAAGGTGCTCGGCTGGGGGGTCTCGGGCGAGGTCCAGCAGGCGATGGCCGAAGCCCAGGCGGCGGCGGGAGGGACCGCCCTCGCCCACCGGCTCCGGGAGGTCGTCCGGGTCGACGCGTCGCAGGACCTCGCGCGGGTCGATGTCCCGATCCTGATCCTCGAAGCAACCCGGGACTGGATCGTCCCGATCTGGAACGGCCGCCGCATCGCCCGCGCGGCCGAGCGCCGGGAGACTCCGGCCGGCGGTCCCCCCCGCCAGATCCCGTTCGACACGGGGCACCTGATTCTTCAGTCCCGTCCGGGGAGGGCGGTCGAGGCGATTGAAGAGTTTGTGCGAACCCTCGGCTGAGTTGCGATGACGCGAGCGAAATAAGCAGTAAACGGAAGCCGTGGATCGTCAGCCTACTCCGCTGGACGCTGCATTCGGTGTTCGAGGGCTATCCGAAGATCTGCAACGGAGACGTCATACCCTGTGAGCTTCGCACCGGACCAGTTGACGCCTACCAGTATCCCCTCGTCCGAAAGCTGATCGAGCCATTTCTGAAACTCGGCGAAACTCATCTCCGTCATCTCGTGCGCGGCGTACTTGGGATGGAGTTTGACCGTCCGCTTAAGCCGGTCCAGGCTGGACCAGAACGGAACGACTTCGCGACCGCCGACCGGCATCACGAGCAGTTCGCAGGACGACGTAAACGTGAAGACCCGCTGGTGTCGGACGACATCCGAACAGAAGCGATCGTACTGGCTTCCCGCGGCCGACATGGTCTCTCCTACGTCGGGATTATCCCCTCGAAAGAATGGGCTTTTCAGGTCCCGAAGAGCAAGAGAGTCTCCGACGATCGCGAACGGGCAAGGGGATGTCATTGCACCGGCATGCCGCGCTGCTAACTTGGCCGAATGGCCGCTCGTCCGTTTGTGAACATTGCCGCGTACCGGTTTGCCTCGCTGGAGGACCTGAAGTCCCTTCGCGCCGAGCTGCTCGCTCTCAGCAAGGAGTGGCGGCTCAAGGGGACGATTCTGCTCAGCCCCGAGGGGATCAACCTGTTCGTCGCTGGCGAAGCGGAGTCGATCGAGCGGCTTCTCGCGCGGCTCCGGGCGATCCCGGGTCTCGAAGATCTCGCGCCGAAATACAGCGAGAGTGACGAGCAGCCCTTCCGCCGGATGCTGGTCCGGATCAAGCGGGAGATCATTGCCTTCGGGGTCGAGGGGATCGATCCCGCCCGCCGGACGTCGCCCAAGCTCTCGGCGAAGGAGCTCAAGGCGTGGCTCGACGAGGGGCGGCCGGTCACGCTCCTCGACACCCGCAACGACTACGAGGTGAAGCTCGGGACATTCGAGAACGCGGTGACGCTCGACCTCGACACCTTCCGGAACTTTCCGAAGGCGGTCGAGACGCTGCCGGAAGAACTCAAGGAGCGGCCGGTCGTCATGTTCTGCACCGGCGGGATCCGCTGTGAGAAGGCGGGGCCGTTCATGGAGTCGGTCGGCTACCGGAACATCCTGCAGCTCGACGGCGGGATCCTCAAGTACTTCGAGGAATGCGGCGGCGACCATTTTCAGGGGGAGTGCTTCGTGTTCGACCGCCGGGTCGGCGTCGATCCGGGACTGGCCGAGACCGACAACACGCAGTGCTTTCAGTGCCTCGCGCCGCTGACCCCGGAGGACCAGGCGGACCCGCGGTACGTCTACGGCCGCTCCTGCCCTCACTGCCATGAGACCCCGGCGGCCCAGACCGCGCGGACCATTGCCGAACGAGAAGCAGCGCTGCGAACTCTCGCCTCACCTCTCCCCGGCAGCGAGCCGTACGAGAACCTGAGGCCGTTCCACATCCCCGCCCGCTATGACGGTCAGACGCTGCTCGACGCGCTCGCGGGGACGTTCGATCACGTTCCGCGCGGTGAGTGGCTCGATCTCTGCGCCGGCGGCCGATTCCTGAACGATGACGACCAGCCGGTCCCCGCGGACCAGCGGGTCCGCGGCGGGGAGTGTTACCGTCGCCGGATGCCCGTCGCGGCGGAGCCCGACGTCAATGCGGCGATCCGGATCCTGCACGAGGATGAGGCACTCGTGGTCGTCGACAAGCCCGCGCCGCTGCCGGTCCATCCAAGCGGGCGGTTCAACCGCAACACGCTGCTGCACCTCTTGAACGAGGTCTACGCGCCGCAGGTCCTCCGGCCGGTGCACCGGCTCGACGCCAATACGACCGGCGTGATGGTCCTGGCCCGGACCCGGCACCACGCGAGCCGGGTCCAGCCGCAGTTTGCCCGGGGGGAAGTCGAGAAGACCTACCTCGCCCGCGTGCAGGGGCATCCCCCGGAAGACCGCTTCGCCTGCGACGCGCCGATCACGAGCGAACCCGGGAACCTCGGCAGCCGCGACGTCGATCCGGAGGGGCTCGCCGCCCGGACCGAGTTCGAGGTCCTGGAGCGGTTCGCAGGCGGGACGGCCCTCTTGCGCGTCCGGCCTCTCACGGGCCGGACCAATCAGATCCGGGTCCACCTTTGGACCCTCGGCTGGCCGATCTCGGGTGAGCAGGCGTACGTCGCCGCCGATCAGCTTGGTGACCAGCAGACGCATGCCCCGGGGGACGCTCCCCTCTGCCTGCACGCCCTGAGCGTCGAGTTCACGCACCCGATCAGCCGCGCGCGAGTGCGCTTTGAAGCCCCGGCCCCAGCGTGGGCCATCGGAAAGAGTTCTTAGAGGCTGTTTCAAGAACGTGCTCGGCCCCCAGATCCAGCCCCAGAGGAGTGCCGGGCGGAAAGGCGGTCGTTGCGCAACCCGACGTGCCTGCCGATCCCGGTCCAGCGGGGTCGCTGGCCCCGCCGGAGGCGCTTCCGTTCAGGTCACCGTGGCCAACGGC
>VFQQ010000515.1_pt1 | contig 75090 bp, 136 predicted proteins | sample 3512341 | NCBI WGS metagenome assembly VFQQ01 (sample SAMN10412373, study PRJNA504923) | tailings metagenome | isolation source: Relicate 2 Philex TSF1 revegetated site | place: Philippines: Tuba, Benguet | collected 2017-08-29
GAGGTGCAGGTGGGCGGCTGCAGAGCGGTGCTGGTGCTGTGTATGCTGGGTGGGCTGTATCACCCGGCAAGCGGCTGGCTGCTGCAAAACCCTGGAAGCTTGCTGCTGCACTCCTGCTTGCAGTGCTATGGTTGATATGCATCTGCCACATGTGCTGCAATTGTGAAAAGGCTGCGCCGCTGGCTGCCTCAAGGCCACTGGCTGAACAGCTCATCGTGCACTGCTGCCCCTCTTGTGCTGCAGGTGCTGCACTCCTCGGTCCCAGCCAGCCAGCTGTTTTACGCGCTGAATGGAGCTGTGGTGGGCTTGTGCACAACAGACCTCAAGCCGCAGCACGGGCAGGCGGTAGGCGCATCAGCAGGCGGGCAGGCGGCGGCAGCGGCAGCAGCTGAGGAGCAGCCTGCGCCCCCGAGGTGCCTGGGCCTGGGCATCGTGCGTGCGGCAGATGCGCGGCGGCGCCGGCTGCACATCCTGACTGCGATTCCGGAGTCGGAGCTGGAGTCGGTGGGTGTGCTGCAGCTGGGGCGGCTGGAGCTGCCTGCCAGCATGCTGCAGACAGGGGCCCACATGTGCCCCTACCTTGCTCTGTTCTCGCTGTCCAGCACGGGCACAGGGGCAGGTGCCATCAAGTCACGTGGCAACCTGCTGCGCATCAGCCAGCTGTGAGGCGCTGCTGGATCTGCTGCAGCCTGACTGTGTAACTTGCCACGCGGGTGACGGTGCTTGGGTCGCAGGCAAAATCAATGGACAGGAGGCAGCGCAGTTTGCCTGCACGGACGCCACCTGGGGCATACTGCAGTGTTTGCAGCGGACAGGAGGCAGACGGGTAACAACACCCCACACTGAATCACGGTCAACTGGGCACGGGAAGCTTGTCTTGGCTTGGGGACACACGTTGCTGGCCACCGCACTAAGCAGCCGTGTCGGGCACATGCGGCGGAAGGGCGCACGCTGGGCGGTGAGCCCACATGGGCAGCGGCGGCGCTAGGGTTGGCCCAAGCGGCGAACTCCAACAACACGGTCGCATCTGCTTGTGCCGTTTGTCATCCACGGACTTTCAGGATGCTCGCTGCAGCCCTGAAGAAGGGCGGCGGGGCCGCGCCCCCCACGCAGGAGCAGAAGATCGACAGCGCGGCGTTCCCGTGCGTGGGCATCCCAGAAGGCGCGCCGCTCGATGCGGGCGCAGACCTTGCAGCGGACGTGGAGACCCGCCTGCGACTGCACCGCCAGGGCTCCCTGGCGGGCAGCGTGCCCCGCCACTACGTCGGCAGCGTGAGTCCGATGCGATCGGGCCTGCTTGCGAGCCGCCGCCGCTGCAGCCCTACCGCCGCCGTTGCCCTAGCCGCCGCCGCCGCCAGCTGGTGCGCCGGCAGGTCCGGCTCGTGAGCTGGGACCTGTGCTGCGCCCTTGCTTCGCTGCAGGTGGACTATGAGCTGGCGCCGGGCAGCCTGCGGTCTGCTAAGGAGATCTTCCCGGCCTCACTGGTGCGTGAGAGGCGCTGCGGCAGCTTGGTGGCAGACCTGCATGTGGCAGCAGGGTGGCAGCATTGGGCGGCATTGTGCGGCACCAGCTGGCCGCGGGGCGCATTCTTCGCAGGAACACAGCAGCGCAGTGCTGGCGGCGCATGGCTCAAGTAGTACACGGTAGCAGCTGTGACCGAGCAGCCGTGGACCTGCGCACGCCCGTTCGCCGACGTGGGGGCACCTACCACCCCTGCCGCCCTGCCCCCACTCTGACGCACACGCCCGGCACCCACTTGCCTCCGCCTTTCTGCAGGGCGACAAGGCGGCCCACAACTTCCTGAGCGAGGCGGTGGTGCGGTCGCTGCCCAAGGCGCTGAGCACCGCCGAGCGGGAGCGGGTGCTGGCATCCACTCCCCTGTCCCCCACCCTCAACCTGCTCTCCTCCATGCCGCTGGTGCGCAATCGATTGCGTGATGTGCACACTGCTGCTGCGGCGTTTGACATACTGATGCAGCGATGCAGCTTATCATGAGTGTCAGTGATGTGACGTGAACGTGCCCGGGTTTGGCCACTGGCGCCCTTGCTGTGCCCACCTTCGAGGATACGTCCGAAGCTTGCATTGCACCCTGCTGTCCCCTGCCATGCACTTGCTCATCTTACATCCACTCTGCTATTGATCACGGAAAACCCCTGCTTCTGTCCATTCTGCTGCGAGCAGGACCGAGTGAACAGCCGGACGTCAGAGGGCGCGCGCCTGCGGCGGCACGTGCTGCGTGGCGCGGTCGTGGTCTTCATCACCGCAGGTGGGCTGCCAATGTTACCAGCCTAATACCCCAGTCGGTGATGGTAATATCCAGCCGGGTGGTGGGCGTGGTTGGTTTTCCTCTGAAATGTGTTTGGGATGATGCCAGCCGAATGGGCACCAAAGCTCAGAAGTGTGCTGCGACCTTGCCCTCCAGCCAAGGCCCCGCACCGCTGCTGCCCGCATCGTTTTCTGCCGCAGGTTTAAGCGCTGCTTCCCGTCACACTCGCGTGGGTACTCCTGCTTGACCGTTGGTGCTCGCCCTTTCTTTCCACAGGCTACTCCTCCAAGCGCTTCATCTTTGAGCGGGCCAAGGAGCTGGGCGTGCGCAGCGTGGTCATCGACGGCCCCGACTCCTGGAGCCGGGTCAGTGGGGCGCAATCGTTTCTGTTTACGCTGCTCATTGTTGGAGCCGAGCTGCTGAGACATTGCACTTCTTTTTGACGTGCCGTTCCTCTGCCCTCCCGACTGCCCTGCCCGCAGCCATTTATGACCGAAGGAGCTGAGGTGAATTTTGTGGGGCCACAGCTGCACTGCCATCTCATCTGCCACTTTGTCCTAATTTCTTCACCTGCCCGCAGCATCTGGTTACTGAAGGCGTGGTGGAGAAGTTTGTGGGGCTGGACATGGGCGACGCGGACACCGTGTTTGAGCGCTGCCTGGACGCGTGCCACAAGATCAAAAAGGTGGGGTGGGCCAGATGTGCCATTGGAATGCTCAGCAACAGCGGGGCTCTGACTGTTGTGCCATCTGGGCTGCCTGGATGCGTGCCACAAGATCAAGAAGGTATGCCGTTGTCATTGGTTGCCCAGCAACAGCGGGGTTCTGACTCTTGTGCCAGCTGGGCTGCCTGGATGCGTGCCACAAGACCCAAAATGATGCGCCCGCTGGTGATGCACGGCTCGCTGCATGCTGCCCTGGGAGGTGCAACGCAAGGAAGACAACAGCATGCAAGGAAGGGTTGCATCGTTGTGTTGCACCTTCAAGTGTTGCATTCTGTACCTTCCCCGCAGGAGATGGGCGACCTGGACGGCATCACCTGCTTCTGCGAGCTGGCGGTGCCGCTGGCCTCCCGCCTCTGCGAGCGCCTGGGCCTGCCCACCAACTCGCCGCAGGTGGGTGTGGAGTAGATTGCGTGGGTGCTAGGGTGGGTGGAGTGGTTTCAGCCGGGGATTTCAAGCCCGCCAACTCGCCGCTGGTGGGGTGGGGTAGGGGTTGAAGCTTGGGGCATTGAAGAAGGGTGGCGTTTCCCCACCGGGGCCAGCCCACCAACTCGCCGCAGTGGGTCTTGATAGGCAGTTGAATAGGGTGTGGTGAGGCTGCCCTCCCACTCGCACTGCATCACCTGTATGCCTTTCTTCTTGCCATGCAGGCGGTGGACTCTGCGCGCGACAAGCACGCCACGCGCGCCGTGATGGAGGAGGCTGCCGTCCCACTCTCACTGCGCCACCCGTATGCCTTTCCTCTTGCCCTGCAGGCGGTGGACTCCGCGCGCGACAAGCACGCCACGCGCGCCGTGATGGAGGAGGCGGGCCTGCCCACCCCCCGCAACATGCTCATCACCAGCCAGGACGTGCTGGACCGGGTGAGGGCAGGGCAGGGGGTTAATGGCTTAGTAGGGCAGTTTGTTCAACAGGAGCGGTGTTGTTCTGCATTCAAGTGCAGCCATGGCGTGCTGGAGCGGGTGAGGGCGGCTCAGTAGGGTTGGTGTTTGCAGCAACGCGCATTGTTTTGCACGACCTGCCAGCCTTGCCAGCCTGCTCACAAGATTTGCTACCTTTTGCACCATTTTCTCCTCCCACAGGCCGCTGATCACGTGGGCTTCCCCGCGGTGATCAAGCCCATCCACGGCGCCGCATCGCTGGGCGTGCTGCGTGTGGACAGCAAGGAGAGCCTGGCCACCGCTTACGACAAGGTGAGGGCAGTGCTGGCTGTTAGGTGCATTGAACGGCGCACTGGCAGGTGGCCTTGGACACACCACCACCAGAGCGTTTCTGCCCATGCTGGTCTCCCCTTCAAACTCACACTCGCGCCCATGTTGCTGTGCCCTCCAAAGTCACACTTGAATTCTCTCCCTGTGCAGGTGTGCGAGGAGCTCGCGGCCACAATCATTGAGAACGGAGTGGTGCGGCAGGCCACGCCCGAGGAGCTGGCTAAAGCCAAGGTGAGCAAAGAGGGCTGGTTTCGGCATTTACACATAGCCTTGCAGAGCGGCAGGCCACTCTCGAGGAGCTGGCTAAAGCCAAGGTGGGTGGGCGGTGACGGCAGTGACGGCTATGGGGCATCACAGCAGCCTGTAAGTGCGGCAGTGCACACCTGGCCACTGTGGCTCGATGCCTGCTGGGCAGCTGCGGCGTGTGCAGCACATATCTGCAATCAAGGCGGTGCCATGCTGCGCTGTGCTGTGCTGTGCAGTCCAAGGGCCTCAGCGCGACGTGCCTGATGGAGGAGTATCTGGACGGGCCTGAGGTGGACGTGGACCTGGTGTTCAGCCAGGGCGAGCCGGTGAGGCAATACTAGGCACAACGCAGCTCAGTTGGCGGGCCTTTGAAGTGCGCACGTCGCTCAGGGCAACTCTGGGGCCAAAGGGTGAACCTAACCTTTTGGGCCCCATACTAGGTGCCAGCGCAGCGCCCCTCCTGCCCGGCAGCCTGTCTGCATGTATTCCCCTGACCCAGCGTGGGCCGCAGTGATGGCGCTGCCCATGCGGCCGCTTGCTGCTCGGGCGCTGATGCAATCAGGTACTGTTTTGTTGCCGCAGGTGTATGGCGCGGTGACGGACAACTGGCCCACCATCGAGCCCTACTTCAATGAAACGGGTGCGTGCACTTGGCTGCATGATCAGGTCGGGTTGCCACCGCTTTATTTGGCAACTCTGCGCTGTTGCGACAAAGCCGGGTGGGCGTGGCACTAGCAGTTGGCTGCTGCTTTCAGCTGGTGCCGCTGCCCAATCCTGCTCACCACATGCACTGCCGCCCTTCCCCCTTCTCCTCTTTGTGCAGGCTCCAACTCGCCCTCCATCCTGCCCTCCTACCAGCAGCGAGAGCTGCTGGAGCTGGCGGTGAAGAGCTGCAAGTCGCTGGGGCTGCAAATAGTGAGCGGGCTTACAGTGGGGGCCGGTTTGGGCGCTGGAAGGGGTGGCGTGCGCAGTGTTGGGAACGGGTGACGTGCAAACTGCTGGACAACAACTGCAAAACTGTACGGTTGCTGCACGCCTTGGCATCAGCCGTTTCACAGCTGCTGAGACCTCTAGGATCCTACCGTCATCTGCAATGTCCTTCCACATTTGCTCGGCAGGGTGTGTTCCACGTGGAGGGCAAGTACACTCAACCTGCTGGCTTCTGTGTGCGTCCCAGTACTTGGATTGCTGGCCTCTAACCCTCTCTGAAGCCCCCCTTCCCCTCTACCATCCTCAGGGTGTGTTCCACGTGGAGGGCAAGTACACGAGCCGCGGGCCGCGCCTCATCGAGGTCAACTGCCGCATGGTGAGGCCTGCTGGCCGCTCTGGTTGGATCGTTTTCAGTGTAATGTAAGCGCACCAAGGCGGCTCGGTGCGTACGATGAAACCAGCTGATGCCCGTGCAAAACTAAGCTATGACACAGTGTGCTCCCTTGCGGACGACGCACTCAGCTAATCTTCGTGAAGCTGTTCAGCTGAACAAGGCCGTCTTTGTTGGTCCTCCCCTGCAGGGCGGCGGCCCGGTGCGCACCATGAACCTGCTGGCCTGGGGCGTGGACCTGGTGGAGGAGCAGCTGCTGGCCTCGGCAGGTGGGCCGGTTGTGAGATTGTGGTTGCTGCCAAATCAAGAAGTGTGCTATCTCTGACTGGTGGAGGAGCAGCTGCTGGCCTCGGCAGGTGCGGCACTGTCCTGTGTGTGGCCTCCTGCAAAGCGCCCCGGCCACCTGCGTTGCGCCCTGCCCTGCGACCTGTGTGCCCCACATCTGCACTTGGCGGTTGCCGCCCACAGTGCTGCTGCCCTGCGCCGCGCCCTGCAGGCATCCCCTCGCGGCCCAACGTGGCGGCTCGCCCGCTGCGCAACATTGCTGAGTATTCGGTGAATGCGCTCAAGACTGGAACACTCAAGGACCTGGCCATCCTGGACCAGTGAGTGATGAGTGGATAAAAATCAATTGGTGGGGGAGTGGTGTATTGAAGCTTGTCTTGTGGCGTGTGAGGGCAGGCACGCTGAAGGACCTGGCGATCCTGGACCAGTGCGTGGTGGATTGGGGATAGGCAGTTGACTGATGGGGAGCAGCCCCCTGCTCAGCTGTTAGCCTTTCATGAGAAGGGGAGCCCTGCTTGAGCCTGCCTGCTTACGAGGGAAGGCGCCTCAGGCAACTGGCCGCTCAGGACAACATGGCATCTGATGCATCTGTTTTGGCCATCAATCTGCAGGTACAAGGGCCGGCCCGACGTGCTGTACGCCAACCCGCTGGTGGAGACGCCCTGCAAGGTGAGCGAGTTGGGAGGGAGGCGGGGAGATGCAGCCTTGTATACACAATTTGGTGCGTGTGGCATTGTTGGGGTAGAGCATGGCATTTGGGCCGAGCTGCCTGCCTGCATCCGTGCTAGGGGCAGTCCTACAGCGTGCTGTGGTCCAGCTGCCCGGCCCACATGCGCTTGCCTGACTTGATCACCTCCTTCACTGTGCGCCTGTGCCGTAGGTGGTGTGCGCCCAGGACGGCCTGCCCACCTGGGTCTGTGAGGTGAGCTGTGTGTAGGTCTGGTCTGGGCGAGCTAGGCTGGGTCAGGTTGTGTGAGGCTGCTCAGGCGCGCCACCAGTCATGCCCAGCCGTCCAGTGCTGCACGTGTGTGTTGAGCGGACCGTGTGACATAACCCCACCCCAACTGCCATGGAATTCCACCAATTAATTTGCAGGTGATGGTGAGCCGCGGCAACATCCACGAGGCCATCGACTATGTGAAGCAGATCGAGCAGGAGGTGCAGCAGGCCATGGTCATCGAGTGAGGGCCCAGCTGGCCAACTTGGCGGCTCCTGAGAACCCAAGTCGCCCCAGCTGGTCTTGAGAGCTGGTCTTGAGAGCCGTGAGGGCCCGGCTGGGCCTGCTCCTGAGAACCCAAGTGACGCCCCAGCTGGCTGAGGGGCCTGCTTGCGCCCAGCACACACTCCCTCCAGCTGACCTCAGCCAACCCAAATGAGGCAGCATGATCGTCTTCACAGCTCTGCCACCTGCCCGCGATCCCCCGGGCTGCCGCCGTTGCCACAACGCCCCCTTGACACACATGCCTGCCTGACGCACGTATCCCCACCATCCCTCTACCCTTCTCCCTTTTGGCATTCAACTATAAATGTCTCTTTTCAGCCTCCCCTGCCGCCCCTGCCGCTTGCTGCGTGCTCCCCCGTGTTGCTCAACTTGCTACAAAGGTGTGACTTGCACAGCTCACTGAGAGAAGACCAAAGAGCGCACAGCACGCATCTGCAACTGGAGCAGGTGACCTGTGCAGCATTCGCAACCATCCTCAGCATCAGTTGGCAAAGAACTTGATGCCCTCATCATCGCCCGCCGCTCCCTTGAACAGCTTCGCTCGCCCCTGCTGCTCCAGGTGCCGCACAGCCCGCACCAGCACCTCTCGGTGCAGCCCCTCCAGTTCCGTCCCAGCAACGTACACGCCGGTCTGCAGTTGGCAACACGCATTGTCAGTGAGAGTGCAGGCAGGTGATTGTGATTGTGCCTTGCCCACAGCGGCACCGCTGCCGACCTGGTAGCAGGCCTCATCCATTCATGCCAGGCAGCCTCAGCCAAGACACTTAGGCCCCCACTCAACCCCCCACAGCCATTGGCATGCAGGGGACAGCTTGCCTGCATCTCGTCCACGGTCACCACGCTGTCCTCCAGGCCGTTCGCGCGCGCCCAGGCGTAAATGGTGTCTGCCCACTCCGCGATCGACCGCCACAGCACCAGCGCGGAGCGCTGGCTCTTGTCAAACCAGAGCGCTGAACCCGCTTTGACAAGGTCATCTAGGAAGAGCACCTTCATCTCCCGTGTCAGCCGCCCTGCGAGGCCAAACGAACAAGCAAGTTACTGCCGAGAAAAACCGGCTGGGCGAGGAAAACCGCCCTCGCTTTCGAGGGCCAACGCCCAAGAGGGCAGTAATGCGCAGCGCTGGCGCGATGGCAGCACAGCAAGGCATCGCCCTGGCCAGCCAACAGCACAGGCAGCGTCGGTACCCAAACTGCCTGAATCATCCAAGCCGCACTTACGGTTGATGCCCACGTTGTGGAACAGCGGGAAATCGTCGGCCTCTCCCGCTGGAACTACATGGATGCGGTGGTGCCGGCAGTAGCGCAGGATCAGATCGCGCCACAGCAGCCGCTGCTTCTGCTGCGTCTCCTTCACAGGCTGCAGCCTGCGGAAAGATTTGGGTGGGGTGGCAGGGGCAGGGAGGGCGGCTTGCTCGACCGCGGCTGCTGGCCTGTGATTTCGCTGAGTGCGGGCGGCGGTGGCGTGCACGCCCGCTGTCACTGCAACTCACTGGCTCTCCATCACTTGATATCCCGCAACCGTCAATCAATAAATTCACATGCAGGACTCACGTGAAGTAGGGCGGGTAGCTGTAGAAGATGGGGAACACAAACGCTCCATCCTGCTGCTGCTGCGGACCCGCCGCTGGCGGCTGCGCGCCGCCGCCCTGGGCCATGCCGGGCGAGCTAGCGCCTGGGGGTTGGCAGGCAGACTCACGACACCCTGATCGTCAGTAGGGGCTGGATGCAAGCGGCTGGCGGCAAGCCCCAGAGCAGAGCTGGTGCCGAGCGGGAGCCAGGAGGAATAAGAGGTCTTACAAGGGACGGATCCCGATTGAGAAAGCGATCACTAGTGAATGGATTGCCCCACACAGCCGAAACTCGCCGGCAGGATGTCATGTGTCGCGTGTCGAGCCTGCTGGCCCTGGAGCAGGCCTCTGCCAGCGCTCCGATTGTAGCATCTGGCTTGCGAAACGAGTACAACCAGCATCAAGCGGTTGGGCGGCTCACAGGTGAGCCGCTCGCGCCGCTTGCGGCTCACCCGTCGCGCCCTTTCAGCCTGCCGCCCTGCCTTGGCGTTGGCGGGAAGCATCTGACTGCAAACAGTCCCGATCGCCCGCCAGGCGCCCTGCGGCCACTGCTGCCGCCGCCGCCGCCGCTGCCTCGCAGGCCCCTCCCGCCCGCCATGTGGGGCGAGGGCGCCCTGGGCGAGCTGGCCTCCGCCCCGCTGCACCCGCGTCTGACCGACCCGGTCAACGCGCTGACGTTTGACCCGGCGGAGGAGGCGTTGTGGGCGGGCACAGAGGGCGGCCTCGTCTGCCAGCTGGTCTGCCCCTCGCTCGACCTCTACAGCTCCTTCCCCGCACACCAGGTGCGCCCTGCTGCTCGACTTATTGTCCATATGCTTGCTCAGAATGGGTGTTGGAGGAGCAGGGCAAACAGCATTCGGCGGCTGGCGACCTGCTGGTGCTGAGTGCTGGCGGGAGGCTCCTCCACGCAGCAGCTTCGGGGAGTGACTTGCTGCTCTCTTCCAGCTGCACTCCCTCAAATGGTGCATGCTCCGCCTCGCTAATCGTGCGTGCTACAGCCTTGCTTAACAGTCCCTGCTTCGATTCTACTTCCAGGACCGTGTGATCGACCTGCGTGCGCTGGGCGAGGCGGCGGTGTCCCTGTCATGCTGCGACCTCAGCGTGCACGCCAGCGGCGGCCTGCAGCGCCTGTCCTGGACCCACGAGGTGTGGTTTGAGGGATGAAAGGGAGAGCAGGGGCTTGCTGCTGCGCCTGCATGGTCGCAGCCTGAGCTGGCCTGGAGCTGCAGGGGATGCTTTGAGTCAGACCAGGGTCGTGCAGCCTCCTGGATGCATGAAGCAGAGAGCAGTTGCTGGGGAAGCTCCAGCAGCACGTGCCAACACCTGTCTGCCCTGCCTGTTGCTCTCGCCCCCCACATTGCCACAGGCCGGCGACTTGGCTCCACTGGAGCTGGAGTCTCATTCTGACCGCGCTCTCACTCCCCAGTGCCAACAAACACTCTGTTCGCCCTGCCTGGCCTTGCTCCCACAGGCCGGCGACCTGGCTGCACTGGAGGTGGAGCCGCGCAGCACCCGGGTGGTGCTGGGCCGCTCCTCGGGAGGCCTGGTGCTCTTCGACATGAAGCTGGGCAAGCCTGTGGGCACGGTGCGTGGCAGCTGCTGGCGCACCATCCTGCTTGCTCTTGCTCGGTGTTGCTCCTTCCTTGCTGGCATTGAATGCGGCGGCAACGTGCCACTGCTGGGGCCATTAGCCAGCGGGCGCGTTGACGGCACTACCTGCGCTTCTAACCAGCTGGCGCATTGCTGCAGGTCGATTGAGCACGACCAGCTGTGCAGCGCCTGGCAAAGCAAGTCTACACTGCTGCCATGCTGCTTTAGCTTTAATTTGCGTGTGTGTGGCCCATATCTATCCTGTCTCTTCCTCCCGCCAGGCGGACACAGGCGGGCGCGGCGTGGTAGCGCTTTGCGGTCCCACCGGCCGCGGAGCCCTGGTTATGGGCACAGCAGACGGCTCCATCTGCCTGCTTGACTCGCGCAGGTGGGCGGGTGCGGTGGCTGGCGCTGCCGGTTGGCTAGCTTGTTGGCTGTGGGAGGATGGTTTGATGTGCAGCGCAGCTTTCGGCCGGCGGCGGTGTGTCAAGTTCTAGGCTGCTGCTTGCACTACTTGCAAGGTTGGCCATGCTGCACACGTGCATGCCTTGCCCGTCACTCCTTGACGCCCCTTGTGCCCGCCCTCTGTTCCACCTCCTCTGCCCTTGCAGTGGCTACAAGGCAGAGACAAGCCTGCAGGCGCACCCCGGCGGGTTTGCTGCGCTGGACGCCCGCGGCGAGCTGGTGGCCTCGTGCGGATATGTCAGCCGCATGGGCCGCCTCGCGCTGGATACCTATGCCAAGGTGGGCTGTGCTTGCATGCGCGCTGCGCGTGGTTTGGTGGTGCCAGTGGCTGTGCTGCTGTGTTGGCCGCTCCCGCATGCTGGCCGCAGGACGGAGCAAACGACCAGCGTCACGTATCCTGCAGCGACCGTATGCCTGCCTGCAACACCAAATGCGCAGGTGTTTGACGTGCGCATGGGCGCGCGCATGCTGGCGTCTGTGCCTTTTGCGCCAGGGCCTGCCATGCTGCGCTTCCACCCTCGCTTCTCATCCACGCTGCTGCTGGCCTCAGCATCGGGGGCCTTCACGCTGGCCGACGCCCAGGGCATGTCAGGTAGGTCGGGTGGTTAGGGAGCTCCGTGCGGCGACGTTCAATGAGGCACATGGCTTTTGGACAAACCGCTTGATGTGCTGGCCTGTTCAAGTTAAAAGGGCCGCTGTTTGTCATGTTCTTCTGCTGCCTGCTGGCTGAGCCCGTCGATGTTGCTGTTCGCGATCCGCATGCGTCTGTGCCCGCACTGCCCGCTCGCAAGAACACTGCAACTGCCAGAATGCTCTGCCCTATTCCCGCCCTGGCAGGCGGTGGCATGTACCAGATTGAAACAGAGGGTGACATGCTGGTCAGCGCGGCCCATTGCTAACACCCATGTACCGCCAACTTGGCCTGCCCTTCTGCCCTGCTGCATGCCCACAGGTGGCGGCATGTACCGGATTGAAACAGAGGGTGACATGCTGGTCAGCGCAGCCCATTGCTAACACCCAGTTATCCCCAATACACTCTGCTCTACTGCCGTATTTCACATGCAGGCGGTGGCATGTACCAGATTGAGACAGAAGGAGACATGCTGGTCAGTGCGGCCCTGTCCTCCAGCGGCGAGTGCCTCGCCTTTGGCGGCAGCGGCGGATACATCCACCTGTGGGCCCCCTCGGCTGACCCAGCAGTCAACCAAATGCGGCAGGTGGGCTGCTCATGAGGGGGGCTGCCTGGGGTGCTTGGCTGTTGCCAGGGTTGCTGTGGCTGTTGCCAGGGTGGCTGTGCCAGGGTGGCTGTTGCCAGGGTTGCTGCCAATTTGTTCCATTTGCACGGCGGGTGTGGATGCTGCACATGGAGAACGGCAGGCAGTTCCCTCCACCAAAACTGCCGCAGGTGCTGACGGTCCCTGAGCCGCCCACGCCCCTCGTCTCCCTGGGAGAGGACGACCCGCTGTCGCTGGCCCCCACCTACTTCCCTGCCGAGGCGAATGGCCTGCTGAGCGACCTGGGCCCCTTTGACGGCATGGCGGTGGGGCTGCCGCCACGAGTGGTGGATGCATCGCTGCTCAAGGGGATGAAGCAGGTGGGCAGGGAGGGCACAGGGAGGGGGGCTGGTGGTTGCTGTGGGACGGATGGTGCAGGCCACTTTCAGCAGTTGGCATTGCGTGCCCTCGCCTTCCTCCACAGTCCGCTTTGTTTGCAGCACTTGCACATCAATCGAGGTGCTTTCCCCATCGCTCCTTCCTGTCCCCCCTATCCCTACTCCCGCAGTCCGATTTTGTGGGCTACATCCAGAACCCGCACGTCCAGCGGGGATGCTTCCCTCATGTCTCCTTACTTTCCTTCCGTTGATTTCCTTCCATGTTCTAATGCTTTGCAGTCTGACTTTGTGGGCTACATCCAGAACCCCCACGTCCAGCGAGGCGGCCCCTACGGCGCCGCCACCCGCGCGGCCGCGCCGCAGCGCAACGCTCGCGTGCAGCCGCGGCCCGACACGCAAGAACTGGGTACGCACTGCTGGCATGAACTGGACGAATGGGTTGTTCCGCCTGGCTGCTAAGATTGTTGGAGCAGCGACAGCTTAGGCTCGTAGATGGAGTTGCGGCCAACCTCGCCCAGCCGCCCCAACCTGCACTCCCTGCAGAGGCGGCTTGCGCTGAGCGGTTCGCGCTGAGTCGTCGAAACCAGCCCCAGTCAATCTCACCACCCGGCCCCAACCTGCACCCCCTGCAGAGGCGGCACGGGCTGAGCGGGCGCGCAAGCGCGCGGCGGCGGGCGGCGTGGTTCTGCCGGGGCGCTACAAGCGCGTGCAGATCAAGCAGCAGCAGGTGCGCCCTTGTTTGGACTGCTTTCTTGGCCATGGCTGCTTGGTGACGTGTAGTGAACCTGAGCGTGGTCTGCCTTCTCTGCTCCGACATGCTGTCTGCTGGTCTACTCACAGAGCCCCCTGGTCTGCCCACGTGTACATTTCAATCAACCGCTGACTGTCCTCCACTGCCACAGGGCGTGCGATTCGAGGAGTTTGACTTTTCGTACTACAACCGCACCCCCTTCACGGGCCTGGAGAACGACCTGGCCAACTGCTACACCAACGCGCTGCTGCAGGCAAGTGCCTTTGCAGCTTGCCTGCATGTTGGTGGTGTCGACATGGCATCTGGTGTGAGAACGAGTTGTGACTCTGATCATCTGACCCAACCCAACAAGTCATGGGTCTGACCCAGCGAGCTGCTACGCCGCCAAATAACTCAGAACTGTCGCCATCCTCCGCATGCCTTTCCGCAGGTGCTCTTCTTCACGCCCGCCATGCGCGACGCGCTGCTGCAGCACGTGCCGGACGCCGCCGCCGAGTTCTGCCTCACCGACGAAATGTCCTTCCTGTTCCGCATGCTGGCCACAGCTGCGCAGGGCACCGTGTGCCAGGTGAGCCTTGTCAAACGCACTGGGGCCATAGTAACATTCAAAGCGCTCGATTTCCGCATGCTGGCCGCAGCCGCGCAGGGCACCGTGTGCCAGGTGTGGGGCTGCTGCTGTGCGGGCACTGTGTATGACCAAACATCGTGGCATGGCCCTTGTGCTTTTCCTTCACAAGGCGGCCCACTTTTTTCGTGCGCCACCATCCTGCTGCCTGATCCTCTGTTGCATGTGGCGGCACACACTGCAATGCAGCTTCCTGCCTGCTACATGCCCAAACCTCACCCACAACCCATGCTGCGCTGCTGCCCCGCTGTCCTATGATATACAGGCCGCCAACCTGCTGCGCGCGCTGCGACAGAACAAGGAGGCGGCTGGGCTGGGGCTGCTGGAGGGTGTCAAGGGCGAGCGGGGGGCCACAGACATTGAGGCAAGCAGGGGTGTTTATGCATGGTTGCGTTTCCCGGTTGACGACACCCGGTATGCTGGTTGGACCTGAGCGCCCTTAACAAGGATCGATGCAAAGTGTGTGATCAATCAACCATGCCTACCCCCCATGCCACACAGGTGGAGGCCAAGAAGGAGCGCAGCCTGTCCAAGCGCGTGCAGAGCCTATCGCGCTTCCTGCTCGAGGCGCTGAACAAGGAGGGATCTGCGGGTGGGTGCACAGCAGTTGCTATGAGCGGCTGCTGTTGCTGTTGCTGCTGCTGCTGCTGCTCTCAGTTCAATGTTTCGATTCCTGCTGGAGGCGCTGAACACGGAGGGGTCGGCGGGTGGGTGCATAGAGGGGTGTTGCGTTTAGGATTTGGCAGGTTGGGTTGGTGCAATGTGCAGGCACGGTCACCCTGCCTCGGAACTGTACCCTTCTGCCTCGCAGCTGACTGTCGTTGCCCGTGCACCCTCCACTCGTGCTGCAGTCGGGCGGCAGTCAATGGTTGAGGCGGTGTACGGCCTGTTGCAGCGCCAGCGCATGCAGTGCCTGTCGCGCCCCAACCGGCCAGACCAAGTGAAGGAAAGCCGCGTGTTCCAGGTGCGTAACAAAGTAGTTTCCTCGAATCAATCTGCCTGATTTAACTGTTGGGATAAACCGACCGGATCAGGCCAAGGAGAGCCGCGTATTCCAGGTGCGTGCGTACTGCATGGTTCTTGTTTGGATTGAGTAAACATAGGATGGCCCGTTTTATCGCAAATGAACAGCCCGGCGCCCGGCGGAAGTGCCCATATTATCCAAGCGTTCAAAGTGTCGGTGTGCCTGTTGCAAATTCACCAATCGTGCCTCTCAACTGGTCCTGCCCGCCAGGTGGACCTGCTGTACCCTCCCGCCAAGGACCGCCCAGCAGGCGCAGCGGGCGCAGCAGGCGTCCCACGCAGCGGCAGCACCTCCCTCCCAGCCTCCGCTCCCACCAGCCCTGATGCCAAGTCCACAGCCTCCGCGGCAACGGCAGCAACGGCAGCAGCAGTGGCAGCAGCCGCCGGCCCAGGGAGCAGCGGCGGCGCGGGGCGGCCCGCGTTTGCGGAGCTGCTGCAGCAGTCGCTCAAGGTGCAGAGCGAGATGCGGGCCTGGTTCGACGAGGAGGTGCGCTATGTGGGGCTGTGTTTGTTTGGTTGGGCTGTGTTTGTGTTGAGCAAATGTCCTTGCGGCAAGCTCCGCCATCTGTCAGCACTGCCCTGCATTGCAATCAGCTGTGCACCGAACCACCACTGCCGGGTGGGGCGTGCACCGCAACCCAGCTTGCTGGCTGCTCTGATGGCGGCGCGTGTCCCTCCCGCCTGCCCCCCTCAGGTCAAGTACCAGTATGTGCGGCAGACGCGCGTGCCCAAGACGCTGCCCCAAGTGCTGGTGGTCAACTGCGGCCTGCAGGTCAGCAAGGGGAAGGGAGAGGAAGGGGGATCCTCAGGAAGGGGCCGGTCCTGTGCCTGCGAGCGGCGCCATGTTGCAGATGTGTGCGGGTGCCACAGACGGGCCCACACTTGCTGCTATAGCAATGTGCGTATTCAACGCCCGGCGTGGCAGGGTCGCCGTGTCGCACCATGCCGCATTTCAACCGCCCTTGAATCACCATCAGGACCGCCCCCTCGTGCCTCCCGCAGGACAAGGACGACCTGTGCTGGTGGCAGCCGGTGCCCTATGCAGCGGTGGACTTGGAGGGGGAGCCGGTGACGCGGCAGCGCGCCTGGCTGCCCCACGCCATTGCCGTCACTTCGGACCCAGAGGGCTGGACGGTGGCGGTGCAGGTGGGGCAGGTGGCTGCTGTGAAGTGTGGGAGGTTGCAAAACTAGCAATAATGGCATGTATTGGACACTCGATGCTTGGGCCTCGGCCTGTTTGAGCTGCACAACGCAACCTGGGATGCCTCCCAGAGCCTGCAGAGGTGGAGCTTAAGGGTTGTACCCCACCCACACCCTGCATCTGTTCCCCACCATACAGCACTGCTGTGCGCCCTGCTCCCTGCTGCAGGAGGCGAGCAGCACAGAGGACCTGCTAGCCGCCAGCTGCGGCGTCGCCGCCGGTGACGTGGCAGCCATGGAGGGAGTGCCGCCCGGCGGTAGCCGAGCGGTGTACGAGCTGACGGCCATGGTGGTGCTCATCAGGCGCGTGGGCTGGGCTAGCATTCTGGGCTGCTGTGTACTGTGTGCTTACATGCTTACATAGCCGCTGCACAGCAGCGGTTCGCTTGACCTCTTCAACTACAACGCTCTTCGCGTCTTCCCTCACCTGTCCGATGGCCTGTCTGTTCACTCATCGTCACAGAGACGAGGACGACGCTGAGGAGGCAGCCGAGTCTGGGCAGGAGTACGAGGGCCATCTTGTTGCCCACATCAAGGTGCCACCCACGTATTTTGAGGCACAGCAGCAGTCGCCCGCAGCAGGCACACCGCACGCTCTCTCTCGCTCGGGCTCAGGGACAGACACGCAGGCAGCTGGCGGGGGCGGCGCAGCAGGCGGCGGCAGCGGCCCAACCACGCCCCGCCTGCCTGCTGTGCCCGCTGTGTCGCCGCATGCCATCGCATCCATGCTGCTTCCGGGAGCGGGCGCAGCAGCGGCGGCGGCAGCTGCTGGGGCATCCCCGCGGCAGCAGCAGTCACCGCAGCAGTCACCGCAGCAGCAGCAGCAGCAGCAGCAGCAGCAGCAGCAGCAGCAGCAGCAGTCACCGCAGCAGCAGCAGGCGCCTCAGCAGCAGGGAGCACAGCAGGCACCGGCAGCCCAGCAGCAGCTGAGTGGCACAGAGACAGAAGTGATCCGACAAGCGACCGACACGCTGGCAGCCGCGCTCAACACACCACGCAGCGTGAATAGCACGCCGCCCTTCAGCAGGCGAGTGGGGCCGATGCACTGTGCAGGGAGACCTTGGGTCTCAGATAGCAAGCGTCGTGCCTGTGCTGTTGCAGTGTGTGTTGGTCATGCTGGGATGGCAACATCTCTGTGCTGTGGCATGCTGCCTCAGTGCAACCAGTAGACTTGCATAGCAAAATCTGGTCCTTTGCTGTGCAGGCACCCGCAGCGCTACAACTGGATGGTGTTCAACGACTTCCACATCACCGCCTCGATGCCTGAGGAGGTGGGGGCAGGGGACTGCTGGTCGTTGGCTGGGCGCTTGGCTTGCAGCGCTCCCCACATGAACAACCCAATAGAGTATTGCATGTTGTGCAGTGGGGCCGCTGCATGCAACAAAAGCCGCTGCCCTGCCACCCTGCCTTTTTTTCGCAGGTGGGCGAGCTGTATGGCGGCCAGAAGCTGCCCTGCCTGCTCTACTACACTCAGGTGCGTGTAATATCAAACGCTGGCTTTGCACTACAAAACAACCGCACTCAAAGAGGCCAGTGTACTTTTAGGTTGCCTGCCCCAAGCAGAGGGTGCTGCTTGTTCCCTGAGGGTTGCCGCAATTGTGCTACACCTCACTTGTATGGCCCATTCCCTCTCCGCAGGTGGAAGCAGTGCGGCGTGCAGCGGAGCTTCCGCCGCTGCCGCCGCGGCCAGTGCTGACGCCTGAAGGCTTCCTGGCGCTCTGCCGCATGCCGCCGCTGCAGGTGCGGCTCGCCTCACTGCCCGCGGCGTGGCCTGGCACGGTGCATGCAGGCGTCACCAGCTGTGCCCTGGCCAGAAGTCTGTTGGTGCTTCTTCCCCTGCCAACCTTGCCAACAACACCCGTCTGCCACTCTTGAATAGACTTGCCCCGCCCTGCCCCGCGTTCCACCAGGGCCCAAAGGTGCGGCTGCACAAGCCCACCTTTGCGCCGCTGCTGCCGACGGAGCTGCCGCAGCCGGGCGCGCTGTTTGCTCTGGACGCTGAATTTGTGGCCTACTCGCCGCCCGAGAAGGCACTGCTCAGGTGGGATGGGGTACGCTTGGAGGGTTGGGAGAGGCAGCTTCGTGCCAGCTTTGATGTTTTGGCCTGCTGAAGCAGCATTGTTCAGCTGAGATGTGGTGCTGCTTGGCTGCCATAGCCCTGCCATAGCTGAGGGCCTGCTGAAACTTACACATCGTCAAGCGGCAGTCGCTGATGCATCAAGGAACAGCGTGCCAAGCTCTTGCACACCTGCCATTATGTCACCCCTTGCAGAGGGGTGGAGGTGGATGTGCGGCCCTCGCGCCTGGGCCTGGCGCGCGTGTCGCTGCTGCGGGGCCAGGTGAGCTGGCGCGCAGCTGTGTGGCCTTTGGAGCAACAAACCAACTGATGCAGGGCTGGGCACTCGGCAAGTGTGCCCGTCTTACAAAGGCCATGGGCGGTTCGTTTGCAAGCAAACTTGCACTTGCAGCAGCTTCCCAACCCTTGCCTTGCCTCATGCCCCGCTGTGCATGGTGTGCCATTACCTGTTGTGTCACCGAGCTGCCTGACCGGCTGTTCATGCAGGGGCCAGGCAAGGGCACGCCCTGCATTGACGACTACATCAAGTCGGCTGAGCCTGTGTACGACTACCTCACCAAGTTCAGGTGGGGCACTTTTGGAGGTTTGGAGTGTGACGGGAGGCTGTCGTACATGCCCGGCAACCGTATCAAGCGGCATTGGACAGCCCCTGTGCGTCCACGCTTGCCCCAAACCCAGTGTGGGTACGCTGTCCAACTGTGCACATGCTTTCCTCCGCTCGCCACAGTGGCCTGGTGCCCGGAGACCTGGACCCCGCTCGCTCGCCGCACTACCTGACCACCCTGAAGCGCGCCTACCTCAAGCTGCGCTACCTGGTGGACGCTGGGGCGGTGAGCTGCTTTGCTTGTTGAGCTTGGGTAGGAAGCGGAACTAACTATGACGACCTAAAGCGCGCTTATCTCAAGCGCTACCTGGTGGACGCGGGGGCGGTGAGCTGCTTGCTTTGGGTTCCAGTCGAAATCTGTAATGTGACGGAGTGAAGCGATGATTCAACATGCTGTGGGAGGAGGTAGCATCGCCGCAATTCCGACGACAGTTGATTTGTTGTGCTTGTGCCTGCCTTACCCCTCCCCCCGCCGCCATTGAAAACCGCTGCCCCCCAGGTGTTTGTGGGGCACGGCCTGAAGAAGGACTTCCGCATGATCAATATCGTGGTGCCGTCCAGCCAGGTCCGTTGGTGGGCACAGCACGCACAGCACGGACAGCATGCAGCGTGCATGTGCCTCGCTGCCTTCGACTTGCGCAACCAGCAGCGTCAATGTGTGGGGTGCCGCCAAGCTCAGGTTGCCCGGCGCATAGCATCTGCCGCTACCAGCCGGATGCCCTGCTTACTAAGCCTACATGCCCCGCTTGCTGAGCCGGTGCTGCCACTCACTCACTCGCCTGCTTGCCACCCACCCCGAATTGGTTTTGCCTGTCAGATTGTGGACACGGTGGACCTGTTCCACGCCAAGCGCTCCCGCAAGCTGTCGCTGCGCTTCCTGGCCTCCTACCTGCTGCGCTCCTCCATCCAGGTGCGCTGGTCAGGGGGGCATGCTGCCGCGTGTTATCTGTCGACTGCAAGCGATTTTGCTCTTGCCGCTTCCTGGCCTCCTACCTGCTGCGCTCCTCCTTCCAGGTGCGCTTGTCCTTGTCGCTCGTTAGATGAGTGCCCAGGCGATGGTTTTGCTCTTGCCGGACCGCTCACTCACCCTGGCGCTCCTACCCGCTGCGTTCTTCCATCCAGGAGCACACACACGACTCAATCGAGGATGCCGCCACCGCCCTCAAGTGCGCAATGTGCTTGCTACGCCTGCCCCTGCACGCTTGCAAGCAACTGGCCGCGCTGCTGGCTGTGATCTTGTCTTGCTCTGTTGCCGCTGCGCATGCCCTGCACCGGCGCACCCGTGCATTTGTACCTTTTGTGCAAGCATGGAGCCATGCTGCCTTCTTCCCCGGCCCTGCAGGCTGTATGATGTGTACCAGCAGCTGGTGCGGGAGGGCGCCTTCGATGCCAAGCTGCAGGTGAGAAGACTTTTGCCAAGCGTATAGGCACACAACAACTTATGGAATGTACTGCTTGTTTTGTGAGGCGCCTTGGGGGCCAAGCTGCAGGTGGGCACGTGTTATAGCACGAGAGTACAACAATTGTGCAGAATAAGTGGTGCAAGGTTGTTTGCGTTAAGTAGGCGCCCATGAGGCCAAGCTGCAGGTCAGTAGTCATTTTGTGCTTGCGTTGCAAATCCCCGCCAACGCCGACCACGCAGCCGCTTAACACTGGCGCCTCCACCGCCTGCTGTCACCCCACACTTGCACTCCCCCTGGCCACAAACCCATCTCACCCTCTCACTGTCCCTCATCGCCTCCAAACAAAACAATCAACCGCAGGAGATGTACGACTGGGGCAAGCGCTTTGGCTGGGAGCCCGTCATTTGGAAGGACGGCCAGCCGCACCCCGCCCCGCAGCAGCCGCTGGCGGCCGCCTATGCGTCCAGCGCTGCTGGCGGCCCGGCGGCTGGAGGGCCGGGGGCCATGGCAGCAGCAGCAGCAGGGCCGGGCGGGGCGCCAGCGGCGGCGGCTCGTGGCGGCCTAGGCATGGGCATGGGCGGCCCAGGTGCCCATCACCACATGCAGCAGCACCAGCAGCACGGCTACCACCAGCAGCCGCACCAGCAGCAGCAGGCGCAGCAGCGGGGCATGCACGGCCGGGGGCGAGGCTTTGCCCGCCGCTGAGGCGCTGCTGCAAACGTTGTAACACTGGATTGCCCTGAGACTGGCATGAAACTAGTACTAGTCAGAGATGAGATGTGCTTCAGGACTGTGCATCGCGGCAGGTCCTTTGTGCAGTGGTTGCAGTCTGTGGAGCCTTACAGCATTCAATGTCAGCATTGTAGCGTGGTGGGCGAGTGGGGCGGAGGGACGAGTACAGATGGAATCGATGGCAGGCGCCGTGAGGGAGGAGTGGGTAAATTGGCCTACGTTAAAGTTTGCTGTTCCAGGCAGCAGCAGCGCAAATATGTACAGTTCCACATTGTCGGCGGCATAGCCGAGCTGCAGGCATACGTCACGGTCCTGCACAACGGGAGGGCGGCGCGAGTTGCTCGCTGAAAACCAGGTGCCAACAGGCCTGCAGCCGCAAAACGGTACTGAGCAGCTGGATATCTTGTCAACAGCGCTCCCAAGGCCTGTCTCACCACAAGTCCCGCCGTCTGCGTCGCAAAACAATCCGGAGGGGCATTGGAGTCCCACGCTGCTGTCGGACTGGCAGCATGTGTCTTCGCTGATGCAGATCCCGTCGCAATCCACCTTGCCCGAAGGGCAGGCTGCAAGACAGTGGAGCCAGGGGTAGGGTGACAAAGTTCACTTCACTTCACAAACACGTGCTAGTGCGCTGAGCGCATCGGGCTTGCGCTGCCTCGCTGCGCCCATCCCTGCCCTTGGCTCACTGCAGGTGAATGCGCCATCTGAGGGGCACTCGGAGTCCAAGGGTGTCCCGCAGGTCTTGCCCACGCTAGGGTCCGTCTTGCAGCACTGGGTGGCTGAATCGATGCAGGTGCTGCCGCACCCCAGCTGGCTGCCAGGGCAGCCTGCATGTGTGGCGGGCAAGGAAGCGGGTCAGGGGTGCGCTGCACAGCTGCACATGTGCAGATCCACAGCAGTGCTGCATGCAACCCAGCCCTTGTCAAGCACCTACCTTGCTGCCTGGTGCCAGCTCACCACAAGTGCCGCCATCAGATGGGCACACGAACGGTGGAGAGCATCTGCTGCCCACAGTCTTGTCCGAGGCGCAGCACGTGTTGGCGGGAATGCAAACCCCATCGCAGTTGATCTCGCCGGCAATGGGGCAGCCTACAACACATCAAGGCGAAGTGCACAGCCAAGCCCTCTGACAAGAGATGAAGCAGCTTGCGTAGTACGCAAGTCAGCATTACAAAAGCAATTGCTGGGGCCAGCAAGATGTGGCAGGCGGGCCGACACATGCGATGCAGCCCAACCAAGCGACAACCCGGCCGTGCTCACCGCACTTGCCGCCGTCGGAGGGGCATGTTTCGGGAGCGGCGCATCTCAGTCCAACAGTTGGGGTTGTTTTGCAGCACGTGAGACCCGGCCAGATGCATGTGCTGCCGCACTTTGCTTGACCAGCAGGGCAGCCTGCGAGCAAAGGTGAGCCACGGGAAGTATTGTTTGGCCAGGGGACACGAGCTGCCTTCACACGAAAATGCACAACAGAAGCTGGTGGCACCAGCTTGGTCACTTCTAAGTCACCCCCGACTTGGGGTAACCCTTGCTTGCAGTGCAGCATGGCTCAGCAATCCCTTAACGTCAGGCCAGCCTGGCTGCGCGACTAAACCGCCCGCTCTTCTCACTGCAGTCAGCGCCATTCATAAGGCAGGCAAATGGAGCGGTGCACTTCACGCCCACGCTGCTGTCTGTTGCACAGCACTTGTCCGAACGGATGCACGTGCTGGAACATTGGACAAATCCTGAGGGGCAGCCTGCAGGCACCGCGGGCAGCTGGAGCCTCCTTTGAGTGTAAAGTGGAATCCAGCGGCAGCAGGTGCTGCGGACACTGCCAAGCAGCTGCAGGCAGGCACAGTGGGCAGGCAGATGAGATCCGAAGCACCAGGCCACTCACTGCACGTGCTGCCGTCGGCTGGGCACGTGAACGGAGGGGTGCATTGCAGGCCGATGCGACTGCTAGTTTTGCAGCACTGGGTTGTGGGGTCGATGCACTGGCTGCCGCACTTGACTTGGCCTGACGGGCAGGCTGCGGGTCCGGAGAGGAGCAGTGGACAGCTGTGTGGCATCCGCCGATGGCACTGAACAGCATGTGCTGGAGGATTGCTGAGTAGCTGTGCATGATGACTTTGCCAGCTGGCTGTGGCTGGACTGCTTACCGCATGCGCCACCATCCGCCTGGCATGTGAACGGCGAAGCGCACTGCAGGCCAGCAGTTGGGCTGGTCTTGCAGCACTGGGTTGTGGGGTCGATGCACTGGCTGCCGCACTTGATCTGGCCAGTGGTGGGGCAGCCTGCGAGCAAGGAAACAAGACTTTCAAAGAGTGACAACCCCGTGGCCAGCTAAGCCAGAGAAGGCAAGCACAAGCAAGATTGGAACAAAGTACAAGGCCGCTCCAGTGGCTTACCGCAGGTCCCGCCGTCAGATGGGCAGGTGAGTGGCGTGGAGCAGCGAGCCCCCATAGCTGAATTGCTCTTGCAGCAGGTGCTGGCTGAGATGCATGCGGTGCCGCAGCTGACTTTGCCCGAGGGGCAGCCTGCAAGGAGCAGCAGCCGCGCCATGTGCATTATCTCAGCAATGTACTGTTGCCAGCAGCCATGCCTTCGAAGGTAGCGAGCCAGGCATGCAGTATGACCGGAAAACACACGAAGCATGGTTGGACTTCCGAAAGAAAAGCGAGACTCCTCGGAGGGGGAGGCCGCAGGTGTGGATCAAGGGATCAAGCAGCTGGGCAGCCCACGTGGGACGCCTTGTGAGACGTCTGCCCTTCCCCTGGCCGCCATTTGTTGAACGGCCCTGGCTGTCCTCACCGCCGGTTTGGCACACGCCACCATCAGCGGCACATGCTGCAGGCGCAGTGCAAGCCAGGCCCACACTCTTGTCGGTCTTGCAGCACTGGGTGGCAGGTTTGATGCACAGGCCGCCGCACTTGACCTTGCCAGAGGGACAGGCTGCAAGGGAAAAGGGGGGCAGATGTGCAACGAGGTGTCGACACGAGCATGTGGCCAGCCTGCCATTGCCTATGTTTGCCTATGCAAAGTTACGTGACGCAGCACACTGCAAATGTTGTTGCAGCGCTCCGCTCAACATGTCATGGACTTTTTATCACCCACCGCAAGCAGCGCCATCAGAGCTGCAGGTAAGCGGAGAGGCACACTGCAGGCCGGCGGTTGGGCTGGTCTTGCAGCACTGGGTTTGTGGGTTGATGCACTTGCTGCCGCACTTGGTCCCCACGCTGTTGTCGCTCAGGCAGCACTGGGTGGCTGAATCGATGCACTTGCTGCCGCAGGTGACCTGGCCTGAGGGGCAGGCTGCAGGCAAAGAGGAGGGTTGACACAAACACATCAGCCCAACGTTATTGCAGTGGATGTCACATCAATGGCGGCAGCTGTAGATAACAGCGATCCCCCGGTGTGCATACCGGAATGCCAGCCACATCACATGCTGTGCTGCTTGTGCCACTCACCGCAGGCAGCGCCGTCAGAGCTGCAGACAGCTGGCGAGCTGCATTTCAGGCCGACAGTCGGGCTGGTCTTGCAGCACTGGGTTTTGGGGTCGATGCACTTGGTGCCGCACTTGGCGTTGCCAGCAATGGGGCAGCCTGCATTTGAGGAGACATCATGGCATCAGACTCTGCACAGCTTTGCACCCGCAGCGGTGGAGCCAGCTGGCCAGCTGAGAAGGCAGTCATGGACAGACATGCAACAACAGCCAACCATGCATGCTGAGTAACTCACGGCAGGCGGCGCCATCGGATGGGCAGGTGAGCGGTGCGGAGCAGCGAGCCCCAACTGCCGAGTCGCTTTCGCAGCATGTGCTGGACCGGATGCATGCGCTGCCGCAGCGGACTTGGCCCGTGGGGCAGGCGCTTGTGGTGACAGTCACAGAATTGCTGGCCAGGCTGGGGCTGTTGTCAGCCTTGAATGCCACAGCAGTCACATCATACTTTGTGCTGGGGGTAAGCCCCGTCAGTGCACATGCCTGGGGCGTGGTGCAGGGCACCTTGCGGCAGTCGCTCTTCAGGCCACCCTGCAGGCAGACGGTCAGCTCATACTGCACCCAGCCTGCAGGGGGAGAAGGCAGACATGCCTCTGTGGTGAACCCTACATGTGCAGGCCCAAGCTGCATGCCCAGCAACAAGAATCCATGCATGCTGCACTAGCGAATCAAGCCGCACCTGTGCCCGGCGGCGGCTGCACGGCAACCGTGGCGGTGGTGGGGCCCGTGGCTGTGGGCTGGGCCACCACAGGCCCAAGCGACGGGGTTGGAGGTTCGGGTGCCTGGCAGGCGGCAGGGGCGGTGTAGCCAGCCAGCGGCACCAGGCGGATGCCGGCCAGCCCTTCGGCCTCCAGCTTGCCAAACTGTGACAGGCAGGGAAAAGGGACTCCGCTCTCAGCACGCACAGCATGCTGGCCGCTGGGCTGACGCGGGCAGGCACATGCAAACAACCTGTCACCCGGCCTCCCCGCCACCAAGTCATTGAGCACCCCTCTCTAAATCAGCCGGCTGCCGCCCACCTTGCTGGGTTTCCACACCGCGCCCGGCTGCCGCTCAACCAAGCGGACCAGCTGCATCAGCAGCGCGCGGTTGGGGTGGGCCACCACGGTGTTGAATATAACCCTGCCCTGGCAGGACGGTTGGCTGCTCCAGCCGCTGCCACCGCCATTGGTGAGCAGCGAGCGGCTGTGGGCATGGCCGCCGCAGCTGCTGGTGCAGGTGCACTCGCTGACGTGGCGTACAACGTGCATGACGGCGCCGGGCAGGCGCGCCTTCACCGCCGCCACAAAGGCCTGCACCTGGGCGCCACCAATTGACGCAGGGGCGCGGTCCTTGGGCCAGGCCAGCGAGAACATGGCTGATGCCTTGCTGTGGGCGGGCAGGGTGGCGGGTGCGTAGTTGGCGCCGCTGGCCAGGGCCTGCAGGGGAGGAGAATGGTGGGGTGGGGTGGATTACAACTGAGGACTGCAGCTGGCCTGATAGCCACATTGCCTGAGGAATAGCTGAGGTGGCAGCAGCTCGACTTCACACATGGGCAGGGTCACAGGGTGTAACCACTCGGCAGTCGCTTGCAACCCACCATGTAGGCGGCGGACACGGCACGAACGTACACGGAGCCAAAGGTGGCGACGTCAAACATCCCAGCAGCGCTGTCCTCCAGCTGCAGGCGCAGAGCGGTGGCCCGGCCCCAGCCGCCGGGGCCTGGGAACAGCACCACGGTGTGCACCGAGCGGCCGCCGTAGTCGCGCTCGTCTTCAATGTAGCGAGGCAGCACGACGGCGCCTGTGTGGGAGGCAGGTTGGCAGGGCAGGGCAGGTCAATGGCAGGGTGCGTGGTGGTAAGCGTCGCTGTGCAATGTTCGAAACAATGGGTGGCAGTTAGCCCCGCTGTGGGTGGTGGTCGCCTAACAGATGCAGGGGATGCAGCGGATGCCATATGGCGGCAGCGGCGGCGGCACCAACACAAGGCAGCGAGGCTACGCATACTGTAGTAGTGCCCTGCTGGTGGCATGGGTCATGGCTGCGATGCATCTCAAGGTTGTACGCTGCGCACCTGGTCCAGCCACTGCAGTCAGCGCTGCAACGAACTTGGCGCGGGCACTTTGGAAGGCGCGGTCAGTGCAGATGTTGGGCAGGGAGAAGACGGCGTAGAGGGCGGGGAAGGGGCAGCGGCCGCTGCCGACTTGCACGGCGGCAGCCAGGCCATTCAGTGATGTTGGCAGGGCACCCTCCGCGGAACTGCATGGCACAGGCAGGGTGAATGTGCGGCTCGTCAACGGGCGGGCGGGCGGCGGCGGCGGCCGGCAGCGCGGCGGTGGCCTGCCTGCAGCGGCAGGCGACCCGCTGCTCGGCCGCTGCGTTTGTGGCATCTATCTGCGCTTCATCAGATCGCGCGCAATGTCCGCAAGCCGCCGTCCGGAGCCTCAGGACGCTGGCCCTTGCCGGCTCGCGCAGCACGGTGCCAATGAGCTTGCCTGGGAGCTAGGGGCCTCAGGCCCGTTGCACCGGCCGTGCCGCCCTGCGCTATGACCAGCAGGGGGAGGCAGAGCAGCACGATCGCCGCGAACAAGCACCTTCTCTGTGCATGCACCATGTCAGCGCCTTAAACAGCTGGAAAGAGTCGCGATTGAGGCGCCTGCTGGCCTAAATGCTCTCGAGTGGGAAGCGGTTCATTGGCAGTTCCACTCCCGCCGCCGCCGCCGCCGCCTGGTCGTGGCCGGTGATATAGGCAAAGAGACGAGCCGCGTGCATGCTTCTACCTTGAATTCTGGCCACCTGCCCTCTCTATAGCCCCCAGACCTGTCATAAGGTCTGGAACAGTTGGACCAAAATGGTAGTTGGAAGGAACCCCCCGACGGTTCCGGCCCGGCCGGCAGCTGCGCTTTTCCTGATACTGCTGCCACATGTGTACAGGGATCCCATGGAAAACTGGGCCTTCCACCACCCACAACGCAGACTGCAGCAGTCTTACCAGAAATTTGCAAGATGGTCCAAACTTAGGCCTGTATCTAGGCCATTCGCGTGCGCGGCGGCATGCCCTGCTGGTCTGCGCACCCCCGAACGGCAGTGGCGGGCAGCTGTGAGGCCTAGCAGGTTCCAGCTGCAGCCCACTTCGGCACAGGGGCAGCCCGGTAAAATGCTGCATGCTCGACGCTGTGGCGGTTGCACCCACCCACCTGTGCAGCTCCGCTCCATTAAGCCGCCAGCCGCTCAGCCGCCGCTGCGTCCAACGAGCTTGAGTTGAGTCGAGCGGCGGAGGAGCAGCGGGACGGCAGCTGCGCATGCCCCGCTCGACTCACCACCGTATGGCTGGCAGCCTTTCACAAACAAAGCAACTAAGCAAAGGATGATAGTCTGGACTGCCCAGGTGGGCGGGCACAAGCACAGTCATGGCACACAGCAGGAAACAGGCAAGAGGCTTGGGTGAGATATCGATGAGGAAGTGGAGTCGCCTCGAAGCACAAAGTCATGCACGAAAGCAAGCGCCAGTGCGGCCAGCGGCCTGCCTAGCGGCCCTGCTTGCGGGCCTGGCGTGCCGCCGCCAGCGCCTTGCACGCCTGGCGGTGCCCCTCCTTGGTCCAGCTTTGCTGCTGGCACTCGGTGCTGCAATACCTGCAGGGTTGTTAGGGCAGAGGGTTCCATTTGCTGCTCAGCCGCACACGCATGCCAGGAGCTTTGCAGCCTGACCAGCTGTGCAAGGCACGGTCACAACAGTGGTGCCCAACTGACTCCAGCTCCCCAGCCAACCCAAGTGAGCATGCTCAGAGCCCCAAGCTCACCAGACAGTGCGGCAGCCGGCGCAGCGCTTGCAGCCCTGGCCCTCCCCCGCCGCCGGCCCGCCGCCAATAAAGGTGCAGCAGGCCAGGCAGGCACAGGAGCGGGTGGCCGCCGCCTGTGCCACCTCCAGTCGCACTTGGTCTGCCTCGCCGCTCTGCTCCCAGCACTGCTGCATGGCTGTACCCAGTGCGCTTGCCGGCTCTGAAAGGCTGTCTAGGTTATCAATGGGCAAGGTAAGCTGCCTGACCTGTGGGGGCAGGCCTGCATAGATTGCGTCGTCTGCTGACTTCATCGCGCAGTGTGCCGCCTGCAGCTGCGCCACAGCTGGCGTGCTGGCTGCTGCCGGGTCGCCTTGCAGGCGGCGCAGCAGCTGGCTGCCGGCATTCAGCAACGCCTCGATCACTTCATACCAGGCAGAGAGCAGGTGCTTGACCTGCCAATGGATCACACAGACAGGAAGAGATGCCGCTGCGCCTCAGTCATGCTTGCAAGACTGCTGGCCACAGATGCCAGCGCCGCTCCATGCAGCAGATGGCTGCGCACAGCTGCGCACAGTTGCCTCACCATGCCACTCAGCTCACCCGGCAGCAGCGCTCTCCCATGAAATCCGGGTTCTGAGTGGCCAACAGCTCCGCCGCCTGCCGCAGCACCCACGCCAGCATGCCGCCGCTGGCAAGCGCAGCTGCCAGGCGCGGCTGCTGTGTGGCCAAGGTGCAGAGGTCGCTGCACGTCGCAACCAGCACGTCCCAGTCAGCCGCAGTGCCCTGCGCGGGCAGGAAGCAGGGGTGGGTTGCGGCGATCGCTTGTGGATGTCACTGCAAGTAACCTACTGTCTGCCAACCCTTTTTTGTGCAGTCGCCACAGCCTACTGTAGCGGAGCACCCACCTTGGGAAGTGCCTGAATGGCTTGCTGCGCCAGGGGCAGCCAGCCCAGCTCCAACACAGCCGGGAATAGGACGAAGGAGGCCACCAAAGCTTCAGCGCCTGTGTACCGCCATGATACCTTTGCTGCACTGCAAACTGGCCGCCCAGCTTGGATTGCACTGCGGCCAGTGCAGCAGTGTGCGCCGCAGCCAGCGCTCGTGCACGCTGCCTGCGCAGGTGACAGGCAGGGTGCGGCGTGCTGGCTTGGCGGCAAGAGGGCGGCCTCTCAAGCATTGCCGCTCACTGGCACACTTGCCTGCACTTGTCGAACTGCTCTGGGCAGCTGAGCAACACCTGGTTGGCTAACACGTACTGCACAATCAGGGTGGGAATAGGCAACAGATTATAGCGCCAAGTTTAGAGTAATGTCCAGCAGCTTGCTCACAGCAGGGCTGCTTGGCCGGGCAGCATGCCATATGTTAATCTAGGTTGTTGCTGCGGCGCCGCTCACCTCAAAGTTCAGCTGGCGAAGCAGCATGTACCATCGCTGCTCAGACACATTGGCTGGGAGCAGCAGCCGGCAGCGGCCCGCCAGCACGGCATGCAGCAGGCGGCAGGTGTGGGAGTGCAGCTGGAACAGCTGGCTGGCCAGCGTTAGCGGCTGCGGCTGCCCTGCCTTGTCACTGCCCATCCACTCGATGCAGGCCACTGCGCCGTTGAACAGCACATCGGTGCACAGGGCACCAGAAAGCCTGGCAGGTGCGCCCCGTTCAGCATCTGACATGCTGCGCCTGCCTTCCCAGCGGGCATGCAGCTGGCTCAGCAGGGGCAGCAGCTGCAGGACGGCGGTGGTCGCGGCCGCCCAGTCTGCCAGGTGTGCGCCGCCCTGCAGGCAGCCTGCCATTGCTGGTGCGCTCAGCGCCGTGACCACAGCGCTGCTGAGGTTGAGGCAGTCGGCCCCGGCAAGAGAGGCCTCCTGCTCTTCAACAGTGATGGGCAGCACAGCCGCCAGGTGTGGCAGCAGGTGCAGCACCTCCAATGCTGCCTCCTTCTGGTCAACTGTGGCTGCGCCGCCCACCTGCTGCGCACCAGCTGCGCAGGGAACAGGTTCCAAGAGGCCTGCGTGCTGCCCGCATTGCTGGGCGCACCGATGGGTACGCCATAGTACTGCCCACCCTCTGCGGCGCTCTCTGCGCTGCCCGGCGGCACAAACAGGGTTGGCACTCCTCCCGCAGCACCGGGCGGCAGAGGGCACACGGTCGTCGTCAGCAGCAGAGACGCTGTGTGCTGCCGCAGCCAAGCGGCTCTGCCCTCTGTGGCATGGGTGCCTTGAGCTGTGCCGGAGGCTCTGCCGCCGCCTGCCGTGCCGCTCCCCCTTGCATCAACCGACTTGATGATTTCAGCTGCCTGCCGGACCAGGCGGCAGCTGCTCGGCTGGCGCAGCATGCGTGTTGCGACAGGACCCAGCTGGCTACTGCACAGCAGGATTGGCAGCGATGTGAGCACTTTGGCCTGACAGAGGCGAGTGTCCCTGTAGCAGGGCGGAAGCAGCCCGTCCGCCTGGAGATGTGGCCCCTCTGGGCCGCTTGCGCCAGGGCCGCCATGAACGCCGCCCGCCCCGCGGCCGCTGCTGCTCGCACTGCCCCGCGGGCCTGACCCGCCGCTTCTGAAGCAGCCACCGGCGCTGTCGCTGGCCCCGCCATGGCAGTCCGCCGCAAGCGAAGCCGCCAGGAGGGGCAGGCAGCAGCTCAGCAGAACATCCACAACCGCCTGCTGGGCCGCAGCGCTGGCTGCTAGGGCGGAGCTGTGTGCCTGAAAAGCTGTGTTCTGGACCGTGACTCCGATCAGCAGGTCCAATAGGGCGGCAGCAATGCCAATGTTGGCGTTGCCTGCGCGCAAATGGGTGCCACCAGTGGGCGGCAGGAGGCGCTCATGGCATCAATCGCAGTGGCATCCTTGGACTGGCACGTGGACCCCACACACGGCACACTGCTTGCAGACCCTTGCCAGGCCAGCAACCCCAAGGCAGTTTTGCTCAGGGCCAGCGGCTTGAACGTTTCAGGCGTACAGCAAAGAGGCGCTCGCCCACCTGGCCCCGCAGCGGAGAACGCTTGCGTGGCCGCCGACAGCCAGCGCACGAGCGTTGCAGGCGGCGCCACCTGGCTGGCGAAATGCTCCATCTGACCAGCCTGGCTGGCCATTGCCAGCCCTTTGTTCAGGGCCGCCAGCTGAAACGCTGCCATTTCAGCCAAGGCCTTGCCCTCTGTCATGCCTGCGCTGCCTGGCACGATGGTGCCGGCGGAGCTGCGGCTGCGCAGCGCTGCTGCGTCACGCTCGAGCACCGCGGCGCCGGAGCGTAGGATCAGCTTGCACCCACCCATCGCCTCCCGCAGCTCAGCAGCAGGCACTGCGCCGTCGCTCACAATGCCGGCAGCCACACTCAAGGTGAAGCATGCTGCTGTGAGCTGCGCTCTCAGCGGGTCGCGCGCTGAGATGGGCGCAGCGGGCCGCCTGCTGAGCATCGGGTACATCGCATCGTCCAGGCGTGCCAGCTGCGCTGCCACCGCGCTTGCCTTGCTGTGTAGATGGAAGTGATGAGGGCAGAGATGCTTATTGAGGCAGGTGCAGCGTGGCACAGGGCTGCAGCCGCCGCCGCCGCCAGCGGCGGCACCCCAGGAGAAACATGGGCACGGCGCATTGCCCGGCCCACTGGCAATGCGCCCAGATTCTGCGACTGCACACGGAGCACTGACGCCCGCGCTCGGTCCAGCAGGACGCTGCCAAACCCCACCTGGCCAGCTCTCGAGTCCTCTGGATTGCGCCGGTCCCCAGCCCATTGTGCAGCTCCGTCGCGAGGCCCAGCAGCCTGAAGGGCGTGGCCAAGTCGCCAGCAGGGGCGGCAAACAGGCGGTGTAGCTCGTCCAAGGCCCGAATGGCCTGTGCAGTCGACATTGTGAACTGCTGAGAAGGTTACGAACAGTCGGACTGCGGTCGGCAGGCTCATGATGATGAGAGAGAGGCTGCCATGTGCGCTGGCATGAGCGGCGGCGGGGCGCGGCATGGAGCGGGCGTGCCGGCGCTCTGGGCCTCTGCCCCTCTTGACACATTCGCTCCAATCCCACACATCATGGCATCCATGCCAGCCACATGACAAGGGACACAGCCAGCCGTTGGCAGCGCAAGGCATCATTCCAGGGGCGATATCGGCGCCCAGGCCTTTGGCGTGATGAGCGCCGCCTGCTCCTGCTGCGTGCCTGCATGGCTGACCCTGCCCAGCTCCATTATGTTGGCTGTAGATGTCCGCACATTGGACAGCCGGCCGCTGCCTAGCGTGCCATTGCTGCTGCTGCTGCTGGGCGTGCCGCCGCCGCCGCCGCCGGCCACTCTCGCCGCCGCACCGGCCAGTCCGCCGAGGGTTGCCGCCGCCCCGGCATTGGCCCTGTTGCGCCGCAGGTTGGCCAGCGGGATGTCCTGCATCTCTTTCTGCATGCAGAGCCACTCGCCCAGCAGGGCGGTGACCGCCACGTTTGTGCCATGCAATGCCCACCTGGCGGCAGCACACAGGGGAGGCAGGAGGGCACAGGTGAGGGAATGCTCAACTGCTGTGCGGCATGGCACTGACTCACGCTGCCCATCTAGGCAGCATCTGCATCGCACATGCAGCAGCGGAGGCACGTGCCGAGCAGCACGCTGCCACGCTGCCCCAGCGGCAACCGCCGCCGCTCCTCCCGAACCACCCGCCTTGCAGCAACAACAGCGCCCCGGACGCACCAGGGCAGCCTCTTGGGGAAGCCGCTGAAGCAGGTGACCGCAATGAGGTGCAGCAGCAGCAGGGTGCCTGCAAAGTCCAGGCACTTTTTGGCTCGCTGGACCTGCAAAAAAGGGTAAAACAAACCAGGGCAGTGGGGCAGCAGTGCGGTCAGCAGGCTGGTGGGGTGTTGCCCGCCGGGCAGACGGGTGGAGCTGTTGCCGTTGCAGTGCTCAGCAACGGCGGCAGGGGACCTGCTGCGTTCCGCAATATATCAACGCAGCAGCTTAACAACCGTTATGCGGGGCGCAGGCAGCCATGGCAATGAACAGCGAAGCCGCTGCACCACCGCATCAGCCCACAACCGAACCAGCGCACAGCCCACCCCGCCGCCGCTGCCTTACGATGAGGCGCAGGTAAACGGCAGCCAGCAGCGCGTTTGTAAACGTCGCCACCGACACCATCCAGCCGCGGAAGCTGCTAAAGCTGACCCAGCGCCAGTCAAAGAAGTGGTAGAGCGAGAGGGCGGGTACGTAGGGGGCTGCGATGGTGGGCGGCAGGAGCGGGCGGGTATAGGAAGGATGCACAGCTGTGAACAGTGTGTTGAGTGGCTGCATCACCATTAGCAAGTATGTCAGGGCGGCAGCACAGAGGTGACTGCCAGAAATGCGTTGCAGTGCTAGCGGGCAGTGGCGGTTCAGACGGGCCCAACAAACAAGGCTCCTCCCTGCTTGCTTGCTCCCAGACCCAGCCGGCTCACCCACAATCAGCTTGAACAGCAGGCCCAGGCTGAGGTAATACAGGCACTGCACCGCCACGATCTGCGCAACGATCGTCACTGGGTCCCAAGCATCGCGGCCAAACAGCACTCCGCCGCTCGACATGGCGGCGGCAGCGGCAGCGGCGGCTGGTGGCGGGTCGGCAGCAGCTGGCCGGAGGGCCGCGGGGAGCAGGTAGCTGCGCGCAATCACTGGCCGCCGCCCAGCAGCTCGGCGCCTTTGGAAACGCGAAGAGCGCGGGTGTTCAAGCGCCAGCGGCCGGGAACCGCACCAGCGATATCTTAAACTCCTTACGAATGATCAGGCGCCAGGGCAGGCGTTGCCGCCACCCTGCCTGTGCCGCCGCCGCCCATGCTGTGCCGCTGCCGCCAGGACGCTGCCCTGGGCCAAAGACGTGTCGTGGTAGCACCTCATGATACATTGCACTTTCGATGGTTTCACCAACAGAGTCATGCCGCCATTTGCTGCCTGAGCTGCAGCCAGGCCCCTCGAGCGGGGCAGCTGCCATCGCCAGATTTTGACTCACCGGACATCCGTTGCTGTTAACTTCCACATGCATTGTATGGTGCACATCCAATACACGGTGGCTGTCTCTGAGGCTTGGCTCTTGGAGCTCCCAAACAGCACCTGTGCTACGAGCCACGCCCATGCGGGCTGTCGCCGCCGCAGCGCAGCACGCCGCGGCAGAATGTTTGGGGCGCCCCTCCCGAGGCGGCTCCGGCACCTTTCGTCTAACCCCGTGTCCTGATCAGAGCCTTTGCGGCATCTTGCACACCAAGCTTGGGCCGCCCGAAAGCTTGCAAGTGCCAACCCCCAAGCGCGCCAAGACCCTTTGCCCAGCTCGGCGCCATGCAGGACCCCTTGCAGCCTGCAAGGCACGCCGGCCAGGGCGGTCGAGACGGGGTGGCCAAGTTGTGGCGCCGCCGCCCGGGCGGCACCGCAGCGTCAGCTGCTGCCCGTCCATGCTTTGCTCCAATCCAGCAGCACTGGCTTTCCCACTTTGCAGGGAGCTGCTGGACAGCCTGACGCTAGGGCGATACCTGGCGACGCGGCCGCCACGGGCAGTGATTTCAATCACCGCCGCGGACACCGTGGGCAGCATGCTGCGCCGCTTTGCATGCGCCGGCCTGGTGAGGCAGCTGGTTCCGCATCTGCAGCAGGAGCGGCAAGTTTTGCTGTCTTGTATCTGTCTGCTGTGCGCTGACACCGCTGCGCCCGCATGCACTTCATGTGCAACACTGCTGCCCCTGCATCGCCAAACAGGTGGCGGCGCCCCTGTTTGAAGACGAGCAGCGCACGCAGTACCGCGGCTTTGTGGACCTTCTTGACATTGTGGCAGCGGTAGTGGCGGCGGCACACCAGCCGGCCACCCCCACTGCTGGCAGCGCGCATGCGCTACGGGCGCGGGCGCCCGCTGCGGCACGCCTCGTGGCGACGCAGCCGGTGGGCAGCATACGAGCGATGGACAACGATGCCCAGCTGGTCTTCCAGGCGCAGCTGGGCAACAGCCTGCTGGAGGTGAATGGGTCTAGGGCTGGCAGGCCCCACATGCAGTCTGGCTGGCTGGGGGGATGGCATACGGGGCAGCGCACGAGGGCCAGTGCTTTAGGCGGCATCCTGTGCGTCTTTTCTGGCCAGTGTGCACCTTGCATGCCTTGGCTGCTGTTGCACCCTTAGCCAGCGGCTGCCGCAATTGCTGATGCTGTCCGTCTCCGTCATTTCTCACCCTGCAGGTGGTACGAGAGGGCTTTGCACACCCAGTTGACCAGCTGAAGTGCCACAGGCACGCCCCGCTGCTGCAGCCGTTGCTGGCGGCGCTGGATGCTTAGCCATCTAAGGAAGGCATGCGCATGCGCCAGCGGCTGCACACGCTCTATCTGCACAGTTGGAGCAAACTGCTGATGTGTCCCATCTGTCTCTGCACCGTCCGCCTTACAGGCTGGCAGTGTTCCGGCCAGCCAGCAGCGGGGCAGCAGACATGGAGTGCTTGGACGGCAGCAGCGCTGACCTGGCAGCCATTGCGGGCCTGCAGGTGCACACCTGGGCACAGGGCGGGCCCTGTGCTGGTGTAGAGCCGCTCAGTGTTGCCTCTGTGAGTGATGCAACCAGCAGTCTCCGCCTGCTGTTGCTATGGCGCACCCAATCTGCGCCCTCCCTCCCTCACCCGTCATGCTGCTTTGCCCTGTGTCTGTGCAGTTCACGGACATCATATCGCAGTCGGATGCGCTGCGCTTCCTGCACAAGCACCAGGCGCAGCTGGGGGAGGCGCTGCTGCACGCCACGCTGGAGCAGGTATGCACACATATCTGGCTGGGGATGATTTGCTCTCTGCACCCACCATGGAGGGCGATCGCGCGCTTGGTGACCGGCAAGCTGCTGGACGCTGCCCAGCGCAGCTTGCAGCTGCTCAATGTTGTGGATCACCCAGTTGCAAATACTTTGGATAATCGCTTGCTCTGCACTGAACACTCACCTACAATCGTAGCTGGGAATCACCGAGAAGCCGTGCATGTGCGCCGCGGCCGACGCCTCCGTCATCGACTGCCTGGCCGGCATGGTGGACAGCCGGGTACCAGGTGCGCGGCAGCAGCTACTTTTGCGCAATGCCGCGACAGTAGCGAACAGCCAGTCGGACAGATGTGCAGATGGCCGAGGGATGCTAACTACCCCGTAACGAACAGTGCCGCTGCATTTGCACCCCAACTCCCTTCTGCCGCAGCGCTGGCGGTGATCGACAGCTACGACCGCGGCCAGCTGCTGGGGTGCCTGTCCATCTCAGACCTGCGTGGCATCCTGCCTGAACACTTTGAGCAGGTGTGGGGGAAGCGCTTGGGGCATAGTTGAACTCCTATAATTCTGCATTGATTGCAGCTGCTGCCGTTGACTGTTTTCAGCCCTGCCCGCCAACCATTGTTTCCTGTCCCGGCATTCACCCCCTGCCCCCATCAGATGAGTGAGCCTGTGGGCGACTTTTTGCGCGGCGGCGGCTGGCGGGGCAGCCCCCGCTGGCAGCCATCCTCCCCTCGCTTGGGCGTGGCGGCAGAGTTTGGCATACGTTCGCCTGAGACGCTGCCACGCGCGCCCAGCCTCGCCTTCTGCACGCTCCAGGTGCGGCCAGGCGGGGGAGGCTGTGCCGGGGGATCGATGCGCCGGCCGGCCACTGCTTGGCGCTGCCCTTGTGGTTGCAGGTGCTGTGGTGCTGCCCATGCCCCCGCCTTGCCGCTGCATGTGTGGTAGCAGCCTCCTTGTTCACTCCCTGCATAACTTCCAGCACCGTTGTGCTCGCCACACCCGCACCTTGTTGCAGAGCCGGTTTGGCGATGTGCTGGACCTGCTAGTGACCCGCCACCTGCACCGGGTGTTCATTTGTGACGCCGACATGCGCCCCGCCGGCGTGCTGTCCTGCACAGATATCCTGCGGCTGGTGGCAGGCCCAGTGGACTGAGGGCCCAGAGGCGGTCACAGCTGAACATTGATCGCAGTCCCTTTCCAGTTACAAGCCCAATACCTGGACTGTGTTGCTGCACTGCGTTCCATTTCGTTTCTTCTCATGCGTTCCGGTTTAGCGTTGTCTGGCCCAATAACCTCATGCAGCAGCTGCGATTTCTCAGCAGTGTATTTACATGTGCCATGCCTGCATGCACGCTATCGCGCTAGGCAGGGGATGGCAGCTGAGGGCGAGATGAAAGGCAGTTCTCTGAAAGGGGTGTGTCGTGTGGCGTTCAGCGCTGCATGGCATTATTGCTCGGGATGGAAGCCCGCCCAGGGAACCCCCCGGCGTGTGTTGGGCAAAGTAGCTGCTGACTGGCGCAATCAGAGGCGGCAGCGAGCTCAACAAAGGCTGAAGTACACTTGCAGCTGACTGGCGGCTGCTGCGGACAGCGCTACGCCAGCCTGAAAGGCAGGAGCTGTGGCGAGTCCAGCTGGCTTAGGCGGCCACCATCTCCTTGCCCTCCTGGCCTGCCTCAGCGGCCGCCTCCTCCTCCTGCTGCCTGCACCACAACACACGGGGGTTGGCATGGCCGCAGCATGAAGGTCAAAGGAGTGCCGGCGGCAGATGGCAGCTCATGAGCAAACGAGGATATAGCAGCTGCGGCTCACAGGGCATGGGCATGTGAGTGCCCTCCAGCTATCCCAGTTGCAAACGTGCTTTGGCTCACCGGCGCAGGGAGTTGAGCGCGACCTGGGCAGCCTTGAGGCCGGACATGTACATAGCGCCTGCAGAAAACCAGAGCGACGGAACCAAGTCAATGTGAAGCACAGCGCACAAGGTTGTGTGCCGGCGGCGACAGGCAGCCTGTGCACGTGCAGACCAGAGGCTGGCTCCCCTGCGACGCCCAAGTCTGGCATGTATGTGTGCAGGCTTTGTTGGGGGCAATGTTGTTGGAGAACAGCAGCGCACCAAAGGTGGGGCCCATGCGGGGGCAGCCGTCCAGCTCAGCCACCTCCATACCGCAGATGACCTGCAGCGGCGGGAGAATGAGGACGCTGGGCATTGCGTATGTACAGCGAGGTCTCAGCAGGGTGCAGAGGCTAGCAGCCTTTCTGCCTGCTGACATGGTTAGGTTACAGTTCAGCAAGCCAGCGAGCTGCCCACCAAGCGCCACAACCCTGAGCACGTGGGCGGAAATACACTGGCAAGTGCATTGCGCAGGCTGGGCTCACCATGCCGGGCACCACCTCGCGGGTGCGGTCCACCACAGAGTCCTCGGCTGCAGAGGGAAAACAGGAGCATACTTTCTCTGAGCGCACTTCCACCAGGCGTCAGTAGCTGCCTTGCCTGTCGTGCAGCACAGCTGACAGGGAGCGTGGCGCAGTCCCGGCTGCCCTCCACCCTCATGCCCACCCAGCTGCTTGCAGGTGGCCCCCCGGCTACACATTCACCCGGGTACAATCTACCCTCCACGTTTCAACTACCGGTGCTCATGCTCGTTACGGTAGCTGTTGCACACGCCGCCAGCCGCTCCCACCCGACCACTGCCTCCCACCCTGGTACAAGCTGACCGCTCCGGCGGGGCCCTTAGGGGCTGGCGAAAAGTAACAAGACTAGACTGCCTCCCACCCACCCACCGGTGTTCATATCAAGGGCGCCCATGCCCGGCACCTTCTCCACCATGCCCAGGCGCATGAGGCGCTTCACGCCGGCGGCGCCCATGGGGCCGTCGTGGCTGCGTGCAGGGGAGGCGCGTGGGACGCGTGTGCGGCAGGCTAGCAGGGTGGGCCACAGAGCACGTGATGCCCCAGATTCCGGCCGTGCAAAAGAGGCAGCTGCTTGTGCTTTCACACCCGCCCTTCAAGCGCAGGCTGGGGCGCGGGATGCAATGCATGCAGCACGCTGTTCGCGACGCCAGCTGCTGATATTCAGCAAAGCACCAGGCTGCCCAGCAGCCTCACCCGCAGGAGGAGATCATGACCTTGGACTCGATCACATTGGGGTCCATGCACATCTGGGGGCAGGCAGGAGGGTGGGCAGGGCGCCGGGTGCTGGAGGAGCGTCAGTTGCAGACAAGTATGCCAGCCCAGCAGGACGGCAGTGCCGTGCAATCCAGTGCAACCGATCAGCACACACTGCCTGATCACGCAGGCAGCCATGCAAGCAGCCGTCCTGCCCCTGGATGCTACCTGGGTGTCGTGGTTGAGAGACACCAGCGTCCAGTTGGTCACTGCACCCGCCACGTACCTGCAAGGGGGCAGGGGGAGGAGCAGAGGGCAGCCGATCGAGGGCAGCTTGTGGAGCATTCTGGCTGGGGCCTGACCCCACGCGCCACACATGCATCAGTACAACTCAACAGCCAGTCCGGCAGGCAGGCGATGGCAATGCGTGGTGTGTTGTCCGAGAGCACACACAGGCAGTACGCAGCTGGGCTGGGCACTGCCATGTGGCACATGGTGCCGGGCACTCACTTGCCGTTCTTCTCGTCCTGCTTCACCACCAGGTCCTCGGCGGCGGTGGCGTTGAACAGCCTGCGAGGGGGGGTACGCATGAGCGGCTCAGCACATGCGGGCAGAACAGCGCTGCTTGCTTCGCAGCACGCTGCTGCATTGTCAGGCACATTAAGTTGACAGGCACATTAATGCAAGAGATGAGGCTGGTGCGTCTGGTGCATCGCACAAAGACCATCCCTTGCCCGCACCCTGCCCCTTGCGCACTTGATGTTGGGGGCGGCCAGCACCTTGGACAGCAGGGTGGAGGTCATGAGGGCGGCGTGGCGCACCACCACAAAGGAGCCCTCGTCCTCGTAGGGCACCTGCAGTGTGAATATTGGCAGGCAGCATGTCAGGCCAGGTTAGTCGGATGGCGGCCCATGGGCTAGCGCTCGAATGGCGACACCTGAGCAGCGAGCAAAGGCGTGACTGCGACTCGAGATGATGGCCGGCTTCTGCTGCTGCTTGCGGGCAGCTGCGTTGCTGCACAAGCCCCTGCCAAGAGGGCAGTCCCCGCTTCCCACCTGCAGCTCGTCCAGGAACTTGTCCGCGGGCTGCAGAGGGGGAGAAGCAAGGGGTACGGAAATGCCAGCTCAGCAGGCGGGCATCAGTTGGTCAGCTGCTGGTGCGGTGCACTGCCCCTCCCAGCCTGGAATCCTTGATAGAGGGTCCTGCTCTGCGCAGCCTGGCGCGACGCCAGTATGGCGGGAGCGGGGTGCAACTGCAGCCCAGCCGGGGCGCGAGTGTGACCAGCCTGCCAACGTGCCAAAACAGCGGCGGGTGAAACGCGCCAAAACCGCGGCCCACCTTGCGGATGCACATGGCACTGAAGAGCTGGCCGCCCAGCCAGGAGCCGCCACCAGGCGCCACGCCCTGCTCAATGATGGCAACCTGCACATAGTGCAAGCAGGGGTGGGCAGAGAATGGGCGGTTAGCGGCATGGCGGCAGCTTAGCGCCAGGGGCGGCTGGATGGGTGTACACGATGTCAGCAGGCTTGTTCGTGGATGAGCAAGCAGCAGGCCGGTCTTCAACTGCCACCAGATGGGCACTCGATGCATGCTGCTGAGCGCACCTTGACATCGGGGTGCTTGCTGAGCTCGTAGGCGGCAGCCAGACCGGCAGAGCCAGCACCCACAATCACGATGTCCACCTGCATCACGGAAGGGAGCGTTGGGCAGGGTGTCAAAACGCGATGGGTTGTTCTCTGCATGTGTACCGCAGCCACCATGGCAGCCCTCTGCTCGGCACATGTGGCATCCCAGCAGCCAACAAGCCACTTCTGGGAGGCAAACCGGCTCCCACCCAGCACGCACCTCGGCATGCTCGTGCATGTCCTTCATGTAGCGAGCCGTCATGGCGCGCGAGATCTGCGACTCGCGGATGGGCTCAAACCTGCGGCGCAGCGGGGGCAGAAGGCAGGGCGGATCTGAGGCAGCAGCAGGAGCTGGGTGTGTGGCTGGGCGGCGGCGGCGGCGGAGAGTGCCGTGCTCCCAGCAGCCCGCCGATGCGGCGGCGCTTTGTCGTACCCGACTAAAACTCCATCCTCTTCTCACGCACTCACTTGAAGCCATCGAAGCTGGTGGCCATGCGCTGGGTCTCCAGCATGGCGCGGGGCGCCACGGAGCGGCGAGCGGAGCGCGCGGCGGCGGGGCGGGGCGCAGCCCGCACGGCCTGGCCCGCGAAGGAGGAGGCGGCGATCACGGTAGCCATGTTGTGGGCTGAATGCGGAGCGGGCGGACCTGCGAGTGAGGGCTGGGCGACCCTTGAGAGCTGCTGCCCGGGGCCAGCTTCTGTGTGCAGCACCCCGCGCAGCTGCACTTGATCTCTACAGGCCTCGCAACAGCCCACAAGCGGTGTGGCGCAGGCTGTAGGAGGAGCAGCGGCAGGTGCTGGACGTGCAGGAACCCGCCGCCGTCCAGCTTGAGAGACGCGCTTCGCCTTACCTTCTAAGCAACCAAAAACGGCAAATAAAAGACAGCCAGGGTGCGCAGCAACGTTGGGGGTCTGTGGATACATGCCAAGTAAACTTGCCAAGGCATGCGCTTTGCATGCTGTGCCCTGTTTCTGGCCCCGCTGTTTTGTCACTGCCGGCTTCCTGCCATCCATTAATCAGAGCCCCACTGTTGTTCCACCAGCTTCCCTCCCCCCTCGAGGGACAGCATTGCAAGCGGGTATCTACCATTAGACAGCCAGGCAGAGCGACATGATGCGGCCCACAAGAAAGCCCGGCAGTGGGACGCCCACCACACGCTGCAGACGCGCCAAGCACAGCCCAGCTGTCTGCAGCACCGCCGTGTCTGCAGGAGGCAGGTGCTGCACGAGCTGCCTGGCCTGCTCAGTCGAGTGCCAGTACAGCGGCGGCAGCGCCCAGCCCAAGCCCGGGCAGGGCGCCGGCACCTGCTGCCACTGCTCCGCGGTGAGGGGGCGGTGCCGCACTGCAAAGTAGGGCCAGAGGCCTCTTGCCGCAGGTCCCGCTCGCACCATCGCCCTCAATCCCTCCTCAAGTGGAGTTGCGTCCAGCAGGCAGCGGGCGGTGGCCAGCCGCTCCCTGCCGCCGTTGTGCAGCAGCGCCAGCGACAGCGCTGCGCATGGGCAGGCGGCAGGCAACGCTTCAGGAACATTTAGAAAGGCCGGAAGTCAAGGCAGGCGGTTCAGAGTTGCAAATTGCGCTGGTTGCATAGGCAAAGGTGTGCCCCACCACCACCACTCAACAGCATCCAACAACATGCAGTTGACTGGGACTCCATGCTCCCCATCGCACCCGTGTCATTGTAGCGAGACTTGAAGCCAAGGGCCTGGGGTGCTGCATCAAGCAGGAGCTTTGTCGTGGCAGCATGGCCGCCAGCCGCAGCCAGGTGCAGCGCCGAATGCTCGTGAGGGTCGGTTTCTAACGCTGCCTCGGGAGCGGCGGCCAGCAGCAGGGCGACCGCAGCTGCCTGGCCCGTGTCAGCTGCGGCCATCAGCTGCGGGTCCCAGAGTGGGCAGAGGATTACAGAGTAAGAAAGTTGAGGTGAACAGAAGGCAGGATTCAGGACCCACCGGGTCAATACTGCCACAGCCCAGCAACGCAAGCAGCAGCGGCGGCGGCAGCGCACCGGCAGCCAGCCGTTCATGTCGGGTGAGAGGGCTGCCTTGGGGGCGACGCGCAGGATGGCTTCAATTGTAGCAACGTGGCCACGCTGGGCAGCCAGGTGCAGGCTGCGCAAGGGGTGAGCAAAGGCAAGTGGTTTTCAAGTGCAGCAGGCAAAGCAAAGCGAGCCGGCCGCAGTGCTGTGTGATGGCAACTTGGTGGATAGCAGTTTGATCACCACTGCATGCAAGACGAGGCCCCCTCTCACCTGTTGGCCCCAGAGTCGTGGTCAGGCAGCAGAGCCGCATCAGGAGCAGCTTCCAGGAGCAGCTCCACCGCCTCGGCATTGCCACGCAGCGCGGCCACATGCAGCTGCACAGAGGGGGCAGCGGGAGCGTGGCGGGCAGAAAACTGAGCAGGCACCTGATAGGAATCAGGTGATGGCATCCGCATGCGGCAGGTTCCAGAAACACGCTGCACAGAGGCGTGTTGGCAACGCCCTTCAACCCTGCTGCGTCAGGGCAGACTCACGGGCAGGCGGCCGTCCTGCTCAGCTGCCCAGCTGGCCGCCAGCGGGCAAGCGTCCAGCAGTAGGGCCACAGCCTCAGGGCTGCCTCCCTCGGCTGCCAAGTGAAGAGGCAGGTAACCGCCATCCCCCCGAGCCAGCGCCAGCTCAGGCGGTGCCTGCAGCAGCAGCCGCATGGCTGCCAGGTGGCCCGCCGTCTGCCCGCCGGCCGCCACATGCAGGAGGCTGTCGCCGCCGCGCGTTGTGTCAGTGGGTGATGCATAGCCGCCTGTCAGTAGCGCTTCCAGGGCGGCAGCCGAGCCCTGCTGTGCCGCAATGTGCGACAGCTGCCGCCCGTTCATGTCTGTCCAAGCGATTGCCTCGGGGGCGACGGGGGCCAGCGCCAGCAGGGCACCAGGCAGATCCAAGCTGGCAGCAGCTGACAGCAGCAAGAAGCCGGGTGGCCCTTCGTGTCGGCTGCTGCCTGCGGTACAGGGCGCGGCGTGCATGCAGCTCGCCAGGTCACAAGACCCCAACCTGGCCAGCGGCAAAGCCAGCAGGAGTGCTCACGCCGTGGTAAGAGGGCTCCTCTGTAGTATACGCCACCTGTGCGGTTCACATGGTCGGCACACGCCTGCAGCTGCCGCGCCAGCTCAAGCCAGGCCACAGCAGCCAGCTGGCCATCCGCCCAGGCGGCGGCCGCCTCCGCTGGCATGGGGCTGCATGCATGGGGACGGAAAGCAGGGATGGGCCTAAGCTGCGCGCAGAAAAGACCATTGACGCAGCCTGGACGTCCTGCACGTGCGCAGCGTATCAACATGTTGTGCCGGGCATCACGAGATACAAGCAGCAGAACAACTAGAGCAGGCAGTCGACCACCTCATTGCGGTGCTGGCGCTCCAGTCCAGCGCCAAGCAGCGCAGGCCGCGCTGCACTCTGCTGCGCTCGCTCAGCTGCTGCTTGTAAGCGAACGCTGCTTGGACCACCTCCACATCTTGAGGTGAAGGCAGGGAGTACACAGAGTAGCATTCTCCTTTGCGGGTGGTGAAGGAAGCCGAGGCCTGCAGGCAGCGGCGGCGGCGGCGGCAGAGGAAGAGGGTCAGTGCGCGCTGCAGGCTGTCGGGGGCGCCGTGATCGACTGCTATCAACATGTTACTTGACAACAAATGCTTTACGCATGGTACCGGAGCTTAAAAGGAGCCCTCAGCCACACTCGCCAGCATAGGGTTCCACTCGTGCTCCCGGCGGGCCTAGCCTCGGTTCCAGCTGAATTGATAGAACCTCCTAGCTTCACTGTTGTAGGCCGGCCCAGTTTTAGCGCTGCGCTCCCCCCATGGCGCTGCATGAGAATGCAGCTTGCAAGGCGACCTAAACCGCAGTCCGGGCGTGCAAGAGCTTCGATCATCGACCCAGCAATCTACAGGCAGCCCTACGACCCGCAGCAATGACGTCCCTGGTGCGGCAGGCCAAGTTGCAGGCCTTCACGGCCGGCTGCGTGGCAACGGCGGCGCTGTATGTGTACACCAAGGTGAGCAGATGCTGCTGGAGCGATGGCATGCCGCGCCATGCCCGGTTCCGCCCTCGCCGACCGGCGGCGGCGGCAGCTGTGAACGACAGGAGCGGCATTGCTCCGCCTTGGGCTGCGTTTTTGCGCTGTCGCTGACTCGCCGGTGACCTGGTACTCTACTTGCAGCGTTTTGTGGCGGACATGACTGAGGAGACGTCATCGCAGCTGCCAGGCTACGTGGCGCCGCAGCGGGTGGAGGCGGCGCCAGCGGTGCGGCCTCGTGCTCTTGGGGGCTTCTCTTGTAGGGCTCTTTGTTAGTACCACAAGCCAATGCGCAGCTGGCGTGGAGTCGTACACAGCGTGAATGTTGCTGCAACTGCAGCAACCTGACCGTCACTGCATGATGCTGGTGCCGCTGCAGGCGGAGGAGCCGTGGCTGGGTGCCTCGATGCGGGCAGCGGCGGTGCGGCGATGGAATGAGGTGAGCCGGAGCCGTACGTCGGCACAGCCATGACCAGGGCTGATTGCGCATTGATCATTGAGAATTGCATTGCTTGGGTGGTGGCAGCAGCTGCTGCTGGCGTGCTGGCTGATGTTTGCTCTCCCCGATGGTTGCCTGCCTGCCCCCCTCCCAACCGCCTAGGGCGTGGACGCTGTGTTCAAGCCTGTGGTCGCAGCACTCAGCCGCCGCGGCCTCTGATGCACTTCACCGCAGCTGGCCTGTCCTGAACTTGTTGTTTTTCCTTGCTGCATAGCTCCCTGCTTCACATTGCTCCCCCTGCACCATCCACTGCTTGTTGCTATCCCCGCTGCCCGCTGCCCTGCTGCCATGCATTCCTTACACGCTGACGCAGGCTCTTACTCAGCCTCTTGTGTAACTCACTCAACCTGCACGTGGTGGATAAAGAGGTGTGCCGGAGGCTGCATCGTTGGAACCAGCAACCGCTGCCCGCTGCCCGCTGGCTTCTATCCGGCTGGCGGCGCTGGCGGCGCCACATGCATGCCATCTTTACGGCCGCAGGTGTCGATCATTGAATCGGCGCTGGTCGCAGGTTTATTTGGGCGCGCCGTCCCTGGGCTCGGATGAGCTTTGAGGCCGCGGTCGCTCGGCCCACTATGGCGGGGCCAGTGGCGCGCACCCTGCGCTGCCTGGCCAGTCAAGGCTTGTCGGGCAGCAGGAGTGGCAGCCTGGCTGGCCTGCTGCGCCTGGCCCAGCCCCGCAGGCCCGCGACGCTCGGCCTGGGGCTCCGCTCCGCCCAGCCTGGCGCATTCGGCAGCAGCCGGACCGTCACTGCAGCCGCATCAGCAGCGGCAGCAGCCGATGTGGCGACCAAGCCGCAGCAGGACGCCGCCGCTGCCGCCGCCGCCGCCAGCGGCAACGGCGCCTTCCAGTCCAGCGCCTATCCCTTCACCGACATTGAGGCCAAGTGGCAGGCATTCTGGGATGAGCACAAGACGTTCCGCACGCCCGACATCCACGAGCTGGACACCAGCAAGCCCAAGTTCTATGCCCTGGACATGTTCCCCTACCCCAGGTGGGTGCTGCGCAAGTGGACCGCAGCGGTTGCACACCCAGCGCTGTGCACTGCTGTGGGGTGTGCGCTGTGTAGTTTTGGTTGATGTAGGAAGAGGTAGCAGTGCTGCTGCTGCTGTCAGCATGAGGAGGGCATGGCTACGCGTCCCAATGCAGCTGCTGCAGCTGACAATCAAAGTTTCGGAGTTGCGCCACACACCTGGCTCTGCTGCCGCTGCCGCCGCCCTGTTTGCAGCGGCGCGGGCCTGCATGTGGGTCACCCCGAGGGCTACACCGCCACAGATATCATGGCTCGCTACAAGCGCATGCGCGGCTTCAACGTGCTGCACCCCATGGGCTGGGATGCTTTTGGCCTGCCGGCAGAGCAGTATGCCATCCAGGTGCGGAGCAGCAGTGTTGCTTATGCAGTGTTTGTGAGCGCTGCTGCTTGTGCATGCTGTTTCTGCTGCTGGCATGGCGTATGTGCTGTCTACAGTGCGGTGCAGTATGTCAGCCAGGTTTGCTGATGTGTTGCCGAGGTGCGGATGTCCCTCTGTTGCACTTGCTGGTTGCTGCCGACAAGCGGGGCATGCCGCCCGCAGTGCCGCTGCTGTGCGCTGCTTCGCACTGTTCAGTTGCCAGCTACATTTACGTTTTGCGTCACCATGATGCAGACGGGCACGCACCCCGCGGTGACGACCGACAAGAACATTGACCGCTTCCGGCAGCAGCTGAAGAGCCTGGGCTTCTCGTACGACTGGGACCGCGAGGTGCGCCTCAGCACAGCACGGCACAGCACAGCGCAGCGCAGCACAGCAACGCACAGCACAGCCGTGGCATGGAAGCGGGTGTCAAGCTTTTGGCGTCTGAGGTCTTGGCTTGCGGCACACAGCCTGGCATGTCAAAAGCGTGGCTGTGCTAAATGCTGCTGCGCGGCTGCCCGTGCTCTGCTGCTGCTGCCGCTGCCGCCCTGCTGCTGTGGTGCGCCTGGGCACGGTCCTGTTGACTTTCCATGCCTGACTGCACCACGTACTGCACTGCCGCTGCTGTCTGTAGGTCAGCACGTGCGAACCCAAGTACTACAAGTGAGGCCAGCCACTGATAGTGTTGTATCGGGGATGGCAGCTGGTTTTGCGTGTGCTGGGTTCACACCATCAGTGTCTACTTGTTGTCGCGGCTTCGCACTGCCACCTGCTGCTTGCCCATCTGCCCCACAGACTCAGCCAATACCCTGAGCGTTGCATTTGCACATGCTGTCCTTGCGCTGCGCCAGGTGGACGCAGTGGATCTTCCTCCAGCTGTTCAAGAAGGGGCTGGCCTACCAGGCAGAGGTGCCCGTCAACTGGTGCCCCGCGCTCGGCACGGGTGAGCAGTGCGTTGCCGCCTCGCTTTGCTGGGGTGGTTAAAACAGTGCGCCATGTGGGGCAGGCACGCCTGCTCTGCTGGCCACGTGAGCTGTGCTTGCAACTGGAGGCACCTCCTTGGCAGGCCAAGCGGCTGCACAACTCTTTTCTGCCATTTGCATGCACCGTTGCTCATTATGTCCCCTCGTTGCCCATTCGATGCAGTGCTGGCCAACGAGGAGGTGATTGACGGCGTGGCTGACCAACATTCTGTCGCAGCATGTGTGCTCTCCCTTACCATGTGTGATAATGGCACCGCCTTCTGCAGTGCTGGCCAATGAGGAGGTGATTGACGGCGTGAGCGAGCGGGGCGGGCACCCCGTGGTTCGCATGCCCATGAAGCAGTGGATGCTGAGAATCACCGCCTACGGCGACAGGCAAGGCTCTCTGCCCTCTTTGTTCTGCATCCGTTGCGGCTGCTAGCATTTGGTAGTTGCTGATGAAACAGTGTATGCTGAAAATCACCGCCTACGGCGACAACCAAGCGCGATATACAGCTACCTACTTAGCGCTGGTGGTTTTGTGCATGGCATGTGCTGCTGACTGGCTGGGTTTCCACCTGGAGGTTGCTGTCTGATCGGACTGGGCCGACCCATTCCAGGAATAGCAGCTGCTGACTGCCCACTGCCTTTTTGATGCGTTTTCCTATTTGTCAGGCTGCTGTCTGACCTGGACGACGTTGACTGGGCGGACTCCATCAAGGAGATGCAGCGCAACTGGATTGGGCGCAGCGAGGGCGCGACCATCCGCTTCCGTGTTGCAGCAGGAGACGGCGCCAGCGTGCCTGCTGGTGCGCGGGCCGGGCGCTGGGGCTGCCCGAGGGTTGGCGAGTGCTGGCAGTGCTTGCCGCTGCGTGCGGCCGTGAGGGGCTGCTTCAGTGGTGGCTTGCGTCTAGCTTTTGTGCCTTGCCGATCCAGGAGTTGGTTGAATGTGCACCCAATGTGGCATGCGCTCGGTGACCCGTCCCATCGCGCTTATTGAGTAATAGCTCGGCGTTACTCACTTGCAGATGCTGAGGTTGAGGTGTACACCACCCGGCCCGACACGCTGTTTGGGGCCACTTACATGGTGGTGGCGCCGGAGCACCCCCTGCTGCAGCAGCTGGCCAGCAGTGCGCAGGTGGGTCGTTTCGGGGGGATTGAGGGCATGTGCTTGCCTCCTGTCTGGCATCTCAGAGGCGCATGCGACAGACCCATGGTGCCCCGCCTGTTGCCCACTGAGCAGCCAGCAGCTTTCGGTTTCTCACTCGCGTGTTACTCCGCTTGCTGCAGGCTGCTGAGGTGGCGGCGTACGTGGAGGCCGCGTCCAAGAAGAGCGACTTTGAGCGGACGGAGCTGGCCTCCAAGCACAAGAGCGGCGTGTTCACGGGTGGGTGGGGTGGGCAAGGGTTTTGAGTGTGGGAAAGCGTAGGGCTTGGGCTCATGTCACTTGCCACCCTGCTCGCTTAAACCCATGTTGCTGCTCAGCGGTGGACGCTCGCCTGGGTGGCCGGCTCATGGTTGCCAAAGCTTGGCTCGCTTCTCCCCGTGCCCAATCTCCTAACCAGGCTTGTATGCCAGCAGCGAGCGCATCCCCAACTGGGTATCCCACTCCACTGCTGTTTGTCCTATCCATGCTCCACATGCAGGTTCATACGCGGTCAACCCCGCCAGCGGCGAGCGCATCCCCATCTGGGTGGCGGACTATGTGCTGGGCGGCTACGGCAGCGGCGCCATTATGGCAGTGCCCGGCCACGATACACGAGACCTGGAATTCGCGCAGGTGAAGGGTTGCTCAGTCTGCCCAGGCAAAGCAGACAGCTGCATGGCACTGGCGATGCATTGAGTATGCCGATTCTCTGCTTGTGGTTCCAACAAATCCAACCCGAGCATTCCCTACCCTCCTGCCACTCCCGGCACCGCAGGCCTTCAACCTTCCAGTGCTGCAGGTGGTGGCGGCAGACGCGGCGGCGGCAGCAAGCAGCAGCGGCAGCGGCGATGCGCCAGCAGAGGCGTTCACCGCTCCGGGCGTAGCAGTCAACTCTGCCAGCAGCAGCAGCGGGCTGGACCTGAACGGTCTGCCCACAGACCAGGCCAAGGCGGCAGCCATTGCCTGGCTGGAGCAGCAGGGCATCGGCCACAAGCAGGTGGGGACTCTAGTCTTGTCAAGTCTAACAGCTCAGTGCCAGCCCCTGAGGGTGGGCACTTGTGCCGCACAATCTGGGCTGCCAGCAAGTGGGCCTGAACGGGCCGATGGTGGTGCAATTGTCCTGGGGCAAGCGCTTGCCCTGTGCCATCTCTTGAACTAAACAGCTCTGCTTCCGACCACCGCCTGCTGCGCAGGTCAACTACAAGCTGCGGGACTGGCTGTTTGCGCGGCAGCGGTACTGGGGAGAGCCCTTCCCCATCGTGTACCCAGAGGGCAGCGAGGTGCGCGGTTTCAAACTGCGGCAGTGTCAAATTGTCTAGTAGCCGCATGCCCTTGCTTGCGGTGCCCGTTGCTGCCCTGTGCGGGTATGCCCAGAGGGCAGCAAGGTGAGTGCCGCTGCTGTGCGTGCTGATGCTGCCTGCTGTGCATCGTGCTGCTCTTCCTGAGTGAGGCGGGTGCACGCATGTCTGGATGTGCAAGCGCTGGCGCAAGCTTTGTGTGCATGGCAGAGTTGTGTGCACCCCGTGAGCATGGCCGGCTTGCCGGCAGAGAGCGCTGGTGGTGAGTATAGGAATGTTTACGTGGTGGTGTTGACTTCACTCAAGTGGAGCGCCCATTCGCACCTCCCTCTGCACTCCGTACAGGAGCCAACCCCCATTGACGAGTCGCAGCTGCCGCTCACGCTGCCTGACACAGACGACTTCAAGCCGTCGGGTGAGGATGGGCGGCATGCTGTTGGGCCTCTGTTGCACACATACAGCTCATGTCGTCGACATGGTCAAAAGAGGGGCAGGGCAGCGGAAAGGAAAGAAAAGAGCAGGGCAAGGCGAAGCAGCCTGGCCACCCGGCCTGCACTATTACAGTCTGCTTGATTGAGTTTGGGTTTGCTGAACATCTCCACACACTACTTCACTCACCGCAGGCACGCCCGACCCGCCGCTTGCAAAGTGCACGGATTGGGTGGCCACCACCGACCCCTCTGGCCGGCCCGCCAAGCGGGAGACGAGCACGATGCCGCAGTGGGCAGGCAGCTGCTGGTACTACCTGCGCTACATCGACCCGCACAACAGCGAGCGGTGAGGCTTTGGGGCACCTTTCTATCAGGTTCTTGCTTTTGGCAATGCTGCTGAAGCTGCCCGGCGTGCATCGACCTGCTGCACTGATGCGCCTGGTCTACCTGTTTCCATTTCACGCCTGTGCAAACCTGTTTGTTGTGCACAGGCTAGTGAGCGAGGAGGCGGAGGACTGGACGTTGTCGGACTCGGATGTGCATTTCCAAACCTGTTCCCCGTCAACCATCCTCGAACTGCACTGAAACTGGAATGCTGCGCAGGCTAGTGGGCGAGGAGGCTGAGAAGTACTGGATGCCGGTGGACCTGTCCATGCATTGTTTCGATTCTTTATCTTCAACAACTTACTTGCAGGCTAGTGAGCGAGGAGGCGGAGAAGTACTGGATGCCGGTGGACCTGTACGTGGGCGGCGCTGAGCACGCTGTGCTGCACCTCCTCTACGCCCGCTTCTGGCACAAGGTGCGGCGCTTTTGTATGCACTGTGAAGCGTGCGGCATACGCGGGGGCGTTGGCATAGAGGCTTTGTAGCATTCTGTGCCACTCCTTGGCCAGCGCAGCGCTGGTCACTAGGCGCGGCGCTCAGCTGCTCACTGCTTGCTGCACAATCTTAACACGTCTCGCAGGTGCTGTACGACATCGGCGCGGTCAGCACACCCGAGCCCTTCCACCGCCTCGTCAGCCAGGTGGGTACGGCAGTTGGCCTCAGCTGGCTATCACCTGGGCTGCGATGTGTTGGGAGGGTGCGTGTGCCTGGAAACAGCCCACGGTGCACTCTGCTTGCCCTGCATCAAGCGACCTTGCAATGGAGCTTCTGTCATGTCTTGAACGAGCTTTCACACAAATTTGGTCTTAATTTGCAGGGCATGATCCTGGGTGAGGTTGAGTTCACGGTGCACAAGGACGCCAGCGGCACGTACTGCGCAGAGGGTACCCCCGGTGCCACCACGATACGGTGCGTAGAATTGGGGGGCCTTGCATAGCTGCAGCCCAGCCTGGGGCCTCATGGGCGCGGAAGATGCTGCGGTTTCGACAGACCTGGCTGCAGCTGTCACAAACCTGACCACTCCTGCTTCCTTGCAGGCTAGACCCGTCTGAGGTGGAGCCCACCGGCGGCGGCGGCTACGTGCTCAAAGCAGACCCCAGCGTCAAGGCGGGTGCCGCTCCATTGCTCTGCGTTCTGCCGCGATCTGCCACAGCTGGCTGTAGTTACAGGTGTCAGCACATCTCCTGCAGCTTGCCTGCCCTACGCGCATTGCTACCTTCTCAGTTCCCTTGCTTCTTTTTGCTGCCCTCACCGGTTGTGCAGGTTACCAGCCGGGCACACAAGATGAGCAAGTCGCGCGGCGCCGTGATCCACCCTGACGACGTGGTGTGTGCTGCGATCTCATTGTGCTGCGCTCTCCACCTGTTTTACCGGCATTTTCGAGGCTGCCGCTGCCCCTCTTCTGCGCTGATGCACTGGCGAACTTGGTACTCCCCGCATCTGTGACATCTGGCTAGCATGCAGCTGTCGATTTGGTGCTGCTGTGCTCATGCCCCTAGCCTTTGCCCTCCTGCTTGCCCCGCAGGTCTGGCAGTACGGCGCGGACAGCCTGCGGCTGTACGAAATGTTCATGGGCCCGCTGCGGGACACCAAGGTGCGTGGTGCTTCTGGGCCTTGCAGCACCAACAAGAGCGGAGCTTTCAGTTCTCAACTGAACTGTCATGGATGGAATTGATATCTGGCCCTGCCATGCTCATGTCGGTTCTGACCCCGCCAATCTCCCGAACCGCTCCCATTGTTGTTCCTCAGGTGTGGTCCACGAAGGGCGTGGAGGGCGTGCACCGCTTCCTGGCCCGCGTGTACCGCCTGGTCACGGAACAGCCGCTGAGCGACGCGCCACCCAGCGCCGACCAGCTGCGCCAGCTACACCAGACCATCAAGAAGGTGGGGAGGCTGCTTGGACGGGTGGCTTGGTGTGGTGGTAGCGCTAATAAGGGGCGTGCTGACCTGCACCCGACCAGCTGTGCCAGCTGCACCAGACCATCAAGAAGGTACGGTGGGGGCGAGGTGTTTCGACAGGCCGCCATTGTGTAGATCGAGTGAAGGGTGCCGCAAGGGCGTGTTGCCCAGCGCAGCTACTGTCGCTTACCTGTTGCCTGTCTCAGCAGATTGATCTCTCTCCTTCTGCAGGTGACGGAGGAGACGGAGGAGATGCGGTTCAACACCGCTCTGGCAGCCATGATGGAGTTCGTCAACGGAGGTGCGTGGTTGCGCACTGGATCAATGCGCCCGCCTGCTCGCGCCCCTGCCTGCCTGCCTGCCTGCCTGCCTGCCTGCTGTCTGTCCGTCTGCGGCAATCCGTTTCCCACAGCCCCCCACTCCCTGCCTCTTTTCCATGTGTCCATCCCATCGCAGCCTACAAGTGGGAGGGCGGCCGGCCAAAGGCGGCGCTGGAGCCGTTCATCCTGCTGCTGTCGCCCTACGCCCCGCACCTGGGCGAGTTTTGTAACTTTGCAGCGAAGCAGGATCCTGGGTGTGAGCCATTTGTGAGCTGCGCGCCCCTGCTGTTTTGATGTCCTAATGGCAGAGCCTAGTTTGGCCCAGCTTGCTCATGCCCTGGCTGCCCCCATGCTGTCCATTGCTTCTGCAGCTGAGGAGATGTGGACGGTGCTGGGCCACAGCGGCAGCCTGGCGTACGAGCCATGGCCGCAGGCAGACGAGAGCCTGCTGGTACAGAATACGTACAACCTGCCGGTGCAGGTGAACAGCAGTGTTGTTGCTGCATTATTTTGCTGTTGTAGCAGCTGGGTGGTGGGATGGTGCGAGGACGGAGACTAAAATACTCGCCCGAAAGCAGGCCTGGCGCACACAAATTGCCCACTGGCCATACCTGGCAATTCATTCCCCCTGCCCTTTCCTTCCAATCCGTTTCCTTCCAGGTGAACGGCAAGATGCGCGGCGCGATCGAGGTGGAGGTGGACACTGCCCAGGACGGCGCGGTGGCGGCGGCCCGCTCCATCCCCGCGGTCGCCAAGCAGCTGGACGGCAAGGACATCAAGAAGGTCATTTTTGTGCCGGGTGAGCAGTGCTGAAGCTGCGGTTTGGCTGGCAGCAGGAGGTGAATGGCAGGCTGAAGGCGGCGCTGCAACGAGGTCGAAAAGGTGCTGTTTGCCAGGGCGTTGCGGAGCACAGCATCGTTTACGCCCATGCCTGTGTGCCTGGAGTAGCAGCGCCTCTTGCTGTGCGGTAACAATTGCGCAGCCACCCTCCAACCGTTCTCCCGCACCCGCTCCCGCTGCAGGCAAGATTCTGAACCTGATTGTGCCCGGCAAGTGAGGCGGCGGACGGCGCTGCCGGCTCTTTTGTGGCAAAGTCGTCTGCTTGCCCTATTGGTGATAAACCGCTGCTGATATCCAGACTAAAATGACTTGTACACCACGCAACTTCACCCTCACTGGTAAACGCGCTGGCTGAGAGGCGGTCAGAACATTGCAGCTGGCGCTGCGGCTGCGAGGGCGCCGGCGGGCGGCGAGCGGGGGCGCCCAGGGTTGGGCGCATGCCGCCGGCGGCCCGCCTGTTCACCTTGATGGCTGATGCATGCAACTTGGAAGCGTTGTAGAGAGGCATGGCGGCCGTCTACGTCGCCTGCTGCGATTCAGCATCTCCCGCTCCCCCATGGCGGCGCCATGGCGCGAGTGCTGCGCTTGCCGCACTTCCAGGCCACCAGCGCAGCTCAGATCACCTGTTGACAGCGCTGCAGGCAGCTTAGGACTCAACTGGACTGCAGATCATAGCCTCGTGACGCCACGGCCGCAAACCCGAACCCATTTAGCTTTGTGGCACGACAGCAGCAGCATGCAGGCGGCAACCCTCTCCCTGCAGCAGCGGCCGGCGGCGCTGAGGACCAGGGCTCGGCGCACGGCGGTTCGCTGCGCGGCGGTGCCCCCGGCCATCGAAAAGGTGGCGGGTGATCAGGTGCGGCGCCTGCGGGCGGGCCGCCGCCAGGGCAGGGACTGCCGCCACGGCCAGCTGCCTGTCGGCGCCCTCGCTGCCGCTGCTGCGTCGCTCGCCTGGCGAGCTGCCAAGCAGCTGATGCGCCTCCCTTTCCCGATCCCTCCTGGCTGCAGGTGGTCAAGGTCGGCGTGAACGGTGAGCTGCGACAGAACTAGGTTGTGCTGCAGCATGTGCATGCTAAGCAGCCGCTCGCCCTGGCGCCCTCGGCAGTTTGAATGCTGCTGACCCTGCTCCCACTGCCCTGCCTGCAGGCTTTGGCCGCATTGGTGAGGCGCTCGCTACAGCCGACACAAGGGGCTGTATGGCTTGTCAGCGAGCTGCAGCAGCATACTGCTGGGCAGCGCCCATGCATGCCCAGCCGAGCGCGCCAGGCCGCACGCACCAGCTGGGCAGCTGCCATCCCGCTGGGGCCGCCTGCGCAGCAGCCAGAACTCGCCAGGCAGCATCTGTCATTTGCACACAGCTCCCTGTTCCCACTTGCTGTGGCATGCCCTGCTAGCGGTCAGTGCCAACCCATCGCTCACAACACCCTCGCTCGCAAAACCATTTGTGTACCGCATCGCAGGCCGCCTGGTGCTGCGCGCTGCCATTGCACACCCGGGTGTGGAGATTGTGGCGGTGAACGATCCGTTTGTGGACGCGGGTAAGCGGATGGGCCACGTGTGTTGCTCTGTCGTGTGTGCGGTTGGCAGCTGCATGCGCTGTCAACCTGCCTTGTTCTTAGCTCAAGCAAGCTTGCGGCCATCCCTGCTTCTTGCACAGCACATGGCCTACCTGCTCAATATGCTTAGGTGCACTGGGCACTTCCGATGCCACAGTGCACACCCCTTACACACCTTTTATTCCGTTGCCAATTGCAGAGTACATGGCCTACATGCTCAAGTACGACTCGGTGCATTGGCACTTTCTATGCCAATTATCGCAAACTTATTCCTTTCCAATCACAGAGTACATGGCCTACATGCTCAAGTACGACTCTGTGCACGGCCGCTTCCCCCACGACATCCACGGCGACGGCGACGGCCTGTGGATCGACGGCAAGAAGATCGCGGTGCACGCCAAGCTGTGAGCCGCATGCTGCTCGTGCATGCTGCCTCAGATGTGTTTGGGCGAGAGCTCTGGGGACTTGGATGCGCTCTACTCTACACAGTCCCTCCAGCCTTTCTAAATCACGCTTTCATTACATGGCATTGCAGTGATGCGGGCGAGATTCCCTGGGGCTCCAGCGGTGTGGAGTATGTGTGCGAGTCCACGGGCGTGTACACCACCATCGACAAGGCCTCCTCGCACCTGAAGGGCGGCGCCAAGAAGGTGGGGGGAGTTTGGGGCTGTTCCCTTGCAAGGGGCGGGCAGGTGTGGCGAGCACTATTGCGCTCTTGTGGAGCAGCAATGGGAGGCTGCAGGTCGTGTTCAGCACACAGGCCCGCGGCATGCAGCCCCTGTTTCGGCGACTGCGGGCTAAGCAGCCGAGCTGAGCACTGTCTGCCTACTTGTGCGCCTTGCAGGTGGTCATCTCTGCCCCCTCCAAGGACGCGCCCATGTTTGTGGTGGTGAGCCGCGGTGGGCTGCTTCGTTGCAGTGCTTTTTGTTCCGCGTTGTCGCCACACCTGCAAGCAGCTGCCACGGTCGCAAATGCTGCCCACTTTTTTCTTGAAATCGATCGAATTTCATCCTGATCGCAGGGCGTGAACCACGAGAAGTACGACCCCTCGGTCACCGTGCTGTCCAACGCCTCGTGCACCACCAACTGCCTGGCACCCGTGGCCAAGGTGGTGAACGATGCTTTCGGTGCGCTTAGCTGTACGATTCTAATGTTTTGTGCTTGCTGTCGGGAAGCATGCAGTAGTGTTGCTGCTGCACCACCAACTGCCGGGCGCCCTTGGCCAAGGCAGTGAACGACGCCTTTGGTGCGTTGACAAGCACAATTGCTGGCTGCAGCAGCCGTGCTGCTGGGAACGCACAGTGGTACTTCCATTTTGTGCGGATGCAGTCGCTGCTGCAAACCCGCCATCTTGGCAGTTTGTAGCACTGGGGCAGTGTAGGAGCCACCAAGCGCCACCAAGCACCGGAAGCGAACCCACAGCTGCGTTCCCTTTGTTACTGCAGGCATCCGGGAGGGCCTGATGACCACTGTGCACGCCACCACCGCCACCCAGAAGACCGTGGACGGACCCTCCAAGAAGGTGGGTGGGGCAGGGCGGATGGAGCTGGGGCAGGGCCGCCAGACAACCGCTCGTGCAATGCAACGCACGTTCATCACAGCAGCCACAGCGCATGCTGGGCATGCTGCGCAGCATGTCCTGTCGGCCAGCCGCAGACCCACAGTGTCCCTCAGTTACACATGGGTGTGCATGCCCTCAACTGGTAAACTGCCGCCTGTGTGGATGCTCCGCAGGACTGGCGCGGCGGCCGTGCGGCGGCGGCCAACATCATCCCCTCCTCCACTGGCGCTGCCAAGGCTGTGGGCAAGGTGGGCGACTGTTGCTGGCTTGCCATGCCTTGCCAGACTTGCTTTCTTGCCGCCTGCTGCGCACCATGCAGGTGCTGCCGCAACTCAACGGCAAGCTGACCGGCCTCCGTAACTCTGAACCCGGCCGGCCTTGTCCTGCCACTCTCTGCACATGCAGGTGCTGCCGGAGCTCAACGGCAAGCTGACCGGCATGGCCTTCCGCGTGCCCACCCCCAACGTGTCGGGTGCGCTGCGGTTGTGGTTGAAGGAAGGAATCGGGTTGGGACTGAGATTGCTGCTGTGTGCGCCTACGAGCGTCCACCCCTGCATGCACGTTGCGGCTGTGCTGCAATCGTGCATAGGATGGTGGGTTGTACCGACCACATGAGCAATGGGCTGCGCTTTGTGTCCATCAACCTGGACAAGGGCGCTTCTTGCGAGCCCCCCTTTTTGTGTGCACTCTTTCTCAGCTGCTGAGCAACTGGACCTTTCCTGTTCCCTTGCACTGCTCCCACCTGCAGTGGTGGACCTGACGGTCAACCTTGACAAGGGCGCCTCTTGCTGTTTCTTATTTCCAACCAATCAAACATCAAATCACATCTAACTTTTCTTGCAGTGGTGGACCTGACCGTGAACCTGGACAAGGGCGCCTCCCACGACACCCCTTTTGCACACATTTGTTTCAGCGGCAGCTCATCAGTCCCTTAATGTACCTCATTTCCTTGCAGTGGTGGACCTGACGGTCAACCTGGACAAGGGCGCCTCGTACGACGACATCATGGCAGAGCTGAAGCGCGCCTCGGAGCAGGAGATGGCGGGCATCCTGGGGTGAGTGAGGAAGGGTGCTGTGTTTGCTTTTATTGTGAGCAAGCGGGTGCTGTGGTTGCTTTTATTGATGGTTGGTAGTGTGCTGAGTGTCGAGCAGGAGATGGCGGGCATCCTGGGGTGAGGGCTTTGTGGGGAGGCAGCACTGTTTTCAGGAGCTGGCGGGCATCCTGGGGTGAGGGAGGCGGCGGCGGCATGATGGGTGTGCAGTGCTGATGCCGCGGTGTCCACCTTACTTTGTGGGCGACACACTGACCTCCCAAACTGACCTCCCAACTGACCTCCCAATCTCCCCTTGTTTTCGTATCACTGCAGCTTCACCACCGACGCCGTGGTGTCCACCGACTTTGTGGGTGACACGCGCTCGTCCATCGTGGACGCGGGTGCCGGCATCAGCCTCTCCCCCAACTTTGTGAGCTGCTTGCCCGAGCTTATGCGCGCCGCGCTGCATTGGGTGCTTGACGGTTGGCGTGCATGGAGGCAAGGATTGTCCAGGGTGCAGAATTTGCACTCAGGTCCATTGATGACATGCATCTCTTCCCTGTTCCCTGCCCCCCGCAGGTCAAGCTGGTGTCTTGGTACGACAACGAGTACGGCTACAGCTGCCGCATGTGCGACCTGCTGCAGTACATCGCCGCCGTGGACAAGCAGGCCAAGTGAAGCACTCCACATGCATAGGAAATGCGTACTGCCACCACAGCGCACAGGCCGCAGGGCGCCTCGTGCTGCGACTGCCGGCGGCGCCCGCTTTGGCGCTGCCCTGATTGCTGACGGCCGTTGTGCAGCTGCCGCATAAACAGCTGCCGGCGATGGATGGGCTGGAAATAATGCAGCGATACGGCAAGCTGCGGGCGTCCACTCTCGGCGCACACCATGCCTTTGCACACACTTGCACACAGAACCCGAATCCCGCTCACTGAACGAAACGGAGCAATGCCTTAGCACTTGCAATGCCTGTCGCATCCCCCAACGTCCCCCCATGTCAATGTCTAATGCCCCCATCACATGCCATGCTTGGTGCCCTGTTCGCCTCGCCACATGCGGCAGGGCCACGTGCTCCCTTACATACACAGCTGCCCACCCCTTTGCTAGCCCCCTGTGCGTCTCTCCTAGCTTTTGTTGTCCCGGCCGAGTGTAAAGTGAAGTCTTCTGCGGGACAGGGGCACCAGCTGGCATGCAATGGCGCACAGGCACACAAGCAGAGATGCGCGGCACCGCGCTGGCGGCCCTAGCGGCTACTTTGGGGCTAGCCCGTGGCTCCGCTGTTGCACGTGTGAGCCTGTTCGCTCTCCACATCCCCTTGTGCACCTTTTGGCTTGCAGCTCCGCACACCACCAAGCTGGAGGGCCCTTCTTCGAGTTCTGCTGCCGCGGCGCGGCAGCGCCCCGAGCCGCGGCATGTGAGCAGCAACGGCGGCTCGGGCGGCGGGCCGGCTGACGGTCTGAGCCACCAGCTGCAGCACACATCGTCGCCGCCACCGCCGCCTCAGCAGCCGGAGAGTCTGGAGGCAGCGCTGGCCCGCCACTGGCTCACCATCGACCGCCACACAATAGTCATAACCGCAGCAGTGAGCATGCTAAACCTGGAGGGCTGGAGAGGGGGCTGACCACGGCTCTGCCGCGTCAACGCAGCACGACCGCAAGGCGCCCGCCTTTTCTGCTGTAAGCTGCTCTGCTCGGGCCGCCCTGCCACAGGTGCACATAGCATCCCTGGCGCGCTTCACGGTCACTCCAGCAGAGGAGCAGATTCTGCGGGGCATGCTGGCGTCGCTCGCTGCGGCATGGCTGCTGATAGCAGTGGCACCGCGATGGTACCTGGCCGGGCGACAGGTATATCTCTCTTTTGGCTCGACTCTCTGTGCAGCGGCAGCAGTTGGCCAGCCAAAGCTGTGCTTTGCTTGCACTCGCTGGCCAGCCACTCTGCGGCCTGGTTTCACCCGCCTGCTCTACCTCACCTGGCACTGCTCTCCTACTGTGGCTCACTCCCCTTGTAGGTCATTGTCATCTGCCTGCGGCTGATCAACTACCTGTTCCTCGCACTGGCTGCGGACGTGGTCCGCATGTTCTACCCTAGCGGCCTCTCTGCCGCGGACAGCTGCGGCGCTGCCGGCTGGCTTGCAGCCCTTGGGGGCTCCGCACGCGCACTAGTCATGCTGCTGATTCCCGTGGCATGGGTCCCTGGCTGCCTGGGTGCCGCCATGGGCATGCAGCTGCCGCCGCTGCAGCACCTGGCGCTGCACGGGCTCACCCTGCTGCTGCTGGCGCGGCGTGCGCCCACAGGTGCGTGTAGAGGGACGTGTTGCATGCGGGGCGCATGCAGGGAGAGCATGGTTCCCTGGACTGCCCTTTGTGATTGCATTTCACCCATACTGCTCCCCACGTGCTTGCCCCTGGTCCGTGCAGCATGCGCGCAGTACGTGGGCTTACAGCCCTGTTCGGGAAAAGTGGTTGGGGCGGCCTACAAAGTGCTGCAAAGCGCCATTTCCCTCGTGGCACCCGGATCCAACCGGCGGCTCGCGGCGGCGGCAGAGACAGCCAGCGATGTGCAGCAGTGCACCGCTGTCGCCTGGGCGCTGCAGGTGGGGCTTTGGTCGATGCACGCAGCAGAGCGTTGGGTGACGCTCTTCAAATACTTTGCTCATTGGTGCATGTTGCAGTGCTGTGTGTGGCGCCTCGCCCTTCAGCTATTTAGCATAATCCACAAGGATACCCGCAATAATGTCTGCCGAGCTGCCCGTCCCGCACGTGCAGGCCTCGCTGGGCTTCCTTCTGCCCACCCTATACGTGTGGCGCTCCCAGCTGCTGGTGGCCCTGAAATATGTAGAGGGGCAGCGGCACTGGCGGCGGCGAGCCGAGGCAGTCAGCGCACTGCACGGCAGCGCCTATGCCTGGCTATGCGGCCCGGTGCTGCGAGCGGCCGAGTTTTGCACGGGCGACTGGACGCTGGCGGTGGTCTTAGCAGCGCTGGGCGGGTTCATTGCGGGCGTGCTGTGGCACCACCAGCAGAACGCATGAGCGCATGCCGTTTAGCAGCATTTTTTGCGTGTGCACCTCCAACGCAATGCCTTGTTTTCCAATCAACACTGAGATATATTCCTGGAGCATTGCAGTGACACCGTGTGCTGGCAGCTTGCTTACAAGTGTCGGCGGCAAGCACAAAGCCCAGAAGTGGCATGCACAGTCGAGTGGCGGTGCGCCTGGCAAAGCAGGGAGCATGGCTTGACAGGGAAGGCGACAGCGAAAGCTCAAGAACCCCACTGCCCAGTGCTACCTCTGCCGCAGCAGCTCGATGCTGCTGCATGTGTGCTCTTGCTCACACCAGCCTTGCTGTGCCTCACTCTGTCACACCAGCTTTTGCGGGGCGGCCCACAGGCGCACGCGGCCATCCAGGCCAGCGGTGGCCAGCACATGGGCGGGGCCGTGGGGGCCGCGCAGCTTGCTGGTGGACCACTCCAGGCTGGTGATCTGCGGTGGGCGATGTGGTGGCGGTGGTGGTTGGATGATGGCAAGGCACAGGCGGCAGGTTTTTCACACTGTGGCGGTCTGCAGGAGATGCCTGCATGCCCAGCAGCGGATTGCTGCGGTTCCTGCAGTTCCCTCAAGCGCACCGCACGCCGACACGCCAGGGTGAGCCAATACCTCACTGACACGCGCAGCACTCAAGGTCCATAAGCTCACCGCCGCATCGTGCGCTTCGTCGATGTGCTCCACCACCTCTCCAGGGCAACCAGCCACACAGCGACCTAGATTCAAACGCAGCAGCTCTCACCGCCGCATCGTGCGCTTCATCGATGCGCTCCACCACCTCTCCGGTGCGGCAGTCCAGGAAGTGCAGCATGGAGCCGCAGGCGGCTGCAATCAGATTCTCAGGCCCCCACGCCAGCCGGCTGTAGCACTTGCCGGGCAGCAGGGACAGGCCAGTGGACAGCAGCACCTGAACGGCGGGTCAATGAGGGATGAGCGGGGTCAATGCCCGTGGGGGTCAGCATGCCCCCACGTTTGGCAGCAACCGCAGAGCAGCACACACGCAGCCTCCGCCCTAGGTGCACAAGCGCAGAGGCAAAGTTTGTTAAATGCAAGACTCATGCGGCAGTGGCCTGGCGCAGCAGCATACATTTGCAGCAACACGCGCAGACAGGCAGCTGGCCCCCAAATCAACCAGCCCATCCATCCGCCAACCAACTTTGCAGGACATGCCTTGGGATCCTCGTCCATGTGGAACCTGACAGCAATATTCCAAATCTTCAAGAGCCCGTCGCCGCTGGCGGTCACCATCTGCAGCAACAAACACGGGTGCTTGTCAGTCGGCGGCGGCAGCAAGATGGCACTCTAAGGCAGGGCAACAGGGGCAGCAGCGGCGACGCGAGCAGGAGCACGATGGAAGGGAATTTCAGCCACTCTACTGCTCCGGTCGGCTGAGTCCGTACAGCAACTCAAACAAACGTAAGGGGCAACTAAGGGCCACAAACAAGCAGGCGCTCGCCTGGTGAGGTCTGGCAAAAAGTCGAGGCAGTGCACATTGTGCTCGACAGAAAAAAGTTAAACAGCATTCAAGAGCGCTCGCCTTGGTGAGGTCGGGAGAGAAATCGATGCAGAACACTTTGGACTTGTGCCCCTTCAGGCTCATGCCCATCTTCACGCCCGTGAACTGGCCCGTCCGGTCAAACTGCACCTCGTACAGCTGCAGCGGCGGAAGAGGCAGGGGGTGGAACGCGATACTGCAGCGGTTGAGGTGCGACCACATGCACCACACCACGTGAGCGGCAAGGCCTTTTCAATGGCGGGCGTTGCTGTTCAACTGTGTTGTGAATGCATGCAACACAGACAGCAATACGCTGTCCCTGCTCTGCCACCACAGACACACACAATCAGTAGCTTCCATCCCACCTTGACATCGGAGGTGAAGGTGCCGGCGGCCACCCAGCGGCCGTCCCGGCTGATGGTGGCCATGTAGTTGTTCAGGCCGCCCGTGTCCATCTGGCCCAGCTGCCTGCTCAATGGGGTGTTATCATTGGCGAGATCATGGCAAGCTGACCTGAGAGGGGCATGTCTGTGTCCCTCTGAATTGCAACAAAACACTTCAACCGTGCCAGCCTGCGCCCCCAGACCATGCACACCTGCCCAGCCTGTTGAACACCCGCAGGCCTGTTTCTCATGCGCACAGCCTCTCCCGCCCACCCTGCACCTGCGCCCATCCATACACGCACCTGCCCAGGGTGTTGAACACCCGCAGGTCAGGTCAAGTATTCTCACACGCAGCATCACTCACTCAATGCTCAGCATCCAGCCACGCATGCGCACCTGCCCAGGGTGTTGAACACCCGCAGGTCGGTCTTGTTGGAGCTGGCGGCCAGCACGCCGTAGCCGCCCTTGGAGGACGAAGCGGAGGCCAGACACAGCCCCGGCAGCTTGCCGTTGAAAATGCCCTCCAGGTGCCACTCCTCTGTGGGCTCCTGCTTATTGAGGGTGGGCAGTCAAGACTAACAGTGAGCAACTGTGGGTGTCACCCGGCAGCTTGCTGTTGGAAGATGCCCTCCAGGTGCCACTCTTCCACAGGCTCCTGCGTATCGAGAATGGGGCGCAAAAAGGACCCAGGGTTAGAGATGGGTCAGTGTGATTCGCCAGCTTGCTGTTCGAACATGCCCTGCAGGTGCCACTCCACCAACCCAGTGTGCAGGACAGCACAGCAGCCCTGGGATATGCTGCTGCAAAAGTGTGCACCACTGCAGCCCAAATAGCAAAGAAGCCCACCTTGGTGCCCGCAAAGTTGAGCATCATCAGGCCCGCCGCATTCACCATGCCTTTCGTCTGCAGGTGCACCAATCATATGGCAGTTGAGACATGCATGCAGTGGGTGATAACTGCCGCAAAAGGCGCTGCGGTGGCGGCAGTGTTAGCAGCCTGGGCAGCAGACGCGCGCAGCCTGGGAGGGCGGTAATGTGCCGGAATGTGTCGCACTTCACGGTGCAAAGCCAGAAGCTCACCAGCACCGCCACATGCTGCGCGTCATCACCGAATGCCACATCCTGCACGCCACACCTGCACGGCAGCGGGGGCAGTACAATAGGTTTTCGGGTAAACCAACCACCAAGCAGGACGCGAGCTCATGGGGATTCCCCTGGGGATTCCCCTTCTCTCACAATAGCCCACCTCAGCGGGCAGGCCAGGCCTGTACAGCACACCCAGCCACCCACTTCCCCTACTAAAGCTGGTACTGCTGCGTAACCTGCCGTCCTCCCCCCGCCATCCCCTCACCGCAGCAGCTCCTTCTTGCCGCACCTTCAGCACCATCCAGCAGCAACAGACACCCTGCCCTGCCCTTCGGCCTAACGGCCATTGTATGGCGGGCATCACTGCTGTACAACTAGCGGGGCCCTCACCGCAGCAGCTCCTTCTTGTGGCAGCATCCAGGCCCCTCCACTGCAGATGCTGCCCTGCAAGCCTGCAACGCGCAACCTGCCACCCTTTCACACCAGCCCTCCCCCTGCCGCCCCCTCACCGCAGCAGCTCCTTCTTGCGGCAGGGGATGGACTTGGCTGTGGGGTCCCGCAGGTCAAACACCCGCACTGTGCGGTCGTCACAAGCGGTGGCCAGCGACTCGCCATCCGGGGACCAAGACAGGCCAGTCACCTGCACAGACAGAGGCACACAGACAGCAGCAAGTGACAGATCAGCACACAGAAAGCGGTGGCCAGTGACTCGCCATCACGTGACCAGGACAGGCCCATCACCTGAACAGAGAGGCAGAGCGCAGCAGCAGACGCAGCAGGCGATTCACGGAAAAGCAACCAGGGCACAGGCCTGCCACCAACACAGCTGCAGCGGCAGCGGAAGCCGCCGGCTGCTGTCCAGGCCAGACAGCAGCGATGCTGCACTGCAGCGGCACCATGGCAGCAGTCCACCCCAGCACCCAACAGGCGCCGCAACCCCAGCAGCGCTCGCCTCGGCGGTGTGGCCCCGCAGCCCTGTGATGAAGAGCTTGCTGCTGGCGTGCTTGTCAGTGCCATGGTGGTGCCTGCAGGCAATGCAATCGCACTCTGATCAGCAGGCGCATGAAGGGCATGCAGCGAGGGTCGAGGTTTCACGCAGCGGCCGCCAGGCGAGTGGATGCCAACGCCAACATGCGCGGCCAGGCGGGTGCACCCAGAAAGCTCACCCCTTGCCCTTGGCTGCCTCCCGCTGCAGCTGCTTCAGCGACACGCCCTTGGGCTGCTGCTGCACCTGCCGCGGCGTGGTGTCCACGCTGCAGGGACAAGAGGGGCAGCTGGTGAGGTGGAAGCAGAAGCAAGCGGGCAGGTCGCCGCCGGCGGCGTGGCGGCAGCAGCAGAGCGTGAGTGCGGCGGCTGGTGGGCAGCGGGCAATTCAGATCTCCCGGCAGGCCTGAATGTCAGGCCCCCTGGCGAACTTGCCTGGGCTCGGGAGAGGCGGCAGCGGGCTTGCGCTCGGGAAGCAGCCAGAGCAGCAGCCGAAGGACCCGAAGCGTCAGCCGGAGCACGATCCAAGTCGCTGTGCCGATCACCAGCAGCACCACGGCTTGGCTGGGCGCGCTCAGCGCGAGGAACTCGGGTAGGAAGGCCATTGCGGCCGCTGCCGAAAGATCAGGCCCAGTAATGCGATCTAGAAGCCCACAGAATGCGATCGAGCGTGGCCGCCACCCGCTTGCATGCCGGCGGGCGACGGCAGCACTCGCAGCGCGCCGCCACGCCATTGCATCACTCTGAGCTTGGCTGAAGCGCAGTTACAGGTGGGGGCGCGGCTGCAATTCGCAGGCAAGTGCGCAGTACAGACAAGGGGGCGATATCAGGGGCAGAGAAGCTCATGCCTTAATATGGAGCGAGCTAGGGGGCGCTCGGGAGCGAGCAGCATGGAGCAAACAGCAAAACTGACGGAAGCGAAAGGACGTTAGCAATGAAAGCCGAGGGGTTCGGTGAGGGTGCGTGGGTGAGGTGGGTGGGGAGGGGTGGGGTACACAGCAGGGCCGGGCGGCCGCGCACGAGGAGCAGTTGCCCCGCAAGCGCTCGCCGCCGCGGCGCCTCAGCGGCGGCCGCCGCCTCCCCGTGCTGCAGCGGTTGGGTGCGTTTGGAGCGCTTAGGCGGAGGCCATGGTGACCTTCTCCTCGTTGCTCTTGCTGCCGAAGGACACGTTCACGGACTTGCTGTCCTTGGAGCGCAGCGCGTTGGCGCGCAGCAGGCTGCCCACCTGCGCAAATGAAATTGGAGGCAACAGGAACGGGGTCAGGTCGCAACAGGAAGGCAAGGGCCAGAGGCCGGAGGTAGTGCCTTGCAGCGCATGCATGGCCAGCAGAGCAAGCCAACACACACAGCGGCAGCAGATGGAGCGCGGTGTGGGCAGTGGGCTGCAATGCAGGGCGCAGCAAAAAGGGCAAGCAGTGCTTCAAGCAGCGCTCACCGTGCCGGCCAGCAGCTTCACGTCGTCCAGGGGGTTGCCGGGCACCACTGCAGGCAGGCAGGGGAGTGGAGGCAGCACAGGTGAAGCAGCGAACGCAAGCAGCCTACAGCCTACGTGGGAAGCGCTCAGGCGCAGGCACGCCAAAATCCATGCACCAGCAACCAAGCACGTGTCCAGTGCAATCATTGATCCACGCACCCGTCTTGTACAGGTACGAGTCGAAGGTCATCTTCTGCACGTAGTTGCTCTCGCACAGCTCCACAAACGCCTCGCGCGCAGGGTTGGACCGGTAGAACACCTGCGGAGCAGTACAGCAGAGTGGTGCGATGTGGGTCAGGTCGAGCGTTGGGCGGGGCGGGGCGTGCAGCCGGTGCGCAGCAGCTTGCAACAATCAATCTGGAGGCAGCATCTAGCCGGCACGCAGCGGCACCGCAGAGTTCAGCGGCAGGCTCCCACTGCTGAGGTGCAGCACCGCGCCGCACAGCGTAGCACAGCGCAGCGCAGCAGCCGCAGGGCAGCGCACCTTCTGCAGGATGTCCAGCGCAGCACAGCACAGCGCAGCACAGAGCAGCACCGCTATTACTATGTGTTGAACACACTCAGGCCGGACCGCACCTTCTGCAGGATGTCCAGCACCTTGTAGGTGGCCCAGTACTTGCGGTCAAACTCGTCCAGGTAGTTGCGCAGCGCGCGCTCGCCTGCGAGTGAGAAGGGGGCAACGGCAGAGAGTTTGGTGGGCATGAAGGCGTGGGTTGGGATGCGCGTGGGTCAGGCACATGACCTGCCACCCGTCAGCGAGGCTGCGAGCGCAAGCCGCGCTGCAGCGCGCACCGCGGGCCTACAAGGCCGCACCAAAACTCCGACTCTAGCCCCAGCCCGGGCCAGGCTGGCACTGCCGGCACCCCCCCCAGCGCTGCTCACCCGCCATCTTCTTGCCGCCCTCCGAGGCCTTGACAATGGCCTCGCCCGCCATGCGGCCCGACTTGGCCGCAAAGTAAATGCCCTCGCCGGAGCACTTGGTCACGTAGCCGGCGGCGTCGCCCACCAGGGTGACGCGGCCCTTCACGCGGCGCGGACGGGGGTGCTCTGCAGGGCGGGGCGAGCGGCGGGCAGATGGAAGGGATGGAAGGTTGGTGAGGGCCGCTCGCGTCGCTGCGCTGTGCCGCGCTGTCTATAAAACAGCGTGCCTGTGCACCTATTGCAGGCAAGCGCAGTTGCATGGCTGGCCAAGCCACACTTCGCGAGGCATCCAGCGCTCACCAGGGATGGGGTGCGCCTCCACGCGGATGATCTGGCCGCCCTCGGTCTTCACCTTGGCGCGGTCGCGGGTGGCCTGCTGGTACTGCTTGATCGCCGTCTTGTTCACCTGCGGGCGGAGAGATGGAGCGGCGGAGCCAGGGGTTGGGCGCGCAGGACACGAGCGGGAGATCGGGTGCTGGTCACAGCAGCAGCAGCGGCGGCAGCGGGACGCCAGCAGCGGCGGCTAATCAACAAGAGTGGAGCAGGGGCGTCCACTCACCACGGTGCCGGTGCCCACCGCCACGTGGTCGTACTTGGGGAACACCCAGCCGTAGAAGTCGGGGGACACGTCGTCACCCACGTACCTGCGGCCAGACAGACAGAAGGAGGCGACGGAGATTTCAGTTGGCGGTTACGAGCAACCCTGCCTGCTGACCTGCAGGAGACGCGCGTTGCGCCTGCTGCAATGTGGCCGGCTGTACGTTTGCAGCCCCCTGGCTGCTGTGCCAGCAAGCCAGTCGGCAATGCCCCATCGCCAAGTGCAGCGCATAGTTGTGCAGCAGGCCCTCACATCTCCGCCAGGTCCTTGTAGTACTCCATCTTGTCCTCAGGGATGCGGATGCGCTCCTGCGGGCAGAAACAGCCAGGGCAGGTGCATTCAGCATGGAAAGGCAGTTGCAGCGCAAGGGCATGGGCGTGCCCAAGGTGCGCAGTTCCAGGCTGAGTACGGTAACCAGCATGTACACAAGCACACCACAGCACGCACCTGGAAGGCGATGGCGTAGTCGTACTCGCCGGCGTCACCACCCACTCACCCGCCAACGCAGGCGTACTTTAGAACGGCCTGATAGAAGCACGCCACAGCACGCACCTGGAAGGCGATGGCGTAGTCGTACTCGCCCGCGTCAATGTCCTTGGCCACGCGGCTGTTGGCGCCGTCGGCGCCAAGCACGATGTCGACCTCCAGGGTGGTGGGGGTGCCCACCTTGTCGCCTGCGGGGCAAGCAGAATGCGGAGGCACGTGCAGGCGACTGTGAGGGCACTGGGAAGCGACCACCGATCGCCCCGTATGCTTCGGCAAGCAGAGGAGCCGACAGCCTTGGCGCTCAACACAATCTTGCCCCGGCAGTTGCCCGTGCTGAACTGCACCATCACCCCGACTCACCCTCCTTGTACTCGTTGTAGCGGATGGTGATGGGGCCGTCGCCCTTGGTCTCCAGGCCCATGTACAGGCCGTTGATCAGCTTGGCGCCCAGCTTGGAGGCGCGCTTGCGCAGGTAGTCGTCGAACACCTGGCGGGAGGGGAGGGCAAGAGAAGTGGGGGGCGCAGCGTTTAGAGGCGCAGCAGCAGAGGTGTGGCCCAGGTGGGTGTGCAGGTCGTCAAACATCTGGGAGGAGCAAGGGCAAGAGGAATGGGAGGCCGATGATGTGTTGAGCACAGCACCGGAGAGGAAGTTTTGCGTGCGCACAGCAGGTCAGCGCCAAGCTGCTGTGTCCCGCCAGGCTCTGCTCCCCCCTCTAAGGCGCAGCGCACCTCGCGGCGGCACATGCCGATCCACTCCTTCTCGTTCAGGGTCTTGCCCACATCCACCTGCAGCAGGCACGTGATGGGCAGCCGGCGCCGATCAGCTTTGCACACGAGGCTGTGCATTGGCATGGGGGGCACAGCACGCAGCAAGGAATGCAGCCCGCTCAGCGCAGCCCATGGCCCGCCATGCAGACCGGCCCATGCCTCGCAGCGCAGCACGAGTTGTTCACAGCGCTGCACAGCGCAACAGGCCCAGCAAAGCGCAGCGCGGCACGCGCCTCGCGGTTGGAGGGCGAGATCATCTTCATCTTGGTCACGCGGCGGTCAATGATCTCCATGGGCAGGTCAAACTCCTCCACCATGCAGATGGGGATGGCGCCACCGCAGGGCTGCGGGCAGGGTAGTGCATGGCAGGCGTTGGGGGGCGGTGTACAGCAACGGTTGGGCCGCTGGCCGGGAGCGCGGCTGCGGATGCTGAGCCTTGCAAGCGGCACGGTGGCAGCACCTGCTGCTGATCTGAGCAGCACAGGCCGCTTTGCGGGCTGCTGTTGCTCCACACAGCACACCGCGGCAGCAGGTTCTGTGCAGCCCTGCCGCACCTTGCAGTTGTCCATCTTGCGCTCAATGAGGAAGGCCTCGCAGCCGCCCTTGGCCAGGGACTCGGCAGCGCAGGCACCGCTGGGACCGCCGCCAATCACCGCCACACGCAGGGGGCGGTCCAGCACGGCGCCATCCTTCACGGCCAGCACCTGGGGCGGAGGAACAGCGCAGGCGAGGGAGCAGGGTGGGCAGCGGGCGGCGGCGCGGCAGTCGGCGGCAGCGGCGGTAGAGTCGGGCCATCGGTCCAGACGGCGCATCGTGTCGGTGCAGACGGGCAGCGCCCAATTGTGCGGCTGAAGCGCCCTTGCAGAGGCGAGCTCTGGGGGCCTCCCAGCTTGGGTCCCGCGGCGCTCACCTGCAGGCCCACCGCGCGCTGTGCACGCTGCTGCTGCTTGGCCTGAACCAGCTGCGCGCCAGCAAAGGCCCGGCGCAGGGCGGGGGCGCCCTGGCGAGCGGCAGCGCGGGCCGGCTGCACCTGCGCAGCGCGCACAGTGCTCGCAGTGGCAACAACAGTGGCAGACATGGTGGAGGAGATTGAGGCACTGCGCAGGGCCCGGGCAGTGCGCACGGCTGCAAAGCCATCCTTTCCTATCTCCTGCTCATCAGCTGCATGGGGCCGGGTGGGCGGCTCCCTGAGCCCCTCCTGCTGCTTTGAGTTCATCCCGACCATGCATACATCGCTCCAGTGCGCGCGGCAGAGCCTGGGGCGCCCGGTTGCCACCTCCCGCCCCCCGCCGGTCGGCGCCGCCGCCTGCGACACAGGTGCTGGCTGCTGAACCCAGCCTGCCACCGATCCATGATCCCCCGAGGCCTTGAAGTCAGGGTGAGGTCCGCCTGTTGGTAGCCAGTGCACCCATGCCAGCATGCTGCACCGCGTTCAAACGGCCAGCCAACTTCAGCTGCTGCCGCTCACCTTTGTCGAACGCGCAAGGCACGATCGCCTGTCCCCCTCTGCCCGCACCGTCGCTGGTAGCTTTTGTATGGGACCATGACTGGGACCAGCACGGGGCCAGTTTTCCTTACATGCTGGCAGACCAACTCCAGCTCATTGCCCGATTGGTCTAGTGGCATTCTGCCGCCACCCTGCATGCAGTGCTCCATGCGCTGGCTGGCTCCTAGTACAACTAGTTGCCTCGTCTTGACAGGCAGGGGCCGCCTGCAGGGCAGTGCAATTTTGTCAAAAATGACGGCGGCCAAGGTTTCTACAGATGAACACCAGCTTCCCAGCCCAAGCCACCAAAGGTAGGCCATTCGCCTCTTCAGCGGCAGTGCTCCTGCTGCTTTTGGAGACGGACCAGCCAGTGAACGGGAGGAAGGCATACCACTGCTGCCCGGCTTGCGGCCATACAGGGGCAATCAGACAGTCGTTAACAGCAGTAATGTGCATTGAAGATCGTTGTCTTTGACCGTCGCAGAGCAACTGGCTGCAACCTCAGGGCGCCGCCTGCACCCACCCCGCGGTGGCCGCCCTTGGGTATGCCAACCAACATCGCCTCCGGCACCAGAAAGCGACGACGGTCTGGCGATCGGCGGTCCGGGTCTGGCGATCGGCGGTCCGCGGTCCGCTTCATTGCGATGAGGCAAACGCGGCCTCCTGCCCTCCGCCAGGCAGTTTCTCATGCTTCAATATTGTCGCCATGCCGCCAGGGCGCCCTGTGCAGCGTGCAACGCTGCTCAGCGCGCTGTTCCTTTGTTGCCTCGCCCATCGAGCAGTGGGGCAGGCTTCGGGTACAGTGCCATCGACGCTGCGCGTCATTCCAAGCAGGTGAGCAGCGTCTCTAGATTCAGCAGCGACGCAGAGGCAGCCGCCGACTTGTGACGGTCCTCCTGACGACCGACCCAGGGGCTGTCCTCGCTGATTCTGAGCTGAAAGCAACGTCATGACGCCCGAGGCAGGACGGCCGACCGTGCGCAAGTGCCCAGCGTTGGCACGGCTGTGGTGCCGCCGCCGCTGCCGCCGCCGCTGCCGCCCGTGTACTGACGCTTATGATGTTGCTGGCATTTCCTTTTCGCTCACTCTGCCATGCCGCCTCAAACTTGCCTGATGCAGCCCAGCTGATGGCGCACGCCCCGTTGCCGCCACACACCGGGGCGGTGGCCAGCAGGATGGTGCCAGCGGCTGCCCCCTGCCGGCGCTGTACGTTGTCTTCTCCCTGCCCAACATCTGCTCCGATGGCGCGTTCATCAAAGCTCGCGCCAATTTTGTTGCCGCGCTGACTGCGGTGGCGGGCCCAGGTGCGCAGGTGCCTGCCCTTGAGGTGTGCAGGTTGCATGCCACCAGCAGAGCACAACACTGTGCACGTCCTCGCTGCCTGCTGTTGTGTGCTGCCGCCGCTGCCGCCATCCGTCTAGCGCATAGGGCCAGCACCCACGATGGGGGCTTCCGCCACCCAGTCACCCCACCCCTTGGACACAGCGGCGCTTAAACCACGCACCCTGCCATTGACCTGCCATGCACCACCCTCCCTCCCACACAGGCGCCGTGGTGCTGCCTCGTTACATTGAAGACGAGCGTGATTATGGCGGCCGCTCGGTGCACACCGTGGTGCTGTTCCCGAGCCCAGGTGGCTGGGGCCAGGCCACCGCGCTGCGCCTGCATCTGGAGGACAGCGCTGCCGGCATGTTTGACATTGCCACCTTTGGCTCCGTGTACGTTCGCGCCGTGTCCGCCGCCTACATGGTGAGGTGCCTGGCCACACCTTGGCTGTTGAGCGGTCTCCGCCCTGCGTCCGTCACATGCAACAGCGGCCGGCTGCTCTCCTGACGCAGGCCAGGCAAGCAGTGTGCTTACTCGGACCAGCTGCACGGCTCATGTGCACGTTATTCTGACCCCACCACCTCCCTGCAGGCCCTGGCCAGCGGCGCCAACTACGCACCCGCCACCCTGCCCGCCCACAGCAAGGCATCGGCCATGTTCTCGCTGGCCTGGCCCAAGGGCCGTGCCCCTGCCTGGGTTGGGGGAGCCCAGGTGCAGGCGTTTGTGGCGGCGGTGAAGGCCCGCCTGCCCGGCGCTGTCATGCACGTTGTGCGCCACGTCATCGAGTGCCGCACCAGCAGCTGCGGCGGCCATAGCCACAGCCGCACACTGCTCACCAACAGCGGCGGCTGGGGGAGCCAGCCGTCCTGCCAGGGCAGGGTTGTCTTCAACACCGTGGTGGCCCACCCCAACCGCGCGCTGCTGATGCAGCTGGTGCGACTGGTTGAGCGGCAGCTGGGCGCTGTGTGGAGCCCCAGCAAGGTGGGCTGCAAAGTGGTAGTGGTTGGGGTGGCCAGCTGGCTGCACTGCTGCTGTTGCAAACCTCCGCAGACCCCTAACTGCAATGCCATCCGTCCTCAAACACAGGCTGCCCCACTGCTGGCAACGTCAAGTGTGGCAGCAAGTGCATCGACCCCAAATCCCAGTGCTGCAAGACCACCTCCACTTCCGGCTTGAAGTGCAGCTCGCCAGCTGTCTGCACCTCTGATGGTGCTGCCTGCTGTAAGTGAGAATCAAACAGTAGACGGGCTGGCATTGGCATCGCAGTGTGCTCATCCGGCATAGCGTGTCACTCAGCTGCTAGTGTTGATGGTGGCTTGCAACACTGCTGTGCTGGTGATGTGTGTCTTTCTTCTCTCTTCTCTCCCCCACAGCCTGCCCCTCAGGCCAGGTTGCCTGCGGCAGCAAATGCATCGATCCGGCCACCCAGTGCTGCCTGAGCGACAACAGCATTGGTGCCAAGTGCGGCAGCCTGTGCATCGACCCCCAAACCCAGTGCTGCAAGACCAGCCCAACTGCTGGCCTGCAGTGCACCTCGCCGGCTGTGTGCAACAGCGACGGCGCAGCATGCGGTGAGCAAGGGGACAGGCTGTGCTGAGGTGGCTGGAGCAGCAAACCTGCGCCTCTGATTTGCAGCCTGGCGATGCTGAAGGCACTGCCTTCTGAACTGTTGTCATCCGCTGCTCGTCAACATTCTGCGCTTCCTTTCATTGTTAATGCAGCTTGCCCCACTGGCAAAGTGGCCTGCGGCAGTACGTGCATCACTTCCAGCCAGTGTTGCAAGAGCGACGCCATGGTTGGAGCCAAGTGTAGCTCTCCTCTCACCTGCCCGGTGGATGGCGGCACCTGCGGTAAGGGCACACTTGCGGGGCTGACAAGGACCAGCGATTGATGAAGCGCTCGGCGCTTGCAAGCTTTGCACAGCCCGTCGCAACATAACATTTGCTGCCTCCTACCTCGCTGCAGGCTGCCCCTCTGGCCAGAACAAGTGTGGCAGCCTGTGCATCGACCCCAAAACCCAGTGCTGCAAGACAAGCTCGGCAGCTGGCCTGGCATGCACCTCGCCGGCTGTGTGCAACAGTGACGGAGCTGCTTGCGGTGAGTCGAAATGCAGAAGAGCCTGCTGGCATGCCAGTGTTCAGCATCCGCGGCCAGCCTTACAGCGCTGCAAGTACGACCTGAATCTGCTCCACGTGTGAAGCTTCTCTGCACTTGCTGCATGCTGCACTAAGAGGGACCTGCCTCATTACCTCAATATCTGTTTGCAGCCTGCCCAACCGGCAAGGTGGCGTGTGGCAGCACATGCATCACGGCAGCCACCCAGTGCTGCAAGAGCGACAGCACTGTTGGCCTCAAGTGCACAGCGCCTCTGGTGTGCAGCGCTGATGGCGGCTCATGTGGTGAGACAAGGCTTTCGCGTGCGTGGTCCACGTTTGTTGCCCGCAAACTGCGCCTCCGACGAAGTCAAGTGCGGCGGCCTGTGCATCAAACCTGCCACCCAGTGCTGCAAGAGCAACTCGACCGCGGGCCTGACGTGCACATCCCCCCTCACTTGCCCCTCTGATGGCAAGGCCTGTGGTGAGCAGGGCTGTGGGCTTTGAGCAGGCACATCGGTGTGCAGACGTGGGCGGCATGCCACTGCTCAGTGTGCGCTGAAGCAGTCTGAATTGTTGTAGGTGTCAACCTTTCAAGCGCTGTGCCCTGCCCTTGTCCTGCTCTTGCAGCCTGCCCAACAGGCAAGGTGGCATGCGGCAGCACGTGCATCACGGCTGCCACCCAGTGCTGCAAGACCAACAGCACAGTCGGCCTCAAGTGCACAGCGCCTCTGGTGTGCAGCGCTGATGGCGGCTCATGCGGTGAGACAAGGATTTGCCCCACAGGGTGTGAGCGCCCTTGGAGCAACACGCTGATTGGCATCCAATCGACAGAGCGCTGCCCACTGAGGCCCTAGGGTGCCTCCCATTGCGGCTTGGGTTGCAATGTGCACAGGTTTGCAACCTCTTCCCGGTCCCACCCTGCCCAGCAGGCTCCGCAAACTGCGCCTCCGACGAAGTCAAGTGCGGCGGCCTGTGCATCAAACCTGCCACCCAGTGCTGCAAG
>VFQQ010000516.1_pt1 | contig 74947 bp, 144 predicted proteins | sample 3512341 | NCBI WGS metagenome assembly VFQQ01 (sample SAMN10412373, study PRJNA504923) | tailings metagenome | isolation source: Relicate 2 Philex TSF1 revegetated site | place: Philippines: Tuba, Benguet | collected 2017-08-29
ATGCACAGTGAGCAGAGGTGGCCAGGCATGGGGTGCCCAGGCACAGCACCGCCCGGCACACCGCTGTGCCGCAGCATCGGTGGGCAGGTGGGCGGCGGCCCGCCGCCGCGGCGGAGGGGGCACCCTGCCCACCTGCCCAACCCTGCCCTGCTGTACTGCCTGTGCTGTGAAAGCGGATGTAACCAGCAGCAGCCTTGCTAACAACTTAGGCAGTTATTGGTGACGCGCATATTACGGCATTATACGGTCGCCACAGCCTTATACGGCAGCATGTATGAAACCATGTGGGAACAATGACAGGCTAAGACAGCTCTTGCGATTCACGCAACATCCGCAGCATTGGTCCCAGAGCTGTGCGCCGCACCCCTGCCCGCGGCCGAGTCGCCCCAGGGGTCAGGCTGCTTGGCCCAGGGCCACCCCTGCCGACAGCTCCGTTGCTGCGCTCCCGCCTCGTGGCAGGCGGTGCAGATTGCACAGCCTTTGCTCCGCTGCTGCCGGGCTGCCGCGCGGGCGCGCTGGGCGTGCCCGCCTCGACCCCTGCCACATCCGGCTGCCCAGCCGCTTCTGCTGCCTGTCCCGCCAACTGTGCACGCCGCTGTCGCAGCTGCTCATACAGCGAGGCCCAGCCGCCCTCTGCAGCAATCACGGCGCCGCGGCTGGCAGGGCGAGGGGGCCCCAACTGAGAGTAGTTTGAGGGTCCCAAACTCTCATCTGCAGTGCCGCCACTGGCTGCCGCCTGTGCTGTCATGGCCAGCGGAGCAGCAGGCCGTGTGGCTGTGTCAGCAACTTGTTGCGCAGTTGCTGCCGCTGTTGCGGCAGCTGCAGGCTGCTTGCTGCGCCCGCCTGAGGCTGGCTGCATCATGCGCAGCTCCACAAAGGAGGCCAGCTCGGCTGTGAGCAGCCCGTCCTCGTCATACTGGCTTCCAGGCTCTGCAAAGCAGAATGAGCGCAAGAGTCGAGCAGGGCTAGTGAGTGGTGGGCTAGTGAAAGCTGCGGGTGTTACAGCTACTGCCAAAAAAGCTGGGATGCTCCCAATGCATGCACAGCAGATAATGCTCGCCCAGCACAAGGTTATAAAAGGCATGCTACTTTGCAAAGCAACTGGTAGCCAACCACCCAGCAGTCAAGTTCCCCCACGAACAGCACAGCCGTACCTTCAGCGTCGCTGTCCTCCTCCGCACCCTCGTCCTCCTCGCCAGCTGCTGCCGCTGCTGCTAGGCGCTGTGCATGGCGCAGCGCACGCTGGTAGGCCAGTGGGTGCACGCCAGGGTTGGGGTGCGGTGCAAGCGTGATGGCGGGCGGCGACACCTCTGTGACCCTGCAGCAGACGGGGGCAGGAAGGGCAACCAGCCAGCTCAACACGCAGTGAGCGTGGCCGGCTGGCCAAGCAGGGTCTGCACAGCAACTCCAGCCTAACATTGTTGCTGCACACACAACAGCGCAATCGCAGAGCCAGATTGGCAATTGCAGCAGAGCCCACGTCACAGCAGAGGCCATGTCAGCTCCTTGCATTCCCTTCGCACCTGCCGCAGCGCACTTCTGACACCACCGGCTGCAGGTCGGCCCCGATCTCCAGCAGCCGGTACGCCAGCACATCCCCCACAGTCGGCTCCCCCTCCAGCAGGGCCAGCCGGCCAAACGCCGCCTCAGTCATGGGTGGCTGTGGGGCCGGCACAACAGCTGGGGCCGCAGCATTCGGCAGCGCATTCGGCGGCGGCACGGCATGGAAGCCGCTCTGCTGCTGCTGAGACGCCTGCTGCTTGCGGGCCCGCTGCTGCTGCTGCTGCCCCTGTCGCTTGCCACCTCCAGGCTGCCACTCGGCCGACACAACCACCTCAGGCAGCTGCTGGCCTTGCTGCTGGCCTTGCTGCTGCTGCCGCCGCGCAGCCGGTGCGGCTGCCTGCACCACAGGAGCAGGCGCCTTGGCTGCTGCCGGGGTAGGCCGCTTTTCGCTGGGCGCACTCGCAGGCTGGGGTTTGGCTGCAGCCGCCGCTGGCGCTGCCGCCTGCACTGCCGCCACCGCTGGCGCTGCCGCCTGCACTACTGCCGCCGCTGCTGCGCGCTTGCCGGCAGGCAGCACGCCCATCCGGCGGAGGCGCCGTTTGGCCGCCTTGCGGCGAGCGCTCCGGCTGGGCCGCTTGCCCTGCATCGATGGATGGGGTGACGGCCACATGATCTTTGTCAGGTTAAGACAGCACAAGCATGCTGGTCCATAAGAAGCAGGAACAGCAGGGCGACCCAGCAGCCCAGAGATCCAAAGGACAGCAGGCCGTTCAAGGCAAGCCTAGCCAAGTACACACCGTGGTGGCCTGGTCGTCCGCAGGGGCAAGTGCTGCAGGCGTCTGCACGTCCTGTTCCTGCACGCTGCCCTCTTCCTCGCTGCTGCTGCCCTCCTCTTCCTCGCTGCTGCTGCTCTCCCCCTCGCTGCTGCCGCTCTCCTCCTCGTCCTCCCCGCTGCTGCTGCTCTCCTCCTCGCTACTGCTGCTTTCCGGGGTGGCGGCAGGCTGCATGTGCGGCTTGTGACGTTTGGCCGCCGGCTGCTGCACTGCATCATCCTCTCCAGCTGCCTCACCACCAACCAGCCCACGCTTGTTGCCCAGGCTGACGAGCAGCGTGTCGCTGTCCCGCAGCAGGTCGGTGCGGCTGCTGCCCAGCACCACAAAGCCGTCCATGGTGGCAGCCAGCCGGCTGCGCAGGCTCGGATCCAGGCCCAGGTCCGTCCCCAGCTGCAGGAGAGCCAGCAGGGCAACGGCCAGGTGGGTTGGAAGCTGGCGACAGGGCCCGGCAGTCACAAGGCTCGCTGCAGGCAGCACTGGCGGCAGCAGCGGGGGCGGCGGCTGTAGTGCACCGCCCGGGCGGGGCGCGCGTTCTCTTACCGTCTGCAGCAGCTCTGCAATCGTTCCGGCGCCCTGGGGCGGCTGCCACCTGCACAAGCAAGCAGCGACGGGATGGAGCTTGCTCGCGAGCGAGGCTTTAAGGCTGCAAGGCACTGGATCGCGTACATCGGCCAGCGATGCATTGCACCGCAACGCGACACGCACCAGAAGCGCACGGGCCCGTCGCCGGGCGGCGCAAAGCCCAGCTGCACGCGCAGGCGCACCGCCATGGCTGCCTGCTGACGCAATTGAGCTGTTGGAGACGACTGTAGTGCCAAGCAGTATGCCACATGCCACCAGGCCTCAGAGCACGATGCTGCCAGCGGCTCAGATGCAGTGCAGTGCTCAGTGCAGTGCACACACTAGACCCGCTTCAGACTGTCCATTGCCACTTTCCTGTCGCTGCAGCATGCATCATACGCATTGCATATCCAACGGGCACTTGCGGCCACCTTTCCACCCACTCCTGCCGTCCAAGTGCAGCAGCCAGCAACTTGCGTGTTACACTGCTGGAAAGATGGCTACAGTGCAATGCAAACCGACAACAGCTGCTGCGGCAGTCACTCTTGCATGGCGTCGCCGCCCGGCTGCTCGCTGCCGTCGCCGTCCTCGCCGCTGCTGCCCTCGTCGTCCTCTCCCGCCTCCTCTTCATCCTCGCCGCCTTCCTCGCCGCCCTCCTCGCCCTCTGCTGCCTCCTCCTCCTCGCCGCCGTCCTCATCTCCCTCCACCGCCTCCTCGCCGCCCTGCTGCGCCTCCTCGGGCGGTGGCGCCGTGGCCTGTACAGCCGCCTCTACTGCACCTGCCGCCGCCGCTGCCGCCTCCTGCTGGCCTGCCTGCTGCCGCGCCCAGGCGGAGGCGGCCGCCTCCCACTGCTGCGCCATGTGCTGCACAATGCCCGCCATGTGCTGCAGCCCCGACACCAGCTGAGCGGGTGGCACGGCATCGGGTGCCCGCTCGCATGCGCCATAATGCTCCCCCGGCACCAGCGCCAGCTGATGCGGCCGCGCCAGCAGCTGCTGGAACGTGGGCTGCAGCTCGTAGCAGTTGGCAAACAGGCTGGCGCGGCCAAAGACGTACAGGCCCAGGCGCGCGCGTGACATGGCCACCACTGCAAGGGGGGTAGGGGCAGGCGGGCGGTGCGCCATGAGTGGGGCAATGGTCGGCAGCAGCGCAGGGCATGGCAATGTTGCATGCCAGAGCTAAAATTGACCACCATGTGTCATCCCACTCACCCCACCTACTCCTTGCTTCCCTCAGCACTCACCGAGGCGGCGCACGTCGCGCAGGTGGCCAAAGTGGTTGGTGCGCACCAGCGACAGCAGCACATAGTCGTTCTGCTGGCCCTGGTACTTGTCCACCGTGGTGACCTGCGGGGGCAGGGGAGGGAGGGCAGGGGTACAAGTATCAGGTGACTGCAAAGCCGCATGTAGCAATGCATCAGCATGGCCTTCAAGCAGCAGGCGGGAAGCTGCCGCAACTGCAGTGCAATGTGCTGCCTGCGCCTGGTGGCACATTGGCTGCACACTGATGCTCCAGCCCGCCCACAGCGCCCACCTTGGCTGGGCGGCCAAAGGCGGGGTGCTGCGCGCAGCGCCGCTCGATGACGTCACGCAGCAGCGCCTTTTGTCCGTTGTAGGTGGTGAGGATGGAGATCTTGTGGGCGGGGTAGCCCAGCAGCCGCATGTACTGGTACACGCTGACCAGGTACTCCGCCTCCCCCAGGTTCTGCGCGCAGCACAGCACAGCATGGGCGGCTTGCTTAAGATGAGCAGGGGTCCGCTGCGGTGTGAAACAATTAGCACTGCAGGCAGGCAGTTGCCTGACTAGGGCAGGAGCCTGCCTGCCGCAGCCTGCCCAGCCGTATCCCACCACCGCCGCAGCCCAGCTGCCGCTCCCCCACCAGCACCTACCTGGTAGAAGTAGGGCAGGGGCGAGGACTCGCCACGGCCCTGGTAGTCGGGCACGTCGATGAGCTGGAAGTCGAGCGCAAAGCCTGCAGTGGAGAAGGAGGCGGGTGCATGTTATAGCAGCAGCGAGCCAATTGGCAGGGGTGCTCCCTGTGGTGTGAGATGGTTCAAGGCCACACTGCCAAGTGCCCAGCGCTGCAGGCACAGCGCGTTCAACTGCCCACCCCCAGCAGCGGCCCTCACCGGGGTTGGCGGTGCGGAACGCGGGCTGCTCCTGCACGTTGGGCAGGTCTCCCAGCGCGCGGTACCGCCAGTTGTACAGCTTGGCCAGCGATGGGCGGGCGCGGCCCTGCGGCGGGAGGCACCCAGAGTGTGTAAGCACGCAGGGCAGCTGGGTGTCGCTGCGATGGCACAACCGCCAGCATTGGTAAGCAGTGCCGATGTGGCAGTAGCAGCAGCATGGAACTGCTGCAAGCAGCGTGGCCCACCTGCGCGTTCAGCTCAATGTAGGGCGTGCCCAGGCGGATGAAGCGAGTGAACAGCGACTGGTCCAGGTGGCTGCAGGGGATCGGGGCGGGGCGGGGCAGGCAGGGCGGGATGACAAGTGAGTGAGAATGGTGCGAAAAGTAAGAGGCGCTGGGGCAGTGTGTACTACTGGCAAGCAGATCCTGCCCTGCACGAAAGCAGGGTAGCCTTGCACACACAAGTGGCCCTGCCTGTGCCTCCTGCCGCACCCGACAGCCTCCCCCTCTGCACCTGTACTGCTGGATGGCCATGTTCTTCACCACAGGCGGCAGCTGGTGGTGATCGCCAATCAGGATGACGCGCTTCAGCCGGTTGTGCCCGTCCTCCTGGCGCTGCGGCAGGCAAAGGCGGCAGGAAGAGAGGCGGATGAACGTGGTTGATGCCAGCAAAAGCCGCCGCAGCTGCCCTCTCCCCACCAGGGCATCTGCCGCAAAATTCATGCAGCAGACGCAGACGCAGCACACGGCCTGCCAGCCTGCCAGCATTATCCCCCGTCCATGCCCGCCTGGGCCTTCCCAACACCCACTGGCTGGCCCCGCAGCCCACCTGCAGCAGCATGGGGATGAAGGTCTCGATCTCCAGGATCTGGGCGCTCTCCTCCATCAGCAGGTTGTCATACTTGAAGCCCAGCTCCAAAAACTCCCTGGGTGGGAGAAGAGGGGGGGAGGAAGGCGGGAGGGTGCCGGTCGGCATGTGAGCACTAGGAACGCAGGGCAGGTGAGGACGGCACTGCACCCCGCGACAAACCGTGGTCCACGCCCCCGAGAGCTGCTCTCACTTGCGCTTCAGGGCCGCGTGCGTGCACGTCATGGCCACGATCTTGGCCTGCGGCGGGTGTGTGATGTCGGCAGGCGCAGCGTTCAGCGCTCAGTGATCCGGCAGGCTGTTATGAGGGCATCACCCATGCTTGCACCGTTGGCATGTGTGCAAACAGTGAGCAGCAAGTCAGCAGCGGCAGCCTCCTTGCACAACCGCCCACCTGCTTGGTCATGAGGTAGTTGACGCGGTCCGCCTGGCTCTTGAGCAGCTCAAAGGGCCGGATCTCCTCCAGCTCCTGGAACATGGTGCGCAGGTGGCGGAAGCAGCCCTGCGGCGGGGGGTGGGAGGGTTGGAGAGAGACCAGGGAGGTGTAAGTATCCAGCAGAAGTGAGGAACAAGAGAGGCAGCTGCAAGCATGGTGCGGTGTGCTGGACCAGCCACGCCAGCAATCCCGTGCGAGGCAGCGCCGCCCATGGCCCTGGCTATGTGCCAAACCGGCCTCACGCATGCACTGTCCCCACCTGCGCCTTCTCCCAGTCCTCCTCGTACGCCTGCCCCTTGAACAGCGGCTGCGGCGCGTCGGCAAAGTACTCGGTGAAGGGGAACAGCTCTGCAGAGGAGGGGCGGGCGGGTTGGTGAGGTGACCAAGGTCAGAGCGGGTTGCAGGTCGCGATGCTGCGACGTGCCGCCAGCCTGCCTCCCTGCCCGCCCTTGCAGCAGCCCTATCGACAACACAACAGCCAATCAACTGCTCACCTTTGACGCACTCCGCCGTCTTGGCGGCCGCGCACTGCGCCGCAAACTTCTCCCACTTGGCCAGCACGTGCAGCAGCCAGAAGTGGGCCGCCGTCTCGCACGTGTACGCCACGCTCTCGCTCACTTGCAGCAGCTTGGCCAGGCGCTCCACCTGGGCGGAGGAGGCAGGGAAGGGCGCAGGCAACTCGTTATGGACTGTTATGAATGGGTACAAGCAGTCTCAGGGTCGAAAGCTTTTCTGCTCACACTTGTCATGCACTCTAGGGCCTAACACTGCTTGGCCACTGCATGCCCCAGCCAACCATCCCCGCTCGCACCTCGGCCAGCAGCTCCAGGCGGCGCGCCAGCATGGCGTTCACGCGGCCCACGCGGCTGCAGGGCAGGAAAGTGCAGTTGGTTGCATGAAACGTAGGCTAGCTTGGATGCAGACTGGTCGTGGGCTGCATGGTTCTTTGCATCGGCTTTTCGTTGATGCAGCCAGCAGCACACACTCCAAACCAGAAGGCCTGCCGCTTGCACACACCAGCCCAATCAATCCAAGCTGGACAGCTGTGCGCACCTGAAGTCCAGCTCCGTCTCCAGCTCCGCCTCGCCCATGCCCAGGCGCAGCAGGTAGCGTGCCGGCACGTCGCGCTCCACAATCTGCGGCAGCGGCCATGCGTGCAGGTGCACACGCTGGTGGGATGACGCACACGGCCAGATGCTGCTGCAAACCTGTCGGCGTTCAGCCACATGCCAGCCGCCCTCAACCCTAAGCAGCAGCTAGCAGTCCCACTGCAGCCTACAACTTGCTGCCACACCCCGCCTCCCGCCCGCCGCGCCTTGGTGAACAGGTCGTTGAGGGCCTGGTTGGAGTGGGTGACCACCAGCGTGCGCTGGCTGGGGCAGTTGTGGTACAGGATGTGCATGATCTGCACCGCCGTGTCCGTCTTGCCCGTGCCTGCGAGCGGGGGCGCAGCAACGGTGGTGTGGGAGGCTGGGCAGGAGACAGTGGCTTGCTGTGGGGGCTGCACAACCCACACAGCAGCAGCCAACCCTTTGCAAAGCAGTATTCTGCCCTGCTTGCCCCACCTGCGCCTCCTTACCACACCCTGCTCAACGCCTCCTCAACACCCCTCCCCTGACCACAAGCGCACCTGGCGGGCCCACCACCATGGTCAGCCCCGGCTGCACGCCGCTCATGATGGCCTGCGTCTGCACCGGCGTGAAGCGCACGCGGTTCTGGGGCGGCAGGTCCTCGGGGTAGGGGCCCGGGTCGCGCGGAGTGTACGACTCAACCACAAGCTTGCGCGGCGCTGCTGCTGCGCCTGCCGCCTCGCCGTCGGCCGCCTCGCCCGCCTTGCGCTTGCCCTTGGCGCCCTCCGCCTCCTCCTCCTTCAGCGGTGGGAAGGTGATGCGGAAGGGGCGCTCCAGGGCCTCGCTGCGCGAGCCGTTGCGGAACTCGAGCTCCCAGCCGGGGAACGCCTCGCGCACGTGGTCTGTGTGCAGGGGCAGGGGGAGGTGCGTGGTGCCTGGGGTCAGCCGGTGCTGGCATCTCGCGGCACTTGCAGGCAGGCACAAAGCGGTACTGCCATGGTTTATGCACCAGGGCAGCGTTCTGTGGCAACACCGTACAAACAGGTGCATGCATTGCTGTCCATCAAACCCACCCGCGTCCAGGAAGGTGTCCTTGAAGTCCACCGTCTGCAGGCAGCCGTCCATGTGCTTGTACTGCACAGGGATGGGAGCGGCCAGGGCAGGGGCGTGAGAGGTGGGATTGGGCCAGCAGCCAGATGCTGGATATAGGCCAGCTGCAGCAATGCATGCTGCGAGCCTGCAGCAAACACAACAACCAGCCATGCCAGGGCAAAGCAGAGCGCGTGACACCATGCAGCCTCCCAGGTGGCTGCCCCCAAGCATTGCGCCCGCACCTGCGCCGCTCCGGGGTCGCCGTAGCCCAGCAGGATGTCGTGCAGCCAGGGCGGCAGCACGCAGTCCTCGTTCATCAGGTCGCGGATCGACTCCAGCACCGCCTTGAAGTTGTTCTCCTTGGCCTGCAAGTTGTAAGCGTGAGTGTGTGCAGGTGTGTCAGTGTGCAGTGATGCATGTGGGCAGGCAGTGCATGCTGAGGGAAGGGTGAGGGACAGAGTTGGAGCAGGGCTGAGGTTCCTTTCTGGCATGGAGCGCAGGCACAAAATGCAGCAACTCCCGCTTGACCACAGCGTGCACGGCGCGCCCACCTTGCGGCGCATGAGCATGTTGAAGGTGCCGTACACGTCCTCGCCGCCCTCCTTGGCCATGTAGTTCATGTCCATCTGCATTGGTGTTTGACAGTCAATCAAAACATAGGAGGTCAGAGCAAGCATTGGAGAGACAAGGAAGGACAACAGTAGAGCGGCTGGTGTGTCGGCCAGACCATCAGCAGGCGGGGGCGATAGCAGCGGGTCCGGCCCAGCTGCCACATGCATGAAGAAGTGCCGTGGATGCCAACTACCCTACCCACCGCCCCCAAACTACTTGTAGGCCCTCACCTGGTACTGCGCCGTGTCCAGCGCCACGGTGATGGTGCGCACCGTGCCCTGCGGCGACCCCTGCTCCTCGCGCCGCACACGCCCCGTGAAGTCGTTCATCAGCTTGCCGTCTGCCGGGAGTGGGGAACGAGAAGGCTGGTGAGAGGGCCATTCAGCGTGGTGCCCATGGCATGCACTCAGCCGCAGCCATGCTAACATACGCATAGCTAGGCAAGACAAACCAACAGACCAACATGGCCTATTGCTCATCTTCAGCCTGCCCCACAATCAGCTGCCCCCGCTGCGTGCCAAACCCTTCCCGCTGCCTGCCAAACCCAAGCCAACTGCAAGCACCAGCAGCAGCGGCGCTCACCCTCGTCCCGGATCTCCACCACCTCGCAGCCGCGCACGTACTGCAGGCCGGTGCGCTCCATGATGCCCACACCCTCGTCCTTGCCTGCCGCCGCGCCAGACTGCGCAGCCAGGTGGATGGGGCAAGGAGGGCACGGTTTGAAGAGGCCGGTGTGGTGCACCTTGGGTCATGTGCAGCGCTGCTGAAGCTGCTGCCCACTGCAGCACGTGCTTAGCAAGCAAAGAAACTTTGCACAGCAAGCACACCGCCCCCCCACCCTGCCCCCACCGCACCTGCGCCATGTAGTTGGCGGTGATGGAGTCGGGCGGGCGGATGGTGAGCAGGAACAGCACGTCGTGCTGCTTCAGCTCGTCCCACTCGGAGCGGATCTCGGGCCGCAGGTGCGCCGTGTTGATCGTGATCTCGGCTGCGGGGCGGGTGGAGGGTCACAGGGATTTGCAGGGGTCCGTGCAGGGATGGCCCAACAGCGAATGCAAGTGTACAGATCACAAACAAGCAGGGCACAGCGCCCCGCATCAACGGCAGCCTTACGCCTGAACAGCAGCCCACACAAGCCTCACCCGTAACGCCTGCCGGCTTGTTCTCGCCAACCTTGGGCTTGCGCACTTCGGTCACCGCAAACTTGTCGATGGTCTGCGCCATGCGCGCCCAGCCGCTGAAGCCGATGCGGTCGTCGTCGCCCAGGTAGGGCCCCACCCGCTTCAGCACGTCGGCAATGTCCTCGCGGATCTCGTAGCTGCCCAGGGGGAGGGTGGGTGGGTGGAGGATGAAATGAGGGCATGCGGGGAGGCACACTTGCCTGGCCTTCGACCGTTGCCGCGCGCACACACTTCTCTACCGGTGCGGCATGGCGGCGCCGCGCATGCCTGCGTGCTGAATCAGATACCACACGCACACCAACCCCCCAGTACTCACGTGGCTTCCAGTCGGAAGAGGTTAAAGTTGCGCAGCAGGTAGTCATGGAAGGTGAGGAACTGCAGGTTCAGCTTGGGCAGCGCCAGCACGCCCTCGCCTGCAACGGTGCGGGTGGGGCGGGGCGGGGGGTGGGGTGGGTGCGCCGCAGGTGCACGCAGGAGGCGGGCGGAGGAGCAGGCACGAGAAATGGATGAACGTAGGTTGATGCACAGTCACAGACTAACCTGCGTGCAGCAGTGCTTGTTGCACTGCTGCGTGGCCTGCCACTGTGCCTGGCACCCATTCTGGCACCCATTCCCACCCAGCCCAATGCACGCTGCCGCCACTCTCACCTGTGTAGTGCACCGTGGGCACCTGGTTCTCGTCAAACAGCACCGTCTCGGTGGGGTACAGCGGCATCTCGTTCACCACATCAGCCTGCAGCGGCGGGAGCAGAGGGAGGGGAATAGCGCGTGAGAGGCGGGAGCACAACGTGTTGGCAGCGGGGACGCATGGAGCATTGGCACAGAACGCGCTTTGAGGCAGCAACACGAATTGCAGCAGCACTACAGTGGCTCAGCCAACAGCCCAACCGCGGTTGGCTGGCAGATCTGCTGTGATCAGCCCCGGCAGCGCCTCTCCATCCGGCCAGCCTTGCGTCTCAAAACCTTGCACAGGGTGCAGCCAGGTTCAGCCCACCTGCGAGCGGCGCTGCTCGTACGTGGCCACCATGACTTCAGCCAGGAAGCCGGCGTCCTCGGCCCAGGGGTCGTCGTCAGACACAAGCCTGGGGGCAGGCAGGGGCAGGGCAGGTAAGGAGGAAAGGCAGTGGGCAGGCAGGCGAGCATGGGTTGGAGACGTGTGCATGGGAACTGTGCTGCCCCATCCCCCATGCCATCCCTGGTCCCCCTCAAGCCTTCAGCTGCAGCAATGCTTCCGCCCGTCCTTGCTATTGCGGCCATCCACGGCTGTCTACCGGCGGACTGTCACGCACCTGAGCTGGCGGGTGACCAGGAAGCGCAGCTCGTCGGGCGTCAGCGCCGACAGCTCCTTGCGCAGCACCTCGCGCTTGGCCACTGCAGTGGCGGGAGGGGGTGGGGGTGGGGGATGGGTGATACAGCAGGGTATATAAAAGGCGACGAGCGGGGACAATGCCAACATAGCGGGCATTAGCGGGGCAGCGGCACGCTGGTGGTGCTTGCTCAGCTGTCTAGCATCAAGACGCCACGCCCCACCTAAGATCTGGCCTCCACCCGGCGCACCTGTGCCACAGTTGGCCAGCGCCAGCTCCTGCAGCTTGGGCACGTGCTTGAAGAAGAGGCGCTGCAGCTGCTGCACGCGCTCGTAGTGCGAGGCCATCACCTGCAGGGGGCAATGGGGCAGCGGCAACGGCAGGCTTGTGTCAATGGCTTGCACACGCACCAATCGAGGCAGCGCCTGGCCCGCCTTGCTGGAACACCCTGGGGCTGAGAATTGTGCAATACACGAGAACGTCTCAATCGATTCCCTCCATATCTGCCAGTCCCCTTGTGCAGCGCTTGCCTCCTCCTCGCTCAGCGGGTCGCCGGTGTGGTCGTGGATGGGGAAGGACAGGTAGAAGCGCATGAGGTCCACCAGCTGTGGGGGAGGAGGGAGGGGGGCAGAGGCTGTGTGGTGCTCACAATCAGGTCAACGGCTGGGAACCGGTGGTTAGGCAGCGGCAGTCCTGCCTTGCATGCAAACATGTGCGCCTTCCTGTGCCCAATCTGCAGCCAGTCACTGGTATCCAGACCCCTACAGACGTACAGGCCCCTATCTCCCCCAACCCACCTGCACAAACAGGCGGCCCTGCGGGTGTGCGTACAAGCGCGACATGTAGCACTTGACCAGCACCGCCCGGTCCTCCAGCACCGCGTGCACAAAGCGGCGCGTGGGCAGCTGCGCAACAGATGGGGAGGTGCACAAAGCAAGAGCCAGTGGTGGGTGCAGCGCGGGTGGCATGTGTGCTGCCCTGACAAATGCAGCCATCCCTTCTGTCGCTTCAGCTACTGCAGAGACGGCCACACCTTGCCGTGGACTGCCACAGCCCCCGGCCACCGCAGCCAGCACAGCAACCGACCCCCTGCTGCCCTTCCTGTTTTCAACCCTGCCCACCTGCGACAGCAGGTCGGTGAGGAACTCCACAAACCGCTCGCAGTACAGCAGCGCCTGCTTGTCCAGCTGCGCGGGCTCGCCGGCCGCCGCCTCGACGCCCTCGGCATCCATGGGGGCTGGCACAATGCCCTGCAGCACCTCCAGGAACTCGGACAGCAGGCCTGGCAGGTGGGGGAGCGGAGGGGAGGAGGAGCGTGTGAGCTTGAAAACACACTAAAAGCAAGTTCTGAATTCACATCAGCTCACGCAGTGAGCCGCAGGCAACGCATGGACCTCTCTGCTCGTGCCTGTGCCTCGGCCTGGCGCTGCTGTCCCACCCCTTTTTCCCTGCCCACCCCAGCACGCCTCACCCGGCAGGAAGGCCGCCTCGGGGCGCTGCTGCACCGGCACATAGCCCTCCGCCTTGGCCGCCTTGCCCTCCCGCTTGGCCAGGTGCTTCCAGTGCTTGGCCAGCTGTGGGGTTGGGAAGTTGGGGGACAGCCGGGTGGCGTGAGTTACGTGGAATGCAGGGAAGCAGCATTGGTGCTGCATGCAGCAGGAAGGCTGGATGGAGGATGGCGGCTGCCAACTCACTGCCGCTGGCTTGTGCTGCGACATGCGATTCTGCCCAGTGCGTCGGATGGCTCAGCAAGCAATGCAGTCGCACAAAAACCTTCACACTACCCACCAACACACCTGCGGCTGGTCGTGCAGCTCGAGCTGCAGGCGGCCGCGCGACAGCGCGTGCCACAGCGGCAGCGACACCAGGCGCAGCACCTGGGCACGCACCGCCTCGTCCTCCAGCGACTGTATTGGAGGTAGAACAAGGGCAAGGGTGAGAGGGGAGGCAGAGAGCCAGCGGCAGGCTGTGTAATGCAATGAGCGCTGCAGCACATCCAAACAAACGTCAGGGTGAACAGCCAGCAGCGCATTCACCCAACTGCACCGCCCAGTTGCAGTGCGCACCTGGAAGGCGTTGATGGCAAACACGATGTACGCGACGCGCTCGTGCATGCGCATGCGGGCCGCCGCCTCGCCCGACTTGAGGCCCAGCACCGCCTGGAAGAAGGCGGGGAACGCCTCCTGCAGAGGGAGGTTACAGTGGTGGTGAAGGACTGGGTGAGGCATCCGTCAACAGAAGCAGCAGCAGCAGCAGCAGCAGCTGGCTTGCACGTAAGGAGCAGGCAGGAAAGCATGGCATGCACACTGCTCCCCACCACATGCTGTCAACCCCACTCCGGGCCCATCCCCGCACCTCGTTGGCGGCATGGAAGCAGGCCCAGCCGGGCACGCCCTCCCGGAACTTCTGGTTCACCATGACCAGCATGGACATGAGGTGCTCGTAGGCGGAGGGGCCCGCCAGCCCCGCCTCAAAGTGCGGCCACAGGTAGTTCTCCAGGTACTGGCTGATCTCCAGCAGCTGGATCCTGCACAGGGCAAGAGCGGGCAGCAGGGCGTGCGGCAACAGAGGTGGGTGCACTGGGCGGTGAGCTGGCGGTCGCCGCCGCAGCAACTCCCCAGCAAAAGCGGCAATGGGGCTGGATGGCAGCAAGGAGGGAGCAGCAGCAGACTGACATGCAACCTCATTCTACCAAGCCTGCCTGCCTCCCACTGCCCGCCACAAGCAGACTGCCATGCTTCACTGCCCCTCACAACACTGCCCCTCAACCAACCTGCGCAGCGTGGGCGGCTTGTCGCCGCCGCCGCCCAGCTCCTCGGCGTACACCTTGGCCACCAGCTGGGGGTCGTAGGCGGGGGCGCCGCCCTCCTGCGCCAGCGCTCGCGCCGACCAGTTGGCCTCCGCCAGCTGCGTCAGCTTGTCGGCCGAGATGTCGGACATGGTGAGAGCGCCAAAGGCTCCAGGGCGGGGGCCGCGCCCTCCGCGCCCTCCCCTGCCACCACGTCCGCCGCGGCCGCCACGGCCACCGCGACCGCCACGGCCGCCCCCGCCGCCACGGCCCCTGCCGCCACGCCCGCCGCGGCCAGCATGCTTGGTCACGCCTGCTGGGCCGCCAGGAGTCTTGGCGCCGGGAGTCTTGCCGCCCTGCTTCTTGCCACCGCGCTTCCGCTGCTTCTTGCCTGCAGTGCCTGGCGTGGTGCCTGCTGCTGCTGCTGCCGCCTCGCCTGCTGCGGCAGCACCCTCCTTGCCATCAGCTGCCCCATCTGCAGGGGCAGCGGCGTCAACCTCCATCGACTGCTGCCCTTCAGCTGCATCCGCCGCCTGCTGCGCCTGCTGCTCGGCCGCCTCAGCAGGGGCATCCTGCTGTGCTGCCCCTGCTGGCGCCTCCTCCTGTGCTGCTGCTGGCTCCGCCTGCTGCTCTGCCGCAGGGGCCGGCTCCGGCTCAGCCGCAGCAGGGTTTGCTGCCTCGCCTGCAGGCTGCTGCTCCTCCGCTGCTGCCGCCTCCTGCTCAGCTGCGTCGTCCTGGCCGCTGGCGTCCTCGCCAGTGGCCTGTGCCGCCTGGCGGGCCGCCTCCACCTCCCCCGGGGTGCCCTGTGTGTGGAGGCACAGTGCAGCAGCTGGGATGAGCTCCCAGATGGTGACAGGACACCAGCAGCAGGTTGCGGCGCTCGACCCTAGAGCTGTTAGCAGGCCAACCAATAGTTACACAGTGCAATGGCTGAGCCGCGCGCTGAGCAACAGCAGCGCAAGCGGCCAGCATCCTCTCTGCCCGGCAGCCTGCGCGCCCCGCGCACCTCGTGCTGCGAGATGTAGCTCTGCAGCCGCTCCACCAGCTCCGCCTTCTTGCCGCTCACGGCCTGCCCCCGCTTCTTCAGCTCCTCCTTGAGCTTCGCCACCTTCAGCAGTGGGCGTGCAAAAGCAGGGCTGTTTGTCCAAACAGCCGACGAGCGCTGCCAGTGCCAGTGAGGTTGCATCGCAGCAGCCAGCGCCGAGCTGGTGCATCCCAAAGGCTGGCAGCTCTGCTCCAGCCAGGCCTGCCCTCCCCGCCACCGCAGCAGCAGCAGCCCACGCACCGTGAGGTCGGCGACCCACTCCGTGCCCGGCATGGCGGCGGCGGCGGCGGCGGCGGTGGGGCTGCTGCCGCGCAACTGCTGCGCCAGGCCGCGTCACAGCCTGCACACGATGCAATAGGAGTGCAGAACAGCAGCTCAGCTGTGCTGGGCGGGCCGGATGGCGGGAGCGCGAGCCCACACGCGAGCGGGCAGCTCGCGGCGCTTTATCAACTTCAGTAACAAGCTTTCCCATGCATTTTACCAGTGCGCCGGCAGGCAAGGAGGGCCGGGGCGGGCGCTCGGAGCGGCAGTGGCAGCGGGAGGCGCCCTGCTCGCCTGTGCTAGGCCCCGATGGCTTCTGGATGTGCTGCCGGTCGTTGATGGCGCGCCTGCAAGCGCCCTGGTTCACTGCTCCAGCATAAGCGCTCGCGGACGCAGCCAGGCCGTCGTCGATCGCTTGGTATAAATGATCAGCCACGATGGTGCGTGGGCAGTGCTCGGATGCGTGTTGCGAGCGCCCCATGCGACGGCGGACGTGGCGGGCTCCAAAAGTTGCTCTGTGAGGGGCCCACGCGCAGGCTGATCGCACGGCAACGCAGTTTGCAAGCGACTCCACCTGCCCCTGCCCACAGCCGGGCTGCAGCGAGCTGCTCTCACCTGGTGCGGCCTGAAACGCCCACAAGCCAGCTGTAGGACTTTTGCAGGTTGGTGCAGAGATGCAGGCCCTCGTTGCATTGCTGCTGCCGCCGCCGCGGCCGCCGCCGCCACTGCCGCCAGCCACCGTCTGCCTGCGCTCCTCCCTCCTCCTTCCAACCAGAGCCCAGCAGCCATGGGCGAACCTGGCATGGCCGGCTGTGCGCTGCTGGTCACAGCACACCCCGATGACGAGGCCATGTTTTGGGCGCCCACCATCCTGGCGCTGCTGGAGCAGGGTGTGCGCGTCGCGCTGCTGTGCCTGTCCACGGGTAAGGGGTGGTGGCTCGAAATGGGATGCAGTTGATGAACTGCGCACTGAGACGGGATGCAAGTGCAGCAGAGCAGCTGCGGTGACGCGCCCCTTCTTCAACTCCACATCACTTCAGGCAATGCGGATGGGCTGGGCCAGCTGCGCTCGCGGGAGCTGTACCATGCCTGCAGCCTGCTGGGGGTGAGTCGGGCAGCGCCGCTGCTATTGCTGCTACTGAAGCTTACATGCACGTGCCAGGATACGGCTGTGCTGATGCGAAAGGCTGCTGCTCCTTGCTTTGGCTCGGCTGCAGCTCCAAGGCTACAACTCGAGGGGCGCCCTCTGCTCCTCCCCGCCAACCCCAGATTTACCGCCAGGATGTCACGCTGGTGGACGACCCGCGGCTGCAGGACGGTATGCAGCAGAGATGGCCCGCTGATGCAGTAGCAGAGCACGTGGCGGCGGCTGTGCAGCGGTTACGGCCCAGCCGGGTGAGCGGCCGGCATGAGGGCCACTGCCGAGCCACACGCCCGTGCAACACGCGGCCGTCTCTTCATGTTGCTGCTGCTTGTGGGGTGCGGCAGCCCAACTCCACCCACCTCAAAGCTTGGCTACTGCAATGCAATGCAGGTGTACACGTTTGACGCGGGCGGCGTGTCGGGGCACCCCAACCACCTGGCTGTGTGCGCCGGCGTGCTGCGCTGGTGGGCGGCTGCACCCAGCAGCAGCAGCGCCGCGTCCCTGCCGCAGCTGTGGCAGCTAGAGAGCGTCGGGCTGCTGCGCAAGTATGCAGCAGTGCTGGATGCGCCGCTGGCCTGGGCAGCCACAGCACTGCGCCGGCGGCTACGGGGGCGGGGCCAAGCGGCGTGGCACACGTGCTGGCAGCCGCGGCGGGCGCAGCGTGCGCTGCTGGCGCACAGCAGCCAGATGGTCTGGTGAGTGGCTGGCCAGCGCTTGGCACAAGTGTAGCACCTTGTGCCCTGCATGCCGAAACTTTGGCAAGCCCGATGTCTTGCACATAACGCAGCACGGTATGCCACCGTCCACTGGCCTTGCAGGTACCGCCGCTTGTGGCTGCTGCTGTCACGCTACATGTACGTCAACACGCTGGTGCGGCGCCTGTGAAACAGCAGCGGCAGCGAAGGCAGCCAGACGCACACGTGGAGCTGCCCCTTTATCACTATGCTTGATGGCGCTACATTACACTGGCAAAATACAGGTGTTGCATGGTGAAACATCCTTGAAACTGTCGCATAAAGCCAACCGCGTTGGTCCAAAATTCAGTGCTGCATTGCAAAGTGGCATTGGTGGTATCCATTCCGCAGCTGTGTGCCGTATAGTGCACAGTCTTGGGGCAGCTGGCCGCGATCCAGCTCCCCAGGTGCTCCCCAGCCAGTCGGAGGGTCGAATGGTTTCGAATCACGTGGCTGGCACGGGGTGCTTGCCACAAGGGTAAGTCCCGCCATCGCCTCCTCACGCCTTGTATGCATCAGGGTCCTGGGCGGCCAGCATGGGCAGCGCGGCACCGCCACCATCCACCAGCAGCTCCGCTCCGGTGACGTAGTCCGAGGCGTGGGACGCCAGGAACAGGGCTGGGCCCACCTGCAGTAGAGGATGCAGGACCAGGCTGCATGGTTGTGGCATGGGAGGCAGCAGGGCAGGCAGCACGGCTGGCCGCACAAAGCCAGTATTGCGTAGGCTGCCTAGCGGCTGTGTGCGTTGCCACCAAACCACCAGCAGTTGTGCAGGGTGGACGCCCCAGGTACGCACCATGTCCTCGGCCACGCCGATGCGACCTGCAGAACACGGCAAATCCGGCAAAGTTGCTGAGGCGATCAGAGGGCCATTGCAGCAGCTGGTAGCCGCGTACATCTGAACTGCCTCGCAGATGCAAGGCAACGAGACCCCCAGCCTGCAGCCCAACCACAGCGCACCCAGCGGGATGCGGCCCAGGATGTACTCCAGCTTGCGCGGGTTGGCCAGCATGGTGTTGAGGAAGGGCGTGTTGATCGCGCCCGGCAGCAGCGTGTTGACCTGGCAAGAGGACGGGGAGCATGGAATGAGCGAGGTGCCTTGCGCCCCAGTCGCTGGGCCACCAGTGCTATTCACGTGGGCGGCACCCGTCCTGTCCACACCTCACAGCCCCAGTCAGTCAAGAGCCTGCGCACCTGGATGTTGTCCTTGCCCCAGGCAGACGCCAGCGACCGAGCAAGAGGAAGCAGCGCGCCCTTGCTTGCTGCGGGCGGGGCGGGAGCAGACGGGTGCATAAGCTGCTGCCGCAGCAGCCAGCGCCATGCCAGCACCCCCACTGCAGTGCAGCAGCAAAGCGGATACATGACACCAGTTGAGGAAGGGTCGCATCGCAGCCTTGGGAGCGCACCTGCATAGGCCACCTGCGTGCCGGCACCTGCAGGGACAAAAGCGGTGCAGTGCAGGTGTTCATTTGTACCTGGCTTGCTGAGCTACAAGAGGTGCATGCCTGGTGTGACTGCGGTGCAACACACCAAACGCACCTCGAATGCCGGCGATGCTGCTTATGAACACGACCTTGCCACTGTAGCAAGGGAGGGGCAGGAGGAGCAGCACTAATGGTGAAGACTCCCGCCCAGCTAGCTGCTGTGCCTGCAACTTGCATGTCACACGCTCCCGCCAATACTCACCGCCCCGCCTTGACCATGTGGGGGTAGCAGGCGTGGGCGGCGTTGTAGCTGCCCTCCACGTTCACGGAAAACACCTCCGTCCAGCCGTCGTGGCTCACATTCTCCGCACGCTCCAGCCGACCAATCACGCCTGCGGCAAAGGGGTGAGGAAGCGGCATGCCAATGCATCTTGGACGTGGTCGAGGGCAGCAGGTCCACTTGCAGCAGCAGCTGTGCAGCGAGCAATGGCTCGACAATCCGATCGACAGCCCTTGCACACCAGGCGCCTTGCCGAACTGGACGGCAGCACGCAGCTTGCCAGCAGCACCCCTTTCTTGCCCCTGCGACGCCCTGTGCCCACCTGCAGACGCCACTAGGATGTCAGGCCCTGTGCCCATCTTTTTAACAGACTCAAGCACCGCGGCATCGGTCAGCGAACGGCGGCGCACGTCGCACTGCACAAACGCGGCGCGCCGGCCCAGCGCCTCCACCGCCTGCACCACCTCTGCAGCCTTGTCCTCGTTGGCGATGTCTGGAGGAGGCAGGAATTGTGAGGAGGAGGAGGATTAGATCGATACAGATTGCTTTCTAACCTTGGTGGTGGAGGAGACGTTCATCCCTCTTTGATTCACAGCAAAAGGAAGCGGCGGCAGCCTGCCCGCCCAGTGTACCGCTGAAGGCACCTGCAATGACGATGTTGGCGCCATGCCGCGCCAAGCCCAGCGCAATGGCGGCGCCAATGCCCTGCACAGCAGGCAAGTAGGCTGATGTTTGATAGAACAAGTTGCGCACCACTCTCTCACATCGCATACAGGCAGCATCCTGCAGCCAGGCAAAGCGAGCATGCAGCCCCACCCCCCACCTGCGCGCCGCCAGTGACGAAGACCGTAGAGCCGCTCAGATCAAACCTGCAAGCATATGTACCCCACACATGGTAAGGTCAGCATGCATCACTGCCATCACGTCGCCAGCAGTTCTCCCACAAATTAGCAGCTCACAGCTGATCTGCACGAAAACGGTCGGCGGCATCGCGGGTGGCGGCACGGCGCCCCTCCTCCGTCAGGCCCCCGCTGCCCGTCTGAGCCCGTGTGCTGATGCTGCGCCTCCCGATGGCAGCCACAAGCCGCTTGCCAGCCCGGGCCGCGTGCGCGCGGCAGACGGAGGGGCGGCAGACGGCAGCGGACAGAAAGTGCATCCCGGCGCTTTTAGCAGACTCTGGTGCGGTTCTGCAGTCGATCGGTGGCGTGATCACGCGGATTCCCATGGGGTCCGTTCGGGAGACGTGCCTAGCTGCGGCGTGCTGTGCGCTGGCGCAGGCGCCGATCTGCATTTTTTTCTCCTCTTGCTGTTTTTCAGGGCTCGGTTTGTGATGCAGCAACTTAAAGGGTGATGGATGGATGTATGAAACAACTTGTGTCGCACTAACCCATCAACGTGCATTCTCCGCTGCTAGCCGCAGCTCAGATGGGCGGGCGGTACGACTGGTGCCAGCTGCTGCGCTGCTTGGACTCGTCGGGCGCGTCGTGGCGCACGCCAGCGCGTGGGTGCTGCAGCCACGACAGGAAGGAGGGGTGTGGGCAGCTGAGGGCGCACAGACAGTGGACACACAATGCGCTGACACATGCGCATCACAGGAGGGAACCCAACCTCTGAGGCTGGAGACCATAGCTAATAACAGTGGCAATGAAAGCGCACCTCATCGTGGTGATCGTGGTGGTGCTCCTCCTCTCCGCGCTTCTCGCTGCAGTGCAGGCAGTGTGGGCAGCATGTTCCGCGCTGTTTGCCCTGAAACAACAACTGTTGCATGGTGCAGGCGCAACCTTGCCGGCCAGTGCAGCGGTGCGTGTGGGTGGGCTGCAAGTGGGCCGGCGGCCAGGCGGGCGTTACCTCTCGTGGGCATGTGGGCTGGGTAGTGCACTTGAGGCGGAGCCGCCTACCGGTGGTGGAAGCCTTCCCCGGCTCCCTTGCCGTGCACCGGCTCCTTGAGGCCGGGGGCCACCGCCTCGATCACCAGCTCGGCCACGCGCTTGGAGGAGCCGGGGTTCTGCCCCGTGATCAGCTTGCCCGACGCCACTGCCAGGGGGCGTGGGTGAGTGGTGTGACAGGTTGGCAGCAGGCATGGCTTACGCAGACCCCGTCGGCCAGCAGCAGCAGCGCTAGCATGGCAGCTTCAACAGAGGGCGCCCCGCAGCAAGGTGCCGCAAGGTGTGCCGCCGCTGGGCAAGCTTGCAGCATTGGATCTGCACCTGCCAGAGGCTGCCAGTCGGGGCCCACCACGTAGTCGCCGCCCAGCTCCTTCAGCTTGTCCTGACGAGGGCAAGGCGGGGCGGGGATTGAGCAGGGAATGAGAGGGGTGTCGGGCTTGTTGGTGAGTGCAGGCCGGGCACCTTCTGCAGGTCAGGGGATGCTGCTGGAAACGGGGGGTGCTGCCGCTGGGCTTGACCAGCAGGCCGCCAGATGCCCTTCCTCCAACCACTGGCCCCTCTCCCATCCCGCCCAGCTTGCCTCCAGCAGGAAGGGCACCGCCTTGGTCTTGCCCACAGCTTCCTCCTCGTGGTTGCTGAAGCCAGCCACCTGAGGGCAGGAGGGTTCAGATTGGGTGCAGTGCGGGTTGGGAGGGGTGCGCAGCTGAAAAGGCAGTGTGATGGCACGCGTCCTATCCGGACTGCCCAATGCAGCACAGCATGGGGGCAAGCAGTTGGTACAGCGCAGCGCACCTGCCGGCCCTTAATGATGGACTGGTTGTCGGGGCCAACAGCTGTGGTCAGGGCCGCAGGCCCGTGGCAGACAGCTGCAGGTTGGGTGGGCAGCCAGGGGCGGGAGCAGTCGGGGGCAGTCGGGCACAGGAGCAATGAGTGACCCACTCAAACCCATCGAGGTGGCACAGGAGAGGTTGCTGCCTGCTTGCCCACCTCACCGCCCCACCTGAAACGACCTTGCCATTTGCCCAGAACGTCTCTACCAGCAGCTTCATCTCTGCAAAGTTCATACAGGAGGCAAAAAGTGTCCATGCAGCAGGAAAGCATGCCGTCATGCTTAAGGTGCGCTGCAGCAGCTGGTCAGCATGGGCAGGGCTGCACACACCGTTGCTGGTGCCGTCAAAGCAGATGCCGTGGCCGCCGGGGATCTGCAGGCAGAGGGAAGGCGGCGGGGAGGGATGCAACAGGAGTGCACTGGAGCGCTTGAGATCGCAGAATCGGGCCCAATCGCTTACGCTGCAGCACTGAATCACAGCCCAACTGCAGGTTATGGAATGTCCCTGCACCTGACACAGTTACAAACAGTCCTGCAGCCCGGCACGCTCGTGACAAAGTGAATGGCGAGCAAACGTGGTCTACCCACGAGCAAAGCAGGGTTCACCCCTCGCTCACGAACAGCGCATCGTAGTGCTCGATGTCTCCGCCCAGCACCTGCTCGATGGACTTGGTGTTCTTCCACGCCTCGGCCAGCTTCTCTGCGGGGTTTGAAGACGGGCTGGCAGGTGCAGCTCGATGGAAGGGCACAAATTGCGCTTCGCGATGGCAGCGCAGAGGGCAGCGGCAGCAGCAGGCAGGCATGCCACCCAACGCACCTGCTGCCCTCAGGCATGCAAAGCGCAGACCATGAACTGCCTGAAATGACCACTACGCGCCCCCTGCCCCCTGCCTCACCGTCCTTGTAGAAGGCCTGAGCCTCGGGCGTAAAGAAATCGGAGCCCTCCTGGCACGAGGCGGCGTCCCAGGGGATGGCCCCGCCTTTCACGGAGCACAGGTCCACCTGCGGTGCAGCAGGAGGGATCGGGGCGGTCTGTTGTCGTGCAGCAGTGGAGTTGCAGTGCAGCCGCACCGATGCCGTGGGCCGGCTGTGGCCGCCCCGGCAGCTGGTCAATCCCTCGCGATGAAAGGAAGTGAGCGGCGGTAATGTAGCATCAGGCGCAGCAGGAAAGCCGGAGAGCGGTCTCACCTGGAAGCCCTTCTCACGCCACAGCAGGTAGGGCGAGGCCACCTCCTCCACCCTGCGGGCAGGAACAGTGCAGAAGCAACTGTGCACGTGAGGCACTGCCTTGCCCAACCACGCAGGATGAATGCTGCAACGCTGCACAAAAGCCGCCGCCGCCAGCTTGCAGCCCTCAACCACTGTGAAGCTGGTCCGCCCTCCGCACCAGCAGCCCGTCTCCCTGCCGTCCAGCAGCTTGGTGGCCGAGGTGGCGCAGATGAGCACCTTTCCGCTCATGGCTGTGGGTTAACTGCGAGGTACCTGCACCGCAGGCGGAAGGCGCCGGCGGTGGCGGTGGCGGAGTCAGGAAGGCAGTGAATTGCGGTCGCCGCTGCCCAATTTGCAACGGATACTGCCTCTACAGGACGCTGGGCCTGCCGGGGGCGCTGCAGGAGCCCGAGGAGCAAAGCTTGCAAGCCAACTCACCGCACTGCAAGCTGCGGGCCTCGAGACGCTCCGTCCCCACTCTGATCACCTTGCACTGCAGGGTGCGAGGCGCCAGAAGGCTTTTGGCCGCCCTCGGACGCCGCCCATCATGGGCAATGGCGCAAGGTGCTCTTTTGCGCGCTCCAGTGTTGTTGGGAGACATGTGAGCGCACTAGAATCACCTGAATGCTCGATCGGCATGCTAACGCACCCCTTGTGCCCCCTCGCTCACCCCGCTCAGAGCTTGGGGTCGACCCTTACCCGCCCCCGCCCCGCTCACCATTTCACAGTTACTTGCAAGTGCTGCCCACGGCCTGCCGTTCCTTCCAAGAGCCTGCAGGCCTGTCCTCTCCCCTCCCACCCTGCCGCTGTTGACGCCGCCGCCGCTGCTCCGTGCCACCCTCGTCTCGTCCCCTTGCAGCAGCCATGGCCCTCGAGGCCCCACAGTCAGGCCGTGTCTGCCGGCTGGCGCAGCTGTTAGAGGCGCGGCTGCAGCGGGCCGGACGGCTGGGGCAGTACACACGGGCCGATGTGGCGCGCCACTGCACGCCGCACGACGGCTGGATCGCAGTGGACGGCAGGGTGCGCTTCTGCAGCTTTGCAGGCAGAAGGGTTGTTGATGCACAATCACATCTGCGTGGGAACAGTGGGGTGATCTGCATGCTGCAAGTCGCAGGCCTGCAGCACTGCCGCACACTAGAAAGAGAAGCAGCCATGCCCTGCTGCTCCGCATCCCAACTTCGTCCTGGCCTTCCCTTCCCCTGCAACCCAGGTGTACGACATCACCCAGCACGTGCTGCAGCACCCGGGATGGACCAGCGGCTGCGGCACCTCCCAGCTGCTGGCCATTTTGCGCACGCTGGGCACCGACTGCAGCGAGGAGGTGCGGGCGGTGCACTCCACGCGCGCCCTGCTGCAGCTGCAGCCCTTCCTCATTGGTGTGCTGGTGGAGGAGGAAGGTAGTAGCCAGGATGCGAGCAGGAGTGGCAGTGGCAGCAGTGCAGTGGCAAGTGAGGGCGGCTCAGATTGATGGCACACTGTGAGCCCTGCCTCGCAGACTGCTCCGACCTACTCCCAGCACTATTCATGTTTTTACCTGCTCCCTGATCCAACCTGTACACACCCTGTACGTCCTTTCATTTGCACTTGCTGCTTACAATGCCGACTCGAATCAAATGAACACGCTGACTGGAATGAAATGAATTGACTGCAAGTTGCATCCAGCGCTGCCTCACAGCTGGGCGCGGGGCCGCAGGCAGAGGTAGATGGCGGGGCCAAACAGCGGCAGCACCGACAGGATGGGCAGCAGCGAGTCGCGCTTGTCCCAGTTGCGCAGCTGCGCATCGTTGGCCATCCTGGGGATTAGAGAGGGGGCAGGGGCAAGAGGAGGAGGCTGGGCTCAGGCCCAGCAGCGGCAGGCAGCACCGGTCACCATATGCAAATGTGCAAATGCCAGCTAACATCGCATGCTGCTTCAGCCTGCGCACTCACCAGAAGGGCGCCAGGGCGCAGAGGCAGAGGAAGTCGCAGGTCATGACGTTGATGAAGCTGCAGGACGGGGCGATGCGGGCGATGCGGGAGGCGCAGGTGGACAGCTGCATGGTTTGGTGTGCAAGCGCGACACCTGCTGCGCAGGTTCAAGCAACATGTAGTGCTTCCCAGGACGCAAGCTGGCGCTTGCCCATACACAAGCAGCAGCACTCCACCGCGCAGCAGCTCACCGGCTCTCCTCCAGCAGGCGGAAGTAGGCGTCCCACTGCTGCGGCCCTGCCAGCGCCGCCTGCGCCACGCACCATGCCGCGCCCGCCAGGCACAACACCGCAACCACCGGGCTCTCCATCCCCTTCTGCGGCAGCGGCGTGGGTGGGTGGCAGGCACAGGGAGGCGCCAGTCAGTGGGCATACAGGAGCCTGCGCCGGCTTGCTGCCAACTTGCTGCTTGGCTCAGCAGCTGCTTGGCTGCTGCCACACCCCAGAGTTGCTCCGCAGCCATCCCCTGCATGCAACGATGGCACGAGCAGCAGCAGCAACAGCAGCACAGAAGTCAACAACCAGCCAGTGCTCGCCTGCATCAGGTTCTGCCAGCCCTGCAGGTCGGCTGCGTCCGCCGGCACCTTGGGCGGCTGCCGCGGCGGCTGCCACAGCGCCATGAAGGGCAGCAGGCCAAACGCGCCTGCGGGAGAGCGGGCAGGAGCACGCAAGGCAGATGGCATGCAAGGCAGCACTCAATTTGGCTGCACAATGCATGCTGCTTGACCTGCGGCAGTAAGCCACACCGAGCACATGATCCGTGCGTCCCTGGCCGCACATACCGATGCCGTAGCTCAGCGTGACAAAGGGCCAGGCGGGCACGCCATTGTCGCTCTTGCCGCTGGGGATCAGCAGCGAGGTGTAGATCAGCGGCCACACGCCTGCACCATGAAGGTTGGGCGAGACAGGGCAGGGCAGTTGCCTGCGAGGCCCACCGGTGCACAGCGGCTGCTGAGACTGGTGCAGCCGAAAGGAGCTGCCTGGACCTGGGGCTGGGCCCCTATTAAACCTCAACTAACTCCCTCCTCGATTATCCTTTTCCTGCCTCACCCATCACCAGGAACAGGTTGGTCACAATCGCGTTGATGGTCACGCCGTCGTCCACGCCCTGCGGCAAGCAGCATCGTCCATGTGCAAGTATATTTCAAGCTGTTTGCAGCGCAGCCGAGGCCAACTTGGTACTCCGCCCCACGTTCCTGCTCGGCTGATCCTGCAGTTGGCAGTCTCTCAAATTCCCCTCCCCCAGCTCCTTGCGCAAATGCCACATCTCCACCCCCCGCACCAGGCCAACAAGCTTCTCGAGGAAGTAGGCGTCACGCAGCGGCGTCTGGTTGGGTGCCACCAGGAAGGCGTAGGCGGCCAGGCCGGCCCACAGCCCCCATAGCCCCAGGCTGGCCAGCAGGCTGCCGGTGTCGGGGGCGCCGCCGCCGGGCGCCGCCGGTGGCTGCTCGCCTGCGGGAGACGAGCAGTGGGTGCCTCGCTGCAGCACCAGCAATTGCGTAAACAGAGCCCCATACCCCTCATTTGTTTCATGCTCTTGCTCGTATCATTCAGGTCACAACCCGCACCTGCCGCAGGCTTCTGCTCGCCGCTGCCGCTCGCTGCAGGCGGTGGTAGCCGCCGCCGCGCCGCTGCAACCAGCCGCTGCGGCTGCGACGGTGCAAGCGTGCTGTAAAGGCCCCGTGATGTGTGCAAACTCCGTGAGCTGGCGGGCAGGGCTGCAGGGCGGCCCAGCGCGCCAGCCGCGAGCGGCGCCGACCGCAGAGCTGCGCGCGTCGCCATCGCTGGTTATTTGGTCGATCAAGACACACACAGAGCCCAAATGCGCGGCGTGTTCATCGGTTTGCAGGCCGACAACCCTCATGTCGCGCATGCAAACGTTTCTGCCGCCGATCAAAGCGCCAGGGTGTTGGGTATTGATCCCGCGATACCTCGAAAGCGGCCATCGAGCGGTCAGCGTCCTTGAGGCTGCTCGCGCTCCAAAACCGGCCGCCCCGGGCTCGCTAGAGGGCTCCGCAGCGATGGCGGGCTCAGGAGGAGGCACCCTGTTGTCGTTGGCGACGAAACAGCGGCTGCTGGTGCGTTCGTGGGCGCGGGTCGCAGGCCCTACGCGCGCTCCGCTCTCCTGCCGCGACCGGGCCGCAGCCAGATGCTTTGATCGGTCCACAGAAGCAGCTGGAGCAGTACCGGCTGGGCGGCAGCAAGTGGCAGGCGGCGGCGGCGGTGACGGGCCGGCAGCCGCCCGCAGCTGGTGCACCCCTGCCACCCCTGCCTGGCCCTCCCTTGCATCATCGCAGGATGAGATGCTGGGGTCGGTGCGTGATGCGGCAGGTGGCGCCTGGAGCGTGCTTGTGCTTGACCCCACCACCACCAAGGTTCGGCGCCTAGGGCTGCCTGGGCGCGTGCATCTCCCTCTCGTCTGTTGCTGGCCTCATGCGGCTCAACTGCCTGCTGTGTGCTCCTTTTGTCCAACAATGCCAGCAATGCTTGGTCAACAGGTGCTGTCCAACGTGGCGGGCGTGGCCGACATCATGGATTACGGCGTGTCACGTGAGCTGCTGTGATTTACCTTTTTACCACTTTTACCTGTTCACGTCGTACTGCACGCCTGTTCACAAGGCTGCTCATTCAAGGCTGGCAAGCCGGCTGACTGCTCATGCGCAGCTCTTGCTGCCACCGCTGCAGTTTGCTTGCCTGCTCAGCTGCTGCAATTGCTGCAGCGTGGCAGCTCACACATTGTGATGTGCCTTCTGCCCCGTCTGCTGCAACCGCAGTTGTGGAGGACATCGGCAAGCGGCGGGAGCCGCTGCCGCAGCTGGTGGGCGTCTACTTCATTGCGCCCACCGACAACAACGTGCGGCAGCTGGTCCGCGACTTCTCGCTGGCAGCCATGCCGCAGTACAAGGTGCGGCGGCGGTTGTAGGGAACCGTGCAGCAGCCATTTCTGCCACAACCAGCAGCCAGCAGAGCCCCAAACAGTGCGCCACTGCTGGCTGCCGCTCACAAGACTTGGCACGAGTAGTTGGTGTTGCACATTGACTCAATTGTGCCCACCTGCCTGCCTTGCAGGCGGCGCACGTTTTCTTCTCCTCCAAGCCCTCGGTGCAGCACCTGGCAGCCATCCGGGAGTGCCCCCACCTGGTCTCCCGCCTGTGCACACTCAAGGAGGTGGGCAGGCGCCGGAGGGTGGCGGGCAGGACAGCAGGGCGCGGTGCTGCTGCTGCTGCTGGCGGTCACAGGCAGGCAAAGCGGGGACCAATGCTGACAGCACGCATGCATGCCGCCCAGCCAGGAGTTGCACCTCGACTTTTGATGTGTGTGTGGAATGGCCGCCCTGCGCAGGTGAATTTAGAGTACCTGCTGGTGGACAGCCGCACCTTCTGCACAAACGAAGAGGTGGGCTGGGGGCACGGTGTTGATAGCCTCCTGCTGCTGCTTCGCTGGTGGTGCTGCCGCTGCGGCTGTTGATGCCGGCAATGATGTGCTGGGATGCTGAGCGACCATCCCCGTGCATGCCTGTGTGTGTGCAGGGCGCGCTCAAGACGTTCTTTGGCGCCTCGGTGGACTCCTCCACCAGCTACCGCGTGGAGATCGAGGCAAGCTTGCCTTGGCGACGAGGCTGCAGGAGCCAGTGGGAGCCAGCGGCAACAGCAGAGCATGCCGGGCTGCTGGCTGCGCAGGGCAGCAGGACACAGCCCGTGCTGCAGCCGGGAAACCGCTGCCTGAGACCTAGCAATGGGGCTGGAGCCAGCCTCCCTCAACCAAGCACAGAGGCGACGCCTGCCCATTGCCATTTGCTTTCCTGCAGGTGATGACGGCGCGGCTGGCCACCGTGTTTGCCACGCTGCGGGAGATGCCGGCGATCCGCTTCCGAGCAGCGGCGCCCCCAGGTGAGTGCGATGATGCACACGGAGCATTCCCGCATACGCAGAGCCTGGAATGCGCACGCTGATGCGCCTCCCAGCACCCTGCTTGGCATTTGGATGCACGCATTCTGATGCGCTGCGCCAATCAATTGCTTGCCCGCAGGCGAGGAGTTCCCACCCGGCCTGGAGTCGCGCCTGCTGGTGGCGCAGCGCATCGCGGTGGAGTTGCACGAGCAGCTGACGGCGCTGCAGGTGGGCGGGCAGTGGGGCGCTGCTCCGTGCCGTGAATGCTGGAGGGAGCGCTGCCCAGGAGGACGAGTCGCACGGGCACCATGGGTGGGCGGCGACCCTAGGCTCTCAGCCTGAGCGCAGCAGTGGTGCATCAACAAGGCCTTGCGTTAAGTTTGAGCTGCCTCCCGTTGCCGCCGCAGCGGGCGGGCATGCTGCCGGAGCGGGAGACGTGTGAGCTGATCCTGACCGACCGCGGCTTCGACCCGGTGAGCTGAGAGCCCTCAGAGCCAAAGCGCTGGTTGTTCATTGTGGGATGAGGATGCAGTTCTGTTCTGCTTTGGTGCTGGCCACCTGACTCGCACTGTCCCGCCCAATCCCCCTTCCATGCAGGTGGCCCCCGTGATCCACGAGTGGACGTACGAGGCCATGGCCTTTGACCTGCTGTCCGACACACCCGCACTGCACGACAACGTCTTTGTGTACGACGCCGAGACGCAGGGCGGTGCGTACAGCTGCCTGCATGCCCTGCTGCAAGGCTCTGGCGTCAGTGTTGTGCCTGCGTGCTGAGCCAAGTGTTGTTGCACACTACCAAAAACCCCCATCCGCCCCCTTTCTCTGGGCCGCAGGCAAGCTGGAGAAGAAGGAGCACATCCTGAACGAGCGGGACGCGCTGTTTGTGGACCTGCGACACAAGCACTTTGCGGCCGCCTCGAATGTGGGCTGGGGCACTATCTGGCCGGACAAGTTGTGGCATGTTTGAGGCTACACAGCATGTTGGGGGTGAGAGGCTTGTGGCGCTACACTCGGCCGCCATTGCAGTCTTCCCCTATCCACCCTTGCTGTCGCACCATCGCAGGCCATTGCCAACCTGATGGACGAGTTCAAGGCCAAGAACCGCATGGCCAAGGTGCGCCTGCCTGCCTGGTTGAGCCTTTCGATTGTCTGCAGGGCAGACGCACGGCTAATGCACGGCTGATGCGTACAGCCTGGCCATGCATGAGCACTTCGCCATGTCAGATGAAACGTCATTATGCATGCCTGTCCTGCCTGCTCAATCATGTGGCATGCCGTGCCTGCTGTGCTGCAGGGCGGGCGCGGCGTGAGCGAGCTGGAGCTGCGCAACATGAGCAAGCTGATCCAGAGCCTGCCGCAGTACAGGTGGGCGGGCTGAGGGGGCCGGAAGGAGTGGTTGGTGGCTTGATTGAGTAAGCGGCACTGCAACCATTGAAGCTCGGCAGCCTACCAAAGCAGCCACTCTTCCCACCCTCCCCCAACTGCTGCGCAGGGACCAGCTGTCCAAGCTGGCGGCGCACGTGGAGATCGCCAGCCGGCTGAACAACCAGATCAACGAGAACCAGCTGGCGGAGCTGGGCAAGCTGGAGCAGGTGGGCTGCGGCCGGACGGGTGGGCTGGTGGGCTGGGCAAGGGCAAGTGCGGGTGGCTGGCCGCTTCTGCCGGCAAGGGATCGGTTGAGCAGCTGGCGTTGCTATATGATTGTCAGCCCCAGACATGGTAACAAGCCCCAGCCACTTGCTCCCCCGCCTCCTTTCTGCAGGACCTGGTGTACGGCGACGCCACCAGCAAGGAGGTGATCGCCTTCCTCACCGCCAACCAGGCCATCCCCGCGGCAGACAAGGTGGGCCAGGGCGCCGCATTGGCTCGCATCCAAGCGATGTTGATGATTCGTGGCATGGCAGCTAGTCTCCAACATCTGCCCACCGTGCCCCTCCGGAGGCCTCCCCTCACCGCCCCTCCCCTGACTCCCCCCTTAAATCTCGACAGGTGCGCCTGCTCATGTGCTACAGCGCCACGCACCTGGAGAAGCTGGACGGCACGCGCGAGGCGCAGTGGCAGAAGGTGGCGCGCCTCACGCCCGGAGACATGGCCTGCGTCACAAACCTCGAGTACCTGGGGGTGCCGGGTGAGGGCGGGGTTGGGGTGGGTGGGTGGGTGGGTGGGTGTCGCCGCAGGTTGTGGGGTGGGTTGATCGGTGCTGAATTGTGTGGTAGCTTGCTCCTGGGTTGCCACCTACTGAGCAGCGTCCAAGGTTGCCTTCCTATCCCACGCATGATGCAGTGCGCAAGCGAGCCAAGGGCGGCGGCATCACCTTTGGGCGCAAGCGGCGGCGTGCGGTGCGTGGGCTCGGGTCTGGGCTCGGATAGCCTTTGCATTCTCAAGCTCTATGTGGAGCATTCCCACCAAGATCGCATGCTGAGCTCACCACTGAACTGAACACACACCCACCTCTCTTCCCTGTCCGCCTGCAGGTGCGCAAGGACCGGGAGCCGGACGAGGACGACTCGGCGTTTGCGCTCACGCGCTTTGTGCCCATGCTGCAAGAAGTGGTGGAGGATGCGGGTGGGTGGCGGGGCACCTGGGGCAGGGTTGGGGACAGCAGGGTGTTCGTCCAGTGGGCAGACGTAGCCGGAGAGTGACAGCATCACACGATCGTGTGCGCATCCACCACGCCAACCCGGGAGGGCTCCCTGTGCTGGCGAGGCCCCTGTGAGCCTCCTCCCCTCTCCCCGCCTCCCATGTGTGCTCACAGCTGCGGGCAAGCTGTCGACGGACGAGTACCCGTTTGTGGCCACCCCCGCCTCGCCCTCCAGCGCGCGCTCAGGCGGCCCCTCCTCCGCCGACACCACGCCAAAGGTGCGCTCTCACTGTGTTCGTTTGTGTGGGCTGTGGGGGGTTGTGGGGGGTTGTGAGTGGCCGGCCCACTACCCGCAGGTGTGTGGGCCGTCTCCTGCCCCTCTGCCACCATGTGGGAACCACAGGCGCAGAACTGAACGACCTGCATTGCTCCCTTGCCCACTCCCTCTGTGCACAGGCGGGCTTTGGCGCCTCGGTGCGCTCGGTGCGCACCACGGGTGCCTGGGCCAAGAAGTCGGGGGCAGCGGCCTCGCCCGACAAGGGCGACGTGGCCAAGGTGGGCTGCCTGGCGTGCTGCTTCAAAGGGGCGCGTGGGTTGCACGCCGGCCATGCCATGCTACAGTGCTCCTGCATGCCTACTGTACTGTTCCTGCTCAGGAAGGCCGCCTTACACCCACACCCCACCCCACCTCCCTCCCCACCCCGCAGGGCCGCCGCCTATTTGTGTTCATCGTGGGCGGCGTGACGCTGAGCGAGATGCGCTGCGCGCACCGGCTGAGCGCCAAGCTGGGGCGGGACGTGTTCCTGGGCGGCACCAGTGAGCTGCGGGGCTGCTGGAATGGGATGGGAGAGGCAAAGGATGGAAGCAAGTGGCCGTGGGTTGTCATCCTGCTGCAGATCAGCAGGTTTTGTTTGCCAATGAATGCATGGAACAAAGCCCTAGTCCTGCTTCATCACCTCCCAATGTCCTTGTGCGTTCAACAGCACTGCACCCCGCCCCGCTCGCACTGCAGGCGTGGAGACGCCAGCGCGCTTCATGCGCCACGTGGCAGACCTGACCTCCAGCGACCACCTGGCTCTGGAGATCGACGGCGGCGGCGGCGGCGGCGGCTTCTTCCGCTTTGGATCGTAGGATTGTAGGCCCACCAACAGCATGCATGGGCAGGACACAGCTCCATCCCACCTCAGGGTGTGGGCTGCGCTGCCACAAGCCTGGCCTCGCCTTGCACCCACCCACGCTCTCTCCTGTACCTGTTACTTTTTCCACCTTTCCCCGACTGACTGCACCGACGCTGCACCTGACCATCTTTCTCGATCCCCTGACCGCTTCGCTGTGTTGTACCTGTTACCGCATTGTAAGCTGTCCAGCCCGTGTGGTGCCAAGAACTGCAGGGAAACATGCCAACCTTTCAGGATGTGGAAAGCAGATTTTGGCTTACAAAAATGGGCTCGCAGAAGCGTAGCATCACACAGCAGCAGTAATAAGAGCAAGCAGGGAGGCCAGGGAAGCACAAAGCATAAACACTGCGGTCAGTCGTCACGGCCTTTTGACCGGTAGGGTGCCGTTGTGGGCAGCAGCGAGCCCGCCTTGCGAGCCGCCTTGCGCGCCGCGGGCAGCAGGAAGAAGGCCCCCACCAGCCCGCCCGCCCACAGCAGCACGCCGTACAGGCCTAGCCGTGAGGTGCCCAGCGGGCGAGCCTCCCCCACCAGCACGCCGTCGATGCGCTTGACCACCGCGCGCCGGCCGCCGCCGCCGTGTTCCGTGAGCACTGCGCCGCCTCCGGGCAGGCGGTCGTCCACCTGCTGTGCTGCCGCGCCCTCGCCCTCCTCCCCCGCAGCCGCCGCCTGCAGCGCCGCCTCGTCCTCGTGCAGCTGCTGCTCCTGTCGCTGCCCCGACTCGCCGCCTGCCTGCCCTGCCGCGCCGCCGCCCGCTGGCCGCGCTGTGGCGCCGCCTGCCGGCCGGTATTCCTGGCCCTTGGCAGCCAGCTTCAGGCACTCCTTGACCTGTGAGCACGGGTGCGGTGGGCAGAGGCGGCAGGTCGGGCACAGACCAGTGGGCTGTGTCTTGTGGTAGCTGCTCTGTACCCAAATCCGCTGGCTAGCAGTCACACATGTGTGCCTCCAGCATGCCTTGGCACCACCGCCATGCAGCCCACCCTCCGTACCTGCTCCATGGACCACTCCGGGTGGCCCGTGCACTTGAGCCGCAGCCGGTGGGCCATGGCACTCACGGCATCGGCATCCGAGCCGCCACCCTGCGTCTGCGCCTGCAGCAAAGACGAAGGGTGACAAGGAGCTGAGCAGCGTAGCCGACCATGCACGTGTGGCTTGAGACGACGTGGCAGGACGGCATGCTAACCGGCCTGAGGTGCAGCGATCAGGAGCAAGAAGGCCTGTGTGCCCATGCTTGCCTGCTGGTCTGCTGCTGCTTGCTGCCCTTGCGGCTTCTGCGCTGCCTGCGCCTGCAAGAAGGGTATAACATCAGGGCCTGAGTTGGATGGTTGCTGCAAGCGCCGATTAATGACAACGCCACCAGTATCAGGGTCGACGGCAGCCTGCACCACATGCCACAGCAGCTGCATGCAGCCCTAGCTGTTCACCTGCTGCTCCTTGGCCCGCAGCGCTGCCGCCGCAGCTGTGGCTACCGGATCCACTGCCGCTGCTGTGCCGCTGCCGCTGCCGCCAGCCGCTGCCGCCTGCTCCACCGCTTTGGGCTTCTGAGTAGCCTTGACCTTGGGCGTGCATTGCTGCAGCAGGAGAACCAGGATTCAAGCCATGGCCTTTTCACAACGCTGCATGGCCCTTATACACAGGCGCCTGCACTGGCAGCCATTGCAGCAGAGCATGAGCTCCAGCCCTGCATGCACGCTGAGGATTCGCCTCAACTCCCTACAATCCCCATGCCCGCCCCTCCATCCTCCACCACGCACCTTGCAGGACAGCGGGCAGCTGTCGTACATGAAGCCCTGCACCAGGAGACAGACATGCGTGAATGGGCTTGATTTCAAGGCCAGGAAGGCTGAGAGGCGGTGGCGCACACGACAACCAGTGCGCGGCTGGACAGCCCCTGACATGCAGGCAATGCCTAAACGTTATCATGCTGAGATGGGCGCACCTGGTTCTTCTCGCACTCCCCAGCAGCAGCCCACTTGCCGCAGCGGATGTCTGCAGGTGGAGGGCGGCAGCAGGTTGAAGCTGTGCAGACAAGCCATGCACCATCCCCAGCAGAATGGACTGCCACCACGTCAAGGAGCAGATCTGGGGTGCCAGGGAACAAGCACGCACCCCTGTCGCGGCACGGGTCTGGCAGCGTGTGCCGCAGCTCCTCAAACATCTCGTCGTACTCCCTCATCAGCGCCTCCGCCTGCAGAGTTAATAAGTGGATTGAGCAGCAGGGCATGCGTAAGACGTGCTGTTGGCAATGTCGCCTTCCGGCGCTAAAGCGTCCAAACTCCACAGCCAGATTCGCGGTGGCCTCTAGTGCGTCCAGCAATTACGAGCAAGCCGCCAATCAGCCGAGCCGGCAGCAGTGGCAGGAGTCTGTGCCATGCAGCCAGCAAGCGCACACTCACCTTGCTGCACTCGCGCTCCAGCTCATCGGAGGGCGGGCACACCTTGCGGTGCCGCTCACAAAAGGCGGCGTTCAGGGTGATGGGCACCTGCGGGCGTCGAGAGGGAGGGCCATGGGGCGCCAAGTCACCAGGCATTTGCCGATGGGGGCAGGCGGCGGCTTGGGTGGGCATGGCTCACACCCTTGCACCAGCATCAAGCGACAGAACTAATGACACTCAGACCATTGCGCAACGATGGCACAGCACAGCACAGCACAGCACAGCGTAGCACAGCGTAGCACAGCGCAGCACGCACCTCGATCGCCAGCAGGTCGCGCAGCAGCTGCAGGCCCGTGGTCTTGAAGGAGCGGGGCGCGGGCGGGTGCGCAAACAGGCCCTTGTGCGACTGCCGCGGGTCCGTGCTGCGGCGGGGGTGTGGCAGGAGCATACACAAGTGGGCGGAGAGCTGTGGCAAACTGCACAACGCATGGCTGCTGCACCACCCAGGGCGCATCCCGGTGCTGACCAACCGTCCAGGGCAGCCCGCAGCTCGCCACCCTGCTAACCGAAAGCGCCCCCAACACCCCACTGCCTCCCAACTGCACCCAGCATGCTGCCCCGGCCCCGGCCTCACCCCAGGTTCCAGGGCGGGCAGGACAGCGGGTCGAACTGGTAGTGCCAGTGCTTGTCAAACGAGTACTGAGTGCCCGGCACCTGCCACAGCAGGCCGTAGTGCAGCACCTTGGGCGGCTCTGGGAGGGGGGTTGGCACAGAGGAAGCGAGCATCACATGTTTGCAAACGGTGCTGCAGGGCAGCCATCATTGGCTCTTGCCTGCTGCAGGCAGGGAGGGCAGCCGGGCAGCCACACGACCCAGGGCGGCCTCGCCCCACGACAGCTCCGCCTGCACCCCGCCCTCAGTCATCCACCCACAAGCAGGCCTGCCGCCCCCGGCTTACCCAGCACTTCATAGCCGGGGTACAGCATGGCGGTGTGGTGCACCAGGTGCCACACGTCCGCGGCGGCGCAGCCGTAGGAATAGCCGTACCTGCAGAGGAGAATGTGGGGATGAGGGGCACGGGTGTCAAGCAGCGAGCCAATAACACGCAAATGCTTTTGCGGCGCGGACGCTGCCGCCAGCTGGACACAATGTGCAGCGCTCCACAGCACTGGCCGGCAGCGTCAGCAGCAACCCATCTGCCAGCAGTTCCACTAAATTTACTCGTTACTTAGCCCCAAAAACGCCGCCTCACATTTCGCTGATCCAGGGGCGGTCGCCCTTGTGCGTGCTGTATGCATCGCCCGTCAGCTCCCAGGCCTACACGGAGCGTTCCAGGTGGAAACTTGATAAGCATGGCGAGCGCCACGCGCTTGCCGGCCAATGCATCTCACAGCCGTACCACTGATTCAATTATCTTTAAGATTTCGATTCACTATTGCAACCCCCACTTCCCAGCCCCCGAAAGCCAGCCAGCGGGCCTCACGTCGGGGTCGAAGCGCACGTCCTCGGTGTACTTGAGCCACAGGGGCGCCACGCGCCGCAGGTCGGCCACGTTCATGAGCGTGAAGCCGCCCACCTGGTCGCCGCGCCGCCCCCGAGGGCCTGGCGGGCAGTGGGGAGCAGGGGTGGGCTTTTGGCTTCGCGGATCGAAATGGCTTGCGATCGGCGCCTGCTTTCGGTGCAGTGCTACTGGCTGGGCAGCGCACCACATGCCATTGCAGCTGGCTCAATGGGCAGGCGGCAGGTGGGTGATGCAATGGTAAAGCCTGATACCCACCCGCCAGCGTGTCATTGCGGGGCAGCACCCAGGGCACGTGCTTCATGGCCAGGTTGTTCTTCACGCCCTGCAGGCAGCACCCAAGCAGGGGAACTTCAAGCAGGAGGTACGACTTCAAAGGATGCTGTCACTCCCAGCAAAGCGTGCAACAGCTTGGTGTAAGCCGGTGGCAGCCGCCGGGCTTGTCGAGCTGACGCCCAGCCGTGCAGGCACTGCACCGGCAGCTGTCTAGGCAGTTCAACAGCAGCAACGCAGCGCAAGCACCAGCCGTCGGAGCCACTTGCCTTCATGTAGCCAAAGAAGGCGGACACCGCCCGCCCAGGCCGCGCCCCCGCCTCCTGCAAACAGGCAGGTTGTGGGAACTGAGCAGCACGGCACAAGTGGTGTGGCTCAGAGGTCAGATGCACTATCTGCAACTGCAGAGCCAGCAGGAGCAACTGCACGGCCACAGCCAAGGTCCTGTCCCAGACACAGCAGCAGCAGCAGCATGGCAGCAGCGGCGGCAACCAGCACATCATCATCATGAGCAGCAGCACCAGCAGCAGCAGCAGCAACAAGCAAGGGCCCCGGCTGCCGACCTCCGGCGTGAAGGGCTCCCGCATGACCATGTCGGCGTCGATGACCAGCACATAATCCTCCTTTACATCGTTCTTGGCCAGCCTGGCAGTGAGCGAGAGGTGCAAGCGGCGGCGTGGCACAGGTGAGCACGGGTCACAAGCACGGCATTCTGATAGCCTTGGATCCATCTGCCTGCTGTGCCTGCCGCCTGCCACATGTCCCAGCAGCTAGCTTCACAGAGCACATCGCTGTGAAGCAACAGGGGGACTGCCGTCAAGTGAGTCCTGCAGCCCTTGTAACCGGCCTCACCAGTCGATGATGGCCACTGGCTTATTGTATGCCGAGTAGGTATCGCCATTGCGTGGGTGATGCGTGTAAGAGGGCGCCACGTGTGTGGGCACCAGATCGCGGTCAGCGGCCTGCGAGGCAGTCACAAGAGACGTGGGCAGCAGCAGCACAGTGCAAGGATACAGGTGACGTGGACTGGCGCAGAGAAGCACAGGGTAGCAGCAGCAGTGGGCTGCAGCTGGCAGCGGACAATACAGTACTGTAGGTCTCTTCACCATCACCAGGCAACCACACGGCAGAAAACCAGCAGCACGTGCAGCGTGCCAGCCACCCACCGGCAGGCGGTCGTACTCCTCTGGCGTGCAGCACATGATGCGGGTGATGGGCCCCGGCTGCCCGCTCTTGCGGTGGCTGTAAAACATGCCTGCAGAGGTCAGGCGAGCGTAGGTGGTGGTGGGGGGGGGGGGTGCTGGGCAGGTGGGGCAATTGAACACCGCACTGCAGCATCATGCGACGACACAAGCAGCAGCACCTCTGCACCCTGCACAACGCACCCAGTGTCTGCCAGGAGAAGTAGGGCGAGCATTCGGTGGTGATGACCTGCAACAGAGCGGAGCCCAGGTCAATCGTGTGGTACAGCGGGCAGGCGGCAGCGGCGGCGGCGGCGGCGGCAGCATTGAGCCAGGGCTGCCGACTGCAGCATCCGCTCCAAATGCCCCCGATCATGAGCTGGGATCAGCAGCATAGGCCACAGGCCGCCAGGCGGCGCGGGCCCGCTTTGAGCGGGCTGCTCAAGGCAAGCTGAGAGCGATCGGGCAGAGGAGCTCACCGTGTGCACCGTGGCAGCACTAGCAGTGGCCAGCAGCATCGCCAGGGCGCCCAGCAGCAGCGCTGCTCTCCTGCCTGAAGACGCTCGTCGCGTTTCCATCCCTGCTGCTGCCGAAAGACCGCTCAAGACGCCATAGGCTTGTGATCACTCGATCAGCAGCCTGGACGACGGTCACAGAAGGTCGAGAGGCGCTTTGCAAGTGGAGCGCTTGCTGCAGTTCGCAAGTCTGATAAACCGGACGTCTCGGGCCTCAGCAAGTGAAGCGACGCAATTGGCCATGTGGTCAGGCCAGGCAGGGCGCCGCCCGCATGGCGGCAGGCGGGAGCACGCCTTGCTCTGCATCCCTCCTTGGCCACTGATGCTGTTCCAAGACTCATTGCAGTTACATGGTAGCAACACAGAATGTATGCTGCACACCGCCAAGCGCTATCGCTTCTTATACTGGCACGGCCGCAGCGGCGGCCACGCCGGCTGCCGCTGCTTGCCGCCGCTGCCGCCGCCGCCCTTGTCCTGCCGCTGCAGCTCCAGCACCAGGAAGTGCGAGTTGGAGGTGTCCTTGCGTCGCACCGCAAACCCTAGCGTTCCAAGTGCCGCCAGGAAGGCTGGCAGCACACTACTGCCGCCGCCGCCGCCGCCGCCGCCATCGCCGCCGCCGCCTGCCACAAAGCGCGACTGCACCTCTGCGATCCACAGCCAGCCGCCGGGCTTGAGAATGCGCGCGGCCTCTTGCAGGAAGGAGCCGTAGTCGGTGCCCATCAGCGATAGGCAGAAGATGGCTGCATCCGCGCTGGCGTCTGGCAGCGGCAGCGCCGCCATGTTGCAGGCGATCACTCCAGGAGCGGTGGCCACCAAATCGAAGCTGTGCACCGTCTGCTTGGAAAGGGAATGGGTGTGGGAGGCAGGTTGGTTGGTGCCGTTGGACCAGGCGAGCAGCAGCGCATTGCAGCAAGCCACGTGGCAGAAGGAACCTCTCAAAAAATGTGCTGGCTTGCCCAACAGCAACTGCACTGGGCACAAGATGCACTTGCATTTCCTGCTGTCTGCCAGCCCCAAGCAGCCACTTGCCTGCTGCACAGTGGCCGCAATCTTGGCGTCTCCGCACCCCAGGTCAGCCACCACCCAGCCGGGCGGCCTGCCCCTCAGCCAGCGGATCGCCTGGTCCACCGGCTGCGCTGGCCAGCCCTTGGTCTGCTCCCGGAAGCCTGTCGGATGTTGGGCGAGGAGGGGCAGGAGGGGCACTGTTGCAGCAGGGGGCATTGCTGGCTCAGGTGCAACAAGTGCTGGGGCATGCGCGGTGTGTTCCTGCAAAACAGCCTCATGTGGAGAAGCAATGCATGTTCGCTCCTCACGCCCAGCCCCTGCTGCATGGCCGACACGTGGCACCCCTCTGCCCACGCACCCTCGTGGTACTGCTGCATCAGCTCCGGCTCGTCGCTCATCAGGCGCAGCGCCTCGGAGCCGTCGGTGGTGTACAGCGTCTCGTTCAGCCAGCGGAAGCGGCCGCCCTGCAGGCGCTGCCGCATCTGCTGCAGCAGGCTGCCGCCGCCTGCAGCACAGAGCACAGGAGCAGCAGCATGTGCACGATGAGTGAGGGCATGTGGATGGCACAACACTGCTAAGGGCCCAGAAAATGCAGGCCTGTTGATGGCAACTCACCCTTGCCCTTCTTGCCGCCAGAGGTAGCAGCCAGAGGCGCAAACACCGAGCGGCCGCCGGGGCCTTGGCCAGCGGGCGGCGGCGGCGGCGGCGCCCGCTGCTGCTGCTGCTGCACCGCGCCTGGCGCGTCGGGCTGTGCTGCCACCGTTCCGTCTACTGCCACTGCATGCTTCGGCTTCTTCCGCTTCTTCTTTTTGGCCTGCCCCTCCTCCCGCTCCCGCTTGGCATGCGCTTGGTTGGCCTGCCGCTGCTCTCTCATCTTGGCCAGATGCGCCTGCTGCTTCTTGGTGGGCCCCATGGCCGCGGGCGCCGCCCATGCAGGGCGCCGACCAGCGGCGGCCCCTTGTGAGCGGTCAGACCACATTTGCAAAGCGATCAAACGGTGCGGGAAGGGCGGGCGGCGTAAGGGAAGCGCACCATTGGCAAGCAGAGAGGGACAGTGCTGGGGTGGCAGTGCTGGATGGACATGAGAGCGAGGGTACAGGAGTTATAATCACAGATGAGGGAAAATGGGCAGCTGCCGGAGGAACGGGCAGCTGCAGTCAAGACAGGTCAAGTAACTACATGGGAAAATACTACACAGTGCCGATTTTGGTCAATCTACTGCATGTTGGGTCACGCCTTCTTCAAGCACCGGCAGCACGCTTTGCCGCACGCTTTGCCGCACGCGTAGCTGTAGCCTTAGCTAGACTGGCCTTCTGCGCCTCAGACAGCCGCCGCTTGCGTACGCCTGCGCCTGCGATGGACGAGCCGGCAGGAAAGGGGTGGGGTGGTGGCCAGCAAGTCTTGATATGAAGCACTCGGGTGCATGCGTCACCAACCAGGAACCCCAACGCCTGCAGGGCAACCAAGACAACAGTTCTTGCAGCGAAACACTTACCCAGGGGAAGGGCTCCCTCGCGGCTCCCCTTCCTGCGGATCTTCGCGGACTTCTTGGCTGCAGGGCGAGGGACAGGGCAGCGGGGCAGCTGGCTGAGATGGCGGGCCATCTTGTCGCAGCTGGACCTCTCCCTGCCACTCGCTGCCCCACAGTCCAGCAAGTGCGCATGGTTGGAGCGCAGCAGCAGCGGCGCCCATCAACCCCGCCGCCCGTCTCACCGCCCTTCTTGTAGGCGGGCACCAGCTTGCCATCGGCGTCCTCCACCAGCGTGTTGGCTGCCAGGGGCGGGGGGCAGGTAGCGCGAGGCGGCGGCTGGTTATAGCCGAGTTGGCATGAAGGCAGGCGTACGAGCAGGCGCGGCGTGGCGGTGGCAGCGCAGGCCCAGCATGGCAGTCTGGAAGGTCAACTTTCTGCCGCTGTGCGGGGTCCGGCCAGGCATCTCCCTGCCACCTCTGCCGCACAAATCCAGCAACAGCGCATGGTTGGAGCGCAGCGGCAGTAGCAGCGGCGGCGCCCATCAGCCCCACCGCCCATCTTACCGGCCTTCTTGTAGGCGGGCACCAGCTTGCCATCGGCGTCCTCCACCAGCGTGTGGGCTGCGAGGGGCAGGGGGGCAGGTGGGGCGAGGCGGCGGCTGGTTCAAAACTGAGCCGGCACAAGGGCAGGTGTACGAGCAGGCGCGGCGCGGCGGTGGCAGCGCATGCTCAACATGGCAGTTTGGAAGGTCAACACTCTGCAGCGATGCGGTGGCAGCTGGACCTCTCCCTGTCACTCGCTGGCCCACAGTCCAGCAAGTGCGCATGGTTGGAGCGCAGCGGCAGCAGCAGCAGCAGCAGCAGCAGCGCCCATCAGCCTCACCGCCCGCCTTGGCGGCCTTCTTGTAGGCGGGCACTAGGTTGCCATCGGCGTCCTCCACCAGCGTGTGGGCTGCGAGGGGCAGGGGGCGCAGGGATAGCGAGGCGGCGGCTGGTTCAAAACCGAGCTGGCACAAGGGCAGGTGTACGAGCAGGCGCGGCGTGGCGGTGGCAGCTGGGCCTCTGCCTGCCCACTCTGCCGTACAATTCCGGCCCATGGTTGGAGCGCAGCGGCAGCAGCAGCGGCGGCGCCCATCAGCCTCACCGCCCGCCTTGGCGGCCTTCTTGTAGGCGGGCACTAGGTTGCCATCGGCGTCCTCCACCAGCGTGTGGGCTGCGAGGGGCAGGGGGGCAGGCGGGGCAGCAGGAAGCACGGACATGAGGATGGTGGGCAAGGGCAAGTCAGTCAGGGCGCGGGGTCCAGTTGTCTGCGCACCACCCTCACTCCCTCAGTGGCTGCAGGTCAATAGCCGTAGCTGCGAGGGGCAGGGGGCAGCAGCCGGAGATTGCGGTTAAGGCGGAGCGCCTGCGCAGGTGGGCAATGCCATGACTGGGGAGGCCTGGTGGTGCAATCAGCCTTGCTGTGCTGCTGCAACTCTCCAGATGAGATCTGTTGGCTTTTATTTACCGATGACGTTTCCCAGTTCTCTCAAATCCGCATTGCCGCCTTTGCAGCGAGTACGTGGCGGCCATCAGCGGCGAGGCTCCAATGTAACATCATCTGTACGTCCCAATCCATATTACTTTGCCCGTACCTGATAGTTCTTTTTGTGACCCTGCGCCGGCCGGCTGCGCTACTGATTGTGCTATCGGCTTGAACTTGTTCTTGCTTTTGCGCTTCTTGGTCGGCGGGGCGCCCTCCATCGCGGGACCACAACGCAAACTCTGTGCTGGGCGCACGAGACGGTGCCAGGGCGGCAAAAGCAGAGTATGGTGCTTGGTGGAACGTGTCAAGCATGCATGCGGCCTGTAAGGCTGCTGGGCGCGGCATGCGCCGGCGCCGCCACCCGGTTGGCGCCGGGTCGGACGGCGCCTGTCACTCTCACCCACTGAAGAGAACGAGTCGATTCAGGTCGTAAAAACTGTTGGAATGTCAGTCAAACTGGTCAAGCATGTGTGCCCGGGCCTAGCCCTGCATGCGCTGCATGCGCCGCCGCTTCTTGCCGCCCTCCCCTGGCGGTGGCTGCTGCTGCTGCTGCTGCTCATCGTCCTCAAGCACCACCACCTCTGGCTCCGCCGGCTCCTCCGACTGTTGCTGCCTCCGGCTGCGCCGCTTGCGCGCCGAACCTGCTTGGGTAAGGGAGGGAGGTTCATGGCTCACACGTAGGCAAGCTGCCACTGCTGCTGCCCTACCAAGCATGCGTGCCTTTTGGTTGCCTGCCGCGAAGAACACCATCCTGCTCTGCAGCCCGTCCACGCACCTCCTGCGCTGCCGCCGCCGCCGCCGCCGCCGCCACCACCTCGGCCGCCGCGCCTGTCTGCCGCCTTCATGTCACCCAGCGCCAGCTGCGCCTCCAGCTCAGCGATGCGCCCCTCCACCTCCTCCAGCTGCCCGCGGCACTCGGCATCCGCCGCATCCGCATCCGCCTGCAGCCATTATTGGCAGGTGAGGTCGGTTGCGGCAAACAACAAGTCAACTTGCTGACTACCAGGTGTCTTGGCAAGGTGCACCCGCTCAGCTAAGCTGAACACCTCTCGCCCCAGCCCCCCACCCCCGCATGCACCTGCGCTGCCGCAGCCGAGGCCTCCAGCTGGTCCCGCGAGCGCAGCAGCTCCACCCACTCCTCCAGCGCCGCTGCCTGCTCCGCCGCCTGGGCTGCCGCGGGGTTCTGCGGCAGGGGTGCAGGAGGAGGGTGTGAGATGGGACGTTCGGCAATAAAGGGCGAATGGTGCTGGGACAGGCACACAGTTTCAGCCGCTGCTTTTGGATGGCGCTCCAATGCCAGCTTTACTGCAGCAACAACCGCTGCTCCCACGAGCCTCCCCAGCTGCCGCACCTCGCCCAGCAGGCCACTGGAGCCAAACCGGTAGTCAGCTCGCTCCACAGGCGGGACCTGAGACACCACAAGGGAAGGTGTCGTGCTCAAGCACGCCAACAACTCAGAGCCGGGTCACAGTCAGAGAATCGCAAAGGGGTGCAGTCGGCTGCTTCCAACATCAAGAAATGCTGCAAACCGCGCAGGCCCCACCTGGAAGGAAGCGCCGCTGACGATGCCGTTGCCGGTGATGCGGCCCCCGTCCAGGGACAGGAAGGCTGCGGAGCTGCAGCGCAGCTTCTGCACATGGGGCAGGGCGGACAGGGAGATGAGCGCTGCTGCGGCCCTGCCAAACGGCCGCCAAAAACCACCGCTGTGCTGCACCTTGCTGCTGTGCACTTGAGGTCCAGCTCGCTGCCCTACAGCAACGATGCTGCAAACAGGGGCAGCCATGCGCAACAGAAGGAAAGGTAGCCCCCTGTTCTTGCCTGGGACAGGAACTCCTTGTACTCCTCGGCGTCCCGCAGCGTCTCAAAGACCAGCGTCTGGCCCAGCATGCTGAACAGCACCGAGGCGCGGTGGCCCTGCAGGTTCAAGGGGTGCATGGTGGCACACTAGGTTGGCAGGCAGGGGTGGGAAGCTGGGCAGGCACTGCGGCAACGTTGAATGCTGGTCAGCGGTCATGCACAGCCTCCTCGCAGCTCCTTTCATCATATGTCAGGCAGAAGAGTGATAAATCCGCATGGGATGCCGCAGCAACCTGCCACGCCCTCCTTGCCTTGTGCACGGGGCGCGCCAGGTTGACGGCGAAGCCCAGGCAGCCGCGAGGCCAGTCATTGGCCGACATGCCGAGCCCATCCGCTGCAGGGCAACCGGCGGGATTGGAATGAGACAGGGAGGCCCCGGCATGCTGCATGATGGGACCAATTGAGGTACAGGGAAGGACCAGCCACCCATCCTTCCCTTCCCTTCCCAACCCACCCACCTTTCTCGCGCAGCTGGCCCATCCTGGCGGTGTGCGGCAGCGGCATGGCCAGCGGCGCGTCCACACCGCGGCACGCCGCGCGCTGCAGGGCATGCGCACGCTCGTTGGCACCCGCAAAACCGGGTGAGTCGCCGGCCTTGCCGCTCCACGGAAGCATGTTGGTCATGGGCAGCATGTCAGGCGCAGCGTACTTGTCACGAGCCAAGGCAGCTGCCACACGCTGCCGTGCCGCCGCATCCGCCACCACCACGACTGCCAGGTTGCCGCGCTGGCTGGCCGCCAGCACAGCGCTGAGCTGCCGGTCGTCAACCGTCACCAGCTGCGCAAACACACCCACCAGGCCCGCATCGCCTGCAGTTGGGGATGAGCAGGCATGGGGTGCAGGAGTCTGCTGACGGGGCTGCATGGCTGATCCAGCATTTTTAGGTGCGTTCTGCGCTGCTCTCACTCTCCTTGGCGCCCAGTTGGTCACGTGCTCCCTAACAACCCCGCCCGAGCCCCCACGCCTCCCAAGCAGCCAGCCCCTCACCGCTCTGCAGCGCTCGGTCCACGGACGCTGCCGCATTGCCCTTGCCGTACCGCGCCTCCAGCGCCTCCTCTGGCTCCGCCTCTGCCTGCGCTGCTGCCGCTTTCTGAGCTTTGGCCAGCTCCTTCTGTGCAGCCTTGACGGTTTCTGGTGCGGGGCCGCCCAGCGCCTTCTGCTTGCTGGCCAGCACCTGGAGGCAGGACGGGTGGTTGCGCGGCTGGTCAGCAGGTGTGAACGGACAATGCCTGTCCTAAGAGCCACCGGGGGAGCAGTGTCTGCTGGCATGCTACCCCAGCTACCGTCTCTCCACACTAATTTGAACCCGCACAACCGCCATCAAGTCCCCTCCCCACTCGCCTTCTCCAGCTTGTGCTGCTCCTTCTGCACGCCCTCCACCGCCTGCTGCGCCCCAGCCAGCCGCTGCTGCAGCTCGTCTCGCCGTGACACCAGCTCGCCGCGCTGCTGGTTCAGCCGCTCAATGTGCGTAAACCTGCACAGTGGGGAAGGCGCGTGCTCAGGATAATGATAGACGGGATAAAAGCTAGTGCAGCAGCGACATCAGGTCCGGAAGCCGGGCAGAATAAATAAAAGAGCAATGAGCTCCCCACCTACCCTTGCCTATTCAAACCCACCTGGCGGCATCATCCGAGAAGAGCACGGGGCACGCCCAGCAGACGGCCCAGCCCTCGCTGTCCGTCTCCAGCTCGTGGGAGGAGGAGGGGTAGAGGCCCAGCGCCTCACACACCAGCTCGCACTCCAGCGCCCCCGCAGCGGCACGCCCTGCACAGGAGAAAGGCGGACAGGTGAGCGTGGGAGCAGGCGAACATAACCAATCAACCGCTGGCGGGCATGCAGGCAAACAGCAGACCGACATGCTGTGAATGAGGAATGGTCTAAGCACAAGCTTGCCCCGTACCTGAGCCCTCGGCAATGGCAAGGTCTCCAAGGAAGGCGCGGCCGCGCTCATCTGTCTCTTGCTGGTCCCGCCCTTGTGCTGCCTGCAGCGCTGGCAGCTGCGAGCCGCTGCTGCCCACGGCCTCGCCCTGGTAGCGCAGGCGGAACCGCACCTGCATGGTGCGTTGCATGCCCCAAGTGCAGCAGCGAGTGAGGCGGCCAGCAGCAACACAACAGTGGAACCAGTGGCATGAGCATCCAGACGCCTGCAAGTTGATCAAGCCAAGGTAACCATTGCCAAAAACCCAAGTCCTCGTTTCCAGCGACAAACCAAACCTCAATGTACCTCCCAGAATCCCCACCTGCACACCGCCTCCGGGCGCCGCATTGCCAAACTCGTCCTCCAGCTGCACCGCTGCGTTGCGCAGCAGGAGGCGCTGCTTGGCGTTGGAGCCGTTGGTCACCGCCAGCTTGTCGGGCAGCTGGGCCGCCTCCAGCCTGCAGGGCGGGCAGGGCGTATGTGCATTGCAGGCTCAGCTAGGTTGCGATTCTACTGATCAACGCGACAAGGGGTGGCCGGCACCAGGCAATGTCGCCTGTGGAAACTGGTGACCCTAGCAAGGGTTGAGCAACATGCATCAACTACCAGGCCCTGCTCCCCCAATCGACCAGCCTGCCCAACCCGCCTCGCCCCAAGCAGCCCCCGGCCTCACCTGAGCGTGACGGGCTGGCAGGGCTGCACCTGAAACTGCACGCTAGCGGAGCGCAGCGTGGCATCCTTCTTGGACAGCCCTGCCGCCAGCTCAGGTCGCGACTCCACGTACTCGGCCACCTGAGCAGCCACAGAAAGTGGTGCGGGAGGATTTGTGCGATACACACCAATGGATGCTGATTGCAGAGTCATCGCAAGTCCCAAGCAGCAGCATATGCGTGTGCACAACAGCACCAAACTTGAAGCACAAACACCAACATGAGCCTCAGCCCCATTTCACCCACCGCGCTGTAGGTGCCCGCCGCACGCAGCTCCTGCAGTTGGAAGGCGTAGTGCCCCTCCTCGTTCTGCAGCGGCTCGTCCCCTGCCTCCGAGGGCGCGGGCAGGGAGTAGGCCACCACGTTGGAGCGACCGCCGCCTGGTGGGTGAGAGGAGGGAGCAGGACTGAGGTTATGCAGGGACAAGGGCCGGTGACATGGGCAGGCACGGGGGCGGCGGAACAGGCCTGGCAGCCAAGCCTCAACATTGAATGCATGCAAAATCCGCCACAACTCACTGCCATCCTGTTGCTTAGGCCATGGGCGTGAGTCCTCATCCCGCACCTGGTGGCGTGACCTTGAGGGCGAGGGCACCTGCCGCCACGCCCGGCGGCAGGCTCAGCCCATTCTCGGTGAGCACTGCCACATGCACCTCGGTGCTGGTGCCCGCTTGGCACTCGCCGCTCTCCAGCGTCTCTGGCAGCAGCACCCGCAGGTCGGTGACGGCATTGAGCGGCTGCGAGCAGGGGCAGCAGCAGGGCAAGTTGGGGGTGCATTTCTGAGCAGCTTGACTGCAAGGTTAGCATCGCCTCCAGCAGCATTGGCAGCACAGCAAACAAAGCACGAGCCCCCCATCCTGCACAGCCGCCTCCCTGCCCCACTCAGCCAAAGCGCAAACCTGCATGAGTAGATGCAGCACGCCGTCGGCGACCGCCACCTTGCGGGAGGCGGACTGCACGCGCAGCGCGTACGACCCCGCCTCATCCGCCGACACTCGCACGTCCTTGAACACAGCCGCCCCCTTCTTCACTTTGACCTTGTTGCCGCCCGACACAGACAACGCGGCGGCGCGCCCGCTGCCGTCTGTGGCCAGTGCGCTGGAGTTGAGGGATACCTGCATTCAAGGGATGAGTGGAGGTTAGTGTGACATGGCATGCTGTCTGTTGCCATCAAGCAGGCACTCCACAGGCGGGCAGCAGGTGAGCCGGGTAGAAGAGGAGTAGCCAGCGCGCTGTGTGCACTCTGCTTCCTGCCTGCGCAGCTGCTGCTCTGGGAAGCAGGGTCGCACATCCTTACACATCACCTCCCCAGCCACTGGCACTTCAGCCCCTCACCTCAAACGTCTCGCTGGTGGTGGGGTTGCCGGCGGCGTCGCACACGCGGACGCGCACCTGCGGCAGCGCCGCCTTGGTGCCCACCTCCAATGTGCCTGGCCCCTCAACCGACAGCTGTGCTGGAGGCCCCGCCCGCAGCTCCACTGTGAGGGCGTCCTCAGCCAGCAGAGAGGCGCCGCCCTCGCCGCCGCCGTCGCGCACAGTGATCTTGAGCGGGCTGCGATTAGCAGGGTGGGGTGGACAAGGCGGTTGAGGTGAAGGCGATGCAAGCAAACGCTTGTTGGCATCCAGCAGCATCAACCCCTCAGTCCTGCATAAAGCACACTTACAAGCAACCCCTCCCTTGCATGCAAGCCCCCCTCATGCCCACACTCACCCGGGGTGCCCCACCACCGCTAGCCGCACAGAGTAGACCTGCTCGCCGCCCTGGCTGACCCAGCCCTGCTCCCACTCCGCCTCATTGTACTGCAGCGGCCCCTCGCTCTCCAGCGCCAGCTGCGGCTGCGGCAGCGCCGCGCCGCCGCCGCTGCACCTGCAGACGCGGCAGTTTGGGGATGGCAAGCAGCGGCTTTGTTAGCCAGACAGCATGGCTCAGCCCTATCGCTGCTGTCCTGGCTGTCACCGTTCCAGTCTACCACACAACAACAAGCACAGCGCGCACCTGTTGTTGAAGGCGTCCAGCGCCTCCACCTCCAGTGCAAACGGCTGGCCGCACTGCACCGTGCCCAGCTCCTCGGCGTGCTGGCTGGTCAGCTGGTCCACCAGGCTGCAGGGGGCGGGAGGTGGGAACCATGAGGCAGAGCGGCAGGGTTGAGATGTGCATGGCAACCAGGGAGACATCAGGCAGGGCAGCAGGTTGAGACGTTGGAGGGAAGGCGACGGAGCAACCCCAGGACAGCACCAAATGCTAGCTTGAGGCACCCGTTGCCAAATCTGCAAGCTCCTCCCTGCCAAACCACAGCGGTTGCCAGCTCACCTGAGTGTCCAGATGGCGGGGTCTGCCGGCACCGCCTGCATCTGCACCGCCGCCTCCAGCACCAGCGGCGGCTCGGTGGAGGTGAAGCGCACCCAGTGGTTGGACACCTCCGCCACAGACTCAGGAATCTGCAGCGCGGAGAATGGCAGGGGAGGGCTGATGGACCAGGCTGAAGCAGCAGATGTATGCGATGCGGGACAAGCGGTTGTGGTGCAATCAGGCACTAACTCATTGCCACCAGCACGGGCACTGACTGAAAAGATAGAAGAAGGATCTGCAATCCACTCCCACCCGCACCTTGGCAGGCGGCAGCTTGATGCCAGGGGTGGCGGTTGCCGCCTGCGCACCCCAGGTGACCTTCTTGGAGCCGCTGCGCCAGGACAGCGTGACCTTGCCCGCCACCTCGTGCGCAGCAGGCTGCCCGCTCTCGTCCAGCAGAGCCACCTTGAGCCCGCTGGCTGCGGTGCGGGATAGGGGCATGATTCCCAGCATCACGCACATGGTCTGCAATCAGCGCCTGTTGTTGCAGTCTGCTGATGCAGGCAGCTCAAAGCACCACATTGCCGGACTTATGCGCCCTTGCCACAATTCCAAGACCGAAGCGGCACGCAAGTTGGCAGCAGCAGTGACTCCCCGCCCACCTGAGCTGCCGGCAGGCAGGCCCTCCAGCACCGCCACCTGGCTGGGCCCATCCTCGCCCTCCACCACACGAGTGGGCAGCGGCGTGCCGTCCCGCAGCAGCTGCAGCGCCACCGGCAGGGTGGACGGCTCGACCGCCAGGGGCAGCCTGCAGGAAACCAGGTCAGAGCAGAGTGGGTGATTGCCGGCAATTGCACGTTGCAGGCAAACACAACTTGTGAGGCTCGATGAGCACCGGCAACAGTGCTGCACCCGCCACCCAACTGCAGACCACACTCACTCTATCGCATGCGTGGGATCGGCAGCGGCCATTGCCGCCTCAGTGTGCTGGTTGGTGGGGTAGGGCTTGAGGCTGAGCCGCAGCGTGGCGGGGCCAGTGGCCCGAGTCGAGGCGCCGCCCGCCAGCCCTGACAAACAGCCAAAGAGAGTTAAGATGAGCTGTGTCGACAGTGTGGGGTATGCAAGTGCAGTGGCGCATACAGACAGCGGTGCGCAACCGCCTGCAAGGATTGAACAAGCATTCCAAGCTCAGCACGTGGCCAGCAGCCCACCTTCAATGCTGGCCAGGCCGGTGGGCCCCACAGCCAGCTCCTTGGTGCGGGGCGTGGTGGCCTCGCACCCTGCCAGCACCGCAAAGCCCAGGTCGGGCGCAGGGGCTGTGGGGTTGCCCCATGCATCAAAGGCCGCCACCTGGAAGGGCGCCAGCGCTGCACCGTGCTGCAGTATGACCACTCCACCGGCAGAGGCGCTGGCGGCTGCCTCCTCCCAAGGGTGGCCAGGCAGCAGGCGCAGCGAGTGGGGAGCTCCCGCTCGCAGGCGCAGCGGCAGCACAACCGGCTCCAGCTCCGGGGAGCTAGCCAGGCTGATGCGCAGCTGCACCTCTGCCACCGGCAGGCCCTGCTTGGAGGGCGGCGCCTGCGCCTGGCGCGCCGTCGGGTGAGACAGCCCATCGCCGGCAGACAGCAGCTGCAGGCCCGTTGGCTCAGCCCCCTCTGCTGCCGTCTGTGCTGCTGCAGCTGCAGCCGCCTCGCTGCCCAGCAGCTGCAGGCCCGACACAATGAGGCCATCCTCAGTAGCAGCCTGCGCTGCCACCACCTGCAACTCGCCGCACGGCTGCAGCACGCCATCGGGCCCGCCGGGCAGTGCTGCTGCAATGGTGAGGCTGGGTGGCGTGGCGCTGGGGTTCATGGCCACCGGGTTGCCGTACTTGTCGCTGAACATGACCTTGAGGGGTGGCAGCACCTCGCCTGCAAGGCCGGTGGGTGGGCGGCATGACAGCAGGTGAGAGTGTGGCAGAGGACTTAAAAAGTCGCGCAACAGGGCACTGCGCACAGTTGTACAGATGCATTCTGCAGCAAATGAAACAGCCATCCACACATCAAACGACCAGTCCACTCACCCAGGGCCAGCTCCTTGACAGCGGCCACAGCAGTCCCCTCTCCAGACACTGCAAAGCTGCAGGGCGAGCCGGGCGCCACCGCCAGCTGCACCACCGCCCGCAGCAGCGGCTGGGCTGCGCCCGCCGGCGCCGCTACAAACTCCAGCGCATAGCGCCCAGACTTTTGCAGGCCGTCTGTGATGCGAGCAAACTGGAAGGTCTCCTTGTTTGGGGTCTTGTTCTCCACACTCAGCAGCAGCTCTGAGCCGGGAGGCAGGCCCGCTGCCGCTGCCGCCGCCGCAGCGCCGTCGCCGCCTGCCTGGCCTGCCGCAGGGTCTGCATTCTCGTCCTGCCGCGCCCGGCCCTTGCGCCCCTTGCGCTGCCGCTTGGCTGCCCGGCCGCCTGCCTCCTCCTCGCCCTCCTGCTCGCCGCCGCCTGGCCCTGCGGCACCGCCTTGCCCCTCGGGTGGCAGCCGCCACAGCTGCTGCGACACCACCAGCCGCTCGTTGGTGAAGGCGGTCTTCACCATGCGCTGGCCGGCGCCGTTGAGCACCGAGGCAGTGGTCTCGGGGAGGGTGGAGCCTGGGGGGCACAGCAGGGGGCCGGCAAAGGTGAGCGGCTTTAGAAAGAATGAGAGCAAAGCAGCAGATGCTGAAGCTGCACAGTCCCGCAACAATACAAGCATGCATGCATGCATGCATGCAGCAGCGCAGCAGTACAGGGTGCACACCTGCTGAGAACTCCAGCGTCTGCCCGGTGGTGAAGCGCATGGGCTCGATGCGCAGCGAGGTGGGCACCTGTGGCGGATACAACATGAACTGGAGCATTAGCCTATTGAGGAATGAAGGGAGTCGAGCATGCCAACAGCGATGCAAAGCAGGACCAGCAATGCAGGGTGCAGGACATGCCTAACGCATTTAGAAAAGCAGGACCACCAGCGGCCGCCCCACCTTGAGCATCTCCCGCTGCACGTGCTCCTGCTGCTCCGCGTCGCTCAGCACCCCCTCCAGGCGTCTCAGGCTGAACTGCTTCTCGCAGCCGGCGCCATACACCTCAGCCGGCAGCAGCTCTACGTGCACGCGGCCATTGGCGTATGCACCCTCCTCCTTGGTGGCCTGCAGCCGATTGGTGGGCAGAATGGACCATTGTCTGAACCAGCATGGCGAAGTAGCTGCTCATCTAAGCTGCACCAGGCCTACTTGAGAGCACCCACCCAGCTTGGCGCTAGCCTGTCAAGCATCTATACTAAAAATGGCAGCTTGCCTGGGGGATGGTGAAGAAGAGCACCCGGCCCACAAGCTGTGGCTTGGCGTTGATGCGCACAACATCTCCGGCGGCGGCGGTGCGGGAGCCATCAGTGATGCGCTCGAACGCGGTCGTCGCCTCGCCGTGCTTGCTGCGCACCGTGGCCTGCAGGTGCATGTAGGAGAGGTGTTGAGTGGTTACCAGCCAAGAAGGGCTGCAGCGCAATGCCAGAGCTCGGGCTGCATTTCGGGTCCCTCCGTAGGCGGCATGTAAGTGAGCGACCTGCCCAGCAGCTTCCTGAAACCCTCGCCTCCCCGCCCACCTGCGTGCGCGCGTCCGCCAGCGCCTCGAAGCGCACGCTCTTGTCCAGCGTGGAGTGGCTGCGTTGCAGCCACTGCTTGAACTTGGCCTCCATCTGGCGCTCCCCCGGCACCGCGCCTGCCAGCACCTCGGCCAGGTTGTCGCGGAACAGCACTGGGGGCGGAGGAGGGGGAGGGAGGTGTGAGGGAGGTGAGGCAAGGTGATGATGTGTTGAACACCAGGGTGGCAGAACACATTTCTGTCAAGTATGCATGGCACGCCAATGCCATATGCAGCAGGTGGAGCTGTGGCATGGGGCAGCATGATGCGCAGCACAGCCGCCAGGCCTCACGCTTGTTGCGGGTGACGCGGAAGGCGGGGCCGAAGAAGAGCGCGCCGCGCAGGCGGCGGAACGCCTCATCTGGGATCACGTCCTGCGGCAGACAAGCAAGCAGGGAGGAAAGCTGTATGGCAGCAGAGCGCATGGTAATGCACATTGCACATTCAGCTGCTTCAGCTTGCACACCGGCCCTGCCACCCTGCGCCCTCTCCCCACCTTGGCCTGTGCCGTGCGCTTCTGGCGGACCGCCTCAACAAAGGGCAGAGTGTCGATGCGGGCGCCAGGGATGAGGCGGCCCTGCCAGAAGGCCTCAAAGATGGGGGTCGTCTGCCACGCATCGGGCCCCTCATCCTCCTCATCCTCCTCCATGGCAGCCAACCCGCCGCCGCCGCCGCCGCCCAGCTGCGTGGCACGTGGCGCCTGCGTGGCGCGCGGCAGCTGCGTCCCAGCTGGCCGCTGCGTGGCACCGCCCGGGCGGAAAGGGCTGGCCATCGGCTTGCTTGAGGTGAGCGGGTTCTCCAGGGGCACCGTCTCCGCGTCGTTCTGGTAGGGGAAGTAGTAGAGCACGCCGCTTACAGTGCCCTGGGCGCAAGTGGGCAGTGGGTGAAGGTGCAAAGGGGGTGAGCGAGGGGCGGTAGGCGGCAGGCATGGGCCGGCAGTAGCTGCTTGTGCAGCTTGTGGCAGCTCAGCGGTTGTGCAGCTATGCAGGCCTGCCATGCGCGCCTCCCAAACCACCCTTCCACCTCATCCCTAGCCCACCTTGTCGGGCACTTGCAGCGTGAAGGGCAGCTCTGCCTGCTGCGCCCGCAGCAGCCGCGTCTCCATGTCATCATCCACCTCGGCCAGCCGCCGCTGCCACACAGTGCGCGAATCCACCTGCAGTGCGGTTTCGGAGAAGGGCAGGACCGTCAGGCTGTGGGCCTGGTGGCAAGAGGTGGCACGGGCGCAGGCAGGAGGCCCTGCATGGCATGGCCCCAGCACATTGCATGAAGTGCTGGCATGGCATGGCAATGACACGAGTCGCGCATGGCACAGCATGGCATGACATGACAGCACCCACGTCGGCCACAGCATGGCATGGCATGGCATGTCACACCCGTACATGGCATGGATTGCAAGGCATGGCATGGCAACCGCCCCACATGGCATGCAGTGCAAGTGATGACATGGCAACATTTGCACATGGCTAAAGCAAGGCATGGCATGTCATCCCCATGACCAATCCCGTGCATGACGCAGCATGGCATGCCATGGCATGGAACAATGCATGAAGTGGGGCAGCCTGCAGGACTGGACATGCACTGCAAAGCAGTCAGCAGCTCAAGCCAAAAGCCCTGCCGCCTTGCCAACCGCCCCACCTGGTAGCGCAGCACAATCTCAGGGAAGGGCTCGCCGTTGGGCAGCCGCTCCTTCTTGCCGCCGCCGGCGCGGTTGCCCTGCTCGCCGTGCAGGTAGTAATGGTACAGGTGCGCCAGCTCCTGCAGCAGTTGAGGCAGATTGCATGGAGTCTAGCTGTTTAGCATGTTGAGCGATAGCTGGCCAACCCAGCTGCATGAGGCTGTAGGAAATCACTGCCGCATCATGCCATTGCGTTGTGAATCAACTGTGCCGCCTGCCCCAACCAGCCCCAGCCTGCAAACACTTCAGCCCCGCACCTGGCAGACATGGCCGCCCTGTTCCCCATCCATAATCTGACGCAGCACGTCCGGCTTCAGGTCGCCAATGACCACCCGTGTGAAGCTGGGGCCGGTGCCATCAGCACCGCCCGGTGCACCGTCCAGCACGCCGCCGTCGGGCTCGCCCTCTGCTGCCACCCAGGCGCGCGCCATGCTGAACGGCTGCTCCATGGCTGTGAGGGTGGAGGAGTCACCGGGGTTGCGGTGCACCATGTCCTCCACATACACCTCCTGCGATACAGAACAGGTAGGCAGCGCTTGGCAATACACAGAGCAGGCATGCTGGCTGCGCTGGACACCGCAGCCGCATTTGCAGCTGGCTAGCCACAATCCGTCAGCACAGCCTGCCGCAACATACCGGCTGCAGGTGCATACAGCAGCCCACCATCCAACAGGCAACAGCAACACTTTCATTCTACCACCCGCGTGCGCACCTCGCGGGCCTGGTAGCGCGCCTCCAGGTCTGCGGCAGCCAGGCACAGCTCGTGCACGTACAGCTCGTCTGCGCGCTTGGTGGCCACCTTGATGCTGCTGCCCATGAAGAAGCCGGCGTTCTTGCTGCCCACCTGCAGCATGGGACAGAGCACAGGTGCCAGCAGGGCAGGACGGTTAGCAGCAGAAGCGCAGGCAAGCAGCAGCGACGACGGCATGTTGTGCACGGCAGCTTCTGGCAAACACTTGACCCCAAAAAACCTACAGCAGCGCCTGACATCAGCATTGAAAGTCCACTGCATTAGCATACAAAAATTGCGCACCCCGAAAAAAGACAGGTCGCCCGTGAGGAAGCGGCCGGCGCCGGCGGCAGCAGCACCACCACCCCGCCCAGCCGTCGGCTCCTGCGGCTGCGCCCCGCGCTCCTCCATGCTCAGGTTCATCACCGCCTGGCAGGGCAGGGCAGATGGCAAGCGGGTCAGTGTGGTGCTAGATCGCAGCAATGCAACACCAGCTGCTGCAGCACGTACCAGACGAGGCAGCGCCGCCAATCATGCAGCACAGTCCAGTGCATGTGTTCAGCCCACAACCTTGCTGCTGGCCACCCACCCAGTCTGCCAGCTCCTGCTTGCTCATGCCGTAGCCGTTGTCCTGAATGGCCACCAGGCCGCGTGCGGTGGAGGGGTTGGAGCCCGACACCACCTGCAGTGGAGGTGAGCAGGAGGTTGAGCACACAGTTGAAGAAAGGGTGAGGCAGCAGCTGCTGCGTACCAACTACTGCACAACAAACTACAACGAACTGCGCTGCAGCCCCACAACACGTCAACTTGCTGGGCTGCCCACCAGGGAGATGGTGATGGAGCGCGGGCGGCTGCCGTTGCGCCGCGTGGCGCGCAGGCTGTTGTCCACAAACTCAGCCAGCGCATACACAAAGGGGTGTCGGCCCTGGATGCAGTGGCAGGCAGGAAGGGCGGCATCAAAGGTGTGAGGGACATGCAAGCAGTAGCAGCAGCAGCATAAAGCACAGCATGCAGCAGGGCGAAAATGCAGGTGTTGCATTTCAGCAGCAGCAGAGCGGGGCACGCCTCGCCACGCCATTCAACTGCCGTGCCCCTACGCCGCACCTGTGCCGCAAAGTACTCGAATTCTCCCGCCATGGTGAGCGTCTTGGGGTGCGGCTGGAAGCTGATCTTCTCACGGGCGGGCGCCGCCAGCGCGCGGTCCGCCGCCGAGGCCAGCACCAGCATAGCGCCGTCCCGCAGGTCCGCTGTGTCAGCATCGCTCTCAAACACCTTGGCAGTGTCGGTCAGCACATACTCCTGCGTGCCGATGGGGCAGGAGAGTGCAAGCGTAAGGGGCAGCGGCAGGCAGCAGGGAAGGGAGATGCGACGGGGAGGGCGGCAGCGGCAGCGGTGCCGCCTTGGACCGCCGCGAAAGCGTGGGGCACCCACCGGCCCTGCAGGCGCCCTACCGTCATCCTTGCGGCTCACCTTGCCCCGCAGCTCCGCCCCAAAGTGGCGCTCGGCGGCGCTCCGTAGCGCCGCGAGCGTGGTGGGCAGCGGGGCCCGGCAGTCGCCTGCCCCGCTGCCCGGCAGCACCAGGCGCACGCTGCCCATGCGCTGGGGCTATTAGGCGGCGAGCTGTGGACGTCTGTGAGCGGCTGGCATCGTTTTGAACCGACGTCGCGCTCGCTGACCTCCAGATCGATCGCACAGCGGCGTTGGAGAGCGGCAGGAGGGCTGGGGGAGGAGGCCCACCGGCTGCATGGAAAATTGCATTGGGTCGAGGTGGCCAGGCCTCCACTAAAAAGCCTGCCGCACCAACTGATCAAGGGTATAGGTGTTTTACTTTGATCTGAAAGCGGCAGCGTGCCCTTGCGTCCCTCAGCCGACGCGCTTGCGCCCGGCGTTCTCTCCCTGGGCTCCTGTGCAGCGCCATGCCCACGCTTGTGTGTGTGACTGGAGGCGCTGGATTCGTGGCCACGGTGAGAGTTGGCGCCGTTGCTGCTGGCGATGTGCCGTCGCCGCCGCTGCCGCCGCCTGCAATAGCTGGCACAGCCGCTGCCGCCAGCCCCTCCCACACGCGCACTGCTGCTGGTCCTTTTGCAGGAGCTCATACACCAGCTGTTGGTAAGCTCATTGACACACCATGTGTGCAGTGTCTACGCCTGCTTGCTGGCATGCACTTGCAAATGCTGCGCTGCTTCCTTGCAACCTCGTCTGCCGCTGCGCCCGGCAGGCCAAGGGCTACGATGTGCGGGCCACGGTGCGCAGCCTTGCAGATGAGGCCAAGATCAGCCACCTGACGCGGCTAGCGGCGGCCCTGCCAGGTGAGACGCTGAGGCGGTTGGTGCGCAACTGCAGCCATGTTGAAGGGATTGCAGAGCATCGTGCCTTTGCTGGCTCCGCAAGCTCTGCACCCTCCGCTGCAAGCCCAAAGCAGCTTGCAATCTGCCCCGCACTCCTGCCTCAGGCCGGCTGGAGCTGGTCGAGGCAGACCTGCTGGGCGGGGAGGCGCCCTTTGTGGCCGCCTTCCGCGGCTGCCGCTACGTCTTCCACTGCGCCTCGCCCTTCTTCATCGAGGCCGCAGACCCGCAGGTGGGCGTCTATAGACATATGAGGCGGTTAGTGCAGCCAGCTGTTGATGCGCAGATGGGTGGCAGCAGGCTGGCAGCAGGCATGTATACGCGCTCTTGCCAGAGCTCAGCAGCATGCCATGCACATCACATGCTGGCTCCTCGCTTGTGCAAACACAAACAGGCGGAGCTGGTAGACCCGGCGGTGCGCGGCACGCAAGCGGTCATGGCAGCAGCAGCAGCAAATAAGGCGGATGTGCGGCGTGTCGTGCTGACCTCCTCCTGCGCCGGTGAGCTTGTCGCAGTTGGCAGTGGCAGCTAGGCAGCATGGACGTGGGTGAAAGCTGCACAGCATGCAGCTGAGCACAACTGGAGGCCTGTGGATTGAAATTTCTCCTGCTCGTTCTGCGCATAAATCATGCCCCACAGCCATCAAGGGCTGCAAGCCGGCACCCCCCAAGGAGGGCAACACATACTCGGAGGCAGACTGGAACGAGACGTCCACTGTGCGTGTGGGCGGGCCTGCATGCCACGTTTCTCGTCCCTTGGTTTGCTTGCCTCACTGCAGCTGCTAGCCAGGAGTTGCCCACGAGCTAGCGCCAACACGTCATTGCTGCTGCAATTGCTGCTGCAACCACGCTGCCACTGGCCCTCTGCACTGCACAGGTTGAGGAGGAGGCCTACTGGGTGAGCAAGGTGCAGGCGGAGCGGGCGGCATGGGAGGCGGCTGGGCGGCTGGGCGTGGACCTGGTCACCATCCTGCCTGGTAGGGCTGAGGTTTTGCAGGGCTCAGGGTGCAGGCATACACCGCAGGGCCGAATGGAAACTGCTCGGCACTGCCTGTTGACGTATCTTACAGGCCTCGGCATGCTGATGCAGCGGATTGCTATCATGCCATTGTACTGCCCTGCAGAGTTCATCATGGGGCCGCTGATCAGCACACGGATAGACGGCACCAGCATGGGCTACATGAAGGTGGGCTGCCCTGCCGGTGTCATGCCTGTGGTGGTTGCGGCAGTATCGCTTCTGCCCTGCATGGGTGCTGCTGCGGGGCACGTGTCTGCGCTCTCCCCGGTGCTGCTGCTCCCGTAAGAGCAATCTCATCCCAACGGTTGCTCTCCTTCCGTGCCACCTGTCTCTTTGGCTGCCCTCCACCACTCGAGCAGGCGTGGGTGGAGGGCAAGGCGCAGAGCGGCGCCCCCGTGTTTGCGGATGTGCGAGACGTGGCCCGCGCCCACATCCTGGCGGCTGATAACCCGGCAGCCAGCGGGCGGTACATCGTGGCCAACAGCCACACCACGCCTGCGGCACACATCTCCGCCTGGCTGCAGGTGGGTGCTGCAGAAGGGGGTCTGCACAGCTACACGCATAGCACACATACGCACCGCTATGTACATTGCTTGCTCGGATGGCGCATTTCGGGATCGGCAGCGCCAGCCATGTGGCGCCCATGCTGCATCTGTCATCCTTTTCCGACCGGCAAACCAATGCCTGGTCACTCCCCCCTGCAGGAGCGCTTCCCAGAGTATGTGTTCGAGGCGGGGGAGGCCGGGGAGCCGCAGCCGTCCATCAACAACAGCCGGGTGCAGCGGGAGCTAGGGCTGGCCATAATGCCAGTGCGGGAGACGCTGCAGGACATGGCGGCCACACTCATTGCCCTGGGCCTGGCGCAGCCACAGCGCAAGGCGTGAGCGGCTGAGGAGGAGCCGGCAGTTTGGCAGATTTCCGTCCTGCTCGCTGCGCGTGCATGCCAATGTGTATTCTTTTCTTAGCCCAATTTTGATCCTGCATGCACCTAGTGCCCTTTGTTTCCAACACCGGACTTTTGATGCCATTTCGAGTGTCTGGCTCATGAGCTCCTGCTGGGCTATATTACACAAGGACATGCCCAGCACATCTTGCAAACCATCAATGAATGAGTCACCAGAGTCAGGTCTTTGGGTCAGCAGAATGGTATGTCAGAGAGCATTACGTCAACAAGAACATACAGCATATCATACAGAGTTGGGCTGCAGCTGAAACAGTGAAAGCCGCCGCTGCGAGCTCAGTCTCCTTGTGCATCTTCGCTGCCGCTGCCTCCCTCCTCATCACCGCTCGTCAGTGGGCTGCCAGAGCTGAGCGGCGAGCCCTCCCCGCTCCCCTCCTCCTGCCTTCCCTCATGCTGCTCGCTCCCCTCCTCTTCGCCGCTCGTCCAGCCGCCATCCCCATCCTCATCGCTGCTGCCCTGGTGCAGGAACAAGCCGCCGCCGCCCATGCCCTCCCTGTCGCCGCCCGCCTGCAGCGCCGGCCGGCGCAAGCCCCAGAAGCTGGCGGGCCGCAGGCAGGGCCGCACCGCGGTGAAGCGCCACCCGATGTGCTGCTGGCAGTTGCAGTAGGCGCACTGCCACGCGTACCCTGCGGGTGCAGCCATGGGGAGCAAGCATTGGGACATGTGCAGGTATGGCAGTGGCCAGCAAGCAAGCGCACGCAGCGGCAGCACTTTGTGGTATCAGTGTGCCCCCAACCGGCTGCATACCTGGGAACCAGGAGTGCTGCGTCTCGGGGCTGCCCTCCAGAATCACGCCCTCAACCACCTGCGCAGGGCAGGGGGAAGACGACCAGCTCAAACGGAAGTGACCAAAAGCCTGCCGTGCTCAGAGCCTGCCAAGCGCACCATCAGAGCGGCTCAGGCACTGCAGTCACTGCAAATCAAAACCCAAAGCAAGCAGCGGCGACTGCTGCCCCCCACCTGCGACAGCGTCACAATGTCGTGCACAAAGGAGTGGGAGTTGACGTAGCAGGCGCTGATGCCCTCCTCGCTCATCTGGTGCATCATTGCAGGGAGGGCGAGCAAGCAGGGAGGTCAGTGTAAGAGGTGGTGAGACACCAAAATGCAATGGTGGAGTGCACCGTGCAAGCTCCCACCGCAAAAAGGGCATCTCAGCAGTGACGCTACCTGCACACCTGCACCGCGTCAGCGCTGCGCGCCAGCACACGCCCGCATGCGCGGCAGCACAGCTCGCCCAGCGCCTGCAGCAGCTTGCACTCCTTGCGCAGCCGCTCGTCGACTGTGGACAGGGCAGGGGTGGGCAAGGAAGAGATGGCGATCGATCCCGATGCTGATGATGTGCAAACCCACTCTTACCACCCTGCAAAAGCAAAAGGGAAGTTGCCCGTATCTGACTTCCACTCATAACTCAGCCGTCCTGCCCTCCAGCAGCCCCTCCCACAGCTCACGCCTTCCAAACCCAACAGCCCACCGCTCTTTCCACCCACCTGTCTTGGCCTCCAGCAGCTGCTGCCGCACGTCGTCGTCCACCGGCAGGTTGGACAGCAAGAAGTAGCTCAGCTCCAGCGGGTTGCCCTCAAAGCCGCGAGCCTAGGACAGGAGGGCAGGGGACTCAGAAAGGGTGCTGTTGCGACCAGGCATGGAAACCAGCAGGTAGGCCCGAGTGCCTGAATCAACGCCCCCTCACTCGCCCTGCCACAATGGAACCGTCTGAACTACTCTACTGCAATGAACAGTGCGTTCCTGCCCAGCCCACCTGCGGTGCGATGGACTGGAACAGGCGCTTGGCCCGCCGCGCCAGCTGCCAGGCATCATACTTAGCGTACAGCGCCCGCGGGTGCCAGGCCAGGCCTGCCGCAGCCTCGGGCGGCACCGGCAGCGGCGGCGGCTCAGGCAGCACCCTGCGGCAGCGAGGGGACGGCCAGTGAATGAGGCCGATGGCCTGCCGCATACGATGCATACCCTACAGGTTCGTCAACACCCGCAACGCTGCACAGCAAGCATGTTTACGTTCGTGGGCGTGTCCAAGCCCTCTGCCCCACCTGACTGGTACTGAGGACAGGCTGAGGCTGCCGTCTACCACTGCTTCTAGCTGCACCTCCACGCGCTGCCGGCCTGCGGTACGCGAGACGCACATGAGAGGAGTCGTGGGGGCGGCGCACGTTTTGCAACCGCCTTGTGCCAGAGGGCAGACAACCTTGTGTTAGAGGGCAGACAAACTACCCTCAACCCATCGCTGCCTTCAGAGTGCCTTCTCCCCTGCTGCTCCTGACGCCCACCCACCCTTGGCCAGCAGGTTGATGCCGCCGCCGCCCATCTTGCGGATCTCCGCCACGCACCCCACCCTGCGGCAGCAATGGAGATGACGGCACCGCATTTGCAACAGAAAGCAGCCCCTTTAGCAGCGTGAGGAGCCAACCAATACTGCAGACAGGCTGCTGGAGCCATCTGCATGGTATGCTGCACCCGTGCTGGGTCGCCTATCCACGGCCGGCCGCAGAACAAGGTTGAACAACAGAAGGCACCCCCCCAGCAGCTCGCTGGCATGATTGCATTCGCCCCATCAGCCCGCAGCATCGCTGCCTCTTCGCTGCAGCATGAGCTGGGGCGTGAAGTAGGAGCGTGTGCAGCAGACGACGGCAATGAGGCGCGATAGCGGCGGCGGCGCCGACAGCGCCTGCTGCACCAGTGCTCGGTCGCCGCGGAAGGTCAGCCGCAGCGGCAGCGTGTTGCCGGGGCACAGCACCAGGCCTGCATGCGGTTTGGAGGCTTTCAAGCAAGCTCAGCAGGTTTCCCATGCTACCAAAGGGCCTAGGCCAGCGCCAGCGAGAACTTGAGAAAGAATCCATCACTATCTGCATGCAGCCGCTACACGCTATGAAGGTCATCGTGACGGGCCCCACATAAACTCACCGTCCAGCGGCAGCACTGGCAGGCTGTACACTGCCCCTTCCTCCAGCATCCCGGCGCTCCCCTCCAAGTCATCGACCTCTGCTTGGGATGTGGTGCCAGCAGGTGCAGCATGGGTGCAAAACATGCAACCGCACGCGGAAACAGGACAGCCGGCGTGCCCCAGCCCCTGAGGCTCGTGCACAGCGCGGCCTCACCTCCCAGGTAGCTGTGCGTGGCCACCATGGTAGGGTCCAGGGCTTCCTGCTGCGCCCCGCCCGCCACAACCTCGCCGGCCTGCGGCTGCACAACCAGCGGTGCCGCCGCTGCTGCCGCCGCCGCCTGCTCGGGTGCGGGCAGCGCTTCCGTAGCAACGTCGTCGCTCTCCCCCGCCTCCATGCTCTGCGTGGCCGCCTGCGACCTGACGAGACGGGGTTCCGAGCCCGCTTCGGCGCGCTGCAACTCCAGTCGTGCGCTTAGAGCCGTGGTCAGCGGCAAGATTCCCCTTAGAAGCCCACAGACGAAACGGTCAAGCACCGCCGACAGAGCCGCGCGCCAACTTATGGGGCTCGCCGCCGCACCGCTGGCGGCGCTGCCTGCCGCTGCCATACGCCACCCCGATGCGCACTTCTGCTTGCTTGCGACCAGCAATGACAGTGCAAGAGAAGTGTCACTTGCAAACAAACCATCAGGTGCAGCTTCACAAATGCAACAAATACAGGCGGCCCGCCGCGCTGCTGCCGGCGTTCCCATGCCGCTCTGCTGCCTGCCGGCACTTTCACTGCGGCACTTCACACCACGAGCTTGAGCGCCATGGGCACCACTTTCTTTAGTGCCTCCAGCACCCCGCTCTCCGGCAGCAGCTTGCTGATGAACTCGGTGTTGCTGAACTGCTGCGCCAGCTTCTGGGCCTCTGTCGGGGCAGAGGGAGGGGTAGAGAAGCGGGCAGGGTATGGTTGGGGGCAAACTGGGGAGCCCAGCAGAGTGCAAGGTCAGGAAGAAGGAGTGCAGACCCCAGCAAACGCCTTTTCCATCTCCCCTGCCTCACCCTCAGTGCACTTCACATGCACCTTCAGGTACTCCTCGTCCATGGCTGCTCGGATGGAGGCGCGGCACTGCAAGCGGGGGGCAGGGCAGGGCAGGCACGGCTGGGGCGTCAGAAAGCGGCAGAGGAGAAAGGCAGGCTTCATGTACAGTAGCAAGTGTCTCCAGCTGTGGGGAGCTGCCTTTCTGTTGCCTGCAGCGCCCTGGCCTTCCCGTTGAGCAGCCGCTTGCCTGCATGCGAAGCCAGGCGTCGGCGATCACGTCCAGGTTGTCCGGTTCCTGGCACGGGGAGAATCCACTGGAAGGTATGACTTCACAGGTATGACTTCACAGCAAGCAGCCAAAGGGCGCGAACAAGCACCGCTAACGCGCGCGTCATTGCAAGTAGAGACTGGCGCCTGTGCCTGTGGTGCGTTATGCCAAGCCTGTGAAACGTGGCTGCCACCCGCAAAAGCAGATCGAACTGCTCACCGCATACAGCTGCGTGAGCGTGTCATAGGGCAGGTCCACGCGGTTCTGGGCGCAGTGCAGGTCAAACTGGCTCACGCCCCTGCAGGGGTGCTTGCAATGGGGGAAGCCAGTCAGGGCATCAGGCAAGCCTGCATCATTATGGCCGTGCAGCGACTGTGCAGCGGCTGTCTGGGTCGTAGTGTGGCAGGCAACATTGCCATGCTATAATGCTGCCATTCCTTGCCCTGCCCCCTGCCAGCCAGCTGAGCATGCTGCCCTACCCGCGGCCCACCCCTGCTGCCCGCTTGCCTGCGCATGGCCACCGCCTTGCGGCTGAGCTCCCACTCCCCCACCAGCAGGCGGTCCCGGATCTTCTCGGAGCTCTGGATGTAGCCCTTGGACATGACCTGCGCCAAACAAGGCAGTGCAAGCCGGCAAGTGTCGTGAGCCTCAGCGAGCTTGTAAGCGATGCGGGCGGCACTGCACGCTGCCGTGTGAGGGGAGCTGCGCAGTGAATGCAGCTGCCGGCACCCTCGTCATGCAAGCCCCGGTACGCCTGCAGGCACACAGCAACTGCAGCAGGCTACAACCAGCACACCTGGGTGAAGGTATCCTGGATGCGCTCCCACGTGTTCTCATCCTCCTGCTTAGGAAAGCACGCGGTGCAGTTGGAGGCCATGAAAAGGAGGGCAGGCTCCTCTCTGCCACACCGCAGTGCCCGTGCTACTCGCTACACCCATCAGCGCCACTGGCTGCTACCACGCTGGCCTCACCCAAGCCCACGGCAGCCACCCACCTGCAGCTGGTCGTCCTGCTGGTGCTGCAGGCGCATCATGAGGTCGGCGTCGCCCTCCCCCGCCGCCCGCACCGCCTCGGCAATGGACACCGCCCGCTCCCGCGCCCGGTCGCTCATCTGGTCCAGCTGCGCCTGCACCTCGTCCATGCTGCGGCAATGGGGGGAGGGGTGGAATGCAACAGGAAAGAACGGGGGTGTGAGTGATGGGAGTGATGGGAGTGCTGCCTGCAAGACAATTTCTGTACCCCAGCTCAACCACTGGATGAGCTGCCGGCACGCATGGCATTTGCATTGGCACCTTGGGCGCTGGCGCAGGCGGCGGCACGGGCGCCGCCAGATTGGCGCCCGCTGCACCGGCACCCAGCGCTTGCACTGGGAGCCGCCCTCCTGCTGCACAGCGCCAAGGCTCACCGCCGCTTCAGGTCCTCAAGCTCGCTGCGCAGCTGGGCCGAGTCGTCTGCTGCCTTGGTGGCAACTGCGGCGGCCGTCTCCGCCTCCTCGGCAGGCGGCACCGATAGCGCTGCATCGCCGCCCCCGCCCAGCAGGCTGCGGCATCGTTGCAACCGCCTTGGCGGCTGCTGCACGATCTGCAGGCGGCCAGGTCGGGCAGAGGCTGCTGCACGACAGCGCGCTGGCGCCCAGGCCCTGAAGGGCGCCAGCGGCGCAGCTGTGGCACGCAGAGACAGCATCGATGCCTTGATAAACAGAAAAAGATGCAAAATGGACTGCCACAGTGCAGAGCATGCGGAGTGCCTGCTCGGCGCGACGCCGCCACCTTCCTTCCCAAACCTCCGCAGGCAGCATGCCCACATTGACGAAACATGAACTGATAATGCCAACTGATAGTCACATATTCTGTCAAAATTATAACCTGGTTGACTCCTTCTGCCGCCGAGCACGCAGCGGCAATGCCCTTCGTGCGGCAGCGTGCCGTGCGCACGGCTCAGCGGCGGCACGGCTGGCGGCAGAGACAGGCACCAGAGACAGCGGCAGCATGGATCCGCCGCATCGCACGCAGCCACCCTCGTCACTCTGCAAACCCTTGCATGCGTGTGATTGGCACCGCAGACATGACGCCGAGCACTGACCGAGCCAAGCTCGAACCCTAAGCTTGGCTTGAGCGCCCGATGTCTTGCCGGCGCTGCTCATGAGACGTAGAGAGTCTCGAGAGTCTAACGATCGCGCCGCGCCGCCCTCTCGCGCGAGGCCCTGGCGCGCTTGGGCCGGTTTAGGCCTGCCCGGGCTCTTAGCGATCTTTACCGTGCTTCTGGCGAGCGCAGGATCCCCGTGGGTGAGCGCCACGCTCGCACAAACGCGCACACCCGATCTATCCCCTCTGCTGGGTCGCCAGCAGGTGGTACGGCGCTGTCGCCTGCCCCTTTGCTTAGCTTCGCCGTTGGTGCCTGACGCTAGCACTTCTGCTGCATCCCTTCAATGAAGGTCGTTGGGAGTCGGTCTGCTGGCGACCCTCGCGATGCAGCAAGCGGCCGGGCGACCACGCATGTCCGCCACGTGCAGCAATCTGTCGGCGGCAGCAGCAGCGGCGGGCTGCCACCCTTGCAGCAAGCCGTGCCAGTGATCCTGGCGGTTGCCCCCGGCACCGGCGCAGTGGCGCTGAACGCATCGGCAAACACAGCGGTGGATGCCGGTCTGCTCAATACCACAGGGTGCATCCGCTTGGCTGCAACCGAGGGCAGCGGCACACCTGACCAGCAGCCGGCGCTGGCTGCCCTGAATGGCACTGCCGGGCAGCCATATGAGCGGCCGCCACTGGATCTGCAGGGCTGCACAGCCGCTGTAACACCTGTGGCAACTAACAGCTCCAACATTGTGGTCCAGGTGGGCGGTTGATATGAGCAAGCTGCTCATGCATGCGGCTGCTCTGGTAACAGCTGCATGCCGCTCCCAGGTGCCGCCTGCTCCCTTGTTCATCTCCGCCTCTCATCAATTCCTTCCTCCTCTTGCAGGTCCGCGTCAATGCCATGGTGGGTGGCAGCCTGCCAGCCGGTGCACTGCAAGCCACGGCATGCACCGTGGAGTCGCTGTGGCCGCCATTTGTGGAAGGCGCTTGGGAGGTGCACCCAGCCGTGGTGCAGCTGGCGGCGCCTGACGTGCCCTGCACCTTGCAAGTACCCCCGGATGCGCTGGCAGGTGCGCTGGGGTTGTATTGAGATGTTCACATGCCTGCGGCTATAAATGTGTAGCATCTGGCATGCCAGCAGCATGGCATTGCCACCCAACTTGCTGCCCCTCCTCCATGCCCAAGGGCAGGCGTGCTTGGGCAGCCGAGCGCGGCCAGCAACACGCTGAAGGTGGTGTGGGACACCCAGGGGCCGCAGGTGCGATCTGCGAATCGGCGCCCTGCTTGCGCTGCACTGTGCCTCGCAGTGCCATTTTGGTGCAAGCAGCACAGTGGGTGAGGGTCAGGCCGGCTTGCCGCGGCATTACATGGCAACATTTGTGCGGCATCCCCCTGGATCATCTAGCTCCATCTGTCTGCCGCTCGCCCCCTGCAGCCCTCCGTCCGGCCCATGGGCAAGTTCCTGGGCACCAGCGACCCTCGCGTCCTGCTGCTCATCAGCTTTGGGGAGCGGGTGCTCGCCGCCAACCCGCTGCACCTGTTTGGCGCGGCCGGGTTCAGCAGGTGGGCGTCCGCTGCTGCTGCATGGACCTTGCAGCATTCAATGTGTGGTCCCATGCACGTCTCCACTGTGTTGGCGTGGCCGGCAGCTACATTGTTGTCGGGATTCTTTCCCCAGTAAGCCGTGCGCCCCTCAGCAGTTCACCTCACACCCCATGCATCCTGGCTCTCATGCAGGCTGGACGTCCTATATGACTTGGCGGCTGGGGACGTGTACCTGGCCGGCACCGTGCTCAATGCCAGCGAGCCTTGCGTTGTCACAGGTGCGCACTGCTGCATGCAGGCGGGGTGCAATGTATGGTGCAGGAATCAGGCAGGTGGGGAAGAGGCAGCTGCTGCAAGACTACAGCGCCAGCGCACCTGATCGCCACCCATCAATTGCTCTTGAATCTCCCTCGCATACATACCCTGGTCTGTGTGCCCCCCTGCTTGCCGTGCAGTGGAGGTGCCAGCGGGCGCGACCACCGACCTTGCGGGCCGCCCCAACTCAGCTGCCTCGTTGCAAATGGTCTACCAGCCAGAGAGCAACAGCTCCGTAGGGCTGGGCAAGGCTATCCAGTGGATGGCCAGCGGATCAGGCGGCACCTACGTGGCAGGCGTGCTGGCCGCCAGCATGCTCAGTCCGGGCGCGGCATGTGAGTGTGGCAGTGGGGGCTGGTTGCATGTTTCAGCTGATGGTGGCTCGCCACCTCTGTCCCTCTGGACCACGGTGGAGAGGAGTGCCCATTCGTCACAAGCAGCAACTGATGTGCTGCTCAGACCCCTTGCCCTTGCTTGCAGTCCCGACAGGCAACAACTTGGGCGCAATGGCCGGCAGGGTGCAGGCAGCATACCTGGTGAGGGGCATCGCGTGCCGGCTGGGCACGCAGCTTTGTCCGGCAACCTCGTGGGTGCTGATGGGCTGCCATCACAGGGTGCACTACCGGTTGTTGCCAACTCTGTTGTCCTCACCCTGACTCTGCGGCTGCCCACGTCTGCAGCTTGGCACGCTCAGCCTGCCCCAGATGCCCGACAGCTACCGTGCCGGCTCCAGCCAGCTGTCATGGATTGCCATGGACTACAGGTGCGCAAGCCCAGCTGAGCAGTGTTCAATTTAGTCCGGGGGCACGATGGTTGCCACAAGAGGATGCAGACCAGCAGCTGCACCTGCAAGACCATGCGCTGCCAATGCGTCTCATGCTCCTTCTCACCCTGCCCTGCAGCATACCTGGAGCGGGAACGACGGAGCCAGACCCAGCGGCGGAGCAGCAGCAGCAGCAGCAGCAGGCTCTGCAGCGCCTGCAAAGCGGTGAGCGCGGCGGGCAAAGACCCCTTCGGTGGTAGCCGCGCTGCTTCCCTGCATGCATTCTCCTCACCCATAGTGGCACCCGCCTTCACTTGGCTGCACTGTTGCAGGGGAGACGGTCTTCCCATCAGTGCCGACCGCCGTCGTGGTGCTTCCTGGCGGCGGCATTGCCACGGCTGAGCTGCCACAGCAGGGCGGCCAGCCAGCAGGCAAGTGGGGCTGCGAGCTGAGGGACTGGCTACAGAGGTTGCGCTCCCTGCATGGCAACAGGTGGCAAAGCCGGAGCAGGTGGGCAATCTGCTGTTGGCGCCAATCGATGCCTCCACACCGTTTGCATCCCCTCATTTCTGCAGTGCCGGGAACAGGCGGGCTTGCAGGTGCTGTACCAGAAGTGTCGCCATCGCCGCCGCCTCCAGAACCGAGTGCCAGCCCACCTCCCCCCGTGCCGCTCCCAAGCACACCTCTGTCCATGCTGCCCCCAAGCCCGGCCCCTGCACTCCAGCCGCCTGCTAGCCCATCTCCTCCCCCACCAGAGCCATCGCCTCCTCAGCCATCGCCCACCCCACCCTCACCTTACACCCCACCTTCACCTTACTCGCCCCCCAGCCCTCCATCTCCCCCCTCGCCCAGCCCTTCCCCACCGTCACCTCAGCCGCCGCCCAGCCCAATGCCGCCTCCCAGCCCTGCCCCGCCCTCACCTCGCCCACCGAGCCAAAGGTATGCACTGCGCGATATCAACGTGGTATAGGATGGTCTTGCTAACTGACTTGGATGAACGTGCTTCCATCAACGCTGACCCCTTACTTGCCCACCTCCTTGCTAGCAGCGCTCCTGAGCGCCTGCCACCCAGCCCGCCACCTCCAATGCCCAAACCGCCCCCAAGTCCTTTCCCGCCCAGACCGCCGCCACCCTTGCCACACCCTCCCAGGCCGCCGCCGCCCTCCCCCCACCCTCCCCCAAGCCCGGCTCCCCCCTCACCGCCGCCGCCAAGGTGGGCAGGCCGCGTGCGTGCTGCTGCTCAGGCGCGACAGCAGAACTGACATCAGATCACTCGTGTCTTGAGTGCGTTTACACACCCTCATCCCCATGCAGCCCCCGTCCCCCTTCACCACCACCGCCCAGCCCCAGGCCGCCGCCAAGCCCACCCCTCAATCCAGTGCGTGACCTGCCGTGCAGCGCATGTGCCCTGGGAGCACAATGCAAGAAGGGGCAATGCATCAGGATGTGCCGCATGGCAGACGATGGTGTTGTCTGCTTGCTCCTTATTCTCCTTATTGCAGCTCAAGTCATCCCCACCGCCCAAGCCGCCCCCACCGCGACCACCGCCCCCAAGCCCACGACCGCCGCCGCCCAGCCCGCGGCCTCCACCCCCACCTAGGCCTCCACCACCTAGGCCTCCGCCCTCCCCTAAACCGCCTCCGCCCAGTCCCCGGCCTCCTAGCCCCCCTTCCCCCTCGCCTAAACCGCCACCGCCCAGTCCCCGGCCCCCACCGCCCTCACCACAACCTCCTCCTCCACCCCGGCCGCCGCCACCCAGTCCAAAGCCGCCACCACACAGTCCAAGTCCGCCGCCACCACATCCCCCACCTCCCAGTCCAAAACCGCCACCACCGCCGCCGCCACCGCCGCCATCAGGCCCTTGTACGGGCCAGCCGGTAGGTTTGAACCAACCCTGGCTCCCAGGGCTTGCTCTCTGCCTGCACAACACCACGAACAGCGGACCACTGTGCTACCATCCCCCTTTGTGTTGCACCGCAGAACTTTGAGTCGTGCAGCGGGCAGTGCGGCCCCTGCACCCAGGGTGACTGCATGTGCCTGGACGGCACCTGCCAATGCGTGGTGAGTAGAGTAGGGTGGCTTGACGCATGGGCCTGCCTTGACACATGGCACACTGCTCTGCTGCTATGCTGCAAGGTTGGAGGCTGCAGCAGGTGCAGTCACTCCACCTTACCTTGCATCAACCGTTGTGCCGCAGGGCTCCGGCGCCTGCACTGATCCCGGGCAGACGGCCTGTGGGATCTGCGGCCACTGCTCGGGAGGTGACTGTGTCCCGTACGGCGAGCACTCGGGCGGCGGCTACCGAAACTGGCTGTGCTTCAGCGGTAAGGCTGCTGGCAAGGCAGTGCTGGTCTTGCGTGTGCTACTTGGTCGCATGCGCGCCAGAAACAAACTACAGTCAAGCCGGCTATGTAGCAGCATTGCATCCTGGATCGCTGCTCGCCAAATGTGCCGCCTGGCTGAGCTGTCCCTGCCTCCCACAAGTTCCTTACAGATCTGGACTGCAACCCTGGCAAGCCATACTGCGACGTCGGCGCCTGCCTGAAGCCTTTGCTGCCGCTGCTGGGCGTGTGCCTGCACAACGTGAGTGCTGTGCCATGCCATGCTGTGCTGTGCTGGGTACTGCTTGCCTGCCGTGCTGTGGCGGGACTGGCTGTTCACTGCCGTGCCTTGCAAGGGGTGCGCCTCCGGACTGCCGTGTGCGTGCTGCTCCATTTCCTGTTGTGCAGGCGCCGTTGCGACGGCTGCTGCAGGACACGCCCGCTCAGCCGGCAGGCAGCCCAAACACCTCTGCGGCAGCAGCCCTGGATGCCAGCGGTGGCATTGTGTATGTTGTGGCCACTCAGGTGGATGCGGCTGTCAATGCCTCAGGTGGGTACACGTCTATCTGCTGATCTGTGTTCGATGGACTGTTCAGCGGCTGCATGTGTATTCGGGGTGGCACACCATCAGGAACTTGTTGCAGCCAAGTCGCGATGCTGATGTCCCTGCCCTCGTTTGTCGCAGGTGCAGCGCCAATGAGCAATGAGACAGCCCAGGAGGTGCCGGAGCTGGTGGAGCAGCTGAATGCCGCGTTCTACTTGGGGCAGGTGCGTGCTCTGCGAACGCGGGCATCTTCCTTTTTTGCTGACCCAATCCCTCCAACCTACGTCAATGCTTCCTGCTTTCTGATTAAGCAGTGGCCAGCTGTGCACAAGCACCGCCCAAACGAGGAGGTTTGAAGCCCTGCGGTCCTGATCATATTACACCTGCAGACTGGCGAGCTGCAGGACCTGTGGAACGCACTCTTCTGGATCGCTCTCGCGCTGGCCTGCTGCCTGGCGCTGCATGCCACCTTGCGGTGAGTGGAATCCCTGTCTTGCAAGACCATGCATGCAGCCGTGCCTACGCGAGCCGTGGCTGCATATCCTGCAGTGCGCAGCACTTGAGTGTGCTCACTGTTGTGTGCACTCGTGCAGGGGCCTGCTGATCTGGCGCAAGCGGCGTGTGCCTCAGTTCTTTGAGGTTCGTGGTCAGAATAGGAGCTGAACTGCTGATGTCGGCCGGCCTGCATAAGGAGCGCAACCTCGTGCATGTTGTGGCTGGCCCTCGCCTTCTGTGGCGGTCACTCTGCACTCATGTCTACTCCATGCATGTGCAGTGGCCTCGTCCCGAGCTCTGGCTGCTGTGGTGCTTCCTGCCCATCTTGGCCGCCCAGGGAGCAAGTGAGCCTGGGAACAGCAGGGCTAGCTTGACTTTTTGACGTTTGCAAGCTGGCACTTATGATGGAAGGGTTCACGATCTGCAACGGCTCACACAGCTAGCTGCGCATGCCAACGACTGCCTGACCTGCTGCCTGCTACCCGCCTTGCGCTTGCCGCTGCGCAGAGTTCCTCACCAGCAGCGGCGGTGCAGTTGCGGCGGGCGTTGTGTTCGGCGTGCTGATCCCCCTGGCCCTTGTGGCAGCCTCCTTCTACCTTACCATGCGATACGTCTCATCTGGCGCGCGCTCGCATCAGGTGATGCGCAAGGCTGCGGCCGCACTGCATTGGTATGCACGTGCGCGGAGCACTCGCCTGATCTGCCTGCTGAAGTGCACAACAACCCTGGTGGCTCAGTGACGGGTCCTCCTTCTACTTTGCAGGCATACTACGTGCTTGTGCCCACAGCAGTCAAGGCCCGCCACCAACAGCTGACGCGCCTGGCATCGCGCCACCACGGCCCGCCCCCCGCCCCCGGCTGGTTCGGCCGTTTGTGGGCTGGCCTGCCCAGCAGGGGTGGGCGGGGGGTGGCCCCCTGGCAGGGGCTGGATGTCCCCTCCTCGCCCACAGCTGCAGGCATGCAGCGCACCAGCCTGGATGTGGACCTCCCGCCTGAGGAGAGGGGAGGGCAGCAGGCACCGCACGCTGAGCCTGCTCTGCCCACCAGGGACGACAGCGCCCACGGCGGCTGCCAAGGGGACCCCACCCTGCAGCAGCTGGCGGAGCATGTGGAGCAGGAAACAGGGGAAGCAGTCGATGGCGAGGGTGGCACCCGCCCGGCCCAGCCGCAGAGGCGCGTGTCGCGAGCGGTGGCGATCGAGCACCAGCGGCGGCAGCTGGAGAAACTTGCGGCTATGCGGCGGCAGGAGCAGGAGCAGCGGGAACAGCAGGGCGAGCAGCAGCAGCAGGAGGGCAGCATGCAGGGGCAGGAGGAGCCGGCGCAGGCAGAGCGACAGCAACTGGCACTGCGCCCTTCGCCTGCACGGCCGAAGCAGGAGCGGTGGCCGCGCCGCCTGCAGCGCTGGCTCATGCACGGCTTCATCACACCTGTCTTTGGGTGAGAGGCAGCAAAGGGGGGCCCTTGTGCGCTTGCATGCATGTGGTTGCCGAGCTGCGCTGTGCAACAAAAGGCTGTCTACCCACCTCCCACCTTCCTTGGTCTGCCTTTCAATGTGCAGGTATGACCCAGCGCAGCGCGGCGAGTGGGTGCCCCCCGAGGGCTACGATGCCAGGTCAGCATCGGCTTGGGCGTTTGCAGCCAACCACGCTGCCCACCGCCTTTACCCTGGGAATCTTTGATGAGCCATGTCTGTTTTGTTGCACTTGGAAAGCTTGCCCCCAACCAGGTTCCTCAGTTGTCCACCGCAGCTTTGTGGCGCGCTGGGGAGTGATGTTTGAGACGGCTCGGGGGCCAGAGGCGCAATACAGGTGGGCACAGTCATACCAGCATGCACCTAGCAACCAGATGCTTTCGCGTGTCGCCAGTGGCAGCAGGTTGTGCTGCTGCTAAAATGCATCAGCCTTGACACGCGCCTCATGTACTCCCTGGTCCTTACATGCACATGTGCTCCACAGGCCTGGCACATTTGAGCTCGACCCTGTGACTGGTCGGGTGGACCGCGGCAAACTTGTGCCCGTGGCTCAGACCCGCTGGGCTCGCATGCGCGAGGCAACACATGTGAGCTAAGAGCAGGCTGGCAAAGGGAGGGGGTGGGCTGAGTGGGTGGGCTTGCAGGAGACGCATGTGCAAGCTGCCCCATTGCATGGCTGCCCGCTGCCATGTGCACAGCCGCTGCAGTTGACGCCACAACTTCCGACTGCCTGCCTGCAACCCTGCTTCTGTGGTGTAGACGCTGGGCGTGAGCATCCAGCTGCTGAAGCTGGTGCTGTTTGCGCAGCTGGCCGCAGTGCTGAGCAGCGTGGGCAGCGGCACGAGCAGCAAGAGCAGCGCGCTGTGGCAGGTGGGGGCCGGGGGCATTGCTGTGGTGTCGTGGGTGCAGGCTGGCAGTGGAAGAACATGGCAGCCTCTCAACAACCTGCATCACCAGGCATGCTGCCCACCCATTACCCCACACCGCAGATCATCCCCTTGCTGCTGCTCACCGTGTTTTACGCCGTCTATGTGCGGCTCTTTGTGCCACTTGCTGGCCTGCCAGACCTCGTGGGGGAGGTAAGACCGGGGAGGTGTGTTCGGGAGGGTCAACAGGCGCCACATGCACAGCTTACTTTTCAAATACAGTGGTTTTGGCAGAGAGCTGGGCAGTGCACTGGTCAGCTGCAGCTGGTCGCGCCACGTGGCGGCCACCTCTCACCTGACCAGCATGTCACATGGCCCTGTGCAGATCCTGAACTGCGCCTGCGATCTGGGCACCTGCATTTGCGGCATTCTTGTCGCCTGCCTGCCGGTGACCGAGTATGAAAAGCTTTGAGTGTGGCGTTTGTGGAATGGCGCATCGGTATGCATGATCGCATGTGGTTGGCCGTTAAACAAGCAAGGCATGTGTGACCT